>SDBT01001728.1_pt1 | contig 38860 bp, 63 predicted proteins | sample 2277101 | NCBI WGS metagenome assembly SDBT01 (sample SAMN10404973, study PRJNA504765) | marine sediment metagenome | isolation source: marine sediment core GS10_PC15, 103 cmbsf | place: Arctic Ocean: Southern Knipovich Ridge | collected 2010 | reverse complement strand
TGGGCCATCTGGGGAACGTGTTTTGAGCGACAACCTGCCCAACCAGCTTGGGTTCTCTGGTTATCTATGCGATCACGCTGACAAGCTGGCTGAAGGTTTGAATTTTGCATGGCACAGGGACGCATTGGTACTTGCCGCTCGTCCGTATATTGATCCAGACCCACAACCAGGCACCTTAGTTCATACCGTGCGGCATGGCTACAGTGCGGGTCTACAAATAACCATGCGACCCGCAGAAAAGAAAACTCAACTAACGGTATATATGCTTGCAGGTGTCGGCCTTCTTGACAAGTCTATGATGGCTATATTGCCCGGCGTCGAGCCGTTGGATTGGATCGGACTCCCAGAGGACTGAGAAACTAACCCTATTCATTTTTGGAGAAACTCTATGTTTGATTTATCGTTGATGGCAGAAAATGCTCATTCGATGTTTGTAGGCAACAGTATAATGCCTAGTTTGATGCACTGTGATTCTGAGGGCCCATCGGCTGCTTGGAACGATATTGTACGTGTGTCTCAACCGAACAGTTTCAAAACACGCCACGGTTTTGATGCCCAGATTCCAGTGAAATTGGACGAAACTTTTTATGTCACATGGACGGTGCTAAATTCAAAGTGTCTTTCTTGGGTCACAGATTTCATGCGAGACGTAGCGGCTCAGTTGGTCCAAATGGTAGACCCTACCCTTCTCAGCAAAGTTTACCATGCTGAACCACAAGTAGTTTCTGGTTTTAGTACCGAGCTAGCAACTTGTTTGACGGCAGCACAGAAACATTTTGATAACGCTGAGGCTCCACTGGCCAAACGGTATCTAGTCGTAGGACCGTCTGGCGAGCGTGTTTTGACACACAGTCCGACTGATCCTATAGCGATGGGATTCCAGGGGATTTCGGTGACCTGGGCTGACCAGTTGGCTGAAGGTTTGAATTTGGCATGGCACAGGGACGCGTTGGTACTGGTTACTCGCCCTCAGACCGACCCCGATCTGGCCCCCGGCACTTTGATACACAGTGTTCAACGTGATGGCATTTGTTCCCAGACAACAATGCTGTGTGGCGAGAAAAAAACCGAATTCAGCACAAGGTTGCTTATTGGTGTCGGCCTTCTTGACAAGTCTATGATGGCTATATTGCCCGGCGTCGAGCCGTTGGATTGGATCGGACTCCCAGAGGACTGAGATGGCTGAGACTATTGGTTGGATAGGATCGATCTGTTTTGCTCTCTGTGGTGTGCCACAGGCATGGCGATGCTTTCGAGCCGGACATGCTGAGGGGCTGAGTTGGTTGTTTCTTCTCCTTTGGCTGGTCGGTGAACTTTGTTACATCATAAGTGTACTGGCGAGTTTCGGGTGGGTGGCTTGGATGATGTTTAATTACGTTGCGAACATCCTTTGTATCTTAGTTATTCTCTATTACAAGCGGGTTCCTAAATGATCATCAAAGAACGCCTGAAAATACTGGCCCGACAGATAGATGAGATTCACGCGGTTGTGGTGCCAAAGCCACCAAAGCCACCCGAACCATCTGAGTGGTGGGTCTTGGTCTTTGATGACGGTGTTTTAGACACATGTGATGGTCTGCTTGTTGTGTTTCCATCCAAGGAAGTGGCTGAAGAGGAAGCCACTCTCCTTATGGGTCCGAATGGCGAGGATACGCCCCGCGCCATCAAGATAAGAATCGAGGCTGGTGAATGTCAAGATCTGTTCGACGATCCATTATAGCTGTTGCTTTCGCGGTAGTGGCTTCAGTTGTCTTCTATGGGGTATTGTACTTATGCATCTAACCGAAGATGATGTGAGAGTCTTTCTCAAGATGGCGGATATCTTTGTGGAAGACGGCTCCTATCTTGAAGCGGACGAATGCGAGCTTCTTGGCCGTGTACTGAAACAGTATCCGGGCCAATATCCTCATTTGTCATATTTCTTGGAACACGATGAGCCGCCGACAGCGAAGCGTTCGGTCAAGAAGAAGGCCACAAAGAAGAAGGTCAAGAAGAAGAAGGTCAAGCGTAAGTCGCCACAAAAGACTTGTCCAGAGTGTGGCGCCAAGGTTCATGTGCGGAAAGCAGTGTGTCCATGCGGTTACGAGTATTGATCCAGAGGGACAAAAGATGTCAGACAACGCTCTTGTATGCTGTATGGTCAGTCAGCAATTGTTGCAGTTGGCCATAGAACATAATGGTTCTGTCGCCTATTGTTATGGTCAGGATGATGGTGGACACTACGTTGACATTTGTGTGGACATTCCGTACCGAGGTGATAGGCATGATACCAATTATGTGAGTTACCGGCTTCGGGACAAGGACTCCGGTGCATCCGAGGTAGCTTATCGGCATCTGATTCAGGTCTTAGCGGAATCCCCACAAAATCGGGCAACCGAAATAGCCGAGGAGGCAGAGAGAAAAACTCGTAGTCTATCGGGTACAGAGATTGTTGCCAAGCTGGGGGATCGTCTTGAGGACACTTTAGAGGCCATGGAACAAACGGCCGATGGGGAAGTTATCATCCCTGGGATGCCAACCTTCCGTCTACGCATTATTTTTGTATGTGTTGCTGGAACATTACAAACCCGATGGACTGTCATACCTCAGGGACGAACTTATGTGGGGTATACAAATTACGGTAAGGACCTTTATTCCACTATGGAAGCGGCTGAGGAAGCTGGAATGAAGCTTGGGTATTCACGGTTAGCCAAACACGAGGGAGTGGTATGATTGTAGTTTTTGAGCATGATTAACGCTTCGGGTGGTTCTAAACGGACTTGGCGAATCATGTGGGGCTGGTGGGCGGCAGCTTACTTTCCTGAAGAAGGTTTGAAAGAGTACCACGACTATATCCGTAGTGGTAAGACAAATTGGAAAGAAAACTAGGGGCATTCGTCTAATGGTTAGGACACCGGGCCTTCAACCCGGCAATAGGGGTTCAACTCCCCTATGCCCCACTAACCACAACAACGCGAGGACTTTGATATGGCATCATTCTTAGCAACAATGCGACATTATTGGTCAAAGGGTAATCGGCCCTATCAGTTCCTGCTTCATTCCAAGGATGACAGCCGTGCCTTTAGTCTACGGGATGCGATCCAAGAGGCTTTGGAGACGGAATGTTGCGAGGACGGCGACGAAGTACGAGTCATCATTGAGAAAACCGGGAAACATACATCCGGGCGTTGGGAACAGACGGCACCGCATATCTACACCAAAATTGAGGACAAATATGGGTTGGGCTAGCGGACCGGGCCGACAATTCAAATCAGACATTGATTTCTCTTGACAAGTTATTGAAAGCATGGTAGACTTGTTATAGACGTGAAAGCACTGTTTGAGCAAAGACGGTACCAAGCACAGGAGAACTATCATGCGAGACTAACATCGAACGTGTGCGAGCCGATGGCCAACGGTTATCCAACCAAGTCTCCGTAGGCCGACTTTTTGTTCGCTATGGGTACTAGAGGTTACCGCTTCTAGTGCTCACTTGACCTGAGCCGTCGATTATAGGTTACCTAACTATCTGCTGGTTGTGGGTATGGAATCCCGCCAGGGTGTGACCACTCCCTGTAGCTCAAATCAGAGCGGTAGACCTTGACATCCTATATTCACCTTTTGTTCGGGTCATTTTATTACAACCCTAGTCGTCAGGAACACAAGATGCATCCTACATGGGACAAGTTACTCGATCACATTGGCAAACCCGAATTGTTCTCGGCAATGCGAGTCAATACTTGGGCGACACAAAACGGTATTGATGCACGGAAGTATTTGCAGTTGTGGATGTATCATGTCTGGCAGAGGAACAAAGTCCCCTATATGTTTCTTTGGGGCCCGGTGGGATGCGGAAAGACTATGTTCTTCGAGATGACTCGTATCTTGATGAATTGGGGTCCCAGTTGGATTCTCTTGGGAGGTTTGTTTGGAGCCAATTCGTTTCGTTTGGCCAACCTTAAAAGCTTGCGTCTGGCATGGATGGACATGGATCTTCCGGCCGACGCGAAAGTTTGGGCCCAATTTACGGACCTTCTTCATGCGGACGAGTTGGAGATCCATCGGCGTGGGGAAGATCCGTCAGTGGTGGAGAATCGTTTGAATTTCTTTCATGAGTCCGATCGGTTGCGGGACTGCCCCACAGAGGCACGAGTTGTGGCGGCCCGTATGGAGATGCCCGAGGACAAGATTTCCAAGACACAATTGTGTCAAGCTTTAGAGGCCGAGCAACCGTCTTTCAAACGGACGCTTGAAAAGATGGCAAAACCAGAATTCTCCGGGGAGTTGGCTTTGCCAGTGATTGTGACCAAGAGCCTTATGATGCTCAGAAACTAAGCGGGTGAGGGTGTTCAGCCAGGGGTTCGGTACCGTGGCTGGCAGGTGGAAGATTATTTTGGGCACGACGAGTAGTGGAGATTAACCGGCGTCAGCGAAAGTCGCAGTAACCCGCTTTTACACAGAAACCTAATAGGAGAGTAGAAATGTCTGACGACAGAAAAATTCGGATGAATCGTGTGGAGATCGTGGATGTTGCAGATGGCCTTCGCGAGGAGCTTGGCGGGGTCCAACAACAGTTGGGCGAGATGCTTCAGGTTGTTGATGCCGCCCTTGACAAACTAGGGCATCCAACCAACATTGTGTCGGATGACACACTGGCCGCTTTACAAGACAAGTTTGTTGAGGTCGGATTGGATGACGAACAAAGCTTCATATCCGATAGTGTCATTTGTTGCTTGCAGGAACTTCAATTCTATCGGGACAATCCCAACGCGTAACTGATCCAAGAATCAATTCTTTAGGTGGGCTATAAATGCACAGTATCGTGAGCTATTTTTCTGGTGGTGTATCGTCGGCTGTCGCGACCAAACTGGTATGTGATGAGCTAGATATGATTTTCTACACATATTGATGACCAACATCCAGACACGATGCGATTCATTGATGAGTGTGGGAGGTGGTTTGGGCGAGATATTACAATCATGCAAAGCCCGTTGCGCAGCGTGGAGAACGCTTGCCGCATGGCATCATTTATTCGCAGCCCAAAAGGGGCTGCTTGTACATCACGACTTAAACGTAAGGTACGCAAAACTTTCGAGCGGGAACATGAGGGCAAATTGACAATTGTGTGGGGCTTGGACTATGACGAGTTACATCGAGCGGAGAGGATTCGTGATTCAATGCCTCATCACGAACATTGGTTCCCTCTTATTGATAGACAGATGACCAAGGAGGACTCGCACAAAGTTATGCGAGCCAGTAAGATCAAGCGACCCGTCATGTATGATCTCGGCTACCATAACAACAATTGTATCGGCTGCGTGAAAGGCGGGATGGGATATTGGAACAAGATTCGAGTTGATTTCCCAGAAGTTTTTGCCACCCGCGTGGCAATGGAGCGGGATATTGGTTACCCTATTTTGGGCCATCGTGACGGTTGGCTCGATGAATTGGACCCGACCCGTGGCCGACATGCCGGGCCGATTTGTGATGACTGCGGAATACAATGTGAACTAATGGGGTTGACCTAGTAAAGGTTGTACCCGATATGGTTTGCTCATGATCGCCGATTGGTTTTGCGAAATGGCATTGGACTAGGAATGATTGACCCAAAAGAATCAGTTCTTCGTGGCTGTAGGATCACGGAGATAGATGGCAGGTGGTGTTTCGCTGACACGTTGGAAGACACGGTGGACACCTGGGAACAAAGACCATGCGGTTTTTGTGACAAGCCTTTCACGCCGGAGGGGCATGATGCGTGCCTTGGCACCCTGCCTGATGTTTTGAATGCATGTTGCGGTCATGGAGACCCGGATGCTGCATATATTCAATTCGATTACTGGACTTGTATCCATGGTCCGGCAGCGGTAACCTTTTTCAACACAATAGCCAGAAGAGAAAATGATGCTAATTCCTGAAGAGAGACAAGTCGGGCAAACAACTGAGGTCGTGGACATCGCGGATGCGATGCGGGCAGAACTTATTGAGGCTGCCATCAAGTTTAGTCGGATGAAAAGCGCCATCGATTACGCCTTGCGTAATTTGGGACCAGTAGGCCAGGGTGTTCCCAATACTACTCTGGTTTTGATCAATCAGGAACTGTGCGAGGCTGGATTGGACACGGAACAAAACTTCCTGTCCGAGGAAGTGCTTAGTTGTCTCGACGAAATGGAATACGATAGAGTCGAGTCGGATGAGTAAACCTTAGTGAGGAAAACAACATGAATCGTTATGCCAGAAACATCTCGCCTGTTCGCACACCACAGACTGAACCGCTTGTGGGTCAAATCGATAACGGTGGCGGTGGGTACAGTTGGGGAGTCGATTGCTGGACTCGATTGGATCGCTTCTTGATTCTGGGTTGCGAAGGTGGTTCATATTATGCCGGTGAACGCAAACTGACCAGCGAGGCTGTGCGGTCGTTGGTAGAGTGTGCTGCCAACGACCCCCAGAGGACAGTAGATCGGATTGTTCAAATCAGTACCGAGGGTCGGGCGGCAAAGAACGATCCTGCCATCTTCTGTCTAGCGTTGCTGGTTTGTGATCCGATTACGAGTGGACTGGCTTTGCCTCGTTTGAATGAGGTATGTCGTATTGGAACTCATCTGTTTCAGTTTGTTGACGCAGTTACGCAGTTTCGCGGCTGGGGTCGTGCATTGAAACGGGCGGTTGCAAATTGGTATCTGGATCGTCGTTCGGACAACCTGGCTTACCAGATTGTTAAGTACAAGCAGCGAGGTGGTTGGTCCCATAAAGATGTGCTTAGCTTGTGTCATGCCAAAACTACGGATGGCCCGTGTAATCAGATTCTTCGCTACGCTGTTCATGGCGGGACGGACTATTCGACCATCCATCTTCAAGGCGAGATGGCAATTCGCAAAGCTAAGGATGCTAGTGAAGTAGCTGCTTTGGTCAGTAGCTATGGATTAGTTCGTGAACAAATTCCCACACAGTTTTTGAATGACCCGCGTGTATGGGAGTCCTTTATCGATCTCCGTATGCCCATGACTGCTCTGATTCGTAACTTGGGGAAAATGACCAACGTTGGGGCCTTGAAGCCCAATAATGTGGCTACCCAGCAGGTTTGTCAAGATCTTCGGAACAAAGAGACCCTGAAGCGCCAGCGGATTCATCCGTTCAACGTGTTGCTTGCTCTGACCACCTATCGCGCAGGCAAGGGTGTTCGTGGCAAGTTGGAATGGAATCCTGTGACCCAGATCTTGGACGCTTTGGAAGATGCATATGATGCCTCCTTTGACCAGGTCGAGTCCACTGGGAAGAGGTACATGGTTGGCGTGGATGTGTCTGCTTCCATGACGTGGGACAAGATCAATAATACCCACCTGACGCCCAGGGATGCCGCTGGGTGCATGGCTGCTACGTTGGTCCGCTCAGAGGACCAAGTTCAGTGCTATGCCTTCTCTGACGGCCTCAGTGGGCTTTCGATCACCAAACGAACCAACCTCACTGAAGTCAATGCTTTGGTACAGAGTTGTCAGGCCAGCATTACGAACTGTGCTCTTCCGATGCTTTACGCGGCTCAACAAAAGATTCCGGTGGATGTCTTTTGTATCTACACGGATAATGCGACCAATAGCAACAGTGTCCACCCTGCTGTGGCACTACAGCAGTACCGTCGCACGATGGGTATCAACGCCAAGCTTGTAGTTGTGGGTTTCATCGCAAATGAGATCTCCATTGCTGACCCCAATGACGCGGGGATGCTTGACGTGGTTGGCTTTGATGCCAGTGCTCCGAAAGTCATTGCTGACTTCGTGCGGGGATAAATTCGTCAGCTTGGACGGATTTCTATTGACATCCAACTCTGTGGATGTTAAAATAGTGGTATGAATGAAGCCCCTTCTTTGTCCGAATCTGTTTTCTTGCAGGCTGCTCAAGCAGAACTCCTGGGTGCCCAAGTCCGGGCACAGGCAGCAGCTTGTGATCTTCTAGTCGCTCAGAATGCTTTTCGGCCTTCAAGTCTCTATATGCCCATGATATACCATGACGGCCTACAATGGGTCGCGTGGTATGGCGGAGTCAGCGAGGAGATCAAGCATCTTCTGCCAGAGGGTGCTGTGGAGTATGGTGTTAAAGCCATGGGAGCCAATCCTGCCAAGGCTCTTGCAAATTTTGATTCTCAATGGTTAGGGACAGATCAATGACATCACAAGAAATTGCTGACATGATTGATTTGGCTATTCTAAAGCCACATGCCACCAGAGAAGATGTCATGGAGTGGGCTGAACTTGCGATTCAGTACCAAGTGGCATCGTTGTGTGTGCATCCAGTGTGGGTGGAGGCTGTAGTACAAAAGCTACGTGGCACTGATATTGGCATCTGTGCTGTTGTTGGATTTCCGCATGGTGCCAATCACAGTGATATCAAACGAATGGAAGCCGCGCGTGCGCTATGGGATGGTGCCACAGAAATTGACATGGTAATGAATCTTGGTATGTTTGCATCGAGTTGTTATGCCAAGGTGCAAGCTGACATCAAGGCAGTTCGTAACATGACACATTACCACAGTGTTCCCCTGAAAGTAATCATCGAGTCCTCACTATGGGGGCGGGCTGGAATCATAAATGCCTGCCACTTGGCTCGCGCGGCTGGTGCAACGTATGTGAAGACATCCACGGGATTTGGAGGCCAGGCTTCACCAGAGGCAGTACAGACTATGATTGAGGCCGTGGGTACGGATCTCAAAGTAAAGGCATCCGGAGGGATCAAAACTCGGGAACAAGCAGAGGCGTATTTGAATCAGGGCTGCGCACGCCTTGGTCTGTCTGATATCGTTGGCATACTAGGAGACTCTCATGTGTAAACCACGCATTTACCTTGCTGGGCCAATTACAGGTTTGTCTTATGAGGACGCTACACATTGGCGTATTCAGGCCACCAACGCTCTCCCGGCGGTACGATGTTTCTCGCCAATGCGAGCTAAAGCTGCTCAGCGTGGGTGCGAGAAACTTGGTTGGGGTGCTAATGCTGCTAACGCAGAGGACCCGATTTTCACCATCCGTGGCATAATTACACGTGACTATCTTGATTGCGTAAAGGCAGATCTCCTGTTGGTGAATTTTGAACCCAGTGCGCCAGAGACCAGCACGGGTACAGTGTCTGAGATTTCTTGGGCCTGGGCGGCCCATGTGCCAACGGTGGTGATTGCAAAACCTGGGAATTTGCATGACCAGAAGTGGATCAGAGAATTGGTCCCGTATTGGACCAATAACCTTCAAGATGCTTTAAGACTGGTTCGTACTATTTTGTTTCCTGGAGTCTAACCCGTGATTCTTTCCTCATTCTTCCGACCAGAAAAGATGTCACAAGCGTTGCGTAGGCAACTTGACGGTCAACAGTATGTGGCTGGCTTTCTGTTTGACTTCTTTTTGAACGAGGTAGCTTTGATTCGGAAAGAACGACCGAGTTGGCAACGTGGTTTTCTCAACGGGGTCGGTGGGAAAATCGAGATCGGAGAATCCTTTAATGCGGCGATGGAGCGAGAATTTCAAGAGGAAACAGGTTGTTCGATTACCAACTGGCATAAGTTTTGTGTCCTAAAAGGTTCAGACTTCCGGGTGCATTTCTTCGCATCCATGGGCGATCTGAGCAAGTTGCAATCAACAACAGACGAAATCGTGTCAGTGCATTCGACACTCAGATTACCAGGCGACATGATACCAAACCTAAAGTGGTTGCTACCAATGGCTGTTGATTCTTTTCAGAGTAGAATCATGGCTAATGTACAAGACCCATCGGAGACGACTGCATGAGTGCTAAGTCGTTTTCGCGTGGGCACCAATGCGTGTTTACTGGTGGGGCTTGGCGGTATGCTGGTCGTCGAGCCCCGTGAATGTTTACGTTGTGGCCGGATGCCAACGAAAGACGGGTATGATGCCTGCTTAGGTCAGTTGCCCGGTGTAACTTCGGCGTGTTGTGGGCATGGTGTTGAACAGGGGTTGCTAGCCATAGGACAGCAAGCAATTCATGGGTGTGAATGGAGAGATGTATGAATTGTGACGTGAGTTTGGTTCAAAAGCCACAGGTTGATAATGATGTCTTCTTACCAGCCTGCAAAAAGATTCTTGGTTACTCTCCAGCCAGAGCCGCCGACCGTAAACATCCACAACCAACACCAGGGGCTCATTACCTCATCTGTATCTCGGCATTCAAAGATCAGGACGCAACAGGTTCTGTTGAAGAGGCTATGCGATATCTGGACTTTTTGCATTATGGATTTTTGATTATTGCTGACGAGCGTGATATGCAAGAGTTACTTGAGGCAACGCGGGGCATGCCTTTTGTAGTAGTCGAGACTGTTATGCGTGGTATGCAATGCGCATTGGTTACTGGTTCGCTACGTACATGGCGAACAGCAGTGCGTCTGGGATGCCGATCTGAGGTATCTCAGGTTACCAGAGAGTGTTTCGACAAAGTTTATCTAGCCTTTGGCAAGATCGGCATGAAGGCATTCTTTGGGGCTCTGACAAAGAGACAGTTACCAGATCAGACATTTTTATTGGAGGGACCAGATTCATGAGTTCAGCAAGGGTTACTATCAGCCGAGGATTGGTGATGCTCGGTATGTTGGGTATGATTGCCATCCTGACACACTGTTTGTTTGCATGCCAGCATTCTTTGGGTGCCCGGTATGCCACGTCGGTGGAACAGCCTCCGTTGCCTATCATCCCTGATACGAATCAAGTTTACTCATCGCCGCCATGGACTTATGATCATAAGCGAGTCGATCGGTCATACGGTCGTTATGGCCAACTGTTTTTCAATCATCGTGATTTGAGCATCAGGCGACTGGGGACACGGGGTATCAACGACTATTACAAGACCCCTTGGGGTGAGATGTATTGGCATGGCAGGCCTGGCATTCGATACCTGCCCACTGGGTGGATGCCATTCCCCACATGGCGTCATGGTGCCGGAAAATTGTTGCCCACGCCGGAGATATTGTGATGACTGAACAGACACATTTTCTGAATGCCCTCGGTGAGTTAGGCTTTACAGAGCTTGAAGATGAAACCGATGAGGATAACCTATCCAGTCGTGTCTACCGGATAGAAAAGGGAGTTGGTGGGAAACTCGATGTGGTTATGGGCCAGACACCACGTGGCGGTGACAACAAGGGCTACATGTGCTGGACTTTTGACCAGAATGGCAAACTTGTTGATCATGGTACCTGGGAGTATTGAAGTGGAATTTGAAAACACACAACTGATTGTGACTCTGCCCCGGAGTGGGAAACGAGTTTTCAAGGACGCCTCGATTGCTTATACAGGCGGTCGTATCGAGTTTTTGAAGTCACCGTTTGATGCCAAGGATGATATCAAGGCCATGCGAGGTTCCAAGTGGCATGGCTATGAAACTAAGCCTAGGAAGATTTGGTCAGCGACTGATTGCCGACGCAACCGTTTTCAATTAGCTCTACTCAAAGGTGAAAATCCATACGAATGGTTCGATCAACCGTTGCAGGAATGGGCCTATACACGGCCGTTGATGAACCATCAGATCCTGATGTCTAACGCAGGCCTCACGTATCATTATCAGATCTTCGCGGCAGAAATGGGTCTTGGTAAAACTCTGTCTGCCATCGAGATTATGGAACAGAGCCAAGCGGATTTATGGTGGTGGGTGGGACCAAAGTCTGGTTTGAAAGCAGTCGAACGCGAATTCAAAAAGTGGGAACTAGACTCGGGTGTCGAAATCGAGTTGATGACCTACGAGAGAATGGTCAAGATAATGAAGGAATGGGAGGCAGGTGACCCGGCGCCCCCAGGAATTGTCTTTGACGAATCCTCCCTTCTGAAAGGTCCAACGAGTCAACGTTCTCGGTATGCTCGTGATCTCACAGAGGGAATGATGGCCGATTGGGGCACGGATAGCCATGTTATTTTGATGTCCGGTACTCCGTCTCCAAAATCTCCAATGGATTGGTGGTCACAGGCTGAGATTTGTTATCCGGGTTTCTTAAAGGAGGGTAATCATTATGCCTTCAAGCGCCGGCTTGCCTTCTTGGAGGAACGAAGTAATCAATCTGGTGGCACACATCAAGAGATAGTCGCTTGGCGTGACGACGAAAAACGTTGTGCCGCCTGTGGCCAGTTCTTTGACGACGGGCCACATGACCAAATACTCGCTACTGCTGATGGTGATGAATACCATCCGTGGGCGGCAAGTAAGAATGAGGTTTCCTATCTCTCCCAGCGATTGGAGGGTCTGGTGCTGGTTATGCACAAGAAGGATTGCCTACAACTTCCAGACAAACGGTATCGTGTCGAACGTTGTGTGCCGACCAAACAGGTGGCTAATGTGGCCAAGGTCATTATCAAATCGGCACCCAATGTGATTACTGGTCTCACCTGGCTGAGGGAGTTAAGTGATGGCTTCCAGTATCGCGAAGAGATTCGTGGCAAGGAGCCTTGCAAGGCCTGCAAGGCTTTGGGCGAGATTGATGAATGGTATGACCCAAATGACGAGGAGCATCATTTCACATCTGTAGAATTGCTTGAAGACGAGTATGTTGCCACATTGAAGAAGCATCGAGTTACTTGCCCTACCTGCAAGGGTAGCAAGGAAGTGCCGAAGCGTGTTCGGATCACACATGAGTTACCGTGTCCAAAAGAGGATAAATTGAGGGATCTTTTGGACGAGAACGACGAGCAGGGACGTATTGTGGTATTCGCGGGCTTTACTGGCTCAGTGGATCGTGTAACTAATTTGTGTCTGAAAAAACAATGGGATGTAGTACGAGTTGACGGCCGTGGTTGGGTGGTTTATCGTTATGACTCGGACACCAAAAAGAAACATGTGATCAAGGATGTCCCGGCATTGGACTACTGGGCCAATTTGGAGGCTAACAGACGTGTAGCTTTTGTTGCCCATCCAAAGTCTGGCGGTATGGCCTTGACACTAACTGAAGCTCGCATGGCGGTGTTTTGGTCCAACGACTTTGATCCATCGTCACGACGGCAGGCAGAAGATCGTATCCACCGTAAGGGCATGGATACCAATCTTGGTGCCACCATTGTTGACTTGTTCCATCTACCGTATGATGAGCATATTCGTGACGTGTTAGCCGCCAATCGTCGGTTGGAACTAATGACTCTTGGTGAAGATGGCGAGTTGATTATGCCATCGGAAGAGGAAACAACAACGTGATGCCACTTAAAGATTTCCCTGCCATCCGGACAGTATTAGTTGGAATCGTGTCAATTCCTGTGATTGTGATTGGCTCAGTCTTCTTTGGGTGCGTAATAATCTGGATAGGTCTGCATGCCTTAGAATGGTTTCTTCCTTGGTTCGGACTGGTATGAGTAAGCACGCACATTTTATGGCCGACCCACATTTTGGGCACCGGGCTATTATGCAACTGTGCAACCGTCCATTTGACGATGTGGATGAAATGGATGAGTGCATTTTGCATAATACCAACAGCGTGGTCGGCTACAAGCATGTGCTGTATATACTAGGTGACTTTTGTCGTGATCCAAAAAGGGCGGCCTATTATCGTGATCGGATCAGATGCAAGGAGGTGCATCTGATCCAGGGAAACCATGACAAACATTCCATTGGAAAATACTTCAGCACCTTCCAGCAATTTCGAGAGATCACGGTGCGCAAACAACGCATCACTTTGTGTCATTGGCCACTGGCAGTTTGGCCGGGCCATTTCAATGGGGCCTGGAATCTTTATGGCCACTGCCATGGCGGATATGAAGAAGTTTTGAATCAGATGTATCCGACACGCAGAGCAACAGATGTTGGGGTAGACCACGCTTTGAAGGTGTTTGGGTGTCCGCAACCATTTTCATTTGATTACTTGAAGGAGAGATTTAATGCCCCTGCTGCTTGAACTTGGTTGTGTGATTCGTGTGGGCACCGCCAGAATCCTGGTTACTAGCATTAGTCTACCCGTTGTCTCTGGTTACAATGTCATCACCGGAGCAAACCGGCCAGAGACCATACTGTCACGCGAATAAACATTCCTCAAAGCTAAGGAGTAACAATGACGATTACTGTAGGGCGAGTTTGTCAAACATCAGAGAAGCAACATGTCTTATTAACAGCCAAAGAGGAAGATGGCTTCACTGCCATTGATATGCATACTGGCAAGATACTCCACCATGTGAGACCCTCGGAGGTACTCTCTGCGAACGTTGCCACATATATGACGGCCATCATTCAGGCTTCATTGTACCATGGTGGCCAACTTGTGCTGCAAAAAGACGAGGCTGCCGCAGTGGCTGAAGCATTAGCCTCTAGGCTGAAGTTTGAAGAGTCACCATTACTATTAACTTCCCTTCAAAAGCTTCAAGCCAATCAAGACATAGTTGCGAGGCGTGATTTTTATCGGCTTCAAAAGACCCTAGAGAAAGCGGGCGAGAAATCATGAGACGAGTTGTACCATTTTATCGTAGCATCGTTTTATGGCTGCTCACGGCCCTAGCGTTCATAATTGGCATCTATATTGGTGCATTATCAGCTTTGGGCCAAACAGCGGATGAACTTCAGACCACGGTAACTTATTTGACCTCCACCGAGTTACAGGGGCGTGGGACCTCATCGCGTGGAATCAAAAAGGCCCAAGAGTCAATCATCTCGCAGTGCAAGGAAGCTGGTTTGCGGGTACAGACTCAGGAAGTTCGTACCTCAAAGGGGCTGTGCCAAAATGTCATTGCCTGGGTCGAGGGGATTGATCCAACACAAGTGGTCATTGTTGGCGCACATCTTGATCATGTGGGTACACGACGTGGGAAGATTTACCCCGGCGCAGACGACAATGCCTCTGGGTCCGCTGCTGTGCTCGGGTTGGCCAAACGCTTCGCTGTCGGGCCCCAACCAGAGGTGACGATCTCTTTTCAATGGTACACTGGCGAAGAGATCGATCTCTTGGGGTCAGCGGTGTATGCAAAGAGTCCGCTTCTGCCCGAGGGGGCGCCCGCTATCGATCAGCATATTCTGATGCTCAATTTGGATATGATTGGACATTTGAAACCAGCCGGACCAATAGATGTACAATTCGTCTTGGATGATTTGTTTCCGAAATATCCGTTCGCTAGCCAGATTACCTTTCGTCGGGATTCTGGAAGCGATCAAGTTTCCTTCGATGATGCTGGCGTCCCTGTTGTTTTTCTGCATACCGGTACCGATTTTGGTACATACCATACACCCGCAGATACTGCGGATACTCTGAATTATGGGGGTATGGAACTTATCTGTGAGTATGCTTTTGAGATCGTTAATCAGATGGCGGCTGGCAAGGTGCCAGATCATGTCATTTGGGACCTGCCTGTAATCACAATACCTCAATAAGGAATGTTATGCTAATCACTGTAGTGAAGCCAGGGTTTGTGTTGGGCCCATATAATCGTTATGACGAGTTGACCAAACTCTGTGAATGGGCTGGACGAACTTGTTACAAGTCGGAAGACAAAATCACGGCAGGATCGTCTACTGAGTTTTGTGTAAGACTGCTTCGACAGAAGCCTGCCCACGAGAGTGTTATCGAACATGCCACACTGTCAGCCAAGGTGACATGCAGTAGGTCATGTAGTCATCAACTGGTACGACATCGTATTGGCATCGCTATCTCTCAAGAGTCACAACGATTCTGTGATGCTGGCAAGAAAGGCTTTCAAGTCCTTTGCCCTCCAAGCATTGGGGTATCAACCGGTCAGTATCGAATCAGCCGGGGTACCGAGGGAGATCTTTCTATGCACCCTTTCCTCCGGGATGATAGGCAACGAAGATTCCTGCGTGATATGTATTATGCCTATGATTCGTATGTCTATTATCGACAACATGATATCTTGCCAGAGGACGCAAGGGAGGTGCTCCCCAATGCTACCAAGACAGAAGTGGCAATCACCCTGAATCTGCGGGCGTGGAGGCATGTCTTTAAGGAGCGTGCATTGAACCCAAAGGCACAATGGCAGATCCGTGGCATCTTTATGGGTCTGCTTGAGGCTTTTGCTGACCGTGCGCCATCTTTATTCGCCGACCTCTTGGAGACTACTGACGTATGAGAATCATAGAGGTGTTTTGTGCCGGGGACGATCCCTTTCAAACAGTCGAGTGGGTTTGTAAGTCCACAGGTATCCCAGGTGAAGGATCTGAAGTCATCGCTGCACAGGATGGTGTAGAAGCTCCTGCTAGTTGGTCTGATACTGCGGTCAACATTGTGGCCAACAAATACTTCTATGGCACAATCGGAACTCCCGAGCGTGAAAACAGCATACGTGATTTGATTTATCGTGTCACAAGAACTATCACCGACTGGGGTATTGCTGACGGGTACTTTGATGCAGACAACGGAGAGGTCTTTTACAGAGAACTGACTTGGTTATGTCTGCATCAGTATTTTGCTTTCAACTCACCAGTGTGGTTCAATGTTGGAATCTGGCAGCATTATGGTAAATGCGGCACGCCGAGTGGTTTTCGATGGTCAGATGCCGGTATCCAAGCTGTAACCAATCCCTATGAAGTGCCCCAAACGAGTGCCTGTGTGATTAAGAGTGTGCAAGATAACATGGAAGATATCATGCGTTTTGCCACAGACGAGGCGATGCTGTTCAAATTTGGTTCCGGTGTCGGGACCGATCTTTCTACTCTGCGGGCTTCATGCGAGCATTTGACAGGCGGTGGTGTACCATCAGGCCCGCTAAGTTTTGCCCGCATTTATGATGAAGTGGCCAACGTTGTGGCTAGTGGTGGCAAAACACGTCGTGCCGCTTTGCTGTTTAGTCTCAAAGATTCCCATCCTAGCATTCTGGAATTTATTCAATGTAAAGCCATCGAGGAGGCTAAGGCAGCAGCATTGATAGAGAAAGGCTACTCGCCAGACGAAGCTTACATGTCAGTTTTGTATCAAGATTCTAATCTTTCAGTGCGGTTGTCAGACAAGTTTATGGCTATGGTGACTAACGGTGGCGACTGGGAGACCACTTGGGTCACTAATCCGGAACAGCATGGGGGTCCATACAAGGCTAAGGATTTACTGCGTGGCATAGCTGAGGCAGCTTGGCGATGCGGTGATCCGGGAGTTCAGTTTGATGACACTATCAATCTTTGGAACACTTGTGCGCAATCTGGTCGTATCAATGCCAGCAATCCGTGTGGTGAATTCAATTTCCTGGATGATTCGGCATGCAATCTTGCCAGCTTGAATCTGATGAAATTCCGTCGGTCGGACGGTACATTGGACCCACCGCGATTCCAAGCCGCTGTGCGTATTGCGATCATTGCTCAAGACATTTTGATTGACCGGGCTAGTTATCCATCTGCCAAGATTGCACAAAACAGTCATGACTTTCGTCCATTGGGTCTTGGTTACTCCAATCTAGGAAGCTTTTTGATGTCATGCGGGCTAGCTTATGATTCCGATGCAGGGTGTGGGGTCTGTACTGGCATCACGGCATTACTTACAGGGGCCGCTTATGCCACCAGTGCCGAACTAGCCAACAAGATGGGACCCTTTGCTGGCCATGATGACAACAAACAAAGTATGATGGATGTGATGAGATTGCATGCCGTCTCAGCGCGTCTAGCAGAACAGCACATGCCGGACTATTTGTATCAGGCTATGTCTCAGACTTGGACTTCAGTGGATGAAACTGGCACACAAGTTGGTTTCAGGAATGCACAAACGACTGTGTTGGCACCAACGGGTACGATTTCATTCATGATGGACTGTGCCACAATGGGCATCGAACCCGATATTGCTCTCACCAAATACAAGAAGCTGGTTGGCGGCGGAACTTTGAAGCTGGTCAACCCACATGTAGCCTCGTCGTTGTGTTTTCTGCGCCACACTGAGGCTGAAGTTAATACAATAATGGACTGGGTTACTGAACATGGCACACTGGATGGGGCTGCGAACATTCATCCAGATAATTTGCCCATTTTTGATACCGCCCTACCTGCCCAGCCCGGAGGCAGAGCTATTCCTTGGGAGGCCCATCTAAAAATGTTGGCAGCAGCCCAACCTTTCATTAGCGGGGCGATTTCCAAGACGATCAACATGCCTGCGGATGCCAGTGTTGAAGATATGGAAAAGGCCATCGTGCAGGCTTGGGAACTTGGGTTGAAGTCTGTCACGTTTTACCGGGACGGATCTAAGGGACACCAGCCATTGAATACAACCTTGGTGGCTAAGACCGCACCTCCGACACAAGTTCGGAGATCTTTACCAGACGAGCGAGCGGCAATCAACAAGAAGTTTTCAATCGCCGGGCACGATGGGTACCTTACAGTCGGTTTGTATCCTGATGGCAATCCTGGAGAATTGTTTATCTCAATGTCCAAGGAGGGTAGTACCATCAGTGGGATGATGGATGCATTTGCCATCGCTGTGTCTCTTGGATTGCAACATGGTGTGCCGATGTCTACTTTCATCGACAAGTTCTCTTACATGCAATTTGAACCAATGGGCTTCACAAAAGACAAAGATGTGAAGATGGCAAAGTCCATCATTGATTTTATCTTTCGATGGTTGGAAGCTCGGTTCAGGACACCAGATGCGCCCGAGGCACCTGAGTCCCAGCCAGATCGGGAGGCCACCCCAATCTGTGGTCAGTGTGGTAGCATGACTGTTCGGAGCGGGTCATGCTATTTGTGTTACAATTGTGGAACTTCCATGGGGTGTAGTTGAAAGGGACGGTATGACTATCAATGAATTGATCAAAGAATCTCACAGCACGGCGGTTGAAAAAGGCTGGTGGGAGGATCGTGATCGCAACTTTGGCGAACAGCTTATGCTGTTTATTACAGAGATTACGGAAGTGTGGGACGAAATAGAGGCGGGGATGTCTCCTTCCGATACTTGGTTGGTACGCAATGTGGATACCGGCAAGCCAGAAGGTTTGGCTTCTGAAATAGCAGATCTATGGATTCGAGCGGCTGACACCATAGGGAGATACGAGATTCCATTACAGGATGCTTTGGATTTGGTACTCGATTTTGGCAACACAACCCCGATCTCGACCAATGCTGATTGGGACATCGCTGGACTCATATGGGAAGCCAGATTGAATTGGACCGTTATTGGTCCAATGAGCATCGGCCTGCTGGAGACTATTTCGTGCATCAGTTATGCCATGGAAGAATATCGGACCAATGGCTTGGATCAAAGTAAGTTCTTGACTAGAAATATGGGTTCTGGCGAGCCAGAGGGTATGGCGGTACATTTTGCGCACATGTTTCTTGTTACGGCAGCTTTGTGTCAGGACTATGGGATACCGTTGGTCAAAGCTTTAGATGACAAGCTGGCTTACAACCGATTCCGACCCTACCGGCATGGGGACAAAAAAGCATGACCAACTGTATTGTTTGTAATTCAGCACTAGTGTTTGAGTTGTTCGATCCGGGTCCACAACCACTCACCACTTTGTGTATTCCCAAGACGGCTGAAGAAGCATTATCGTTGCCAAAGCTTGGCATGCAGCATGTAATATGTACTTCATGCGGACACATCTTTAACAGCCAGTTTGAGTCCTCGAATGTTGATTACTCACAAGACTGGCAGATGTACAATACTGGTGCGTCTTGGCAGCAGTATATGGACACCATCGCGTATGAAGTAATGTCTCATGTGTGTCTAGCTTCTGGTGGTCGTGTGCTTGAAATCGGGAGCGGTGATGGAGCTTTCTTACGCACACTGAGTAAATATGCAGATGGGCGTAATATCCGATATGTTGGCATCGACCCTGGTGTTGATTTAGTAATTGCCAGGCGACTCAATGCTGAATACAATGTGGCTATTCTGCGGGACCATGCTGATTTCTTCAATGACATCCCGTACTACCGGCCTGGATTGATTGTTATGCGGCATGTGTTGGAACATTTTAGTCATCCGATGTCAACGATAGCAGCATTGGTAGAAGCTTGTCAGGCATGCGAGATACAGCCTTATGTGTTCATAGAAGTTCCCAACGGCGAGCTCATTCTTGATGATTTACGTTGTCAAGATTTGTTGTACGAGCATGTGTCCCATTTCACAGAAAGCAGTTTGGAAACATTGCTTCGGAAGCATTTTTGCATCCTTTGGACACGCCGCGATTTTCATGGCAGCGTATTGACAGTCTTGGCTCGTTTACGGTCCAAGTATTCTCATCACGCTAGGGCGATTAAGTTTCAGAAATGTATGAGGCAGCAGTTTGAAACTGTGCCAGCAGCATTAGATACACTAACGTCTGTCAGTGATCGTCAAGACTGGAAGTACCCAGTGGTCTTCTGGGGTGCTATTGGAAAAAGTGCCTCATTCTTCAACTTCTATCAGGTGGACAGAAACCGCTATCCTGTTGTGGTCGATTCCAATGAAGAACTTGTTGGATACTGTATACCGGGTACTGGGCAAGAGATTCAATCACCAGAAATCTTGGTCACTCAGTCACCGCATACAATTGTGATTACTTCGGCGTGGCGCACGCGAGATATTGTGACTCAAATAGATACATTGGGGATACAATGTCAGCGTGTAATATACATCGCCAACGGTCAACTAATCGAATATGGGAGAGACTAATGCCGGTTCAGATAATAGCCCCAGTGGATAACCTAGTAGGCATCCAATTAGCATATGACAATCAAGATTATTTCAACTATGCTCGGTTGGTGAATGATGCCTTTCTGTTTTTGAGTAATCAACAACTGTGCAAACCTACCAAAGCTTTTGAGACTCATCTGGAGGCTTTTCTTGACACAGTGCTGACGACTTTTGTAGGGCCAAAGTTCTGTTTGAAACCACAGGACTGTGGTCGGTTCATGCGATTCAATTCACTAATCGCTAATCTGCTAGCGGCGTCAAGCTACGAAACTGCCGATTGTTGGCTGGATCAACTTTTGGACAACGGTGGTGCAATCAAGGCTCCGGTATCACAGAATCTGCCAAAGGTATTGATGTTGCTTTCGCCACGGATACAACGCGATTTTGATTTCAAGCTGTTGGAGTTTTATGATCAGGAGTTAGTAGCTCTGTGGTGGCTAGCCTACTCTTGCTCGGCTGGGAGTACAATTGATGTTGGAGTCGAAAAGAATCTCTTGAATCATTTGGCCCGACCGTTGCCAGAAGCATATCCCCAGACCCATAATGTGTGCGACACTGTTTTCTTAGGGCCATACAAAGGTTCGCATGAAAGGCCCCATTTGGCTCGTGATCTCAAAGAACAAGTGAACGTTGCCGTGCAGAAGCAGTGGCCACAATTGTGTGTCACAAACAATCCGGACAAGAAAAAGATTGCCGTCATTTCTGGGCATTGGAGATCTAGTCATGTTGTATACCGTTGTACTGCCCCGCTGATCAAAGCTTTGCAGGCCAAATATGATGTCGATTTGTTTCATTTACAGGAAGACCCTGGGGTTCTATGGCCACTACTAGATGGATTCAAGCATATATATACGCTCTCGATGGACGGGATGCGGTTGAAGGGTCTCCCCCCGCTGTTGAAGAACAACTATGGGGCAGTGCTTTATCCTGATGTCGGAATGGATTCTATGTCTGTGATTCTCTCTAACCAACGTTTTGCACCCGTGCAAATTGCAACTCTTGGCCACCCGATCAGTACATTTGGATCAAAGGTGGACTACTTCATTAGCGGGGCTCTTGCTGAACCTGAATACCCAGCGAGAAACTACTCTGAGAAATTGATTCTGATTCCTGGCATTGGTAGCCAGTCGATCAAGCCTGCATACAAGCCATTGTTTCCTGCTCGTGGAAACGGGCCGGTATCCATAGCTGCTGCTTGGAGCCCCTACAAGTTCAATCGCAAGATGCTTGAGGTGCTTCGTGGGGCTTTGGACAACGCTGAATGTGAAGCTAAAATTCATTTCTTCACGGGTGGTGGTATTACGAAATACTCGGGGTTCCGACCATTCAAAGCTGACGTTGAAGCCATTCTCGGCGATCGTGCTATTCTGCGCAGCGACAGGGGAGGCTATGATGGGTATATGGGGAAGTTGGAATACATGGACTTTGGTATTGACTCCTATCCTTGGGGAGGTTACAATACAATTATTGACATGCTTCATGTCCATAAGCCGGTGATCACTCTCCAGGGTGACCAATGGTACAACAGAGCCGCCTCGGCTACAAACAAGCTTGTCGGCCTTGGTGATTTGGTTGCCACAAACTACACGGAGTACAGAGATCTTATCACCAGGATGATTGATGATCCGACATTCCAGGCAGCCATGACTAGCCGGATTGATGACTCAGTGATGGATGAACGGATTTACAATAACCAAGAGGACCCACGCTGCTTTGTTGCAGCGGTGTCCGAACTCCTTGGAGACTTAGCATGAGTACGACTTTGATTACAGTAGAGCGTGTCAATGAAGTGTGCCCACATCCTAACGCCGATCGCTTGGAGTTGATTCAAGTGCTTGGATTCCAATTGGCAGTCCCAAAAGGAAACCATAAGGTTGGCGAGTCTGTGGCGTTTTTTCCGCCAGACATGCTCATCCCCGAAGAGGTAGCCCAACGTCTGGGCGTAATCAACTACTTGAAGCATGCAGTGTACCCAGGAGATTCCAAGAAGAGCCGGTGCCGAATCGGTGCAATTCGGTTACGTGGTGAGCCCTCGTTCGGATTTGTGTACCCGTATGTTGGGGAGTCCACCTTTGGGGCCGACCTGACCCCAATGTATGCTGGGTACAAATACGAGCCGCCAGCCAGATTGGTGGCAGGTGATGCCAGGGCAGAAAATCCATTGTTCCCTATTTACACCTACATTCAGCATCTTCGGGCCAATCCTGGTGCCATCCCACCCGGGACGATGGTACGTGTTACTGAGAAGATTCATGGCACTAACAGTCGTGTCGGGTTGGTTCATACACCGGATGGACCTGAGTTTCTCTGCGGTTCCCACAAAACGAATGTCAAACCCATCTCTGATGCCCGTTCTGGCTCTCGTGCGTCTCTGTACTGGCTTCCATTGACTGAACGCATAAAGAATATGCTAACGGCTATTGCGGCCAAGACACACGCTGAGACGGTCGTAGTTTATGGCGAGATCTTTGGCCGCAAGGTTCAAGACATGGATTACGGGACCCCCGAAAGGACTGGATACCGAGTCTTTGACATCATGTGTAACATGAAATACATGGATTGGGGAAAAGTTCGGTATTATACTGAAAGATTTGGCGTCAAAACAGTCCCGCTTTTGTATTGCGGAGCTTTTGACAAAACAAAGATGGGTCTGTGTGACGGACCCACTATGGTGGCCAGCCCAGCCGACATCGATTGCAAATACAAAGGCCGCGAAGGGTGTGTCATTACTCCGTTGGTGGAGCAATGGTCATCTTGTCTTGGTGGCCGGATGGTTGTCAAGGTAGTCAGTGCTGATTACTACGATCGTAGTGGAGCCCAGGATAATGCTTGACAAACTATGTCGGATTGTGGTATAATGTATCTTACTATACACATCATTTTCAACGGGGATTACTATGCCAAAGTTACTGACTGAAGAACAGATTACTGCCTTGAAGATCGATCTGAATGCCGGGATGAAGCAGACAGAGGCGGCCAAGAAATATAGCATTAGTCGGAGCTATGTCTCGGACATTCAATGCGGACGTGTTTGTGCGGATATCGGTCCGACTACAATCAGCAAACGTAAGTCGACCCCAACCGAGTCATATGATCCGACTAATGAAAAGGTCTTGGAATTACAGTCGGAAGTCGAGCATCTTCGCGTCGAACGTAATGATGCCAAACGAGCCTTGAAAGCCACAGCCAAAGAGCATGGGTTGTTTCTGGCTATCGCTGACGAGCTTCAAAACAAGATTGTGCCTATGAAGCCGCTCCCCTTGGCTGTGCCACCACTTCCACAAGCTATGGAAGTAGTCTCGACCGAGCATCTCGTGATGCATATTTCGGATGGCCACCATGATCAGGTTGTGCATCCCGAGCAAGTAGGTTTTCTGGAGGAATACAATTTTCCCATTAGTGTAGCTCGTGCCGAGAGGTATGTTGATGCGGTAATCAAATGGACACAACAATCTCTCAAGCCACAGTTTCATTTTCCTGATCTCACTATTCTTTGTTACGGGGACCATACCAGTGGTGAGATTCATGGTCATACCGAACGCTCGTATTTCCGGAACATTTTCAAAAACACGCTGGCCATTGGTCAGCTTCATGCGTTGATGTTTCGTGATTTGGCTCCTTACTTCGAGCAGGTCAATGTTGTGTATGTGCCTGGAAATCATGGCCGTCGATCTACCAAGAAGAACTATCATGGCGCCCATGATAATTGGGACTACTTGATTGCCAAAACGGCTGAATTGTATTGTCACGATATGCCCAACGTAGACTTCACTATCCCCAATTCGTTTTCTATCAATTTGGATATCGGCGGGGTTGGCTTTTGTGTCTTCCATGGCGACGATATTCGCAGCAATCTTGGTATTCCTTGGTATGGTCTCGAACGCCGACAGCGACGAATCATGGGGCTTGACCGCCATATGTCGGGACCACCGATTCGTTATTATTGCTGCGGACATTTTCATCGCCCCGGGACAACCATGGAGATGGACGGCGAGTTGATGATCAACGGTGCTTGGGTGGCTACTGATCCGTATGCCTTCAATGCCTTCTCTGGATACACTGAGCCAACTCAGTTGTTGCATGGTGTTAATGAGAAGTATGGTGTGACGTGGCGACTTCCTGTGCGTCTTCGCAGGGCATCAGTCGACAAAGCTGGGCCACAGCGATACAAGATTGACATGCTAAACGAGATCAGCATCTGATGTACATTCTTCCGGATCATGGCCTCATTTATCTAGCACACCCTAGGATGGCTTCAGTAGCCACCAAGGGTGTGCTTGTTGATAAGTTTGGAGCCCAGATGGTGGGTGATCATCATTCTGGATTAGCAGAGCCGCTTCAAGCAAGCTGGATGGCAGCCACCACGGTCAGAAATCCATGGGATCTGATGGTGTCATGGTGGAAGAAACGGGATCGCGACATCTCGTTGTATGACTTCATCAAGGAATGGTATACCAATACACACTTTTGCCCAGATGGAAAACTGTTCTATCATATCAGAGAAGCGAATTTCATCCTGCGGTACGAAGAACTTCAGCATCAGTTCGATTGGTTAATGACATGGGTCGGGCTATCTCCGTCTAAGTTGGATTTGCGAAATGTCTCGCCATACCGTGGTGACAAACTCTGGCAGTCTTTTTATGACACCCGAACATACAACTTGGTTCGCAATCTCTTTGGAAACGAAGCCGAGCAGTATGGCTACAACTAAGGAACAGCTATGAATTTTGTGGTAACACTCTGTTATGTCTTTGTGTGGATCGCCGTATTAGTTGCTGTCTTTGTGTGGATCGCCCGCGACAAGACTATACGAAAAGCCAAAGCTGAAATGGATGCTGAAGCCAAAGCCGAAATAGACGCTGAAGCCAAAGCTATGGATACGGCTTTAACTCTGGCCCTAGCGGATGTTAACGGCTCATTTCATTCACCCGAGAGATTAGAGACAGTTAAAATAGGTATGGATCTCCATCCGGCGGCATATGAACGTCATAGGGCGGCAGTCAGGACCTTAGTGCCTGACTACGATCAACAGATGTTCAACGGAGACACCCTTAAAGTCAGCTACAGTTTGAGCATCGGCTACTTCGGCGAGGTGGTGAAACAATTACACGCGGTGCAAGAACTCTGTGAAGATCCAGAAGTCATCAGTGATGCCAATTGTGTCACGTTGCAAGAGGGTCGCATCTTGTGCTATGCTGTTTTGAAGAAGCTTGAAGCGGTACTGAAGGGTCTCAAGAAATAATGAATACTGTGATTGCTATGATGGGTCTTCCAAGGTCAGGCAAGACCACATTGGCGAGAGAGATTTCCCGCCGGACTGGTCACCCGATTGTGAGTCCAGATGCGATGCGTCTAGCCATTCATGGCCATCGTTATTACGCACCCTGTGAAGACTTGGTGTGGGCTCACGTTAAGATCATGATTTGTGCCCTGATGGGTGCTAGTCATCACACAGTGATTCTTGATGCGACACACACGACATTTTCAAGTCGTGATTCGGTGTGTCGGTGGGGCCACGAGAGTGATACAAAATTTGAGGTATTCTTTTGCCCCATCGTGACACTACAGCCAACGTGTGTTCAACGGGCCAAGGACACAGGCATGTCTGATTTAATTCCTGTGATTGGTACCATGGCTGCTAACTTCCAACCACTTCGGTCCAACGAGCGAGTCTATGGCGATAGTTAATGATGATTTGCGAGTGGTGTTTCTGGACGAACCATTGGTACCCGTACCTGAATGGCGCCAATACTTCGGAGGTTTTCTGGGCTCACGCACATTAGGTCGTCCAGGAGTGGGTTATCATACATTGAAAGATCGTGGTGCCCTGGAGGGTATTGAAGACTACCGATTCTTCACGGTGATTTGCAATCCGGCCATAGCTATTCTCCGCTGGAAAAACCTGGGTCTTATGTGGTGGGATCAGTCGCTTGATTCGGCCCTAATGTCGCCCAGAGTACAATCTCTCTTCCCACAAGCCAAACAATGCGGCTACCATATCAATCGTGAGAAGTTTGGTACCCAAATGTCATCATTCTTGGATATAGACATCAAGCCGATGATGCCTTTGTCTTGGCCTGAAGATGCTAGATGGTGGGACCAGTATACAGCACAACAACTACAATGGATGCTGCGGGGTGTACCTGAAATCAAGCAGTATCATTATGATACCGAGATCGAATCCATTCTTCGACACAGAGCAGAAATTAGCATAACCGCTGTAACCCTCATGGATGGTGATATCGAACCCAGCTTGTAACTGGTTCGGATTTGACAACGACTTGATAGTGTGGTAGACTTGAAGTAACAAGGAGAAAAATTATGTCAACATTGTTCGTGTTTGGTAGCCTCTGGTTTTGGGCACTTTTCGTTCCCGCCTCAGTGTTGCTGATTTGGGCCTTGGAGGGCGGTAAGTCTTTGGCGGCCGGTTTCCTGTTTGTGGTCACCACATCAGCGGTTCTGTTTCTGGGCAACAACGAGTGGTCGGCATGGATTATGGCACATCCGCTCGCTCTGCTTGGATGGGCCGTAGGGTATCTTGGCATCGGTGCCGTATACGGAGTGGTCAAATGGTGGCGATTCGTTGTGTTTCGTGCCAAAGCCTATCGTAGAGAGCAGACCAGGTGGCTACGAATAGAACGCGGCCGGGTCAGGGGTGACTTGCGAGTCATGATTGAAGCCGCATTAGAAACCGGTAGGTTGTCACCTCAGTTACAACGCGAGTGGCGCGATTATCTCTCCCAAGAATTTAGGCTGCGTACACGTATTTTGCAGCCGTTGGCCCCTGGTCACAAGGAACAAATTGTTTGCTGGGTGGCTTATTGGCCATGGAGTGGATTTTGGACCCTGATGAATGATCCAATCCGACGACTGTTTGATCGGATCTACGACAGTGTCGCCGGTTTCCTTGGGGAGATTTCGGACCAAGTTTACAAGGGCATCAACGAGGAACTACAAGACGATGAGTGATCTACTTCAGCTAGATCTGCTGTTGGCGCCAATAGCCCTTGTCGCAGGGCTACTGGTTGGGTTCAAGCTATTTCCCAGGAGTTTCCTATGAGTATTGACTTGGCAAAACTGTTTCAACCGATTGATGCCATGGCAGGCCAGCCGATCGAAGACCTGCCCTTACCTCAAAGACGGCGGTCGAAGCCGGAGCCAGAGCCGGAGCCAGAGCCAGTCATCGATCCCGAGCCGCATAAACTTCATCCTAACTTTGACTACTTGAGGAAACGATGAAAACCAAATCTGATAGATTTTGTTGGGGGCCCCCTACCTGTTTGGTGCCCTTGTCATGTCAGTATGTCAACGAATCATTCCTGGGCCTCCGGCACCTGTATGGTTGTTGGTGTCCATAGGCGTGCTGGTTCTATACTTGTGTGCGAAAGAGATAATCAATGATGACTGACAACAAAACGATGAAAACCAAATTCAATAGATTCTCTTGGGGCACCTACTTATGTGGCGTCCTTGTTGTGTCAATATGTCACCGAATCAACCCTGGACATCAGACACCCACATGGATGTTGGTTGTCGTAGGTGTGCTGATGGTATACCTGTGGGCTAGGGAAGCGGTCAATGATGACTGACAACAAACGACGAGACATCATCTTTTGGCTAAGGCCGCCGTGTCGGCGATTCTGGGCACAGTATGTTATGTCGCTGCTTTTAGGGGGGCCTGGCGTCTGTGTTTATCCTAACGAACTTTTCAGATGCACATTCGCTGTGGCTTCTATACTGTTCTTTGTTGGTGCTATAAACTGGCTGGGGTTATGGAGAGGGCAATGATCAGACTACTTTCGACAACGTGGCTTTTAATCATGGGTGCTGGCTTCATTTGGGGCACCACCCAGTTCGATAACGGTTGGACCATATTTGTGATGGTCATTGGCGCCATCGCGTCATTCGCGTCATTCGCGGTGGCAATCGACCCGTTAAGGAACCCCAGAGGATAAGATGGTAAGAATGAAAAAGGTTACAAAGTGGCTTGTGGTGTTGTATTTCAACATCATCGGTCTCGGCTTCGTATGGTCGGCATCAGTACCAACATCTGAAGCCATCACGATAGTATCCGCGTTTGGCAGCATTGCCTGCCTGCTGCTTGTTATGGCTTTGATGACCAAGATCTCCGGATTCTGGAAAATCTAATGATGAAACAATACCCGTGTCCAAAATGTCTCATGGCCGAACGAAACCTGCGTGTACGTGACAGGGAGCCTCTGGGGCCGCTCGATTTAGCACTAAGCAAGGTTTGTAACGCAAGCCCAACTCCACCACAGGATGGTGATCCATGTTGCTGTGGTGCGGATTGGATACCTGAGATGAAACCAATACGGGGGTGAAATGGCATCGACTGGATAATCGAAACGTATTGCTGCATGTCGTAGTTGATCGGTGGGCTACGTAAAAAGCCGATCGCAGGCTTAACTGCCAAACCGTTGTTTGCTTTGTCTGCGTGAGCAGTCCCGATGTTAGGTTTTTCCAGAGAACCGGACATTGGTCAGATATCTGGATGCTCCTCATTGACCTTTGCCTGGTCGTTGGCGAGGAAAAGAATCGTCAGGCGGACCCTACTCGTTTATTCGCTGCTTGATGGCGAGATGGGTAATCAGAGCAGCTAAGCATGTAGACGCAGGCGAGGAAATTGTCACAGGACCCGGGTTCGACTCCCGGCACCTCCACCATACATGAGGGATTTATGCATATTATTTCGACCATGGCTTTTTCTTCACCGATCTGTTGTTCGGCAGGCGACATACTTTATGTCATTTGGCAGGATTCTGAGCACGAGGTGGCATCTATTGAGACAAAGATTCTTGATGACCAGACATTAGACATAGCGGTGCTAGTGGAATACACTCCTGAGGAGTCGAGGGAAATGGGACTCGAATTAGCGTTGGGCATGTTTGCTGGTCAATCAAAGGAGATGGTATGAAAATCTTGGCCTTAAAGGATCTTGTTACCCCGCTTCTATTCAAGGCGGGGAAATTCACGGGAACATGGTCTAAACAAGTTGGCAACAGGTTGAGTTTAACCAACTCGACAATGGAGTCGGTTGACGAAATTTGCTGTATACAGGAAGCTCAATTGAAGTTTGATCATGTTGCTGATCGCCTCCAAATCGTACAGCTTAGTTCTGAGGAAGCGGCTCAATTGGGGCTGCGCAATGCACTGGGAGCTATCATAGGAAAGAGGTTGGCATGAGTTACAAGTACGTCGCGCGCGTTCGACGAAATACGGCCACAAAAGATAACGTGCCCGATTATGAGGACATGTGGTTCGTATTTGAATCGAATGTGAGTCCCGCCGCACATTATGCGGGGCTCCCCACAAAGGAGGAATATCATCCTGGTTTGTTGAGAGCCATGTGGACGGCATTCCATACACAGTCTTCAATCGTGGTGGGTACTGTAGAATGGGGTGAGCACATGCCGGTGTTGGTGATGATTGAACCAGTCGGATCTTGGGATGCCAGTTCGGTATTCTGTTGTGAACAGTGCCAACAAGAGACGCCGCGTGAGGCTGGCATTGAGTACAATGCAGGCTTTGCAAAGTCCTTGACTTTTTGTACCTTACATTGTCGTGATAAATGGAGAAAAGTTCATGAAGTTTGACACCCTGAGTATTGTTGTAGGCACACGAGCTTGTAATGCTAACTGCAAGTTTTGTGTGTCCAAAATAACCTGCAATGAATCCAAGAAGGTTATGTATGATTATCACCGGTTAGAGATCGCCTTGCGGTTGGGCTCACATTTGGATGAAGTCATACTCACAGGCGTGGGGGAACCCACTCTGGACCCAGATAATCTGGCAATGCTGACCTATCGTATTTTTGAGGCCGATTTCCCAATCATCACGTTACAGACGAATGGAATCGATCTCAATCGTGAATACCTTCAACGGCTCTATGATGCGGGTCTCTCACGGGTAGCTTTATCAGTTTGCAGTTTAGACTCGGAGGTGAATGATAGTATCATGGGCGCCAAGATGCCTGATCCATTCGAGTTCACCAAAATGGCGGCTGGCATCGGCCTTTCCACTCGTCTGGCTGTGGTGGTAACCAAGGAAGCTTTTGGTCTTGGCACGGAAAAACTTCATATATTCATGGATTCATGCAGCCTGGAGAAATCTGTAAACCAACTAACCTTTCGTGAGCTTGGTGGTGACTCAGAGTGGAATACGGCGAACTATGTTGGTCTCAGTGAGTTTGAGAGAAGTCTTTTGCAACGGGGTGCCATCGAATTGTTCAACTTTGACTACGGTGCCCGCGTTTATGACTTTAGTGGTCAGAATGTGTGTATTGCAAGCTGCCTCACCGAATCTACTAATCCTGATCGCCAGCGACAGTTGATTTACTATCCGGACGGCCGTCTCAGGTTCTCATGGCAACACCAGGGAGCCGTGATTCTATGAGTTCCCGCAAAATCAGAGATATGTTAGCAAGGCACGGCCTTGATCCAGAGATCTTGTCGGGTCCTAAGGGTGACCTAGATGCCAGGCCCAATTCCATTCGGAATTTGTTAGCAAAGCATGGTATTGATATAGACGATCTGCCCGATGTGGTGCAGGATGACTGGTTGGTGCTGGGTGTGCCCGGAGATCCCTTTGAATGCCAGAGCAAACACGAGTTGGAATGCGATGGTGATTGTGAGAACTGTGATGAATAAACTGATACTCTTGCTTGTGTGTTTCATGGGCTGCCAGCAGGATGTCGTCGAGGAAAAGGACTCGTTGCAAATCACAACTTTCATCACGGCGGCCACTAGTGAGCAGCCTGCTTATTTGTGGGTGCGATTCACCATCCCTGATGGTCGGCGACTTTACGCCATGTATCAAAAACCTGGCATCAAGGTGCCTGCCTTAATGATCCAGACACACCCGGCGGTGGGCGAGTTTGTGTACACAGGCCCGCCGGGGCAAGGTGACCAGGATGTTGTTTATCATACCGGCGAGGCTACCTATAATGCACCGATAGGCAGCGGGCAGCGTGGCAAAATAACCGGAACCATTAGGTACAGGCTGTGCAGTAAGGATCTGTGCTTCATGCCTGTGACTAAATCGTTTGTGGCCACCAAGAAAAGGAGACACGTATTATAGTAGCCTTTGATTACTTCGAGCGTGTTATCAAAATCGGAGACACACTGGTGTATGCCAGCCGACGAAAAAATCGTGTATGGTTAAGCCATCTTGTGGTCACAAAATTTACCAAGACATCCGTGACCGGAACAAATCAAAATGGAAACATCGTGACGCTATCAAATCCGCGTCGTGCATCAATTGTAACCCCAGGAGAAGAACGATGACTCAAAGAGATGTTGTGGTGTCTACCATCGCAGCCGCCCTTGGCTGCCTTGCTGTGATTACGGGCGTGGCCGACTGGTTCTTCAATCTGTTTTGAAACTGGCGATTTCAAATCGGTAGAGCGAGAATCCTAGAAGCATGTCAAATGAATATACCGATTCCTGATATGACTGCCGAACAGATCCAGCAGTTCTGGGTGAAAGTCGATAGACAATCAAAAGATGACTGCTGGAATTGGATAGGGTATATCCACCATCGTGGCTATGGTGTCATTCATACCCGGTCTGGGAAACAAAAAGTCAGTCTAGGGGTCCATAGAGTAGCTTACAAACTGCATTACGGCGTCGATCCCGGTGACAAATTGGTATGTCATGCGTGTGATAATCGACCATGCTGTAATCCTGATCATTTGTGGCTTGGCACGATCGCTGATAACCAACAGGATGCCGCCAGAAAGGGTCGGCTGTGTGTGCCGCATCCAACGACAGTGGGCTCTAAGAATTACGGTGCTAAACTCGCTGAAGAAATTGTAAAAGAAGCTCGTAGGCTATGGGCCACTACCACGGTCGGCGTCAGAAAGCTGGCTAGAAAATACGGAGTGACACATTCCACCATGAGGTCCGCACTGCACAGAAAAACTTGGAAACACGTCGAATGAGATACACAGCAGCCTACGTCCATAAACTAAATACAGAGGCTCTGCGACGGTACGAGGAGTTGCAGCGTGTCTTGGATACACATCATAAGCAGGGTGACGATCTCGTGGTCATGGATGGTATGCGAGTACGTCTCGCTGTTGATGATTTCAAGGCCATCCTGACTGAGATCCGGAAATTGAAATGAAGCTGCCACAGCTAATCAAAACCCTGGCACAACTGCGAAAAGTTTTACGCAGTGCTCCGATTGAAAACAAAACCTCCTGGGAGCGGGAAGGTCCATGTCCACAGTTCTTGAAACATAGTGCTACGGAGATCATGGTAGGCGGCAAGAGTTATGTTGTGTTTATGCCACGGGCAGAATTTGAAGCTTTTTGGGCCGGGTTAATCGAAGAAGAGCGCGAAAATGCAAGATCCAAGTAGACGCCGACGCTCGTTGGCCAAAGCCTGTACATGGCGAGTTTTTTCCGTCCCTGTAACCTTAGGCCTGGTGTGGATTGCCACTGGGGATTTGGGGTTAAGCGCCAGTATTGGACTTGTGGACTCGGGCATCAAACTGTTTGCGTTCTACTATCATGACAGAATCTGGCACAAAATTTTGTGGGGCAAGTATGAAGAATCTTCTGATGTTGGCAGTCGCCTTCTCGCTAGGATGCAGCGTAATCTTGACAGCGTGTGTCTTGACCCCGGAGATCCAGGGATACCTGAGCAGGCACAAATTCCTAGCTAACTTCTTGAGGCAGTGTCTCGCGGGCCCGGATGGTAATTCACGTTTGTACTAACCTAAGTAGTGGAGATTCTCATGGACATCATGGCCCGTATGAAGAATAATTACGAGGAGCCAGCCTGTCATTACCTGATACGACGCACCCCGGTGGTGATTCGGGTCGATGGGCGAGCTTTTCATACCCTTACGAGGCGGCTCAACAAACCCTTCGATGCTGGGTTCATGCAGGCGATGGTATCGGCTGCTATGAGGGTCGCAGAAGATATGCAGGGGTTCAAAATGGGGTATGTTCAGAGCGATGAGGCCAGCTTCGTTTTGACTGATTATGATACTTTGCGGACAGAAGCTTGGTTTGGATACCGTCAGAACAAGCTAGAGAGCATCACTGCGTCGTTGATGACAGGACACTTTGAACGGCACTTTCTGGGCGCCAATAGTCTGGCCTGTTTTGATGCACGTGCCTTTAACATACCTGAGGCAGAAGTAGCAAACTACCTCTTGGCGCGGGCTGTCGATTGGCGGCGCAACTCGATGCAAATGTATGCCGGAAGCTTCTTTTCCTCGTCCGCCTTGCACTTCCAGGGCTGGACAGCCAAGCATGAAATGCTGCATAGCATCGGGAAAAATTGGACTACAGATCTTAGTTCCAGAGAGAAGAATGGAACCTTCCTTGTCAAAACTGAGGACGGAATCGATACAGTTGATACCATCTTGCCAAGCTATGAAGCTATCGGGTCCTGGTGGGACCGCGTCAGTCCTCAAACATAACAAGCTGGTTATGGCCTACTATCTCATTGAAATCCAACACGGGGACACTTGGCTGCCACGGCGTGTAGTCGGTGTAGAAGTTACTTTTCGTACTCTTTTGGACAGCCTTGAAGCTTTTACGGATGATTTCCCAGACGAGACAATGCGGGTGAAGCCTATCGATCGTTCACAACGTGACAAAATGGTCCCGATTATTGAGCGATTATGGCTTGACAGCAAGGAATAGTGTGTTATACTTTAGGTAGGTTTAGACACTGGTTTTAGGAGATTCTAATGCATACCCTGTATTTTAGCATCGAACTTGGTAGCACGGAGATGCTGGTTACCGGGGAGATTGATTTCGATTTCAGTCCAGAAGAGCCACGTGTGGATCGTTATCCAGACGGGTCGGGCTACCCTGGGGCACCAGCCGAGGTTGATCTGATCGAGATTTGGATCACTGATGTGACAGGCTATGATTTGGCGGCACGTATTGTCTATCTTCACCATGGTTGTGACATCGAAGACGGCTGGCGTGCTGCCCTAATTGACTACCTCTGGCGGTGGACAGGGGATAATGAATCCATTGTTGACGAATGGGTGGCACAGGAGCTTGAGCTATGAGACTCAGACAGGCGATCAAAATTGTTGTGAAACATACTCGGCAAACTGGTGAGTACCCACCGGGGACGCTATTCAAGGCCTGCCGTATTGTTTTCAATCGGTGTCGTGATCTGGTTCCACAAGTGATATACATCATGACGCACATGGACAACATGCTGCTTGATATCCACATGAATTCGTTGAATGACACACACCCGGTGAAATTGGAATGGATACGCCGCACGGGTCTCAGCGTACAGGGTGTGATATCCGGGCGGCCCAGTGGTAAATATCCGGTGGTACATAATCTTGACACCTGAGCGATGCAGAAAATACGATACTTACGAGATTCCGGTGGCAGAAATCTTTCTGGACCGTGAGTTCAATTGTCGCTTAGAGATCCCTCTGAACACCGTGAGCGAGTTGGCACAAAGTATTCGGGAGACTAGGCTGGAGTGCCCTATTGTGGTCCAGCCCGCTAATGAGGTATCCAGCCCCCTGCCTGAGGGTAAGGAGTGGAGAATCATTGCGGGCCATCGCCGTTTTGTGGCCTGTACACGGATACTGAAGTGGGAAACTATTCCTGCTTTGGTTCGCTATGGCATCTCAGAGCAGGAAGCCGGACAGCTAAATCTGGCAGAAAACCTCGATCGGCGGGAATTGAACATTCTGGAAGAGGCCAAGGCACTGCGGCGGGTATTTCCAGATGAACCAGATACGGTAGTTGCGGCCAAGATGGGGAAAGGTGTACGTTGGGTAATGGCCCGACGTGAATTACTGACCCTCAAAAGAGGGGTACAGAAAGCCGCCTTGGCTGGGATAGTCACTGCCCATGATATTCTCTTGTACATCAAAGAAGGCAGACCTTGGAACTTCTTTGACACATTACAGTCCAGGAAAGAACTCGATCTGACCAAGCCCAAGGATGAACGGATATTTGTCGTCAACACATCATGGGGAACTCGCATCCGCAGAAAAACAGAAATCCAGGACATGATTGTTGAGATTCTTACTAGCGAGTTTCAACCCACCGCTGCCAGGGCACTCGCCTGGGCTATTCAGTCTGTTACGACACGGGAAATACGCAAAGATTTGGCTGGAAACTAGCCAACATTGAGTGGATTATTCTTGACAGGTTTTCTATTTCTTGGTACACTATAGGTATGACGATTGGGGTCTTACCGAGTACCATTCTATGCTCTTCTTTGACACTGAAACATGCGGGTTGCACGGCCAGATGGTCTTGCTACAATGGGCTATTGATGATGGCCCGATCCACTTGTTTGAGGTATGGAAGAAGCCTATTGGCGAGACATTAGATCTGATTGAGTTCATCTGCCGACATGAAGTTTGTGGGTTCAATCTGGTATTCGATTGGTTCCATCTAGCCAAGACTTATACGGTCTTTTCACTATTCCCAAGAGAATGGATTCCTGAAGAACATATTGAAGAGATTGCGGCCCGCGAATCTGAGGGGTGTTTTGGCCTTGGTTTGAAGCCCATAGCCGCGTGTGATCTTCTGCTACATTCACGACGTGGTGAGTATCAGAAACTAATGTCTCGTGGCGATATTCGCATCCGGCGTGTACCAACACCGTTGGCGTATGCGATGGCTTTAGAGCTTGAAGATCGTGTTGAGTTTGACGACATTCTGTTTGCGCGTGCTAAAGAGAAATCGGCAGCCCGCTGGAAAGTCTTTGATGTTCTGGATAAGAAGTCTGGGCTCGTAGACCCGTGTCTAAAAGACGTGGTGCTAAAATTCAAACCCGCTGGCGGTTTGAAATTCTTGGCCGAGTATGCTCTCGGTAAAAAACCTAAAGCCCATTTCTCTGATATCGAACTGGACAAGGAATTTCGCCCGATCGAATTAGGGTATGCCCCGTATGCAACAGCCATCTCAAGTCGAGATAAGAACTGGGAAGTACATGCTGTGGACGGGACTCTGAAGGGCTATGCATGGCCTGCCCGTATCCAGAAGCATATTGATCATTGGCATAGTCATGAGAAGGCCCGTGAGTATGCGACGGATGACGTTGTGTATACACGCGAACTCTATTACCATTTTGGCTCGCCTGACGCAGGGGACAATGACAGCGAACTTGCCTGTATGGTTGCCGTGGTACGCTGGCGTGGCTTCAAGATTGACATACCTGGTATCCGTAAGCTGATGACGACCGCAGCTAACGTGCTGGCCCATTCACCTGTAAACATCAATAAGCCAGCCGCTGTTAGGAAGTATGTTCGGGCAGTGATGACAGAGATCGAGGCCATTCCGCTTGACCACAGCACTAAAAAGAAGGTGCTGAAAGAGATCTCTCAGATGAAAAGCGACGAAGGCGATGCCTGCATGTTGTGCCTTGGTATGGGTACACAATCTGATGGCACAGCTTGTTTATGCTGTGGTGGTACTGGAGTTATGCAGGGCGGGCTCCATCCTGCGGCCATACGGGCCCAGGAGGTATTGGATGCCAAGATTGCAGCCAAGGAAGTCGAGCTTTATGCCAAACTCTTAAAAGCTGGGCGTTTCCATGCCAGCTTCAAAGTTATTGGGACACTCAGTTCTCGGATGTCAGGTGGGGACGGCCTTAATGCCCAAGGCATTAAGCATGACAAATCAGTTCGTTGTATGTTCCCATTGGCCGAGGGGAAAAATGTTCTTTGTGGCGGTGACTTTGATTCATTTGAAGTCACGATTGCGGACGCAGTGTTCAAAGATCCAAAACTACATCAGGTCCTATTGGAAGGGAAGAAGATTCACGCAATGTTTGCGATGGAACTCTTCCCAGGGAATTCCTACGAGGACATTCTTGCTTCTGACGGAGCTAAGGATGACATGTACGGTCCTGGTAAAGCTGCCATCTTTGCTATGATGTATGGTGGTGATCATAACACCTTGTATCAGAATCAGGGTATCGACCTGGAAATCGGGGAGGCAGCATTCAATGGTTTTGAAAAACGATTCCCGGGTATCAAGAAGTCCCGCGAGTGTGTGCAAAAAGCTTTCTGTGCCATGTCACAGCCACGCGGTATAGGTACACAGGTTGTTTGGGTCGATCCGTCGGATTATTGTGAGACCTTCTTGGGATTCAGGCGATACTTTACGTTGGAAAATACAGTCATCAAAGCCCTGTATAAATTGGCTCAGAGTGTCCCCAAGAAGTGGCGCCAAGTCAAGATGCAAGTCATTCGGAACGAGAAGCGTGGGCCACAGACAGCAGGTGGCGCTGCCTCGTCAGCACTGTATGGGGCCGCTTTTCAGATTCAGGCCGCCAATACCCGAGCCGCCTCGAATCATCTGATTCAATCACCCGGTGCGATGATTACTAAAGATGTCCAGCGAGCTATTTGGGATTTGCAACCTATTGGTATTCATGAGCTTATGGTAGCTCCGATGAATATCCATGACGAAGTCATGTGTGTTACGGACCCAGAGTATGTTGACAAAGTAGCAGACGCGGTTCGGAAAGTCACTGAATCATATCGTAAGCACGTTCCGCTTATTGGTATGACATGGAACAAAGTGCAAGCTAACTGGGCTGAGAAAAAGGGTGGCTCTGATACTGAGTTGATTCGTCCGTTGGCAATGATGCCAACCTATGATGATTTTCTTGCCATGCAAGCCAAAGAATTGGCGGTGGCGGATTTGAAAGACCGTGGTATCAAGTCGCCCAAGAAGCCATCAAAAGATGATCAGGACGACCCGCATATAATGGCTCAGTATCAGCGACAAAAACAGGAATTTGACGTGGCCGAAAGTCTGACTTGTGCCCAAAAACTCAGTCAAGTAAAACGTGAACTAACACCAGACCGGGAAACCTACATCCGGTCTATTGTGAAGCCGGATGATTACATCACGCCCTCTATGGAGACTTTGGTATGTTGAAGACTGAATCGCAGCGTTGCGACTGGCTTATTAAGCTGTCCGAGCGACAAATCCGCGCCTTGGCATGCCAAAGGAAACTCTCTAATTGGCAAACTGAGATCCCTGCAAAATTGATTCGTAGTCTGGAGTCCATTGAAGGTGTCGAGATTCCTGTGGCGGCATGAAAAAGCCCAGGAAGCATATTAGTCACGGTCCCGAATACTACATCCAACGAGACTTAATCAATTTCCTTGAGGCTCGTCAGTGGATTGTAGAACGCATGATCGGGAACGCCTACCAAACAGGCATCCCTGACTTGTATGTGATGCACAAACAAAAGGGCACACGTTGGATTGATGTGAAGGTTGAAGGTCATTATGTTTTCACCAAGGCTCAACGACGAAAATGGCCTATTTGGGAACAACAAAGAGTGG
>SDBT01001727.1_pt1 | contig 38868 bp, 40 predicted proteins | sample 2277101 | NCBI WGS metagenome assembly SDBT01 (sample SAMN10404973, study PRJNA504765) | marine sediment metagenome | isolation source: marine sediment core GS10_PC15, 103 cmbsf | place: Arctic Ocean: Southern Knipovich Ridge | collected 2010 | reverse complement strand
GCGGGGGGCTGCTCGAGGCGGTCGCTTCCGGCGAACTCGGGGCCGTGGTTGTTGTAAACACCGATCCGTACGGGTTGCCGCTTTCGGCCGACGACGTTCATCCCGACCTGTTCAGTCTATTGATCGATGTGGTCGATCCTGTGCCGGGGCCCCTGGCCGACCGCGCCGACGTACTGTTGCCGGCCGGAACCCTTGCGGAGAGCTCCGGCACCGTGACGACCCTGGACGGAAGAGTGCTGCCCACCTCGGCTGTCCGACCGCCGGCCGGAGGCAAGAACCTGTTCCAGGTCCTGGGCGCCCTGGCCGACGCCATGGGCGAGTCCATTCCGCTTGCCAAGCCGGAGCAAGTCTGGGCCGAGTTGGAACGACTGCAACCCGGGCTGGGCGCCTTTGCCGCCTCCCGGCTGGACCTGTCCGGAAAGATGTGGTACGACCTCTGATAACTTGGAACTTGGAACTAGGAACTAGGAACTGGGAACTACGAAGTTAAGGAACTACGAAGTAAAACAGGAGCCTCCAATGAAACCGCGGCACCAACCATCGCTGCTATTAGCGGGTTGTATCCTGTTGGCCGGCCTGGCCGGCTGCGAGAAGTCGAAGCGCGAGCCGGTCCGGGTACAGGCGCCCGCGGGCAATAACGAGATCCGGGCCGTTGTGGGCTCCGAGGGCGGAGAATTGAGCTTCGCCGGCAAGGGTGCCAGGTTGGAGATCCCCGGCGGCATACTCCAGGAGGAGGTGAACATCGCGTTTTCGCGGGTCGAGCCCTCATTCGACCTTGCCGGCAAGCAGTTCGTCGGCAAGGCCTATCGTATCAGCCCGCGGCTCACCTTCGCTCCCGGCGCGGCCAGGCTCTGCGTGCCGATCGATCGGGAGCTGCCCGGCCTGCCCGCCGAGATCGGCCTGCAGATGTACTACTACGACAAGCTGCACTCGGACGGCCCGGCCGGCCCGAGCTTCGTCCACAACTGGCAGCCCCAGCCCTTGGCCAAGTTCGCGGGATTCAGCCAGGATCAGAAACACCTGGTGTTCTGGCTCTACGAGACCATCTCGGATCGGTCCACCAAACCGCCGTTCGGTCTGCTGCAGGTGGGCTTCGACATGCGGTAGGGCTTTATGCCCGCCCACCCCTACTTGAACAGGGATTCCAGCTTGGCCTTGGCCGCGTCGACGTCTTCGGCGGCGTCCGGCTTGCCCGTGCGGATCTCGAACGGGGCGCAGAAATTAGCCTTTTCGCGGTCCGGGACGTACTCGGTCAGGTTATCGCGACACTGGTTGTGTGAGCCCGGATCCCAGAAGCGGCAGTTCTTGCAGCAGCGCAGATCCTTTTCGCAGGAGGGACAGGTATCGGCGCGGACCACCTTGTCGATCAGCACGATCTCGAACCTGCAATTCCAGCAAAAGAGCCTCTTCTTGGTCGTGTCCACCGCGCACCTCCAGGACCCAGACTAGTGCCGCAGACTCCGCGACGCAAGCCTTGATTCCACTTGACTTGATCGCGGCCGTCCGGGTATGGTGATGTTCGGGAAAAGTATCGGGAAACCTCTCGTTTCCGCAAGGTTGGCGTTGCGTCCGGGTCGCGCCGGCGGCGGGGAGGTGGTTGAGTATGGAGATGTTCAATGGCGTGAAGGTGTTCTCGGCTACCCTGGCCCGCAACCGGGAGGAGTTGGGGGAGAAGGCGACGCAGTGGTTGCGAGATCATTCCAGGTGCACTATCTCGGACATGAAGGTCGTGCAGTCCAGCGATCGGGAGTTCCACTGCATCTCGCTCGTCTTGTTCTACAACGAAACCGATCTGTGAGCCCGGCACCAAACCATGGCCTCCAAGAAAATCCTGATTGTCGAGAAAGACAAGGAGTTCGCCTTGTCGCTGGCCGCCGTGTTGAACCAGGGCGGAGTAGAGCACCGGTACTCAACGGTTCACAAGGGCAAGGAGGCCATGCGCGAGGCCGAGGAGTTCAAGCCTCACCTGGTCATCCTGCGAGCAGAGACTCCGGGCATGTCGGTCTACAACCTGTGTACCAGCCTGCGAAAGCACGAGAAGCTACAGGAGGTTCCCATCATCTTCATCTCCTCGGAGGCGACCGAGGAGGCGATCGACAAGCATCGCAGCGGCAAACACCCGGCCGACGAGTACCTGCTAATCCCCTTCGACATGGAGGAGTTCCGCCAGAAGGCTTTTTCGTTGATGGGCGAGAAGGCGGCGGAAGGAGAGGCCGAGGGGAGTGCGACGGCTGCAGGTGAAGCTGCCGAGGGACCCGAGGACCATTCAGACAGCTCCGAGGAAGAGACGATCCCGGACGCCCAACCTACCGGTACACAGACCGAGGAGGAAAAGGAGGGAGGAGAGGAGGGAGAGGTCGAGACCATCGAGGACGATCTGATCGTGGAGGATCTGGACGACGAGCCGCCCGAGATCCCCAGGATCCGCAAGCGGGTCAGCGACGAGGACGATGCATTCGTGGAGCAGGCCTTCGCCTCGATCGAGGAATCCCGCAAGACCATACAAGATGAGGGAGACCGCGGCAAGCGTAGGCTTTCCAAGAAGAAGGGCGGTCCCAAGGGCGGGCTGGAGGAGAAGCTCGATTTCCTGCGCGACAAGCTCAAGCAGCGCGAGATGGAGATCGCCAAGCTGGCCAACATCTGGGAGTCCAAGGAGCGCGAGTTCTCGGCCTTCAACGAGAAGTTGCTCGACAAGGAGGTGGAGATCCAGGGCCACAAGATGCGCATCGAGGACCTGGAGCGAAAGCTGGACGAGGCTCGCAAGGACGCCGTTCAGCAGGCCACCGAGTTCAAGGCCTCGATCGACTCGCTGCTCGAGGAGAAGGTCATCACCGAGAACGACCTGATCCAGGTGGTGGCAGAGAAGGAAAAACAGATCAACGACATACGTGTCCAGGTGGCTTTGAAGGAGCGCGAGGCGGACCAACTGGAGAAGGACCTGCTGGCGAGGATCCGGGCCGGCGAGGAGCAGTACGTCCTTCTGGGAGAGAAGCTGGCCACGACCCAGGAAGAGGCCGTCCGTATGGAGCAGCAGCTTTCCGAGGTCATCTCAGATCACGAGCTGACCATCGCATCCAACGAAGAGCAGATCCAGAAGCTGAGCGGTGAGCTGAGGCAGTCGACCGAAAACAGCGAGGCCATGGAGCTGGATCTGAAAGAGCGCCTGGCCGAGGCGGAGCAGCGCCTGGCCGACCTGGATCGCGATCTACAGACCCTGGCCGAGGAAAAGAAGCGCTCCGAGATGATCCTCAACGAGGGCTTGAGCGCCCAGATGGAGAGGGCCAATTCGCTCGATTCCGAGCTTTCCGATCTCCGCCAGGCCAAGGAGGAACAGGTCGCCTCCTACCAGGAAAAAGTCGAGGAGCGGGACGAGAAGATAACCGAGCTCGATGAGGCGTTTGCGCAGCTGAAGCGAGAGAAGGACGACCAGATGCAGCGCCTGGCGGTCAAGCTGGACGATCGCGAGTCGAAGATCTCCAGCCTGGAAGGAGATCTGACCGCCCTGCGCCAGGCAAAGGACGACCAGGAACAGCGCCTGGGCCAGCGACTCTCCGACCGCGAAGAGAAGATCGGAAGCCTGGAGCGTGAGCTCAACGAGACCCGTGACCAGCTCATCCACACCAAGGACGACCTCGAGGTCCAGCTGCGCGATCGCCAGGAGACCATCCGTGACCTGGAACAGAACCTGGTGGTCACGCGCAAGGACAAGGACGTGGCTCAGCGCGAGGTCGACCGGTTGAGCGGCGAGTCGGAGCAGCGCAGGGCCGAGTTCGAGCACAAGATGGCCGAAGTGGAGCGGGAGAAGACCCAGAGCGAAGAGGACTTGACCTCCAAGATCGCCGCCCTCGAGGAGTACCTGGAGGAGGTGCGCAAGGAGGGGGAGGCGGCCCGGGGAGCGGCCGATCGCGAGATCGTCGACCGGGACCGGGTGATTGCCGAGTTGAGGGAAGAACACCGACTGGCCGCCGAGGAGTGGAAGCGACGGCTGAGCGAACTGCGCGACGAGCTGGAATCGATCCACTCCGAGCGCAACGAGCTTTTCGAAAAACTCGAACGCACCATGGCCGAGCGCGACGAGCAGAGCCTGGCTGACCGGGATCGCATCGCCGAACTGGCCGGTTCCCTCGAAGGCGAACGGTCGCTTCGGGAACAGCGGGAAGAGGAGCTGTCCGCGCTGCAGCAGGAGGCCCAGGACGCCGCACGGCTCCACCGGGAGAAGCAGGAGGAGTTGGAAACGGTTCTTTCGGAGCGCGGTCAGCGCATCGCCGACCTGGAGTCCGAGTCGATCCGGATTCGGGAGCAGTCCGAACAGCAGTTGGACCAGCTACGCCGGGAACACGAGCAGCAACTGGCCTCGGTGCGCGAGCAGGCCGAGGAGATGCGCATCACGCTTACGCGGGACGTGGCCGATCGCGATGCGCAGGTCGCATCGCTCGCGGAGGAGTTACAGTCTCAGCGGCAGATGTCGAGCCGACTGGAGGCCGATCTGACCGAGCATCTGGCCGAGGCAGAAAGCCGGGCGGTCGAACTGGGCGACGAGCTGAGCCGGGCCACCCAGCAGTTGGAAGCCATGCGGGCCGACATGCGGGAGCGGATCGATCTGTGGGAGGGCAAGATGACCTCCCTGAACGAGCAATTGGCCGAAGCCCAGGAGCGTGAGAACCAGCTCAAGAAAGAACTGGACGAGAAACTCCAGGAGATCCAGACGGACTGGCAGGAGCGTCTGGTCGAGGCGGAACGGCAGACCGAGGCCGCCATCGTCCGCGGCGACGAACTGTCCCGCGAGCGTGACCGGCTGAGCCGGGAGGGCGAACAGTACCGCACGGAACTGGACCAGACCCGTGAGAAACTCATCGCCGCCGACAGGGAGAAGGATCGCGCCCAGAACCTGACCAGGCAGTACGAGGAGGCGATGAATTTGGCCATCCGCGAGAAGGAGGAGATGGAACTTCGGGCCATGCAGGAGCTGGAGAGCAAGCAGGACCACTACATCAAGGAGCTGGAGCGGGTCCGTTCGTCGCACATCGCCGAGATGACCAGGCTCAACCAGAACTACCTGCAACGGGGAAAGGCGCTCAAGATCGCCGAGCTGGAGAATCAGCGGCTGAAGGAAAAGATCACCGATTTGGAGAAACGGCCGGCCGTCGCCTCGCCCAGGGCGGCTGTACGGCACGGTCCCGGATCGGGCGCCGCGCCCTTGGCGGGCGGCGCCGATGGCGGGGCCGGAGACTTCGACATCGACCGGATTCTCGATGGTCTGAACGAGAAGGAGTAGCGGCGAATTGAGCCGGTCAGGGAGTTGACGGCTTGAGACAACCGACCCCATTCGGAAAGTATCTGCTACTCGAACGTATCAATGTCGGCGGGATGGCGGAGATCTTTCTGACCCGCTCCCGGGGGGTCAAGGGCTTCAAACGCATCCTGGCCATCAAGAAGATCTTGCCAACCATGGCGGAGGACGAGGAGTTCATCGCCATGTTCATCGACGAAGCCCGCATCGCGGCCGAGCTGTCACACGCGGGGATCGTCCAGATTTTCGAGCTGGGCAAGTTCGAGGACGACTTCTACATCGCCATGGAGTTCGTCCACGGCAAGGACTTGCGCTTCATCCAGGAACGCCTGGTCCGCGAGAATCGCAACATCGACATCCACCTGGCGGCCCACGTGGCCTTCAAGATCTGCGAGGCACTCGACTACGCCCACACCAAGCGCGACCCCACCGGCCGGCCGTTGGGAATCATCCACCGGGACATCAGCCCCCAGAACGTGATCCTGTCCTTCGACGGAGAGGTGAAGATCTGCGATTTCGGTATCGCCAAGGCCGCGAATCGGTCGCAGAAGACACAGGCCGGAGTTCTCAAGGGCAAGTTCGGCTACATGAGCCCGGAGCAGGTGCGCGGACTTCCGCTCGACGGACGGTCCGACATCTTCACGGTCGGCACCCTGCTGTACGAGTTGATCACCCTGGAGCGCCTGTTCCTCGGCGAGAGCGACTTCTCGACCCTGGAGAAGGTGCGCAACGCCGACGTGGTTCCTCCGTCGTCGTACAACCGGGATGTCTACGAGGATCTCGAGGAGATCATCCTGCGGGCGCTGTCCAAGGAGGTCGAAGACCGCTACCAGGGCGCCGCCGAGATGGCGGATGCGCTCCAGCTCTTCATGATCAACAACAAACACGCCACTTCGCGTGACGTGTCGATTTTTATGAAGGAGACCTTCCGGTCGGAGTTCGAAGCCGAGCTGCGACGGCTGGAAGAGTACCAGGAAATGCCCGAGCCCCTCTCCGCCCCCTCTTCAGCGGGGGAGGAGCCAGCGGGCGACGACGCGGACCCCGACGCCAAGACCATGATCTTCGCATCCTCGGAGGAGGGCGTTGTTGTACGTACCACTCCTCCGCCCCTCCCCTCCAGGAAGAAGGCCGACGCCAAGACGGCCATCTTCAACGAGTCCCAAAAGCCGGACCTGGCCGGTGCCGAGACCGCGATCTTCGCCGATCCGCAAGCTCGGCCCGAAGAGGACATCCACGAGTTGCCGACCGCGCTTCCCCGCCCTCATACAGACCTCGATAAGCTCTACAAGCTCGAAAAGGCGACGGAGAAGGACCGTTCGCGCCTGGCGGTTCCGAGGGAGAAGTCGCTGCCCGAAAAGCTGTTCTTTCCCCTGACAGTGCTGGTGGCCCTGTTGCTCGGCTACTCGGTCTTGACGACTATACGGCTGTCGGCACAGCAGGGGGTCGAAGCAGGTCCCCCCCCCCCGCCCCCCCCCCGGGTCGGGGAGCCCAAGCCGGCCGAGCCCAAGCCCAAGCCGGCCGAGCCCAAGCCGGCCGAGCCCAAGCCGGCCGAGCCCAAGCCCAAGCCGGCCGAGCCCAAGCCGGCCGAGCCCAAGCCGGCCAAGCCCAAGCCGGCCAAGCCCAAGCCGGCCAAGCCCAAGCCGGCCAAGCCCAAGCCCAAACCGCCCAAGCCGCCCATGCCGGCCAAGAAGGAGTACGGCTATCTCCTGGCCAACACCCGGCCCTGGTCCAAGGTGTACGTGGACGGCAAGTTCACCGGCCGGGAGACGCCGATTCCGCTCGACAAGAAGGTGAAGTTGACCGTCGGCAAGCACAAGGTGACCTTCGAGATTCCGAGCGGCAAACGTTTCGACTTCAGCGTCGATATCGTACCGAACGAGACCTTGAAACTGATCAAACGACTGGAGTAGCTCAGCGGGAAGGAAAGACCATGAGCCAGAGAGATTACGGCGGCGACGAAGACGAAAAGCTCGGTGAGCTGAAGAAGGTGTTCGACGAGTTCGACTGTCCGGAGTGCGACGCGAACAATCCTTACGGCGACGGCTTCCGGGCGGGCGACGATGTCCGCTGCTACTACTGCGGATCCATCTTCCAGGTCAGGGTGGACGACAGCGACAAGCTGAGGTTGCGGGGGATTTGAGTTCTCTGAGATCTCTGCGATTTCTGAGATTTCTGAGATTTCTGAGATCAGCCCCCGCCCGAGGGCACGATCATCCAGACCTGGTCGTCCGGCTCGAGCCGGGTACGCCCGCCCTTCAGCATGTGCATGTTGCGGCCGTTGACCAGGATGGTCACCCGGCGGGCCGATTCCCAGTCCGCAGGCGCCACCCTCCGCTGGATCTCGTCCAGCAGCTCTCCCACCGTGGCGGCGTTCGACTCGATCGTCTTCTCGCCCAGCAGGGCGGCCAGTCTCGCATGGGGTATCAATACGGGCATGGTCTTCAGGTCCTTATACCCAGTCGGCGGATGGTGCGCTCGGTCGGCACCCCGCGTTCGTCCCAGCCGCGGATCCGGTAGTAGGTCGGCAGCATTTCGCGCAGCGGCACCCCGCCGCGCTGGTGGCGGGAGAGTGACTCGTTCAGCAGGCGCGACGGCAGCGCGTCGTAGCTGCCGTCGATCCCCTCGCGCAGCTCGCGTAAAATGTACAACCGCTCCAGGTTGACCACCCGCTCGCCGATCTCGTTCAGCTCGCTCATGCTCACGTCCCTGCCGGTGACGGTGGAGAGGAACTTCTCGAACCAGATCACCTTGGCCGGGTTCTTGAGCCTGAGTACCAGTCGCAGCACCGGTCCCATGGCGTTGAGCAACACCGCCATCAGGGCCCGGTAGGTCAGCGAGTTGGGATCCAGTTCGAAGGCGAAGCTCGGGATCATCGCGTAGGACGAGAAGTAGCACATGCACAGAGAGGAGATCGCCGCGTTCGTGTTCTGCTGCAGTACGACCAGCTCCGGCTTGGAGCGGGTCGAGTGGGGATCGATGGACACCGGGCCGGTGGCTTCCATGTACATGGTGCTGCCGCGGATGTGGCAGCCGCCCCGGTTGCTGGTGGCGTATTCCAGCCCTTGGCCCACGCAGCCGCGCGGATCGTAGGCGGGCAGCTCGAGGCCTTTGACCTGGATGGCGAAGTCGTGGCCGTCATAGCGGTCGGCCATTCGGCGTGTGCCCTCGGCCAGGTCGCCGCCGATGCCGCGCCTGTGGGCGGTGTCCTCGATGGCCTGGCGGTAGGCCCGGGCGTTGCCCCAGGCCAGGTCGCTTCCGAACATGCCTCGCTCGGTCAACTCGGTGGTGAATCCCAGGGTGTTGCCCATGGAGATGGTGTCCATTCCCAGGTCGTCGCAAAGCTCGCCCAACTCGGTGACCGTCTCCATGTCGAATATGCCCAGGTTGTTGCCGAGCATACCGATGGTCTCGAACTCGGGGCCCTTGGTCTCGCGCCCGCGCACCCGCACGTGACGGCCGCAGCGGACCGGGCAGGACAGGCAGCCCTCCTTCTTGACCAGTATCTCGTCCCGCATCCTCTCTCCGGACAGCTCCGGCGTGCGGGTGTCCTGCCCGGCCTGGTAGTTGCGGGTGGGGATGATGTTGCGGCCGGCGGTGGTCATGACCAGGTTGGCCGTGCCCAGATCCGGAAGGATGCCGCCGGTCATGGGGTGTTCGCTCAGGAACTTCGTTATCTTCCGCTGGAGCTTCTTGTAGGCCTCGGGTTGTGCGATCGGGACCTTCTGCTTGCCGTTGGCTATGACCGCCTTGAGGTTCTTCGATCCCATGACCGCGCCGGTGCCGGTGCGGCCGGCCACCCGAGTCTGGCTGACGATGCATGCGTAGAGGACCTTGTTCTCCCCGGCCGGCCCGATGACCGCCTTGCCGAACTTCGCAGGCAGCGCCGCCTGCGTCTCTCGGGTGCCCTGGCCCCAGAGGTGGGAGGCGTCCTTGATCTCGGCCCCTTCGTCGGTGATCACCAGGTAGACCGGCTTGGGGCTCTTGCCCCGGACGAGCACCGCGTCGTAGCCGGCCTGCTTCAAGCGGGTGGCAAAGTTGCCGCCACAGTGGCTGTCGCCGATGCCGCCGGTCAGGGGCGACTTGGTGGTGACCACGAAGCGGTTGGATTGCGGCGCCGCCGTGCCGGTCAGGGGGCCGGCTGAAAGGATCAGCACCATCTTCTCGTCGAACGGATCCAGGCCGGGCCGGGTGTTGTCGTACAGCATGCGGACACCCAGGCCACGCCCGCCGACGTACAGTTCCTGGTCCTGCCGGTCGATAGGCTTGGACTCGATGGACCGGCTGGTCAGGTCCACATCCAGGTATCGGTTCATGGTCCCGCCGGGCATGCTTCACCTCCTTGTCTGTGCAACACCCCTTAACATGTTGTGTCAGGAGTTTCCAGTAGTAGAATGTGCATGCCATGCGGACCTTGCTGTTCATCCTGTTCATCGGCGGCGCTGCCGCCGGGCTGGTGTTCGGCCACATCTATCTCTTCCGGCGCCTGGTTCGTGACGTGACCGGTTCGCGCTGGCTGCGACGCTGCTTCCTGGTTGTGATCCTCATGCTCGCCGCCCTGGCCATGCTGTCCATGGGCTTGCCGCGGGTGGTCGGCCGGGACGCTGCAGGGCCGCTGGTGTTCGGCGGGCTGCTCTGGATGGGGACGGCCTTCTACGTGGTCGTGCTGCTGGGCCTGGCCGACCTGGTGCGGGGCGTGGCAGGGCTTGTGCTACGCCTTCGCCCGAGACGCCCGGCGCCGGTGGATCCGTCCCGGAGGCAGTTCATCGCCCGGGTGGTGGCGGGGACGGCGCTCGCAGGTTCGGGCACCTTGGCCGGTCTGGCGGTCAGAGCGGCGAGGGTGGACATCGTCACGCCCGAGGTGCCGGTGCGCCTCGATCGTCTACCGCCGCAGCTCGCCGGCTATAGGATCGCGCTGATCTCCGACATGCACCTGGGCCCCACCCTGGGCGCCGAGTTCACTCGGATGGTGGTGGAGAAGACCAACGCGCTGCGGCCCGACGCGGTGGCCATCACCGGCGACCTGGTGGACGGCTTCGTGCCGCTGATCGGCTCCGACGTGGCTCCGCTGGCCGGCCTGCAGGCCCGCCACGGCGTCTACTTCACGACCGGCAACCACGAGTACTACGTCGGGGTGCAGCCCTGGCTGGATTTCTTACCGTCGCTCGGTCTGCGCGTGCTGGCCAACGAGCGGGTGGAGTTGGGCGACGACGGTCCCGGCGGGGCGCGGTTCTACCTGGCCGGGATCCACGACCGTCGCGGGGGTTGGTTCTCGGCCGGGCACGCGCCGGATCCGGCCGGGGCGCTGGCCGGCCGCGACCCGGATCGCGAGGTGGTCGTAATGGCCCACCAGCCGGCCCAGGCCGACGAGGTCGCGAAGCACCAGGTCGGCCTGCAGCTTTCGGGACACACCCACGGCGGGCAGATCTTTCCCATCGGCTTGCTGACCCGCATCTCCCAGCCCTACCTCTCCGGCCTGCATCGCCACTCCGGCCGCACCCAGGTCTACGTCACCCGCGGAACCGGCTACTGGGGTCCTCCCATGCGCGTCCTGGCCCCGGCCGAGATCAGCCTGATCGTGCTGACCACCTGAATCAACGAATAATCCCCCTGTGCTCCGCTTGCGTCCGTGCTATGCTCTTCACATGTGGATACGCTCCGGCACGATCGCGCTCGCCCTGGTCCTCGGGCCGCTCCCCGCCGCCCGGGCCGACTGGAGCCTTTCCGTCGAGGGGCTGTCCGACCTGCCCGTTCAGGTCGGTGGCCGGGTGCAGCTCGAGATCCCCGGCCGGCTGCACCTGTCCACCTCTCTCGGCGTTCTGCCCAAACCCTACGTGGAGCTGATCAACGCCGTGGTGGTGGCTGCCGGCAAGTACGATCAAGACACGGCCGACCTGATCGAGCAGTGCCTGCAGAACTCGATGGTCTGGCGGCTGCACTTGGGCTGGCGCCCGTTCGCCGACTACGGCTTCTACCTCGAGCTCGGCTACGGCCTGGTCACCCTGGGCGGCGGCCTGAGCGGCGAAGAACTGATCGAGTTGGCCACCGGGAAAACGTTGCCGGAGGACGATGGCCGCACCTACGACGTCTCGTCCACCCTGCACATGATCGACGCCGAGTTGGGCTGGCGCTTCGTCCTCTGGCAGGACCTGACCTTGCGCGTGGCTCTCGGCTTCACCGGCACGCTGTGGGCCAAGACGAACGTCGAGCCCGACTTTCCGGTGTTCTTTCCGCATGTGATCGAAGCCTTCACCCGGCCCGCCGAAAGGTACCTGAACGACAAATACACCACCTACGTGTTCATGCCCACAGTCACCGTGGCCCTCGGCTGGCGGTTCTTCTAGCCTTTCTGATTGGCCGGAAGGTAGCTGTTTTCGCGGAACCAGAGGACGGCAGTCTCGATGCCCTCACGGACAGGGCGGTGGGTGTAGCCGAGCACACGCTCGGCCTTGGCGCTGCTGACGCGGTAGTCGCCGTCGAGCATGTTGATCGACATTGTGGTGAAGCGCGGCCTGGCGCCGGACAGCTTGTAGTAGGCCGGGGTGAAAAGGGCGCCGAAGCGGGCCAGCCACATGGGCGTGGTGATGCGGGGGCGGCGGGCTCCGGTGATCTCCTCGAGCATGGCCGCAATCTCGGAGATCCGTACGAACTCGCCGGAGACCAGATAGCTCTCGCCGGTCCTCCCTTTCTCTGCCGCGGCCAGGATCCCCTCGACCAGGTCGCGCACGTCGACCAGATCGAACCCGCCGCCTACCAGGGCCGGCAGCCTGCCCCGGGCGAAGTCCAGGAACATCTGGCCGAAGTTCGACGGCTTGAAGTCCCAGGGACCGACGACCGCGGTCGGATTGACGATCACCGCGTCCAGGCCGCGCTCGACGCCCGCGAGCACCTTCCGCACCCCGAGGGCCTTGGAACGGCCGTAGGCGGTCTCGAGCTTCTCCACATCGGGCGGATCGTCCTCGACCACGGGCCTGACGCAACTCCTGTGCAGCAGGGCCTCGATCGAACTCGCGTGCACCAGCCTGCGCACGCCGGTCTCCAGGCAGGCCGCGACCACGTTGGCCGGGCCCTCGATGTTGGTCGCCTCCAGTCTCTTCCGGTCGTCGAGCAGGGTGATGTAGGCGGCCAGGTGAAAGACCAAATCCGCGCCGTCGAACACCTTCCGGAGCGAAGCGGGGTCCAGCACGTCCCCCTCTACCCGCTCGACCTCAAGCCCGTCGATCGCCCGCGTGTCCCGGTGGACCAGCACCCGCACTCTCTCGCCCCGTGTGAGCAAGGCGCGCACCAGGTTGGCGCCCACGTGTCCGCTGGCGCCGGTGATCGCGACGGTCAAGGGTCCTTCCCCTCGGTCGATTCGAGCCGGATCTCCCTCACCAGTCGCTCGCCCTGAAGCTCGAGACCGGGCGTGGCTTCGGCCAGCTCGCGCATGAACCCCTCGCGGTCCCTGGGCGAGATCAGCACGAACGACCTCCTGCCGCCGGGCCTTTCGTATGCGACGTGGATCCGCCTCAGCGACCAGGCCGGGGAGCTCAGCGGGTTGGAGCTGTAGCGCGCAGAGCGGATCGAGCGCAAGGGTATCTTCCACAGGAACAGACCGGCGCGCACCCTGAGCCGGTCGGAGGTGATTTCATAGCGGGTCGGAAAGGCCATGGCGAAGATGGCGAGGAACGCCAGGATCCCGCCCAGCCCCATCGCCCAGTCGCCCTTGCGCACGATCAGGAAAACCCCGCCCACCAGGCAGACGAACATCAACGCGCCGACGAGCCCGATCAACCACCAGTCGATTTTTGTTCGGTGGACCATGGAGTCAGGATATTATTCGGCATCTCGGCGGCGATCAAGCAAGCCTCTTCGAAGACCCTGGCCATAGGACCAAGCGCCTACTCTCTTCCGGCCACGACGATAAGCAGGTGGAACTCCCCTCCCCAGGTCCATTCCTTCACATCGGATGGCGAGACCCACTTGCGCAGCTGCTCCTTCACCAGGACTTCCGCTGTTGCCCGGTTGCCCGCCTTGTACCATACTTCCATCCGTTCCCTCTTGTTCTTGGCCTGGCCCGTTCCCGTGAGGTTGTAGCCGGCCTCGCGGACGAGGTCGCTGACGGTTCCGAGCAGGGGATTCTCACACCCCTTGGCCTTCAGGCAATGGCCGTCGAGGACCCTGACGGAGACCTTGCCCTTGTCATCCTGTGCGTTGGGATTCGCGCCGTGATCGAGCAACAGCTTCACCGAGTAATGGCCTTCCGGGTCTTTTTCGTTGGGATCGGCGCCTGCCGCCAGCGCCACGGCGATCATCGCCACAAGAGGGATAGGTATTTCAAACGCCCTTTTCATCAGGTATGCCTCCTTCCAGTGGATTCCAAGATGGAAACTGCTATCCCCTGTCCATCTCCCGCTCCGTTGCCCGCTTCTGGTCGCGTTCGCGGATGGCGTCGCGCTTGTCCGCCTGGCGCTTGCCGTGGGCCAGGCCCAGCTCCACCTTGGCCTTGTTGGAGCGGTTGAAGTAGAGCGACAGGGCTACCAGGGTGTAGCCGCGCTGCTCGACCTGGATCCCGAGGCGGCGGATCTGAGCCGCGTGCAGCAGCAGCTTGCGCTTGCGCATCGGGTCGTGGTTGAACCAGGCCGCGCCGGGCCACTCGGAGATGTGGGCGTTGTGCAGCCAGGCCTCGCCTTGTTCGATGGCCGCGTAGGCGTCCAGGAGGCTGGCCCGGCCCTCGCGCAGGGACTTGACCTCGGTGCCGCGGAGCACCAGCCCGGCCTCGATGCGATCCTCGATCCAATAGTTGCGGAAGGCCCGCTTGTTCCGGCAGATCACCTTGCGGCCTTCGGGTTTTTTCTTCTTTTTCCTTGCAGCCAGTTCCTACTCCTTTCCCATGCGCTCGGCCCAAGCCTCAACGGCTCGCCATTGGCTGTCGCCGTCCAGGCCGGCCTGTTCGAAAACCCTGTGCGTCTGGCCAGAACCCGGGTAGCCGCTTCAGCCCGGAATCTATCACCCATCTACAGCACCTGTCACATCATCGGGATGGAGAGAGATTTCCATGCGCCTCTTCTCTGGATTTTCTTCGAAGCCCGCCATCATCGATCGAGGGGGGGGGTGTGGTTTTACCCATGGGTAGGGGGAGTGTCCGGTTTCCGGACACGGACAGCTCTTCTCAGGACACGCTGCCAGCGGGTCGCTTCGGATTGGCTGCTGGTGTTTCACTTGTATCTCGGGGAACTGTATCCAGGGCCGATCGTGCAACCGGATTCTGGCATGGTTCGTGCTTTTATCTGGTCGGTGCGAGCAGGAGGGAGGCTGGATGTCGAAAGTCGTACCACCCTTTTTGGAGATCGGAGGCCGGTTGATGGTGGTGGCAAACTGGGCTCCGGACTTGACCGCGGATCACATCCTGCTTCTCAGACCGCTGAACGCAGATGAGCTGGCCTGGCTTCAAAGGCCGATCGAGGACGCCTACTTTGAAATCTTTTCACGACTCTTTCCCGAGGACGGGGAGCGCCTGCGCGGAGCGGACTTTTCTGATTTTTCTGGTACCAGGAGGGAGACCATTTGAGCCACTGCCTGCTGCTTTTGCTTGCTCAAGGCGGTCCACAGCTCGGCCAGCTTTCCCATTCCGTCCGGAGGCTCGAAGCGCACCCCGTCCACCAGGTAGCCGGCGCTGGCGTTCAGCGCGGCCGCGAGGTTCAGGATGGTCTCCAGCGAGGGGTTGCGACCCCCGCGCTCCACTTCGGCGAGGTAGCTCGGGCTCAGCCCGGCGTGTTCGGCCAGTTCCACCTGGGTCCAGTCCAGGCTCCTGCGCATGCTCCGAACTCGGCGGCCCAGCTCGATGTACTCCCGGTTGTGCTGGCTGCGACGTGGCATCGTGTCCCCTCCTGGGACGGGATAGTCGCCTGGAAATAGAACTTGCGCACTGTACCAGGGACATAGTAATGACGACTATAGAGATAGTGAGGTAAACTGTGACCGGGCCGGACAGGCGACCGCGGATTCTCATCGTGGACGACGAAGCGGTGGTCCTGCGGTTCCTCGGCCGTCTCCTGGCACGGGACTTCGAGGTGGAGTGTGCGGGGTCCGCCGACAAGGCGCTCGAGCTCCTCGAAGCCGGGTCCTTCGATGCCGTCATCAGCGACTATCAAATGCCCGGTCACAGCGGTATCTGGTTGCTTCAACAGGTCCGATCCCGCTACCCGACGATGCTGCGTATCCTCATCTCCGGTGGTGTGGTCCCCGATCTCGGCAAGCACCGGCTCACCGGCCTGGTCCAGCACTTCCTGGCCAAGCCCATCCTCCCCGAGAAGCTCACCGCCTGTCTGAAGACGGCCGGTTTGCTCACAGAGTAGTTCCAAAAAACCAGTTCCGAGTTCCAAGTTCCTAGTTCCTAGTTGGAACCTAGAACTTGGAACTAGGAACTAGGAACTTGGAACTGATACTGTGAAACCATGTGGTTCGTGCTGGCGCTCGGTTCAGCCGTTTTCTTCGCCGCCCAGGGCGCCGCGGCCAAGCGCCTGGGCGGCGGCTTTCACCCGGACGTGGTCACCTGGGCGTCCTTCGTGTTCGGCCTGCCCGTGCTCGGAGTTGCCCTGGCCGTCTGCGGCATACCCGAGGTGCGCCCTTCGTTCTGGACCTGGGGGGCTGTCAGCCTGGTGGTCAACCTGGTGGCCATACCCCTGTACTTCCGGGCCCTGAAGGATGGCGAGCTGTCGGTCGTGCTGCCGCTGTCGGCCCTGACCCCGCTGTTCGCGCTGCTGACGGAGTTCTTGATGCTCGGCCAGCGGCCGGAGGCGGTGGCGTTCTGTGGAGTGGGGCTGATCGTCCTGGGGGCGTACCTGCTCAACGCCTCCGAGATCCGCTCCGGCCTGCTGGCCCCTTTCAGGGCGCTGGCGCGCGACCGGGGCGCGCGGTCGATGCTGGCGGCCTCGGCCCTGTGGTCGGTAAGCGCGGTGGCCGACCGCGGGGCGGTGCTCGCCGCCTCGCCGGTGTTCTACCTGGCCGTGTTCTGCACGGCGTTCACGGTGGTGTTCCTCGCCTGGCTGGTCTGGCGCCGCCGGCCGGCGCTGGTCGCGTTCGCCCGGCGCCCCTGGCCGCTCGTCTGGGTGGCGGCCTTCGGCGTGGTCATGGCCCTGTGCCAGATGCAGGCGGTCACGCTGGCCCTGGCCGCGCTGGTGATCTCGATCAAGCGGCTGGCCGCGCTGTTCGGGGTCCTGCTCGGCGGGTTGCTCTTTTCGGAGAAGGGATTGGGGATGCGCCTGGCCGCGACCGGCCTGATGGTGGCCGGCGCCGCGCTCGTGGCCTTCACGGCCTGACGTCGTCGTCGAACCTGGCGAAGGGATTGTCGCCGGCAAGGGCTCGGCGGACGAAGTTGGGCAGGGCGAAGGCCGCGCGGTGGACGTCGGCGTTATAGTAGAGGCACTTCGCTGCGATCTCCTCCGCCCGGTCCAATGCGAGGAAGTCGTCGTGGCGGCGATCCGGGCTCGCATAGGCCCAGGACCAGTACCCGCTCGGATAGGTCGACACGGCGCCGGTGTAAGCGCTGACTTGCCTGAACGCGGCCCGCAGCTGGCCGTAGATGGCGCCCACCATGCCGGCGTTCCAGTGCGGGGACTCGGTCTGGGCGACCATGACGCCTCCCGGCTTGAGCGCACGGGCGACCTTTGCGTAGAAGTCCTGCAGGAAGAGGCCCACCCCCGACCCCTTGGGGTCGGTGCTGTCGACGATCACGAGGTCGAACTCGCCCTGGAAGCGCTCGACATGGGCCACTCCGTCGGCGAACAGCACCTCGGCCCGCGCGTCGGAAGCGGCGGCGCTGGCCCAGGGAAAGAACTCCTCGCACACGCGGGTGACCCGCTCGTCGATGTCGCACTGGACCACCCGCGTAACACCGGGGTGCCCGAGCGCCTCGCGCAGGCACCCGCAGTCGCCGCCGCCGATGATCAGCACGCTTTCGGGCTTGGGGATGGAGCACAGGGGCAGGTGGGTGAGCATCTCGTGGTAGACGAACTCGTCCCGCTCGGTGAACATGATCACGTCGTCCAGGGTCAGAAGCCTGCCGAAGAAGGCCGTCTGGTAGACGGTCAGCTTCTGGTACTGCGACCGCTCCTGGTGTAGTTTCTCGAGCACCCGGATGCCCAGCCGGCTCGAGGCCTGGTCCTCCTCGTAATACCAGTCGCCCTCCACCAGGCCCCGGGTCTCGGGCATGGCTCCGCCGTCGAGCAGCTCTGGGGGGATGTCCATGCGATCTCCTCTCTCGGAAGGGAAGACACTATCATTTTCCTTTTTCGTTCCCAAGTTGAAAATGATAGTGTTTGACCTAACATGGCGCCGCCGATGATCTACAACCTGTTTCCCCGCCTGGCCGGCACCCTGGACCGCTGGCCGGAGCACGCCGAGCGGGCCCGCTCCATGGGCTTCAACTGGATTTTCCTCAACCCGGTCAGCCAGCCGGGATTCTCCGGCAGCCTGTACGCGGTTCGCGACCACGACCGGGTGTGCGCCGACTTCCTGCCCACCGGATCGTCCGATGACGGCCTGGCAGAGCTGGAGCGCACCCTGCGCTCGTTTTGCGACCTGGGCCTCAAGCCCATGATGGACCTGGTCATCAACCACACCGCCATCGACAGCCCGCTTGTGGAGCAGCATCCGGGATGGTTCAGGCGCAACGAGGACGGAGACGTGAGACACCCCTCGGCCATCGACCCGTCCGACGCGCGCCGGGTGACCGTCTGGGGCGACCTGGCGCAGATCGACAATGCCGACAGTCCGGAGAAGGACGATCTCTGGGACTACTGGAGGCGGCTGGTCCGCGAAAGCCTTCAACTGGGCTTCGCGGGCTTTCGCTGCGACGCGGCCTACAAGGTGCCGGCCGTGCTCTGGCGGGTGCTGGTGGACGAGGCCCGCGAGGCGGAACCCGAGGCCCGTTTCTTCGCCGAGACCCTGGGCTGCCGGCTTCAGGAGGTCTCTGCGCTGGGGCCGGCCGGGCTCGACTACCTCTTCAACTCGTCCAAGTACTGGAACTTCGACGCGTCCTGGGCCGTGGAGCAGCACGCCCGGTTCGGAGCCGTCGCCCCTTCGATAAGCTTCCCCGAGTCGCACGACACCCCCAGGCTGATGTCCGAGACGGGCGGCAACCAGGCAGTGCAGCGCCAGCGTTACCTGCTGGCGGCCGTGTTCTCCGAGGGCCTGATGATGCCGGTGGGTTACGAGTACGGCTTCACCAGGCCGCTGAACGTGGTCGAGACCCGTCCCGAGGACTGGGAGCAGACCGGCCTGGACTTCTGCCCCTTCATCACCTCGGTCAACAGGCTCAAGCTCGAGATCGGCGCGTTCGGAGGGGAGGGTCGGCTGGAGGCACTCGGTCCCTATGACCGGCCCACGATCGTGCTCAGGAAGACGGCCGGCGACCACGGTGCCCTGGTGCTGGTCAACAAGGACTGGCACAAGTCCCAGTGCCTGGGTCTGGAACACCTGGAGCGAGCTGCCACGACTGACCTGATCCGGATCAGGCCGGCCGGAGAAGTGGAGCGGGAGCCTGTCCCGGAGCGGGTGGTGCTGGATCCGGCCGAGATCGCCCTGATCGTCTGACGGCCGGAGGCTCCGTGTCGGTCGATGGTCAGTCGGAGGGCTTCTCGGCCTTCTCCCCGTCGTCTATTTTCTCAATACCGTCCTTGGCCACCCCGGTCAGCTTGTCGGCGGCCTTGTTGGCCAGGTCCCTGGCGCCGTCGACCACCGCGCCCGCCTTGCCGGTCACCACCGCCTTTTCCCTGGCCGACAGGTTGGTCCAGACCAGGTAGCCCACGTAGCCCAGGCCTCCCAGGACGAGTAGGATGATGATCTTCTTTATCACGGCCGGATCCCTTTACTCCAAACGACCGGCGGCTCCGACCATCTGGCGGAGCCGCCGGGGATCGCACGAATCGCGATGCGTGCTGCTGTCACTATTTCGGAGGAATGATGGAGTCCTTGCAGGCCTTGGCCAGCCGCATCTTGACGACCGTCTTGGCCGGGATCTTGATGGCCTCGCCGGTTGCCGGGTTGCGGCCCATGCGCGCCTTGCGCTTCTGGAGCACCAGCTTGCCGAACCCGGGCACCACGAAGGAGCCGTTCTTCTTGGCCTCCTTGTACGCCAGGTCCGCAAGCCCTTCCAGGAAGGTGCTGACGTCCGTCTTGGGCATCTCGAACTTGTCAGCCAGGAAGCCGACGATCTGCGATTTGGTCATGGGTTTCTTCGCTGCCATGGTCTCTCCTTTTCAGTGGCGAGCAGTGGCGAATTGGGATCAGGGTTGACAGTGCAGATAGCACCATCCGCGGGCGCTGGTCAACCGTGATCTGCACCCCGACGAAAAAAAATTACCGGCCGGGCCGGGCGGTCAGTGGCCCGCGGTCTGTCCTGCGGCCAGCTGGGCGTTGTACAGGCGGGCGTACAGCCCGTCGAGCTCCATCAGCTCGGCGTGGCTGCCCTGCTCGACGATCCGCCCGGCGTTGAGCACCAGGATGCGGTCGGCCGAGCGGACGGTGGACAGCCGGTGGGCGACGACCAGGGCGGTGCGGTCGCGCAACAGGTCATCGAGGGCTTCCGCAACGAGGGCCTCGGTGGCGCTGTCGACCGACGAGGTGGCCTCGTCCAGCACCAGCAGTGCCCCCCCGTGGGTCAGCGCCCTGGCGAAGCAGACAAGCTGCCGCTCCCCCTGGGACAGGGCGATGCCGCGCTCTGAAAGCGCGTGCTCCAGCCCGTCGGGCAGCAGCTCGAGAATCCTTCCGAGGCGGCTTATGCAAAGGGCCTCGCGCAGCCTGTCGGGGTCGGGAGCGGTGAACAGGCCGACGTTCTCCAGAATCGAGCCAGAGAACAGGAACAGGTCCTGAGGCACCAGGGCGAAGCGCCGGCGCAGCTCCGCCTGGTCCCATCTGTCCGTCTCCAGCCCGCCGACCAGGATGCGGCCGGAGCCCGGCTGAAGCCGGTAGAAGCCCAGTAGCAAGGAGATCAAGGTGGACTTGCCCGAGCCGGTCGGTCCAACCAGGGCCACTTTCTCGCCCGGTGCGACCCGGAAGGTCACCCCCCGCAGCACGGGCTGGTCGGGCTCGTAGGCGAACTTGACGTCCTCGAACGCGATGGGGATCGGCCGGCCCGTCTCGGCCATTTCGCTCCCCGTGGGCTCCTCGGGTTCCTGGAGGATGCGCAGCAGCCGCTCGGAGGAGATGACCGAGGACTGGAGGATGCCGAACTTGTCGGCCAGGTTCTGCAGGGGCCTGAAGAGCATCTTGAGGTACAGCAGGAAGGCCACCAGGGTGCCGATCGACAGGTTCTGGCGGACTGCCTGGGAGCCGGCGTACCAGATCACCAACGCGACCGCCAGGGTGGCGAAGAGGTCGATCGCCGGCCGGAACACGGCGAACACGTGAACCAGCCGCACCTGGGTGCGGAAGAAGTCCTCGTTCAGCTCCGAGAAGCGCTCGAGCGACGGCCCCTCATGCGCGAAAGAGCGGATCACGACCAGACCGCTGATCGACTCCTGGACGAAGGTGTTCAGCCCGGCCAGCAGCACCCGGATCAGGCGGTAGATCCGCTGGGAAGCCCGCTTGAACCACCACGTCAGGCCGAAGATGGCCGGCGCCATGACGAGCAGCCACAGCGTGGTATTCGCGTCCAGCCAGAACAGCATGACCAGCACGCCCGCGAACATGACCGCGTCGGCCAGGGCGGTGGCCAGCACCGAGGTGAACAGCTCCGACAGGTTGGCCGGATCGTTGGCCACCCGGGTGACCAGGCGGCCGACCGGGTTCTCGTCGAAGTAGCGCACCGGCAGGCGCAGCATCCTGTGCCAGAGCTTTTCGCGCACCCGCAGCACCGCGGTCTGTCCCAGGTGGTTCAGGCCGTAGGTGACCCCGTATCCCAGCCCGAAGATGAGCGCCAGCAGGCCCAGGTAGACCAGCGCCAGCCGGAAAACGCCCCGCCGTCTTGCAGACCTTGGCGCGTCGAGAGCCGGAGGATCCGGGTTCGCGGCGGGCAGGATGTGGTCGTCCACCGCCACGCGCACCACCATCGGCAGGCTCAACTCCAGGCCCGCCTGCACGGTGGACAGCAGCATCAGGACGACCAGCAGCCGGCGCTTGCCCGTGACGAAGGACAGCATTCGTCCCAGGTGCCCGAGCAGCGAGAATGCGCCCAGAGGTTTCTCTTCCCGCTTGACGCTCATCGGTTACTCACGCCTATTCACAGAATTCCAACTCCTGCAGCTCGGCCATCCGGCGGTAGTAGCCGTCCCGGGCTACCAGCTCCGCGTGGGTGCCGCGCTGGATCACCTGCCCGCGCCTGAACACCACGATCTGGTCCAGGTCGCGCACCGCGCTTGTGCGGTGGCTCACCACGATCGACGTGATCCCGGACAGGACCTGCTTCAACGAGGCGACGATTGCCCGCTCGGTGTCGGCGTCGACCGCCGAGAGGGTGTCGTCCAGCAGCAGGATCGGCGCCGGTTTCAGCAGCGCCCGGGCCAGGCACACCCGCTGTTTCTGGCCTCCGGACAGGGTAATCCCGCGTTCGCCCAGCAGCGTCCGGTAGCCCTGCCCGAAGCCCTCGATCTCGTCGTGCACGGCCGCCAGCCGGCACGCCCGGCGGATCTTTTCGGGATCGGCCCGCGGGTCTCCCAGCAGCAGGTTGGCCTCGATGGTGTCGGAGAACAGGAAGGCCTCCTGGGGCACCCAGGCCACGGCGCGGCGCAGTCCCTGGCGGTCGAGGTCGAGCACCTCGCGGCCGTCGATCCGCACGCAGCCGGCCGGAGGATCGAACATGCGTACCAGCAGCATGCCAAGGGTGCTCTTGCCCGAGCCGATCTCGCCCACCACGCCCAGGGACGTGCCGGCAGGCACGCGCAGCGACACGTTCCGCAGGGCCGGCTCGCCAGCGCCCGGGTAGGTGAACGTCAGATCCGTAATCTCGATCTCGCCGCGCTCCACCCCGGACGCCCGCGGACCGGCCCCCTCCTCCTCGCGCTCGGTATCCAAAAATGCCTGGATGCGGTCCATGGAGGCGGCCGCGCGCTGGACCAGGGCCGCCATCCAGCCGGCGGCGATCATGGGCCAGGTCAGCATGCCCAGGTAGGTGGTCAGGGCCACGAAGGTGCCCACGCTCAGATCCCCGTCGATCACCCGCACCCCCCCCAGGCCCAGCAGGATGGCCACGCACGATCCGGTCAGCAGCAGGATGGCCGGCCGGAAGAAGGCGTCCACCCTGGTGTAGCGCAGGTAGCAGTCGAAGTAGTCCCGGCTGACAGCCCCGAAGCGCTGCTCGTCCCCGGCCTGGCAGGCAAACGCCTTGATCACCCGGACCCCGGCGATGGACTCGCGGGCCCGCTCGGTCATCGTCTCAAAGGCGCCCTGGACCGCGTCCCAGCGTTCGTACACGGCCCTGAGCGAGAACCGCATCAGCAGGGCCAGCACGGGCAACGGCAGCACCACCCAGAGGGTCACCTCGGCGTGCAGCCAGAACATGGCCGTCACGGCGGAGACCGAAAACACGAAGGCGTCGAACCCGGCCACGAAGCCCATGGCCAGCGCGCTGCGGACGCTCTCCACGTCGTTGGTGGCCAGGGCCATGATCTCGCCCGTGGAGGTTCTGCCCGCCTGGCGGGCCGAGAGCCGAAGGGCGTGCTCGTAGATCCGCTGGCGCAGCCGGAGCTCGGCCCGCCGGGCGGACACGAAGAACAGGTGGCGCCAGGTGAAGCGAAACACGGCGATGCCCAGGGCCAGGCCCACCAGCACGAGCGCCATCCAGCCGAGCCAGGAACCGGTCGCCTCGCCCCCGGCCACCGAGTCGATCACCGCCCGCACCACCAGCGGGATGGCCAGCTGGCCCGCGTCTACCAGGAGCAAGCAGACCGTTCCGGCTGCCACCCGCCAGGGGCTGCTGAAGAACATTCTCAACATCTGGACGGTCTTAACTTGTAAACTTTTCCCTGTAAAACTAATTATGTCACGAGGAGGATCCATGCGAGCTTTGGATTCGTGGAAAGAGGGCTTGTCCGAGAAGCTGACGCCGGTCGTGGGCTGGGTCAACCTGCAGGCCATGGCCCAGGTCCTGAACCTGGTGCCGTCCATGCGCCATCACCTGCGCGACCGCCATCCCTCGGGGGCGACGTTCGAGTTCGAGGCCGGGATCCAGTTCATGACCCGAGACCACGGCAACGCCGTGCACGTGCGCTTCGGCCGCGGCAGGATGATGGTGGGCTTCGGCAGGCTCGATAATCCGGACATGACCGTGCGGTTCCGGCTGCCCGAGCACATGCGCACCTTCTTCAGCTCGCCCTCGGAGGTGTTCAACCTGATGCTGGCCAACGACGTGGACTTCGACGGCAACCTGAGCTACCTGGCAAAGTTCGGGCACATGTCCACCGCGGTCAAGATGCTGGGCCGCAAGCGGCAACGCCGGGACGGCGCCGAGGCCCGGCGCGGGCCTGCGCGCTGGCAGGACCTTGCCGCGCCGCCTCCTGGCGAGCCCTGCGGCGAGCGGCCGGAAGGGGAGCTGAGTCACCTCGAAGACCCATATTTGGCAGGGTACTGCCTGGACGATTTCCCGCGCGTCAAGCGCCTGTTGTGGGCCTTCCGCGTAACCGACCCCGAGATATGCTCCGAGCGGGGCCGGCTGGTGACCGAGTTCGCCCTGTCCCAGCGCGGCCGCAACGGCGTGTCGCCCGCTCTGCGCCAGGCCCGGGCGCTGGCGTACATCCTGCGCAACAAGCGGGCCGTGATCCACGACGACGACCTGCTGGCCGGCACCACCACCGCCAGGCGGATCGGCGTGGTCCTGTACCCCGAGGGCCACGGCACGACCATCTGGCCCGAGCTGCTGACCGTGGAGACCCGCGCGCTCAACCCCTACCGCATATCGGACCGGGACATCGAGATCCTGGACCGGTGGGTGTTCCCTTTCTGGATGGAGGGCAACGTCCGCGAGTGGACCCGGCGCGAGTTCGAGAGCCCCGAGGAACTGCGCCTGGAGGAGCGCTGGGTGCTGTACTTCCTGTGGAAGCACACCGCCCTGTCCCACACCATCGCCGACATGCCCAGGGTCCTTTCCGAGGGCCTGGCCGCCATCCGGGATCGGGCCGAGCAAAAGGCCCGACGAGCCCGGCGGCCTTCCAGGCGCGAGTTCTACCAGGCCATGGCCGAGGCGGTCTCGGGCGTGATCGACTACGCCTCCCGGATGGCCGCCCGCGCGCGCCAGCTGGCCTCGGAGATTTCCGGAGACGACGAGGAATTCGGCGCGCGAAGGCGGGAGCTTCTCGAGATGGCGCGGGTGTGCGACAAGGTGCCGGCCGGTCCGGCCGAGTCCCTGCACGAGGCGATCCAGGCCATCTGGCTGGTCTTCCTGGCCATGCACCAGGAGAGCACCAACGCCGGCCTGTCGTTGGGGCGGCTGGACGTATGGCTGCAGCCCTACCTCGAGCGCGACATGGCCGGAGTGAGCGACCCTGCGGAGAGGCGAAGGATCGTCGAGCGCGCCATCGAACTGACCTGCGTGCTGATGCTCAAGATGACCGATCACCTGCCCCTGGTACCGGACGTGGGCAACCGCCTGTTCGGTGGCTCGTCCTCGAACCCGGTGATCACCGTGGGCGGCCAGACGGCCGACGGCCAGACCGCGGTCTGCGACATGACCTGGATCTTCCTCAAGGCCACCGAGATGCTGCGCCTGCGCGATCCCAACGTCAACGCCCGGTTCGCTCCCGGGATCAACTCGGAGGCCTACCTGCGAAGACTGTGCGAGGTGAACCTGCTGACCCGGGCCACTCCCTCGCTGCACAACGACGCGGCCGTGGTGCCGGCCATGGTCGAGCAGGGCTTTTCACTTGCTCACGCCCGCGACTGGAGCGCCACCGGCTGCGTGGAGCCGACCTCCTGCGGCCGGCACTTCGGGCACACCAACTGCATGATGTTCAACCTGGTGGCCCCGATGGAGATGGCCCTGAACCAGGGCTGCCACCCGGTGCTTCGCGAACAGGTGGGACCGGCTACGGCCGACCCGCGTACGTTTGCTAGCTACGAGGAGTTCCTCGAGGCGTACCAGCGACAGCTTGCCTGGCTGATCGAGCGCGCGGTGGAAGGCAACAACAAACTCGGAAAAGCCCACCAGGTGGTGCGGCCGACCCCGCTGCTGTCGGCCCTGTTCGACGGCCCCATGGAGTCTGGCCGGGACCTGACCGAGGGCGGGGCCCGCTACAACACCTCGGGCGTGGCCCTGATCGGCCTGAGCGACGTGATCGACAGCCTGGCTGTCATCAAGAGGCTCGTGTTCGAGACCGGCCAGGTGGATTTCGATCGCTTGCTTTCCGCCCTTGAGGCGAACTTCGAGGGCCACGGGGACCTGCTCGCGCGCATCCGCAGCCAGGTGCCCAAGTTCGGCCGCGAAGACCCCTTGACCGAGCGGATCGCCTCCGACCTGATAGATTTCTTGTACCGCTGCTTCCAATCAAAACAGAACTACCGGGGAGGAAAATACCTGCCCGGTTACTGGTCCATGTCCAACCACGTGGCTTTCGGCAAGCTCTCGGGCGCCCTGCCTTCGGGCCGCCTGCGCGGCAAGGCCTTCACCCCCGGGCTGACCCCGGCCCCGGGCTGCGGGGCCGACCTGACCGAGCAGATCCACACCGTGGCAGGCCTGCCCGGGCTTAAAATGCCCAACAACATCGCCTTCAACGTCAAGGTGGTGCCCGGCGCCAAAGACTCCCACCAGCAAGTGCTCGATCGCATCTCCGCCTACGTGGGCGCTTACTTCGACCTGGGCGGCATGCAGATACAGTTCAACGTGGTCAGCACCGAGACCCTGAAGCACGCCATGCGCCACCCGGGTCAGTACCGCGACCTGCTGGTGCGCATCTCGGGCTACAACGCCTACTTCGTGGAGCTCAACCGCGACATGCAGATCGAGCTGGTCGAGCGCATGGAGCATTCCCTCGGCGCTGGTAACCGATGATGAGCCCGGGGAAAATGAAAATCCCGCTTACGGTGGACGTGAAGCGGAACTCCCTGGACGATGGTCCCGGGATCCGCAGCGTGGTGTTCTTCAAGGGCTGCCCGCTGGCCTGCGTCTGGTGCCAGAACCCCGAGTGCATCTCGGCAAAACCGGAAATCCAGCCCCTGCCGGAACAATGCCTGGCCTGCTTCGAGTGCGCCGAGGCGTGCCCCGGCGACCTCGTACCCGGCGGCCCGTCGCTCCGCGCCTCCGACTGCCGCGTGTGCGGCGCCTGTGTCGAAGCCTGCCCGGCCGGCGCCCGGCGGATAGCCGGCCGACGGCTGGACCTCGACCAGCTGGCCCGGCAGCTCGCCCGCGACGCCCCTTTCTACAAGCGCTCGGGCGGCGGGGTGACCCTGTCGGGCGGCGAGCCCTTCATGTACCCGGAGTTCGTCGGCCGGCTGGCCGCCCGCCTGGCAGACAAGGGGATCCACGTCCTGGCCGAGACCTCCGGCTGGTTCGACTTCGACCGCGTGGCCGAGCACCTGCTGCCCAACCTGTCGGCCGTCTACTTCGACCTCAAGATCGCCGATGGGGCCGAGCACAAGCGCCGCACCGGCCGCGACAACGCCCGCATTGAGAAAAACTTCCGCCGCCTTGCCGAGCTGGGCTTCGAGGAGCTGCTGCCCCGGGTGCCGCTCATCCCGGGCGTCACCGACGACCGGGAAAACCTCCAAGCCCTGGCGGGATTTCTCGTAGGCCTGGGCGTCCATCGCGCGGCCCTGCTGCCATACAATCCGCTCTGGCTGGGCAAGCGTCGGGCCCTGGGGATGGACCTGGAATACGACCACCCGGACTGGATGCCGGATGACCGGATCGAGGCGTGCCGGCAGGTGTTCGAACGAGAAGGCCTGACCCTGGAGGATTGAGCAGATGGGGAACTTGCGGAACCATACTCACAAGCGACTCCCGGCAGGGTCTGTAGCGGCGCTGCTCGCCATGGCGTGGTTGGCGCCCGGCTGCAAGGGGGCGGCCGTTCCAATGATAGCCGCGGCGGTGGGCACATCCATCGCCGTGGGATTCTCTGCCGCTAGCCGGGCCCAGGGCGGGTGCTATGCTCCTTGCCAGAAGGGAACGATCTGCAATCCGGACACCGGATTCTGCGATCCGATTCCCTGCGGAGGCTGTGAGGTGGGGGAGTACTGCGACCGGTCAGGGGCGCTCCCCAAGTGCGTACGCGGCTCCGTGGACGACGTGCAACTCTTCCAGAGAACGGTCTTGCCCCCATCGAAGGCCGCGCAGGCCCCGCCCGACGAGCCGACCGCAGGTCAGCAGCCAGCCACTCGGGACCCGGCCGGGTGCATGCGCATCACCCACTTCTACCCCGCCTGGCCCACGCCGGCCGACTACCAGCCGGCGGTGCCCTTGTTCTTCGCCAGGTTCAACCAGCCGGTGAACCCGGAGACCGTGATGGGGCAGGCCAGGATCGTGGTGGGCGGCGGCGACTGGAAGGATGGCCAGTTCTTCCTGCTGGATTCCTTCCTGGTGCCGTGCCAGGAGGGGACCTGCACCGACGTGTTCTTCGGGCTGGAAGTACCGCTGAAGCCCGATTCCACGGTCACCTGGATGGTGACCGGCGCCTACCAGGACCGCCTGGGCCAGGCCTGCCCCGGGACTGAGCAGAACGGGGCCTACGTCTACACCGTGTTCCGCACCCATGACGGGCAACACCCGGTGGGCTCTCTCGACGGGTTCTGGAACCAGGCCCAACTGGAGCGGACCTACGGCCCCGAGGAGGCCGAGGCCATGCTGCGACGCCAGGCCGAAACCATGGAGATCGTCCGCCTTTTCCAGACCCGGCGAAAGCAAGGCGACTAAACCGAAGTTCCCCCCGCGCGATCGGCCAGGGCCATGGCGATGTCCGCGCCCACCGCCGCGTTGTTCTCCAGCAGGGCCACGTTGGCCCGCAGGCTGGCCTGGCCGGTCAACTCGCCAAGCCTGGAGAGCAGGAACGGGGTCAGGCGCTTGCCGCGCACGCCCTGCGCCTCGGCCTCTGAAAGGGCCGTTTCGATGTGGCCCTCGACGAAATCCAGGGACAGGGCGGCGTCCACCGGCGGCGGGTTGGCGATCACCACACCGCCCGCAAGGCCCAGGTCCCACTTGGTCCTGACTATGCGCGCCGCCTGCGCGGCGTCGTCGGCCCGGTGCTCGAGCGTATACCCGCTGTCGCGGCACCAGAAGGACGGGAAACGGTCGGTGCCGAACCCCACCACCGGCACCCCCAGGGTCTCCAGCTTTTCGAGGGTCCGTCCGATGTCCAGGATGCCCTTGGCCCCGGAGCACACCACGGCCACGTCGGTGCGGCCAAGCTCGTACAGGTCTGCCGAGACGTCCATGCTTTCCTGCCCCCCGCGGTGCACCCCGCCGATGCCGCCGGTGACAAGGACGAAAATTCCGGCCAGTCTGGCGCAGAACACGGTTGCCGCCACCGTGGTCGCGCCGATCCCGTCTGTTGCCAGGACCACGGGCAGGTCTTGCCGGCTGACCTTGTTCACCCCCCGCGCCTCGGCGAAGCGCTGAAGCAGCTCGTCGTCCAGCCCCACCCGGATGCGACCGTAAGCCACCCCGACCGTGGCCGGTACCGCCCCCCGCTCCCGCACGATCTGCTCGAGCCGCCTGGCCACCTGGAGGTTCTCGGGCCGCGGCAGCCCGTGCGCGATCACGGCCGACTCCAGCGCCACCACCGCCTGGCCCCGCGCCAGGGCCTCGGCCACCTCGGGCAGGATCTCAAGATACGCGGTCATGGATTCGAATCAGAATCGCGAGCGCGAGAAGACAAAGCAGTAATGAAAAGTCTGGTGAGTCTCCCCCGAAGGTGCAACCGCACCCGCTCGAGGGCAGCGGGGGCGCTCCGGGGGCGGGATAGAGCAGGCACAGGGATTCGATGTCGTCTTCAGATAAATTCCGTTCCTCGTCCTCCAACTCATAGAAGCCGTACATGACGGAAGTGGCATCGTCGGAATCTTCAAACCCCAACGCGGCGCCGAACTCGCGGGCCAGGAGGTTGTGCAGGGTCACCTCGTCGATGTCGTGGTTCACGTTGTTGACCTCGATGTCGAAATCGACGATGTTCCCGTTCGAGCTGTCGTAGGCGATCGTGGTGACGCGCCTGCTCGATGGCTCGTGGCTCCAGTTCTCTCCCTGGACGAGGATCAGGTTCATGTTCTGATCGGGATGGTCCGCGTCGTACCCGATGTCGGTTCTCGGCGTCGTCCCGTCGTAGACCAGCTTCATGTCCGAGCACTCCGGGGTGTTCCACACCTGAAGGGCCGACTTGACCATATCGATGCACCGCTCCAGCGATCCGCCGACGTCGCAGCTCTCGTTGAGCCTGAAGACGACCCGACGTTCGGGCTGTTGAAGACAATAGCCGTCCTCCTGTTTACAGACCTGCTCCAGCGCCCCGGCCGGCCAGGCCCAGGCGCAGAGACAACCAACAACAAGAAACGCCGCTCTCATCAACTCGAATTTATGCGAGGCTGTTTGTTCCTGTCAAACAGGGTCGTCAAGGCTTGTCAAGGCTTGTCCCATGACGTCCCATGACGTAGGATTGTCGTGGAAGGCGGTATTTCGAAGAACACGGTGAGTTGATGAGATGACGAATGCCAGCCCGCGGGCGCTCCTGCTCAATCGCATGTCCCTGTCCTCGTTACGAGGCGTGTTCAGGGAGTTGCAGGGTCTGACGATCGAATCGGTCCGAGGCGTTTATCGGGCCGAGTTCACGGGCCCCTGGTTGTTCCGGAACAGCGCCGGGCCGTTCATGGCCGTGACGGGTCTGAGAAGCTGGTGGGGCAAGGAGTTCGTCGGCGACGGCGATGCCTTCAACCTGGTCCGGGCAGAAGACGGACTCCGGCGCGTCCTGCCCATGAAGGTGGGAACTGCCGCCTCGTCGATCGACGGTGAAAATACGCTGGTGCTGACATATTCGGCCGATTCGCCCTTGCCCTGGCGGCACGTCGTGGACGAAATCAGGCGCCTCGACAACGGCTGTCTGATGGGCATGACCATCCTCGATCTTCCTGTAACGCGAGCGGCGGCGGTTCCGTTCCTTCTGCATCTGGCGAACGACGTCGAGGTTGCGGGTAAATCCTGTTCCTGACTCCCCATTTGAGACTCACGGCCCGTGGAACTTCCACTGGTTCACGGGGCAGAGTGCGTTCTCGACGATGCCGGCGTCGGTCAGATTGTCGATTGCCCGGGCAACGTCCTGGGCGGTGATGACGGCTCCGGGGTAGATCAGCAGCACCAGCGGCCGGGGCTCGGACAGCTTCTCCCAGAGGGCCACCAGGTCGTCGGATTCGTCCCTGGCCTTGTCACGGGTTACGATCGCCCTGGCCTCTCCAATTACATACTCGAGGAGATCCGCATCATCGACTCCCTGCAGGCCGACATCGACCGCGCGCACGACGTCATGGCCGCGCTGCACGAGTCGGCGTGACCAGTTGGCGCTCCCGACGTTCTCGTCAAGGAGGAGACGCACGTTTCCCCGACCTGCGAATGCGGACCGCCGCCTCTCGCTCCTCGGCCTCGACGAGGTCGCGATTGGCGGCGATGTAGCTGAGCGCCTCGTCCAGCGCCGCGGCCGGGATCTTCAGGTCGTCGGCGAGCTGTTCGAGAGCGAGGTGAGGCTCGGCCTGTGTCATCGCCAGGATGTCGCTCACGTGCAGCCGAGTTCCTTTGATCCAGGGAGTAGCGCGCCAATCCCCCTGCCGAGGGATGAGCCAGCGGTAGCTCGGGCTACGGGGCTGCTCGAGCACGATGGCGTCGCCGGCCGCCTTCGATACACGCTGCCACCGCTCCGACCTGACCGCCACGATGACACGGTTTTCCTCGTGGACCAGGCGGTGGTCCTCGAGCATGCGTTCGAGCGCCCTGAGAAACAGCGCGCGCTTGGAAGGAGAATCCGTTGCTGCCATGGCCTGCTCGATCTTCAGGGTGGTTTCGTCGTCCACATCGAAGTTGATTCTCTTGGTCATATTGAGTATGATAAACTCATATTTTACTCAGTGTCAAGACCAACTTGAGGTATTCGGATCGGCCATGCTGTGGTGGTCAGATCGCCATGGGTATCTCGAGGCTCCTGGCCGCGTCGAGCATGCGGGCATCAAGCGTCGCCAGCGAGACCGACAGCCGGTGCGACCTGAGATACTCGACGGACGCCAGGTGTATGGCGTCGAGGGTGCGCACCGGCTTGGGAAACGGCTCCAGGGCGCGTGCCAGGACAACCGGGGACAGCTCGATGAAAGAGATGCGGGCCAGCAACTCTCTCACGGCTTCGCCGTGCGAGGAATCCAGCCTTCGGGCGTGTACGCGGGTCCAGACCTCGTATTGAAGCAGGCGGCTGGAGATAAGCGGCTCGTCCCAGATGTCCGCAGGTGCCTTGCGATCCTCGGCGAAGAGCTCGGCCAGGACCACGGAGGTGTCGAGGTAGATCATCGTTCACCGCGATCGTCGTCAAGCTCGCGAAGCAGGTCCTTCAACGGCGCCACGGCCGGCGTCGGCGAAGGCCGGCCTGGGGGGTACACCGCGGGTGTGATCAGCCCGCGGCGCACCATGTCGGCCAGCACCGCGTCGGGGACGACGCGGCTGCGCGTATCCCGCGGGGGCACGAGCTCGGCCACGACCTGATCGCGGTCGGAGATCAACACCGTCTCACCCTGGCTCGCCAGCCGTACATACTGGCTGAGCTTGTTCTTGAGAACTTTCAGGCCTACCGTCCTCATGGATTCAATGTAGCCTCCGGAAGCTACTTTGTCAACACTATTCATGTCCGGATCTGATTTCGCATCAACGCACCCTTCGGGTACAGTTTCGCTGAGGGCTGGCGGGCGCGGTTTCGCTTGACCCCGGCGCGGACCTTGTGCGGGGATGGGGAGGAAAGGAAGGTGCCCGGATGCACGACGCGCGCAGTCGCAGGGTTGTCTTCGTGGCCCACTGCCTGCTGAACCAGAACGCCAAGGCGCCCGGGCTGGCGGGCCAGAGCGGGGTGTTCGAGCCGCTGATCGGCCGGCTGGCCCGTTCGGGAGTCGGTATCGTCCAGCTGCCTTGCCCGGAGCTGGAGCACGTGGGGCTTGGGCGAGCGCCGGGTACGGATACCCGCCAGCAATACGACACCCCGGAGTACCGCAAGGCTTGTACGCGCATGGCCCGCGAGGTAGCCGGCCGCCTGGTCGAGTACCTGGCCGCCGGCTACCAGGTGGTCGCCGTCCTGGGGGTCGAGGGCAGCCCGAGCTGCAGCGTCGATCGAGCGCCGGTCCTCGGGCCGGACGGGCAGCGGGTGCTGCGGCCCGGGGCGGGGTTGTTCGTCGAGCGGATCCTGAGCGAGCTGAAAGCGCTGGACCTGGTCGTGCCGCTGGTTGGGGTGCCCGAGACTCCGGAGGCCGGGGATCTGGACCGCGCGCTCGCGCGCATCGACCGGCTGCTTTTCGGCGCTGAGCCGGATCGTCCGGCAGGCCGGGAGCCCGTCGCTGAGCGGACCGAACCCCGGGCGGACGTGGACGATGCGGCCTTCAGGGTGGGGGCCGACGAGGACGGGCTGTGGTGCCGCCGGCCGGACGGGACCACCGAGCGCCTGGCCTGGTCCGCGATCGAGTCGGTGGTCATCCAGACCACCCGGGACGTGCCGATCCAGCCCGACGCCTTCTGGATCATCGCCGGCAACGGCGCCAAGCTGGTCTTTCCCATGGGCGCCGAGGGCGAGCCGGAGGTCCTGGTACACCTGCAGCAGCTCGAGGGCTTCGACGACACGGCCCTGGTGAACGCTGTGGCCAGCGACGCCTCGGGCCGGCACGTCTGTTTCCGCAGGCGGGCAGCCCCGCCGTAGGGGGACACCCCCAATAGCGTGGTGGCTACTCCTGCCATGCCTTCTCCACCGCGACCTCCGGCATCGGGAAGTGTTTGGTGTTCAAGGTGACGATCTTGCCACCGGCCTTCGCAACGGTCGCGGCGAGGATCGCATCAGCCACATCGACGCCATTTGAGGGATTCCAGCGTTTGAATATCATCGCGGCCGCGTCCACGACCGCTTCGGTCACGGGCGCGGTTCTGAACAAGGCCAGGAATCTGCGGGTGATTGCTTCCTCTTCTCTCGCGCCAGGCTCCTGCGGAAAGCTTCCCGCGCCTTGCGCACCGTCGTCTCGGGACCTTCACGGCGTCTCCAGGCGCCGCAGGTGTGGTCGAGCACGTCCTCCCCGGGGTTTTCACCGATCTCGTCGAGATGCGCCCGCAACGCCTCCTCTACCAGACGCTTCTTAGGAATTCCCAACGCTCGGGCCGCCCGATCCAAACGTTCGATCAGGGACTCGTCCAGCCTGGTGGAGAATATGTGCGCCACGTCGAACCTCCATATGTCAACGTGTACATGTTAAGGCGACGAGGGGACGGTTCTCAATAAGTCAAGAAGGTGTAGGAATTTCAAATGCCCCTTTTCTCTAGAAACAGCAGCGTGGTGGGAAGGTCACCTCAGTGTAGTTGCCGATAAGACTCGAATCGACTCTGGAAGCTTGTGCAGCACAATTGCGGCATTTATCAGCGGACTGCCGTCAAGGCCCAGATCCAATGGATGTCCTTGTTCGAGTACCGACCACGCGCGCATACCGGTCTCCTTCAGTCGGCCATGATCCGTTTCTCCATCGAGGAACGCTTCAATCATCGAAAGCGCGGCCTTCCGGACAACCGATATTTGCGTTCTGCTGTACCCTAGATCCGAATCCGGGCTACTTACAGGGGCGTCATGTCCCACCACGAGCCTGACTCCATGTTGCACGGCTTTCTCTGCAAGCGATTCCCCCTCCGGCAGGAACGACGAGCACGCAAAGAGGTAGATGCGGGCGCCATGGAACATCCGACCGATCTGCTCGCCATTCGCCCAGCTTCGAGTTGGATCGCTGAAGGCCCGCAGCGTTCCATATTTATCGTGACCGAAGAGCACAGCCGACTCGACGCCGCTCATGCTCTGGCGGACCTCGTCTACATTCGGACTTTCGCCTCGATGCACGCTGGACGGTGAGCGAAGCTCTTCAAGTGTCTTCGACAAGGCGTTGGATTCGCCGGTAGCCTCGTCGCCAACCAGTGAAACAAGGACGTAGGTCATGGGTTCGGATCGGTAGATTTCTGCAGCGCCATCACGATGGCCGCAGATGCGGCCTTCGCATACTCCTTGGCCAACCGGTGGTCGCCCTTGATCGACTCCAGTATCTGCCGCGCATGGACCGGGTTGCCCTCGGCGTCGTACAGGATGATCGAATCGTCTGGAATGCCTTTATCGACCAGATCGCGTAACACGTCCCAGAGCGGCCCGGGCTCGTAGAAGTGGTTGGCCGCAGCGGATCGGGGCAGACATCGCACTTCGGTACCCTGACTTCCCAGCGAGACATCCAGATACGTCGGCGCCAGTGCGAATTGATGATTGTGAGTGGCCAACCAGATTTGATCGAAAGCCGGCCGCTGTGTTTGTTCATCCACCTCTCGGATGCCACTGCTCAGATATGAGGTGAGCTTGTCCATCAATGTCGTGTGAAGATGCGCCTCCGGTTCCTCGATCTGCAGGATCGGACAATCCGCGACATGCGACTCGGCCAGGAGGATGATGAGCTGTTGCTGCCCTGTGCCGAGGTTGTCGAGCGGCAGCTCACCGGTGCCCGGTACGGAGATCAGAAGCTGATATTCATCAAACGCGTTGCTAATTATCGGCGTCAGCGAAACGGCGGAACCGGGGAACATGCCGGTTTTGCCGAGTCGTCGTTCGAACTCGCGAAACGACTTTCTCCTGCCTTCGTCTTCCGACGTAGCGGCCCTGAAGAGCGCCTGCTGGATTCCAAAGGCATCCTGCGAACGGTCATCGGCGATCATCCCCGGGGTGGATGTGGTTTCCCGCAGAACTCGCCGGTATGCGCTGCTTCGATGAAGCACATGGTTCGCAAGGAACGCGTATCTAAGCCGGTCGGCGGCCAGATCCTCCTGGCTGAGAAGCGATTCCAACCGTTTCAGCTCCTGTTCATTCGCTTTCTTCGCCTGCAGAGTTTGCTTTCTCTGTTGCCTGACAGAAGCAGCCGCGCCGGCTGTGGCTGGGTTATTTTCATACTGTCTGATATTGGAATCGTGAGTCTGGATCTGAGCCTCGAGCTGTTCTATTTGGTTGCGATGCATCTCGATTTGCTCACGTATTTTCTTCGAATTGGGTGAGACATCACCAAGTCTCAACTGGTCGCCGACGTCCGCGCGCTCGAACCAAACACGTAGAAATCCATCTCCCGTGTCCTGGGCCACCGCCCTCAGATGGAGTTTTCCTTGCACCCACGACCCCCCGACGGCTTCCTTCGCCCTGGTCCCAAGCTCGAGATCCACGGAGAGTCGCATCTCCGGCATGGTGCCGAGCTTGGCGAAGTCCGCCGGACGGATGCACAGGTCGGTGCTCGCTTCCTGGTAGCGGAGTGCCCAGGCGCTCTTTCTATCCATCGGCAGATCGCCACGACGCGCGGCCCACCGCATGAGCAACCACGGAATTCGCAGGATGTTCGATTTGCCCGAACCGTTCGGTCCATGCAGGACGACCAGGTCAGGGATCTCCTGGAGGTCCAGCTCGTACAGACTCCGATAGCCTGAACATTGAATCCGAGAAATTCGAGTCCGTGTGTAGTCGGCTGACATTGGATTCTTCCTTCAATATGGTTATTTCTCCACTCAAATGCTCCCGAGGGCCTCGATCAGTTCGTCCGTCGCGGCCGCGTCGCCCTGTTCCTTGCGGATGATGATCTGCAGCGCCCGGCGCCTCAGCACGCCGCCCTCGTGACGGTTGCGCAACAGCGAGTCCACGTGGCGCGTGTGGGGGTGCTCGACGATTTGCGCGGCCTTGTCCTCCGTGGGGCATTCGAAGACCGAGATCCTGAACCGGGCTTCGTCCTTCTGGGCAAGGTACTCGAACGGTTTGCAGCCGTGCTTCGATGTTACGGGTTTTTGTTTTGCGGCGATGTAGCCCATGTTCTGCAGGGCCCAGAACACGTCGGTGGCGGCCTCGAGCCGGCTCTTGTCGGCGGGCACCTTGGGCTCGGGACGGCGTTCCTCGCAGGACGTCAGGGCCAGCAAGAACGTCAAGCCCGTGCAGATCAAGGCCCTGTCGATGCAAGCCCGCATGGCGTTATTGCTCCAGCATCTTGTCGAAGGGCGCGTCGATCTCGGCCGGCTCTTCGAGGGTCTCCGCCTCGTGGAAGGCGTAGTGGCCTTCTTCCATGGCCAGCAGAGGCTTCAACGCGTCCTTACCGTGCTGGTCGCCCTTGCGGGCGTGGGTGATCTCGCCGTCCAGCATCCACAGCGAACCTTCATCCTCGGGCCCGTCCAGTTCCACCCGGCCGGTCTTCTTGTTGGCGTGCAGGAAGTACAGCACGTCCATCAACTCGGTGGCGCGGAACGGTCCGGAGATCGTGGGCCGGACATCGCCGCCCGACGGCGCCAGGCTCTCGGCCTCGGCCATCGCGCCGGCCGGATCGCCGCCCTCGGGGTTGAACGAGTCCCTGATGGTCACATCCCGCTCGTCGCTGGTTTCCTGGTCGACGGCCTTGACGTGCAGGATGCCGTTGGCATCGATCTCGAAGATCACCTGGATGCGCGTCTGGAAGCGTTCGAAGCCGCGCAACTGATCGAGCACCACCTCGCCCAGCCTGGTGTTCTCGGAGGCCACCGTGTTGTCGCCTTGCAGGATGACCATCCGAGCCCGGGTCTGGGCGTCGCGGTGGGTGGTGAAGATATGCTCCCGGCGGGTGGGGATCTTGGTGTTGCGCGGGATCAGCGGGTAGAGCCGGTTGCCGGCGATGTTGATGCCCAGGGTGATCGGGGTCACGTCCAGCAGCAACGCCCCGCCGCCCTGGCGCAGCATGGCGGCCTCTCGCGCGGCGCCCTCGGCGACGGCCGTGTCCGGGTTGACGCCCGCTGTGGGCGGGCGGTCGAAGAACTCCTCGACCATGCGGCGCAACAGCGGCATCCGGGTCTGGCCGCCGACGAGGATGACGTCGTCCAGCTCATCCGTTCTCAGCCCGGCCGTGTCAAGGGCCCGCTGGCAGATGTGGAGGGAGCGCTCCAGCATCGGCCGGGTCAACTCCTCGACTCGATCGAGGTGCACCTCGGTGATCAGTGAATCCTCGCCGACCAGGCGCGGCAGGTAGATCGAACACACCTCGGCGTGGCTCAGCTCCTTCTTGGCCTTCTCGGCGGCGTCCCGAAGCCGGTACCAGGACAACGGGAAGTTGCGCAGCTTGACCCCGGTGGAATCCTCGAAGGATTGCGACAGCTCGTCGCACAGCAACCCGTCGATGTCCTCGCCGCCCAGGAAGGTGTCGCCATCGGTGCCCAGCACTTCGTAGACGTTGCTCTGGATGCGGATGATCGAGATGTCGAACGTTCCACCGCCGAAGTCGTAGACCGCCACGACCCGCCCCTGATCCCTGATCTCGGGCAGGCTCAGAGCGGCCGCGGTGGGCTCGTTGAGCAGTCGCAGCACCTTCAGCCCGGCTTCGGCCGCCGCCCGCTGGGTGCCTTCCCGCTGGGAGTGGTTGAAGTAGGCCGGGACGGTGACGACCGCCTCCTCGGGTGTATGGCCGAAGCGCTGGGCGAACTGCTTGGCGAGGTGCTTCAGAACCAGGCCGGAGATCTCCTCCGGCGTGAACGTCCGGCTGCCCAACTGGATCAGCACGCCTCCCCCCAGGGGGTTCTCCTTGATCTCGTAGGGGTAGTTCTTGACGGACCGCTTGACCACTTCGTCGGTGAACCAGCGGCCGATCAGGCGCTTGACGGCGTAGGCGGTCCGGCCGGGCGCGGTCGCGCCCAGCGCGACCGCGTCGCTGGCTATCCAGATGCGGTCGTTTTCGCCAAGGGTGACCACCGAGGGGAACAGGACCTGGCCCTGTTTGTCCTCCAGGAGGACGGTCTTGCCGTCCATGACACTGGCCACGACGCTGTTGGTGGTTCCCAGATCGATACCCAAGACACCAGACGGCATGGCTTCCCTCACGCGGTCAGTTCCTCGTAGGCGCTGGTCAAGCGCCGGAACAGATCCTCGAGCAGTCTACGGTCGGATTCATCGACTTTGCCAAAGTACCGATCGGGATGGAACTGGTCAACTAATTTGAAGTAGGTCTGGCGTACAACATCCTTGGATGCGTCCGCGGGCAAGCCCAGCAGGGAATGGTGGGAGTCGGCGCCCCGCTCCAACATCGTCCGGGCGGCGGCAATCACCCGGGACGTCGAGGGATTGGCGTCCGTTTTCTGGTGCGAGCCGATGAAGTCGGCCAGCAACTGCTTGAGCTCGTCCTGGGGTATGCGAAACTCCAGGCCGACTCCGAAGCGCTCCTTGCCGGTGTTGGGATCAGGAGTGGGCGCCTGGCTGGAGTGGACCACCTTGGCCGTCAGGGTCAGGCGCTCGCCGTGCACAGGATGGATCAGGGTGACGTTTGTCTCGGAATCCTTTGGGAGGACCTGAGATGTGTAGACGAACAAGCCCCCGAAAGAAATATTGTGGGTGAACTCCTTGATCAGGCCGGTGAGGTTGTCGAACGCCACCGGGATGGAGCGTTCGTGGCGGACAGTCCGGCGG
>SDBT01001726.1_pt1 | contig 38878 bp, 27 predicted proteins | sample 2277101 | NCBI WGS metagenome assembly SDBT01 (sample SAMN10404973, study PRJNA504765) | marine sediment metagenome | isolation source: marine sediment core GS10_PC15, 103 cmbsf | place: Arctic Ocean: Southern Knipovich Ridge | collected 2010 | reverse complement strand
CAGTTGGAAGCCGAGTTGCTGATCACCTGCGTGCCGGTCAGGGTCACGCTGCCCGCATTGATGTAAAACCCACCGCCATCGACGGAGGCAGCGTTCTCACGCACTTCGCCACCTATCATGGTCGCATTACCAGGCCCAATGTACAGCCCGCTGCCTTTAGAACTGACCGTATTACTCGTCACCGATGTGCTGTTCAGCACCACGTTGGCATTGTCGATGTACACCCCACCGCCAGAACTGGCAGAGTTGCTGTATACCTGCGCGTCGCTCAGGGTCGTGCTGCCAGAGGCGAGGTACAGCCCGCCACCTTGTTGGGTAGCCGAGTTGTCATGCACTTCCCCGCCATCTATGGTCAACGGCGCGCCGCCATCGATTAACAGCCCGCCGCCATATTCAGCCTTGTTGCTGACTAACTGCGTATCGATCAACACCGCGCTGCCAAAGTAGATGAACGACTCGCCGCTGGGCATGATATCCGGGCCAGGCCTGACATACAACCCGCCGCCATTGGTAGAGGCCGTGTTTCTGATCAGCCGCGTGGACTCCAGGCGCAAGTCTCCCAGGCTGTAGACGCCGCCGCCGTCACCATCGACCCTGCCATCCCGGATAGTCAGACCCGTAAGGGTGACAGCGATGTTTGAGGTAATGGTGAACACGCGCGAAGCATTGTTCCCGCTGATCGTAATGGGGACGCCGGCCTCAATGCTGAGGGTCCTGGTGAGTTCAAGTTGGGCGCCGCCCAGGGTGATGGCGCCGCCCGATAATCCGGCGTCAAAGGTGACCGTATCGCCCGCATTGGCATGCGCGATGGCCTCGCGCAGCGTGTTACTGCCGGAGCAATAGTCGCCGTCATCGCCATCCCCCAGGCTATCCACCACCAGGCTGGGGGGGCAATAAACGAGCAAATCCACACTGCTGCTGTTGTTATCGGTGACCACATCACCGGGGGCGCCGATGGTCGTCTCATTGCTGTAGGTTCCGGCGGGCAAGCTATCACTCAGCACTCCCGTGAGGATGATGGCGCCCCCCGCGTCGGGGGCCAAGTCCTCCACCGACCACACATAGCTAATCACCCCGGTCGGTGTCACTACCGCGCCGGAGGACTGAGCACTGATCACAGAGAACTGATCACTGGCAACTATATCCGTGATGACAACGCCGGTGGCTGTATTAATACCTGCATTTAAGTAAGTCAAGGTATACGTTATGGTATCGCCGGGACTAGCCACGGTGGGGCTTACATCTTTCCCGATGATCAAGTCGATTGTCGCCCCCAACAGTTCGATCTCGGCGCTGGTATCCGCCGTATACGCCATGTTCAGGAGGCTGTCGGTTCCCGCCTGTTCCGCCTGGCTGCTGCTTTCGGTCTGGTGCGTCAGGCGGATATCGGTCACCCCGTTGCGGGCCGGGTTGCGCATCAATTCCCCGTCGAGTTCCACGACCAGGAAGTAGGTCTGGCTGCCGGTGGCCTGGGAAAGGGTCAAATTGGGATCATCGTCGGTCAGGGTGATGGTGTGCACCCCGGCCGCCAGGCTCAGGTCGGGTTCGGTGTGAACCAGGGTGTCGCTGATAATAGCAAATGCTCCATCCCCGTCGTCCAGGTAGAGGTGCAGATTGGCCACGATGGCGTTGGCTTCCGCTGTGGTCAGCGCATCGTTGCCCACCACATCCTCTAACAACAATTCAATCGTCGTCCAGGCCAGGTCCTCATCGCCGGACCAACCCAAATGGGTCAGCTCAATCTGGAAGACATCGTCTTGCGTGCCCGCGTTCATCGACGCGGGGCTGGTGTCGGTGGTCGGCAGTTCGAACTGACCGCCCACGTTTTCCAGCCAAAAGAACCCGTCATCCCCGCCCCCCATGAGGCGATCCAGGTCACCGTCATTGTCCAAATCAACATAAACAAGTTCATACCACGACAGGGGGGGACTCGTGTACTCGACGGTTCGTCGGAATTGGACATCGGCGGTGGCGCTGGGCCACCACCAGCCGCTGCCGGGCGCACTGGAAAAGGGCCACTGATCGTTAGCCCGGCAGCGTTTCCAATAGGTGGGAAGGTCATCGTTGTCTTGGGTGCATCGCCCGCCATTCTCCCACCAATCATACCAGGTGCCCACATCTTGTTTCCCATCACGGTTCACGTCATTCGACCACATGTTAATTAACTGGTTGACGTTCAGGTTGCGGTCCAGTTCATGACGTATCCAGTCCCGGCACACTTGCGGATTATATTCCGTTTGGAGTTGACCCGGTGCCCCATTGCAAGGAGCCGTATTCTCGTACCAAAAAGCGATTCCATCTTCGTCGCTATAATCCAACCAGGCGCCCACGACCAAGTCGGTATCCCCATCGCCGTCCATGTCGCCGGAATCCAAAGTTGGGATCATATCGAGCATCCAAGTGCCCAGGACGTTGTCATTCCACTGCCGGGCAATCATGTGGGCTTTCCATTCGACATATGGGCCGTTACCGTCATCGTCGTACTCCTGCCACGTCCAGCGCTCGAACCAATGTACAAAAGCTTTAGAAGCCACCACAATATCCAGTTGGCCGTCATTATTCATGTCCGCCAGGGTCAACGATTCCAGTTCATCATACGATCCCTGCCCATCGATCCAACCATCTTTGGGCAAAATGTGCTCACTCCAGGTGGTGCCGCTGCCATCCACGTTCTCCCAGAAAAGCACCTCGTTTTCAGTGCCGGAATGGCCCCCATAGGTGGTAGCGATCCCGACGGCATCCAGGTCACCGTCGTTGTCAATGTCGCCCAGTTCCAGGCCATAGATGTCGATATAGGCCGTGGTGATTGTGTGCATGGTCCAGGTCCCGGCGTCGTTTTCCCACCAGCGTACCCAGTCGGCATCAATGTAATAACTGGCCGCAAAATCCTGGTCGCCGTCGCCGTCAATGTCGCCCGCGACCAGGCCCGTCAATTCCTGGTCCAAATCGCCGTCATAGATGACGTGGTACGCCCCGGTAAAACGAACGTTGCTGTGGATGGTATCATTTTCCCACCAAGTCACGGTGTCGGTGACACTGTCATCAGCAAAGGAAGCCCCCACAAAGTCGTAATCATCATCGTTGTCCAGGTCGGCAGCCCGGACCGCGTATGAGACAGTTTCGTCGATGATGCGCTCCGTCCAGGCGGAGGCGTTCCCAATCGTATTTTCGAACCAGGAGGTACCATCATCCCCAGCGGCCAGGATATCCAGATCCCCGTCCAGGTCCACATCTTCGCTGGATACCCCAATGACGCTGGAAAATTCACTCTCAATTGTCTGCGCCGTCCAGGAACTGCCATCCCCACCATTGATCCAGGCCAGAATATCGTCGGTGGAGTTGGCGGCGGCAATCACATCTGCAGCGCCATCCCCATCCAGATCGGCCGCGGCAATGTCGGTGACCCCGGCTACCTCCCAGGTGGTGGGGTATTGATACCAGCTTGTCCCATGGCCATCGTTGCGCAGGCGGATGATCGTGTTGCTGACGGTAGAACCGGCGAGGATATCCAGGTCACCATCGTCATCAAAATCGACCGTAGTGGCAACGCTGGCTCCGGAGAAATTGCTCACAACCGTATGGCTGATCCACAAGGAGGGAGTGTAAACCGTATCTGTTATGTAAGACACATCGATTCCAAACTCACGGGTGACGGTCAGTGGATTTTGATACCAGATAATGTCGTTGTCATCTGCGGCCGATACCAGCAGATCGATGGCCCCATTGCGGTCAATATCGGCGGCGTGGACGCTGGCAGCACTATCTAGATTGGAGGCCATGGTATAGGCTACCCAGCTCGATCCATCGGCATTCGCGTTTTCCCACCAGAATAAACTGTCAGCACTTGATGAAACCGCGGTGACATCCATATCCCCATCCCGGTCGATGTCAGCGACAGCAACATCGACCAGGTTATTGATACCAGTGGCGACTGTGTGTGATACCCAAGTAGAACCGTCGGCGCTGGCATTCTCCCACCAGTAGATGGCGTCGCGGCTGGCGGTGTTGCCGATCACGTCCAGGTCGCCGTCGCCGTCGATATCGGCCACGGCCATGATGGCGGGCGTCGCGCCCAACCAGGGCAGGCTGAAATCGTGGTTCAGGGTGCTGTTTTGTATGATGGTTAAGGTCTGGCTTATGGTCTGGTAGCCGCCATCGCTGGCGGTAAAGGTGTGGACGCCGGGCGTGTCCAGCATACGATAAGCGCCATTGGCATCTGCTGTCGTCTCACGGCCGCTATCCGAACTTACGGTAGCCCCGGCTAGTGGCAGGCTGGTATAAGCATCGGAGACCGTCCCAGCCAGAAAGCCGTGATCGATAATTTCGCAGGTCACCAGTTTGATTTCGTCGAGGGCATACCCCTGGTCAGGAATCTCATCCCAGTCGTAACCCTGGAACTTGATCTGGATTTTATCGTAAGTGGTGAAGCCCAGGTGGCCCGTCCAGGCACTGATGGGGATGATGTCGTTGCGGTAGGTGTTAGGGCCGTCGTTGAACGAAAAGACCTGATGCCAGGTACTCTCATCATCCTCGCGGATCCAGACCCCATCGACCGCATGATTGTCGTCATTAAACTCGCGCCACCAGAAATCCAGTAAGACCGAATCATACGCCGATAGGTTTTGAGTGAGGATGAGGGCCGAGGTCCCCCACCAGTCACTGCGGTAATCAAGGGTGACGCCGTAAGTGCCGCTGTAGGGGTAGGTGTCGGCCACCCTCACCCGCCCGGTGTCTACGATGTAGGTTGACCAGTCGGAACCCAAGCTCCCGGCTTCGAAGCCATCGTGGAAAATCTCGATCTCGTTGTAATCGATCGAGCAGCCCTCGGCAAACATCGGGGCCAGGCTGAAATTCTGGGTTGCATCGCCCGTCAAAGGGCCGACGGGGATGTTTTGCTGAACGTAGTTGGTCGCCAATCCATGGAAGGTGTAGTCATAGCCCTGATAGAGGGTGACACTGTAATAGCCGGTGGCTGGATTGGTCCAAATGGTATCACCTGGATAGTCAGGGTGACCGTCGCCAATGGTGATTTCCGCCAACAGGGGTTCACCGAAGACACTGTCGATGACCGTGCCGGAGACAACGACCGTGGCAAGGGGGTCAGGTTGATGGACTGGTTGACCGTTTGCCCTGCGGCCACGACGATATTGTTGATGACCTGATCATAGTAGCTATAAGCAGAAGCAGTGATATGGTAGGTTTCGTTGATCAGGTCCAAGCTATAAGCGCCGGCGGCATTGGTCTCAGCTTGCTCGTACAATTGGGGGAGACCGGCCGCAGCTTCAACCGTGGCCCCTTCAATCGGAGATCCGGTATCCGCATCAGTCACTGTACCCGCCAGGGTGCCTGGCCCTACGTAATAGAGGGCAGCCTGAACGGCGGCCAGAGCATCGATCTCGCCCCAGCCAGTGGCACTGTTGGGCACGTTGCCCGGCCCTTCGACGCCGCAGTTCGAAACGTAGGGGATCGGATTGGCGGACAGTTCGATCAAGGTCTCGGTGGAGGCGTAATCGCCAATCAGGCCGGGATTGGCCTGCCACATCAGGGCAATCAGGCCTGATACGTGAGGAGCCGCCATCGAGGTTCCGCTATAATTGATGTAACAGTTTGCACAATATCTGCTGCTGGAGAAGATGCTGACTCCTGGGGCCACGACCTGGGGCTTGAGGAATGGGTAGCCGTGGGGGTTGACCGTGTCGGCGTTGTCGGTGGGCCCCCAGGAAGAGAACGAGGCTAATATGCCGCCGGTTCGGCTGGTAGCCCCCACACCGGTGACGTTTCCGTAACGGCCCGGATTGCCGACTGCATTGCAGCCAAAATCCCCATTATTACCATTGGAAAAGACGGGGTAAATGCCGGCGGCGTGCCAGGCGTCGATCGTGCCTTGAAACCAATTGTTGTAAGGGCGGCCCGCATAACCGCCCCACGAGTTGTTGACAATGTGGGGACGCTTGTTGGGGTCAGCCCCAGCAGTTTCTCCGATGGGATAGGGGGCGGTAATCCACTGAGCGCAGGCCAGCAGTTTTGAGGAGTAACACGTTGAATCCTGGCATGCCCGGCAGGCGATCCATTGGGCGTTGGTGGCAACACCGATTTTCACGTTGCTTCGGTTATCACCAACCATAATGCCTGTGACGTGGGTGCCGTGGCCGTCACCGTCGTAGGGGGTGGTATTGCCGGAAGTGGGATCGAGCCAGTTGAAATCGTGGCGGCCATATCCGCTGAACTGGCCGCGGTATTGATCGGTCAAGGCATCGTGTCTCCACTCCACGCCACCATCAATACTGGCCACAACGATACCATCGCCCCGATAACCCATGGCCCAGGCATCGTCGGCGTTGATTTGGATGAGATTGGGCTCGATGTACTGGGTGGCACGGCTGCTAACCGGTCCGCGCTGTTCCGGTTCGGGGATGCGCATTTCCTGGTCAGCACGCAGTGCGGAAATCTCGGTAAAGCTCAGCAAGCCGTCAAAGGTGGCCCGCTTGGAGGATTCAACATAAATCACATTGTCGATCCAAAATATCTGGTAGAGGGCCTTCTGGGCGTCCAGGTAGGCGCTCACCTTGGCCTGCGAGCGTTTGGCCGTCTTGCGCAAGGTGTCGTAGACAAAGCGGCCGCGCTCCTTCCAGTCCATCTCGAAAGCGGGCGAGAGATCGGGACGTTCGCCCAGGTAGATCAGGTAGCCGCTCGTTTCGTCGGCTGCCAGTTGGGCCAAGAGTTGGGGCTCGATCTCGATCTGGGCGGTAGCCTGCCCCTCTTGGTCTTGTAAAACGCCGGCCTCGATGGTGAGGGATTTTGTTATCTCTAGCTGGGCGCCGCCGAGCGCGATGGTGCCCCCGGACGGGCCGGCGTTAGAGGTGTAGGTGATAGTCTCGCCAGGTATAGCATTGGTGGGGGTGGCGGACTTGACGATGACCAGGTCCGGCGCAGACATGCGCGCGTCGGCCTCCACGGGAGACGCGGCCTCCGGCGTGCTGCGAGTCGAGAGCCAGCTATTCATCGTGACGTTGGCCAGAGTCAGCGCCCCCTGGTTGCCGAGGCCGCCGGACTGGGAGTCGCTCAGGTCGGTGCCGGTGAGCAGGGGCGCGGGCCTGGGCGCCGGGCCGCTATCAGCCACGATTCGCGGCGCGGCGATCACCGATACCACGATCAGCATCAAGGCCACAGCCAGTCCCAGCGGGGCAGCCAGTCTTAGAGAAACAATAGCGATGTGCTTGCGGTCTGAATTCGACATTGTGAACCCCCTGTACGTTAGGTGATTTGGGTGTGTTTCCAATGGGTTGAGCCATCCTTGCGAAGGCTTCGTCGTGAGCTCAGCCGAACGGTTGGAGGTAGCTCTGCTTCAGGCTGGAATCCTCGCTGGAGAAGATGCATTTGGATTGAAATCGTTGCCCGAACCTTCGCAAGGATTCCCCTGCAACTGATAATGAAACACTCCCGGATGATTCTGCGGGAGTTGCCGTAACCCCTTATGCCTGGCTCGCCCTCGACCCAGATGTACTCACCGTGATGCTCCACGATCTGCTTGCAGATTGGCCAGTCCCAGCCCGCCGCCGCGCGGTTTGTCAGCCAGCGTGTCGCCCCTCACCAGTTCCCGGTCGGTGTTGCACACCCCAGCCAGGTTCGCGTATTGTCATATTACCATGATGGTGAGGGCCTCGCCTGGCGGCGGCTCTGGAGGGAAGTCCTTCGCTATTGTACCCCACCCAGCCGCTTTTGTCCAATTCAACACGCTGCCCTCCAAGGCAAAAGGCTCTGGCGAACCGTCCGCCAGAACCTTTTGCCTTGCGATCTATTTGATGTTGTAGAACGCCCCCATCCCCGCGTACACGCCGATCTCCGCCAGCTCCTCCTCGATGCGCAAGAGCTGGTTGTACTTGGCCACACGATCGCTGCGGCAGGGAGCGCCCGTCTTGATCTGGCCAGCGTTCAGGGCCACCACCAAATCGGCGATGGTCGTATCCTCCGTCTCGCCGCTGCGGTGGGAGACCACCACCGTCCAACTGGCTCGCTGGGCCAGGTGCACGGCGGCAATGGCTTCGGTCAACGTGCCGATCTGGTTGACCTTGCAGAGCAGCGAGTTGGCCGCCTTCTCTTCGATGGCCCGTTCCACTCGCTCCACGTTGGTCACCAGCAGATCGTCGCCCACGATCTGCACGCGGTCGCCGATGCGCTCCACCAGCAGCGTCCAGTTCTCCCAATCGTCCTCGTCTAGGCCGTCCTCGATGGAGATGATGGGGTACTTCTCCACCCAATCCTGGTAGAAGGCAACCATCTCCTCGCCGCTGAGCTCCCGGCCCTCTTTTTTGAGGACGTATCGCCCGTCGTGGTAGATCTCGCTAGCGGCGGGGTCGAGGGCCAGGTAGATGTCCTCCCCCGGCCTGTAGCCCGCTCGCTCAATGGCCTCCAGGATGACCTCGACGGCCTCCTCATTGGAACCCAGGCTAGGAGCGAAGCCGCCCTCGTCGCCCACGCTGGTGTTGTAGCCCTTGCCTTTCAGCACCTTCTTCAGGCTGTGGTAAACCTCAGCGCCCCAGCGCAGGGCCTCGGCGAAGCTGGGCGCACCAATGGGCGCGACCATGAACTCCTGCAAGTCGGTGGAATCGGCAGCGTGCTTGCCCCCGTTGAGGATGTTCATCAGCGGCACGGGCAGAGTGCGCGCCGATACGCCGCCGATGTAGCGATAAAGGGGCAGCCCTTGCTCCGCTGCAGCGGCCTTGGCCACAGCCAGCGAGACACCCAGAATGGCGTAGGCTCCCAGGTTCCCCTTGTTGGGCGTGCCATCCAGGGCGATCAGAAACTCGTCAATGCCCACCTGGTCCAGCGCCTCCCAGCCAATGAGCTCGTCGGCGATGATGGTTTCGACATTATCCACCGCCTTCAACACGCCCTTGCCGCCGTAGCGCCCCCTTCCTGAGCTTGATGAAGGGGCTGCGTCGCCGTCGCGTAGCTCCACCGCCTCGTGGACGCCGGTGGACGCGCCCGACGGCACCGCCGCCCGCCCCACCGCTCCACTCAGCAAAAACACCTCCACTTCCACTGTGGGATTACCCCGCGAATCCAATATCTCGCGAGCGTTTATTTGTTCGATTAAAGACATGGTTCAGCCTCCTGGTGTGATTTGATGAGCCAGGCAGAGATCAATCCTAGCTCTCCCTTTCGGGTTTCTATTATACTACTATACTACCATCCAAGCAAGATTCCGTTGGGAACGAAAAAGGCCACGAGAAGTGCGAAGTTCTCTCGTGACCTTTGTTTCTCACCTCACTCCCGGATGATGAAGAACTATTCAGGACAACTCACCTCCCACCAGGTCACATCCTTCACCTTTCCTGTGGACTTCCTGGTGAGGCTACAGACATCCTCGACAAGCTGGTCATCAACAGTCAGTCTCACCTTCACTTGGGCCCCGTCTTCCTTCTCCTGCACAGCAACAATCTCTTCTATACGCCAATCTTCGTAATACGCCAAGACAGCAGCCTCAGGATAGACAACAGGATACTGCTTCTGCTTGGGCTTCTCAGCTCCCTGAGGGCGCCCAAAAACGAAATCAATGCTTTCGGATTTCTTCTCTAGCTTCGTTTTCTCAGCATTCCATTCATAAACGACGCGACGGCCAAGCTGACTACGGAGGTACCAATATGGGTGATACAGCCTGCTCCTGACGATGGCCGTCTTCATGGGCCCCTGGCCGAAGGAAGGTTTCAGCTCAATCCCGGCATCGCCCCAGAGTACGTCCGCGTCCTCTCCTTCTGCGTGGATCATGACGTCATAGCCTTCCTCCTTGCCCACCCAACGGAACATGGCCAAGCTGGTGGGGAAGCCAGGAAAAGAGTAGCCCAGGATCACCAATTCCTTTTTGCCATCGTCGTTGGCATCGTACGTCGCTACCCTGGGCCAGGGCGTCTCCTCGCCGCCCAGGTTTTCCCCCAGATAGCCCCTTCCGCCTGCCGCCGGCAAGAGGTGATAAGCCACGAGGATGGACGGCCGGTACGGCCCCGGCGTGGCGAGATTCTCAGGCGACCTATCGGGCTGGCGGTCGTACACTACGCCCCCCAAAGGGCCACCGAAGCCCTCTGGGGATTTATCGTAGCGGTATATGACGAGCCACTCGACCTCGCCGTCCCCGTCAACGTCTACTTCTTCCACTTTCTCAATGCTCCAAGCATCAGGGACAAGTTGTCTGAAATAAGGTGTACTGGGTGTTGACGTCTCTCTTCGTAGCACATCCCCAGCGCCGCAGCCAGCGACGGTTAGCAGCCCCAGCATCACCCCCAGGAGAATCGCTTTTCTAATGGCTGACATCATTGTTCCGCCTTTCAAAAATCAAAAAACTCCCTTCACCTTCAAGAGTTACAATTCCCACCCAGCAGCTACAAACTCCTCCGGGCTTACTACCACGATGTCTTGATAGGTGCCCATCCTCAACAAGTGTTGATCGCGGGTGATGATATATGCTGCATTGCCCTCCACAGCGCAGGCCACCACCATGTCATCATCGGGATCTTCTGTCACGCCCGGAAGTTCCAATTCCCCGGCTACCACCTCTGCGTTCTCAGTAAGTGCTCTCAGAAGAACCTCCAACGCTCCAGGCCGAAGACGAGCAGCAAGCCGTTCATCTTCGGCTACGCGTCGCAGCTCTGCTATGATCTGAGGGGAGACAACCACCTCCAACCTGCCAGCTTCCCACTGCTCCATGATGGCCGAGATGACGCGGCCCCGCGTCAGGAGAAAGCTCACCAGAACACTGGTGTCCAACACCACCCGCATCAAGTTGTTCCCCGGTGACGAACATCCTCCACTACTACCTGCGCCAGGGCCAAAGCCTCATCCTCCGGCATATCGCCCGCTACATCCCGAAGTCGTTGGAAACGCAGAAGTCGCTGTGCCCGCCTGAAAACCAGGAATTCCTCATACTCGGCCATCCCAATAAGCACAGCTAGAGGTTTGCCACGACGCTGGATGATAAACTGCTGTCCACCATAGGCTGCTCTGCCCATGATCTCCGAGAACGAACTCTTGGCCTGGGCTACACCGATCTCCAATGCCGACATATCTCGCCACCTCCCAAATGGTCATTATGACATGATGCCATTTTGACCATATTATAATCCCCATGTGGGCAGATGTCAAGTACCTGGATCCCGCGCCGGCAACAGGGCTGTTTCTAACACTTCCCCCATCCGCTCCACGAAGATGAACTCCAGGTCCCGCTTGACCTTGTTGGGGATCTCGATCATGTCCTTTTTGTTTCTCTTCGGCAGGATGACGGTCTTCAGGCCGGCCCGGTGAGCGGACAGCACCTTCTCCTTGAAGCCACCAATGGGCAGCACTCGACCCCGCAGGGTGATCTCGCCCGTCATGCCCACGTCGTGACGAACAGGACGCCTGGCCAGAGCCGAGATGAGGGCCGTAGACATAGTTATCCCCGCCGAAGGGCCGTCCTTGGGGATGGCCCCCTCCGGCACGTGGATGTGGATGTCCAGCTTGTCGAAGTTTCGCCCCTCGATGCCCAACGCTTTGGCATGAGAACGAGCATAGGAGAGAGCGGCCTGGGCTGATTCCTGCATCACCTCGCCCAACTGGCCCGTAAGCATGAGGCTGCCCTTACCCTCCATCAAGGTCACTTCCACGAGCATGATGTCTCCCCCAGCCTCCGTCCAGGCGATGCCCATGGCCACCCCGATTTCGTCCTCCTTCTCAGCCAGGCCGTAGGTGAACTGCGGCGGCCCCAGGTACTTGACCAACGACTGGGTGGTGATGCGATGAGGGGCCTGTTTGCCACCAGCCACTAACCGGGCCACTTTGCGACAGACGTTGGCGATCTCCCGCTCCAGATTGCGCACCCCGGCCTCGTAGGTGTACTCGCGGATGATGTGGCGCAAAGCCTCGTCGGAGAAGCGGAGCTTTGCATTATTGTCCAAGCCATTTTCCACCAACTGCCGGGGGACGAGAAACCGCCTGGCGATCTCCAGCTTCTCCTCCTCAATGTAGCCGGGGAACTCGATGACCTCCATGCGGTCACGCAGGGCTGGCGGGACGGGGCTGAGGATGTTGGCCGTAGTGATGAACATCACTTTTGATAGGTCATAGGACACGTCCAGGTAGTGATCGGAGAAGGCGTGGTTCTGCTCAGGGTCCAACACCTCCAGCAACGCCGCCGAAGGATCGCCTCGGAAGTCAATGCCCAGCTTATCTATCTCGTCCAGCATGAACAGGGGGTTGGTGGTCTCGGCGCGACGCATGGTCTGGATGATGCGGCCCGGCATAGAGCCCACGTAAGTCCGACGATGTCCCCGTATCTCGGCCTCATCGCGGACGCCGCCCAGGCTCACCCGCACGAACTTCCTCCCCAACGCCTGGGCGATAGCTTTACCGAGGGAGGTCTTGCCCGTCCCCGGCGGCCCCACGAAGCACAGTATAGGGCTGCGCATCTTATCGGCGGCCAGCTTGCGGACGGCCATGTATTCCAGGATGCGCTCCTTGGCCTTGGTCAGGCCATAGTGACTATCGTCCAACACCTTGTCTGCGGCCGAAATGTCCATGTTGTCCTCGGTGGTCTCGCTCCAGGGCAATTCGATCAACCAGTCGAGATAAGTGCGAATGACACTCACCTCAGGGGAAGCGATGGGCATGGAGGAAAGCCGCTCAAGCTCCTTCTCCGCCTTCTCGCGCACCTCCTCCGGCATTGCGACGTCAGCGATCTTTTCCTTCAGTTCGCTGACTTCCTGGAACTGGCCATCAATCTCACCCAACTCGGTCTGGATGGCCTTCATCTGTTGCCGCAGGAAGTACTCGCGCTGGGACTTATCAACCTCCTCCTGCACCTGGGCATGGATTCGATCCTCCAGCTCCAGAACGTCTAGCTCCTGGGCCAGCAGGATACTCAATCTTTGCAGGCGAATAGCCGGGTGAATGGTCTCCAGAACCTCCTGACGCTTTTCGACGTCTATGTTGAGAGCAGAGGCCACCAGGTCCGCCAGCCAACCCGGCTCGTCAATGTTCATGGCAATCACAAAGGCATCCTCAGGGAGGTTGCGATCCAATTGCACACACTTTTCAAACAGAGCCAGCACGGCGCGCATCAGCGCTTGAGAGGAGAGGGTTTTCTCGCTTGGTTCTACTACGTTCCTGACTCTTACTTTGATATAAGGGTCAACATGCACGTAATCGAGGATCTCGACCCTTCGTGTACCCTTCCCCCAAATGTTAGTCGTGCCGTCGGGCAGGTGCCACATGCGGGCAATCGTCATCTCGGTGCCGACGGTGTAGATGTCATCGGGGACCGGCTCTTCCACCTCGTCATCCCTTTGGGCCGCAACGATGATGATGCCCTCGGTGGCCATCGCCGCCTCCACGGCCTTCAGCGAGCGGTCGCGGCCCACAAAGAGAGGGGTGACCATGTGAGGAAAGATAACTGTATCACGCAGGGGAAGCAGGGGATATTCGCCGATCTCGTTGGTTTGTTCAACAACCTCATCCCTCGAATTCTGAGGGGCTCCTTCGGCTCGCCGGCCACTGACGGCCAGGAAGCCTCCTTCTTCGAGAAGTCTGTCCATATCGGTATCCGACATCTAGTTACGCCTCCGCGTTTTAGTTTGGTGGTTCTTGGTCTGGTGGTCATATGGTCCTTGGTCATTCATCAGTGTCAACTTAAGGCTCAAAGGCCCGTCCCCGGGCCGCCCCGGGGACGGGGCTCAGAGCTTGAGTTGACACAAATGCTTGGTCATTGGTCATTGGTGATTCTTGGTGAGTAGTGGCAGGAGAACGGGCTGAGGAACTCCGGCGAGGAAGCTGTCCGACCATTCCTTGGTCAGCTCAAGGTAAGTAAAACCGTGGCTATCGCTGGGCTCGATGTGGGTGTGCTCCCACCACTCGTTAAAGCTGGTGATGACGATCCAATCGGCCTGGGACTGAATGGCCGCCTGGAAAGTGAAGCCGTAGGTATCACCATCGGCTCGATCGAGGTACCAGGAGCCAGGGCGGCCCAGAAGGTCGTCATCGTAGCCCGGCATGACCACGGGCGCCCAGATCTTCCGCTCAGCGTTTGGGTCTTGCAGAAATTGATAGCTCCTCACCTGGCCTGAAACCGAAGCGTATACCTCAGGCATATCTGGGGCATAGAAGCCATAGGCGTGCAGGCCGTCGAACACCTGCAGATAGCTCGGGTTGAAGGTCTGGCCGAGCCACACCGCATCGTAACCATCGGCCCGGATCTGATAGATTATGGCCTGCCAGGCCTGGAGAGGGGTCTGGCCGGGATTCCTGGCTATGTGGTCAACGGCGTAGAGAAAAATCACCGGCTTACCCCGATAGCGCAGGAAGTTGGGGTGATCGCTGTAGGAATCCAGGACGTACTCCAACTGATTGACGACGTCTTGGGCGGTCCTGAAACGCTCGCCCAGAGTCTCGAAGTAGATGGTCGCCTTAAAATCGGTGCCTTGCGCCGCCGTGAGGAGTTTGGCGAAGTTGGCATCCCGGTAGTTGCCCGAACCCCACCAGGAGGAGATGAAGCCGTGAATGCCATACTGCTGCGCCCAGTTGACGTGCCTGGTGATAGCCTCCATATCGCCAGAGCTGTGGGGAATAAGAGGGTGATCCTCGAGAACAGGGCTCGACCAAGAATCGAGATCATACCAGGGGTAGTAGAAGGCCAAAACCAATCTGGGTGAGACGCGACGCAGAGGCAGAGGGCCACCAGTTGTGAAATGGGAATCGGCTATGGAGAAAGAGAAGGGATTAGAGGGGTCGTCCGGTTTGTCAAGCAGATTGGACCAGGAGGCGATGGCGGCAGCGGACGATGAGTTGTAGTTATAGAACTCTGCCGTGGTAAGGCCCAAATCGCCTTTCTGATTCTCGAAGAAAATGTGACTGCCGCCATCCAGGCCCGTCATCACCAAATCGTACTGAGCTTTGACCGTCTGGGCCACGGCCTCGGCCAGCGGCTGTTCTAAATAGAGCTCATCCTCGTCCCACCCAACTCGAGTCGTGCCGGCGTGGCCCTGCAGGATGGTGGTTGTGACATCGAGGATTCGCTCCCCGCTGCGGACGTAGAGCCGCGTCCAATCGGAAGAAGTGCTGAGCACTATCCTGGCCCGATACAGCGCGGGAAACCCTCCTCCCGCATTGCCGCTCGCCCCCTCTCTTTCCCCCCCAGATTGGAGGGGAGGAAGGGAAGGAGCGGGTGCCCCCTCCACGCCCAGGGCTTGAGAGAAGACCAGCGCCCCTAAGCTTATCAGCAAAGCTGCCAAGATAATCCGACCTCTAAATAGTATAGCTTTCATCAGCTAATCCTCCCGATATATCATCGTGGGATGTGAGATGTGGGATTGGCCCAGGCTTCGCGAGCTTCGGCCACTACGAAGACGGAGCCGGTCACGCAAATCAGATCTTGCGGGCCGGCCTTTTCCAGGGCCAGACTCAGGGCCCCGTCCACGCTGTCGCTGACCATGACGGCTCGGCTGAGCCCTTTGTCCCTGGGCCAAAGGACCAGGGGCTCGCCGAAGTCCTCTGGCATCAGAGCGCGGGAGGTCCTCCTCCACGCCTTCTCCCGAAGCACACCAGGGTCAGCAGCGCGAGGGTGCCTGGCCTGGGTGATGATGACCTGCTGAGCCAGAGGGAAGAGCTCTCGCATCATCCCCTCGATGTCCTTATCAGCGGAGGCGCCGAAGATCAGGATCAGGTGGCGATAAACAAACAGCTCTTCCAGAGCAGCTTTCAGCTTCCCAGCCGAGTCAGCATTGTGGGCACAATCAACGACGACGAATGGCTCCCGCCCCAGGATCTCCAGTCGCCCCGGCCAGCAAACCTGCCGCAGCCCCTCCCTGATACTGACCTCAGGAACGTTGACGCCCCGCTGCCGCAGCTTCTCCATAGCGGCGACCGCCACAGTAGCATTAACCACTTGATGCCTGCCCAGCAAAGGTATCCAGAATTCGTGGCCCGTGATTCGTGATTCGTGATTCGTTACTCGAAACCACTGCCCCTCCAGATTCGCCTCCCCCGCCTCCCACGTCCAGTCCCGGCCGATCACCGTCAGCTCGGCATCCTTCTCCCTGCACACCTCCTCGATAACAGCCATAGCCTCCGGCGACTGGGGAGCACTGACCACCAAAGCCCTGTCCTTGATAATGCCCGCCTTCTCCCGCGCGATCAGGGGCAGGGTCTCACCCAGGATGTGGGTGTGATCGTAGCTGAGCGAGGTTATGACAGCTACCAAAGGATCCACGACGTTAGTGGCGTCCAGCCGGCCGCCCATGCCCACCTCCAGAACGGCGACCTCTACCCCCTGGTCAGCGAAAAAGAGAAAGCCCAAAGCAGTGATGATCTCAAAGGTGGTGATGCCCTCGGTCCGGCTCACCGGAGGCTGCAACCGCTCAGTGAGAGAAGCCACTGTTTCTTCGGGAATCAACCGGCCGTCAACCTGAATCCTCTCCCGGAAGGTGTGCAGGTGTGGCGAGGTGTAGAGACCCGTCCGGTAGCCGGCGGCCCGCAGGATAGATTCGCTCATCGCCGCCACCGAACCCTTGCCCTTGGTCCCGGCGATATGGATGGACTTAAAGTGTAGGTGGGGGCTATCGAGCCAGGCCAGCAGCTTTTCCACGCGAGCCAGGTCAAAGTGCTCAGGCCCGTACAGATAGGAGCTTTCCTTCTCGTAATCGGTGAAGCTATAGATGTAGTCGAGCGCGTCCTTGTAAGTCAACATACCCTGTCAGCCGACCCAACGGGTAGCCATTGGGCTTTAGATTTTGGACTTTGGATTTGTGGTTCGGCGCTTATTGTATATCAACTGAGGCAAAAAGTAAAATGCGGGAATGTTCTTGACTATTCGCCCACAATCTGGTAAACTTCAGGCTGACAAAGTTCTTTACCACAAAGACACCAGGGCACGAAGAAAAGCCATGAAAAGCACATGGAGCAGCCTCTCCCAGAACCTTCGTGTCTTTGTGTCTTGGTGGTAAGAAAGAATTTGCGCGATATGGCACTACAAGCAAAGCATTGAGGAGGTATCGCCGATTTGAAATACTTCTTAGCTCTAGTTATCGTGTTGATCCTGGCAGGACTGAACATGACCGGCTGCTCATCCCGCCCTCTGCTCTACGACGTGGAGTTTTATCCGGAGGTAATCTCACCCAACGCCGACGGGCACGACGATGCCGCCAACATCCTCTACAAACTCTCCCGCAACGCCAGCCTGTCCATCTACTTCGTTGACGAAGCCGGGGAGCGACACTACCATCGAAATGAGGAGCGCCGTTCGGCCCAAGACGAGCCCTACTGGACCCTCTTCGGCGGCGTGGTGGATGTGCTCGACGGCGGCCCAGTCAAGAGGCGCATGATGCCCGATGGGCAGTACACCTGGGTCATCGAGGCCACAGACGACAGTAGCCACACCGAGAAGGCGGAGGGCAGCTTGACCATCGTTGACGCTGACACGGCCGTTCCTGAGATGCGGAACTTCAGCGTCTATCCCCAGGTTTTCACCCCCAATCAAGACGGCATAGACGACCGGGTGGCCATCACCTTTTACCTGTCGAAGGAGGCCAAGTACCGCGTCTACCTGGAGGACGAGGAGGGCGACCGTTACCCCCTGGCCGAGAAAGAGAGAGAGGTAGAACCCGGCCAGCCCGGCATGCACATATACGACTACGAGGGCGGGGTGGATTTGGGGGCTACTCCGCCGCCAGATGGCATCTACACCGTGGTGGCCGAGGCCGAGGACCTGGTAGGCAACAGGACGATCATAACCAGCACCTTGACCTTCATGGACGGTGGCGTCCCCCGGGCCGACATAGTCAACGCCGACGTGGACTTCGATCCCATGATCGTGCCCCTGGGAGGCACCCTGACCTTCACCGCTACCGTGGAGAACTTCGGCACGGTGCCCATCCGTACCACAGGCCCCCCTCCGGGAACCACCTACGAGAGCGACCAAAACTTCAACAGCCTGGGGTGGTACGAGGAGCCGGGAGCCTGGCGCCTGGGCATTGACTTCGAGACCAACTCCAGCGGGCGCCCCTACCCCTATCGCTTCGCCATCGGAGATGATGACGACCTGGAGATCAGGGTCATCAGAGGCAGAGAATACCGCTACCTGATGCCTGGCCAGCGGGCCACCGTGGTCGGCCACATCCATATCCTGCAAGAACCGCCTCGCAACCCCATCTACTTCTTCGCCGGGCTCATCCATGAGGACGTGAGGATTGATGCCTTCAACGACCACGTGGATCCTCAGGAGATTTCTATTGGGTTTTAGTGCACTTTCGAGACCTCATCGTGGTGGCTGCTCTGGACTACGCTAGCGGCAAGGTTAGGGAGAAGGTAGTGTAGCTGAACTGACCTGAAAAAGATCGAAGACTGCTTGGATCAGGTACTTTGAAGAACAAGACCATGCTTCGCAAGAAGCGTGGTCTTTTTGTTATCAGGATGCATGTTTTCTGCTGCCCAAACGCTATGAAAATGTGGAAGCAAACGTGTATAATAGGGTTAGCAATGGAAACCTTGTGGAAGCTGAACAGTGTATCAGGCACTCAACTCAACTTGTTCTTGAAAGAGGTGACTAGGATGTCAGGTTCAAATGATTCAGCGAAGAAGCGGCTTGAAGCAGAGCGTGACCAACTGCTAGTAGAGGTCGCGCGGTTGAACAACTTACACGATGAGCACCTTGGCACTGGGAATCATCCCGCCGACGATGCCACAGAAGTCTTCGAGCAAGCAAAAAATTCTGCATTGAGCCGCAATCTCGAGGGCCTTTTGCGGCAGGTAGAAGAAGCCCTGCGTAGGATTGATCGGAGGGTCTATGGATTGTGCAAAAGATGTGGTAAGGAGATCGATCCGGCCCGATTGGAAGCCCTTGCTTCTGCCACTCACTGCATTGAATGCCAAGAGCATGTTGAACAGGCAACACGATGGCGATTCAGGCGTGCAGCGTAGGTTGTAGGGAATCGTTTCCTGTTTCATGTGGAAAGCGGTACCCTACCGTACGACAGATGGGGATAGACCAACAGGTGTAGGAAAATCCAGTTAAGGAATGACATCTTTGTCATGAAGATGTTAGACAGTTGTTGGCAAAATGCCCTTGAACTAGAGACAGTTATGTGCTATAATTATGATAAATACTCTTGTGGACAATTAGGCTCTGCAAGGGATTGTCCCCTCATTGCCGTTCGCAACCGATTACAAACAGTGCATAGGGAAGAGATTAGCTCCGACCAGAATGTGGCAGCTTCTGTCGCCAGGCCAGGAGAAGGGTGAGCGATGTTACAAAAGGATAAATGGCCATTCGTCCCCGTTCATTTGAGTGGGATTGTAGACAAAGAGACCCTGGCAGTTATCGAATCGGGATGTTCTGAGCGGCTAGGGAGAGTACTGACCATCCTTGACTACGTTCCAGAAACGAGGAGCTTTAGCCATCGAATCGAGTCTATCAACTTGAAGCAACGGTGGCAGGGTTTCTGTCGCCTCTTACGGGATGAAAACCGGGTTCAGGGCGGAGATGAGGCTTGCAAGAAGTGCAACATAAAGGGAGCGAAAATTTCCCTGCAAGAATTCCGCAAAACTGGTGAGCCCTTCCGCACCTTTAAGTGCCACATGGGATTGCAGGAAGTGACTTACATTGTCCGAATCCGCAATCGACCGGTGGCACTTCTCTATTCCGGTCAGTATCGCCCGCCCGGAGGAATCGATGAGATACGAGAGAATGTGCGAGTGTTGGGAAGTGGACGCTACGCACACATTTACCTCGATGACGCTACTCGCCGGCAATTGCTGTCGCTGGCAGAAGATCTTCGTCCTGCACCTGTAGACCTTCGTGATCGTATGAGGCGTGAAGTGGAGCATATTCAACGAATTACTAAAGCTGAATATCAGCAGAAAAAACACCAATGTGAACAGGGCTTCTTAGACAGACTACGGTGTCCTGCCTTGGATTTGGATGATGATGAAGCCGTTAGCTTAAAACAAGTCCGTCGACGTGTGCACAGCCTGCTGGAATCCATTCAGACATTCTGCCGCTGCAAATATGTGGTGTTCTTTGCCAGTGTGCAGGAAAGTGATACCGTGCTCGCACTCATCGCTGGGGCTGGAATTCCGATAGTCATGGAAAATGATCTTCCTCACTTCAACTGGAAGAAGGCTGGGTTATCCATAGAGAACTTCAACGCCAAGACGTGGGACATTACCAAAGGGTTTCAAAGAGCACAGACTAAAGGCATTAGAGGTGATAACAGTGAATACTTTGCTAGCGCAAGTTGTGTCCTACCGACATCTCTGGGTAACAGATATCGCGGTGTTCTTGCTCTGGGTCCGTTTGCGGAAGCGGGCGATCTAGAGCAAGAGCAGCGTTTCCTGGGAGAAATAGCCAATATCATCAGCACATTTACACTTACAGTTCTAGAGGTTCTCTATCTGGGCCGAGAAAGACATCGCTGGAAGACTGCTGCTCAACTCCTCACCCACCAGTTTCGGACCGGTCTGACTCCAATCTGCAACAAGATCGGTCGAGCAATGAGTCTGCTCAGCAGTGAGCATTCGCCTCCTGATATGAAGCGCCTTAAAGGTTTTCTCGGTTCGGCGGAGGATTTCGCTATTAATCTAAGAAAGGGAGCTAAAGAGACCTTAGCGAGCCATGTTCTGCAAATAGAGCCTGATGACCTTGAGTTTGAACGGCATCAGCTTTCCGTTCTCGTGACAAATTGTGCGACGGGGTATATGGGGGAGGCACGCAAAAACAGCCGCACGCTGATAGTTGACCCGAGCATAGAATCACTCCCCCAAACTGACGTCGATATCGGCCGTCTCACCATCGCGCTGGGCAACTTGATAGAAAACGCAATCAAGTATTCTTATCCCAACACCGAGATCACCATTCGTTCACACCTTGACCTCCTAGATACCTCAACACAATCCGCCCTGGCGGTCGCAGTAATAGAAGTTCATGATATTGGACTGCCGATTCCAACCAGGGAGCAAGAAGCTATTTTCGAGGAGGGAACTCGGGGGCTGACTGCAGCAAAAATGGGCCATATCTCTGGCTCTGGGCTGGGCCTGTGGGAAGCCCGTGCTGTTATAGAAGCACATAGTGCAAAGATCAATGTCCGTTGCAACCCTATATCGGCCCACCATGGCAATCGGCGGGCTTACCATGTTGTCTTTTCCATACGGATTCCCATTGAGGGTTAAAGGGAGAGAGGTTGATTATGCAAACAGAGAAGAAAAGAGTCCTGCTGTTCGAAGATGACTTTGAGAGCATGAGTGATGTCAAAGAACACCTGGAAGAAACGTTGGTGTGGCACGTCGAGCTAACAGCAGAGAAGACCTTGCTCGAGCGCTTGAGCCATGAACGGTTTGATCTCGTCGTTGTGGATTCGATGATCCAACCCAAAAGCCTTGATGCGGAGGGCAAGGAAGTCCACAATGTTCACTTCGACGGTGTTAACTGGCGAAGCACCGGCTTAGAGTTCCTGCGGCACCTGCGGAGTGGGAAATTTAGCGGTGCCGGTCTAGGCACCTCGCCGGATGTCCCCGTCATCGTTCTCACAGCCGCAGGTGACCATTCAGAATTGGAGAAACTGGGAAAGGAAGTCCAATTTGACGGATACCTGGAGAAGCCCTTCAGGCTCCAGGAACTGGTCGAGCGCATGCGCAGTTTGTTGCAGGAGTAAGTACCATGCCCAACAGCCATGAGATCCGGAGCGTCAGTGATTCACGTCGTGATGCAGCAAGGCATCACCGTCTTTTACTTGCCCTGGAGCGCGCCACGGATGAAATTAGACGCATGGAACGAGACGGCCATCCGGACATTGATGAAGTGCTCGATAGGCTTCTGCCGGACTTGGCTGCAGCACTGAACGCCAAACAAGCCTTCGTAGCTGTGCTACGGGAAGATGAAGGCAGAGGAGAGAAATGGTTCGAGCTAACCGTAGTATACCCTAGAAAGGATCTGCTCGGCCACCGCCTCGAATGGTCCGGATTGCTGCAACAGCTTATCAAGGATGGGAAACCAATAGTCATCGATCCTCTTGGGGGAGAGTCGCGAGACCCCATTGCAGGACTTGAGACCTTCGACGCCAGATCTGCAATCTTAGTCCGAACGCAAGTTGCTGACCAGGTACGCATTGTAGGTATCTGCAATAAGGCTGATCCCGACCTGGGTCCCTACCTGGCTGCTGACAGAATGGCACTTGACAACATCGTAGAACTGGTGGCCATGGGCACCCGGGTAGGCGAGCGGCGTAGACGAGAGTTGGAGATCATTCAGGAGACCTCTGCGGCGATCAATTCCTCTCTTGACGTCCAAGAGGTTCTAGGAACGATCGTGGACTCGATTATCCAAGTCACGGGATGCCAGAAGTCGGCTACCTTCCTTGTGGACAAAGATAGAAATGAGCTCAATTTGGAGATGGCCCGGGGTCTAAGCAAGGAATATGTTTTGGGCTCGAGGTCATTGGAGGTAGGCCCAAAGACTAGAGCGGCTGTCATCTTCTATGGGGCACCCATCGCAGTGAGAGATACAGAAGCGGAGCGCAGATTCACTGTCTACAAAGAGTTGGGCCGTCAAGAAGGGTTTAGGGCCTTCATAGATGTTCCTATGAAGATCAAGGAAGAGACAATCGGGGCTATAACCGCTTACTACGCCGAGCCTCACGACTTTTCTAAGGAGGAGATTGACCTCCTTACCACTTTTGCCAACCACGCGGCCATTGCCATTCAGAACGCTCAGTTGCGTAGGCGAGAGCTGGAGAGCATCCTCGCGACTTCGGATGCAATTAGAGCTACACTTGACCTAGACGACTTACTTCCACTGATTACCAGCAAAGCAAGTGAGGTTTTTGGTGCTCCTGTCACGAGCCTGATGTTCTGGGATGAAGCGGAAGAGAACTTGGTTATAAAGGCTAGCTGTGGCTTGTCTGATGAGTATGTCCAGCGACAACGTATTTCCAAAGAGAGGGTCTGTGCTGCAGCCACTTCGAACGGTGGATTCCATCCCCTTGTCACGCCCGATGTGCGTCTTGAGCCCTTTGGACAACGAAACCTCTATGAAAAGGAACATCTCTGTACAGTTCTGAGCACGCCACTTTTGATATCTGACAAGCTGATTGGCGTTCTGAACATCTACAGTAAGAATGAGCCTCGTGAATTCACTACGGGCGATATCGAGCTGGCTACAATTTTTGCCAATCAGGCAGCCACCGCCATTGATATCGCTCAGCTTCACCAACAGACCAAACAGCGTGGCGAACAACTTGCAGCTCTTGATCAGATCGCATTGGACATCGCCAAGCGGCTGGAAACGAAGGAACTCCTGCGAGCGATCGTGGAGCGGGCTACAGAGCTGGTTCAGGGCACCGGCGGGGGTGTCTACCTATTCATCGGGGCAGACGAAGCGTTCAGGTTAGAAGCGGTGTACGGGATCCCTTCCGAACTGGAGGGGATACGGATAGAGAAGGACAAAGGTGTGATTGGCCAAGTCTTGCGAACCAAGCAATCTGTCGCCGTAGCAGATTACCAACACTGGTCGGGTAGGTTGCGAATCCTCGATGAGCACAAACCGACGGCTGTTGTAGGCGCACCCATCATGTCGGGAGATCACTTCCTCGGTGCCATTGCTGTGCACAACACCAAGGAGGGAAGGGCATTTGGAGAAGCCGAGAAAGAGTTGCTGCTGCGGCTCGGCAAACACGTGGCTGTGGCGCTTGACAATGCTCGTGCCTATGCTGACTTGAGAGAAGTCAAGGACTATCAAGAACGACTCATCGGGACTTCCCTGGACGGGATTATTGCCTGTGACAAAGAAGGCTGGATCATAGTTTTCAATGATGGAGCGGAACAAATCCTGGGATATAAGCGAGATGAAGTGCTCGACAGAAAGAAACGAATAGATGAACTGTACTGGACTCCGCAGGATCCACGAAAGATTAATTCACTACTGCACGATCAGGAGAGACTGAAGAACTATGAGACGGCTGTCAAGAACAAGAATGGCCAAAGGATCCCCATCATGCTCTCAGCAACCTTGCTGCGTGATAGTAAGGGGAATCCCATAGGCAGCGTGGGTTTCTTCAAGGACTTGCGACCGATCAAGCTCTTGTTAGATGCGACGAATACGGTAGCCAATGCTCAGAGCTTGAAAGAAGGTCTGGATGCTCTTGCTGCCAAAATGGTCACCGGCCTGACAACCACTTTCTGTCACATTATGCTTGTAGACGATAGTCGTCAGGAGATGGAGGTCCGGGCTGCATATCCCATTCCACGGTCCCAAAGCTCTGACTTGCAATGGGATCCTCAGGTGGGTAAACTGATAGGCATCTCCGGGGTTCCCGTTATGGAGCACTTGTTGAGGATGGAGAAGCCTTGCTCTTTCCGTAAAGGTGACATCGTTGAGGGCATAGATGTCGTAGAGCACATTCAGAAGGAAGTGGCGTTAGAGGGAACGTTGGAATCTGCATTGGTGATCCCTCTGCGAACTGGTGAGAAGGTCCTTGGCCTCTGCACTCTTGGCGAGATGCGCAATTGGGAACGAAGCCCGTTCTCACGAGAAAAGATGGCGTTGGCTCGGTCCATAGGTGCCCATGCCGCGATTCTTATTGACAGGATGCGATCACACGAACAAACAACACGCCGTCTGCGTGTCCTATCCAAACTCTATGAAGTGCTAAGCGCCTTACGCACAAATCCTGATCGAGACCATAATCTCAATCTGATTACCAGCACCCTTATGGACCTATTTGGTGCAGATACTTGCACTGTCGGCCTTTTCAATCCTGAACTGACTCACCTCAAATTCGTGGCGGGGCAAGGATTGGAGAAATTGCCTGATTACTCCACACGGGTTCTGCCACCAGACTTGCTGTCTCATGTTTGTGCAAACTCGGAACCAATTGTCATCCCGAATCTCGGCGACAGACCTGACCTGCAAAAGGTTCTTGTCAGACCGGATTTGCGATCGTTTCTTATCATGCCCCTGCTTGGAAGAGAGCGTCCGCTTGGTGTCATAACTGTGGGGAGTGTCTCTGAGATTCGACTATCCCCGGAGCGTCGGAATATGCTGGAGGCTTTGAGCGGGCAAGCCATTCTTGCCATTGAAGAGACAGAAAAGAGGGCTCAACAACTCGATAGCTTGCTCAGGATCTCTCGTACGATTATCTCTCCGCAAGGTCTCCAGACAGTACTTCAAGAAATCGTTGAGAATGTCGTCAACGGATTGGGAGTTGAGGTAACAACTCTCTATGCCTATGACGCCGAGAAGGAAGAATTTGAAATGCCAGTGACTGCTGGCCCCCTTTATCATGAGGAAGAGATGAGGTCTCCATCAACCAAAGACTCGGTGGTTTATAGGGTGTTGCAGAGACAAGAGCCGTACATTGTGATTGATGTGGAGCACGATGAGCTTGTGACCAGGGAATTCACGCGTAGAGAGAAGATAAAATCGTGTGTCGTGTTTCCTCTCAGAGTGAGTGGCAAGCCTGTGGGAGTGATGTTTGTCAACTACAGAAAGTCACACTATTTCACACCATCGGAAGTAGACACGTTTCAAGTCTTCGCCAACCAGGCGGCAGTCGCCATAGAGTATGCTCGCCTGTACAGGTCAGTGACGGAGAGGCTGGAAACGGCGAATGCTATGGCTTGGATAGGCACGGCGAGCTCTCTATGGGCCCACGAGGTGCAGCAGAAGACCTTCTCGATCTGGACCGACGCGGCCAGTTTGCGTGACCACATGTCTGACAGCAAAGCTCAGGAAATCCTCGCTCGCATCGAAGCCGAGGTAGCCTCCCTTGGGGATGTCATCCCTAGACTACCTAGCAGCGATATGGAGGAAGCCGTCGAGTTGGACAAAGTCTTAGCGGATGTACGTGAGAGGAGAGCAAGAGAATTGCAGGATCATGGCATCTCGGTAGAATCGAATCTCGCAGAGATGCCTCCTGTTTGGGCCAATTATCAGTGGTTGGTCGAGGCCTTTGATTGCCTAACCAAGAATGCCATCAGGGCTATGCCTGGTGGCGGCACGCTAACTTTCACAGGTGAACTCGGCGGTGATAACGTGTTCATCGAGGTAATAGATACAGGGAAGGGGTTCCCCGAGCACGTTCGCAGTCAGCTCTACAAGGGGCGCGTAGCAGGCGTTGATGCGGAAGGTATGGGAATTGGGCTTCTACTGGTCAAGACCATCTTCAATCGATATGGGGGTGACATAGCCTTGCCCCACCTGGACGAACGGGGGAATGTCTTCCCCATCAAGTTGCCTATCGCCAAGCAAAACAGTGAGGGATAAGTCATGGAACCCAAAGGCAATATTTTGATCGTGGATGATGAACCTAGCGTGCTTGCGTCCCTGAAGAGTTTCCTGGCGGGGCGCGGGTATTGCATCTACGCTGCTGAGACTGCAGAAGAAGCGCTTCGTCTCGCCAGGGAGGAGATAATCGATCTCGCGATCATTGACATCAGACTCGTTGATCACCGAGACGAGGAAGATGTCACTGGACTCGATCTTACTGCTCAGCTTGATCCAGCCATTGCCAAGATCATCCTCACGGCCTATGAGGGTCCCGAACTTGTGCGCAGAGCTCTAAGCCAGCGAGGCATAGCCCTTGCGGTTGATTTCGTTTTCAAGAAAGATGGCCCCTATAAACTCCTGGAAGCCGTAGAGATTGCCTTTCAGACCAAAGTGTGTTTAAACTCTGAGCTGAAGATCATCTTCGAGAAGGGATTGTCCTGGAGTACGCTGGTGGGGATGATCAAAAACTACAGGAATAAATCTGATGAGGCCAGAAAAAAGGCCGAAACAGTGCTTGAGAGGCTGGTACGCAAGCTCTTCGACAAAGCTCAAACCCTTCGCATGTTGCGGATAACACCTGGCAGAGGTGGATGTGGAGTTGTCCTGGCACAACCATCTTTCGATGGCGTCCCCGGCTCAGGAGTTGTGATCAAGTTTGGGCCACGCAAAACCATAAGCATGGAGGTCAACAACTATAAGCAGTGGGTAGAGCCTTTTACCGCTCAACGTGCCACTCAGTTTGGAGGAGAACCTGCCAAGATTCTAAAGCTCGGAGCCATCAAGTACTCTTTTGTGGGCGGAACGCCTGCTGATCTTGTTGATTTCAATAACTACTACCGCCGAAGCGATGTCTCCACGGATGCGATCAACGAGACTTTACGTCATCTCTTCGAAGAAACATGTGGGCACTGGTATAAAGGCACGCGAGCGCCACGTGAACATGAAAAGAAGCCGCTAGATGAATGGTATAAGGAGCAGTTGACCCTTGATGCGAAACATATTAGGGAGCTAAAGGACGTCCTGCAACAACTTATGGAAAGCGAGATGCTTTATGCACGCATGTTTCATCTAAAGGACAAACATGGTGTCCAAGTCACTCTGGGGGCAGAGACTCTTGATCTTCCTGATCCTATCCATTTTACCTTGGAAGTACACAACAGTGGAAAAGGCAGCACCCTTTTCCCTGTTCCTTCTCTTGCCGCCATAACTCATGGTGACCTCAATGGCACAAACATATTGGTGGACAAAGACGGGAAGACCTGGCTCATTGATTTTTTCAAGACAGGATGGGGTCCTGCTCTTCGTGACTTTGCCGAACTTGAGACCGTCATCAAGTTTGAATTGCTCCAGACGGATAGCTTGCTGGCCCGATATGAATTGGAAAAGGCTTTGCTGGCGCCTCGCACCTTCAGCGAGTCCATCCCATTTGAAAATCGCTCCCGTGTTCCTGAGTTGGAAAGAGCACGGGCAACCATCCAACGGCTGCGAGAACTGGCCCGCTCTCTAACAGACATCGAGGACGTACGTGAGTACTACATTGCGCTTCTCTTCTACGCCCTGAGGGAAATCATCGGTTTTACATCCAAGCCAGAGGGGATGAAGTGCTGCAACATTAGTCAGTATCATGCCTTGTTATCGGCCGCGATGATCTGTGATATGTTGCCCCGGTGGCCAGCCCACGAGAATGGCTCAGTGTTTCTTGCCCATGAATATAAAGAACCTTGGATAGAGCGCATCTATGGGGAACTCAAGAATTGCATCACGACGCAAGGCTATGGCGTTGTCCACCCTAAAGATGAAGCTCCAGGAGGGATGTTATGGGCAAGAATTGCGCAGATGATTGATAGGTCATCCATAGGTTTTTATGAGATAACGACAATGAACGGCAATGTTTGCTTTGAGCTTGGCTATGCAATGGGTGCGAGGAAATCTTTTTTCGCCCTAGTGAATACAGATTACGTAAACGTGCAGAGGGTGCCAAATATCCTGGGTGGCGAGTGGTGGGTTACCTATGACTCAGACCAAGAATTGCAGGACAAAGTACAGCGTATCCTGTCTCAACAGCCTCACGTAGAGCCCTGGCATTTCTTCGAACAAGAAGGTTTCAAGGAGCGCGTACAACGGGTCAAAACCCAAAAACGCTCCGCGCTTCTGGCTGTTGCCAATGTACCTCATCTGCGGCAAGATGTAATGCCAATGTTGGAGAGCGTTCTTCGGAGAACTTGTGGCTGGGAGGTTGAGAAGTTTCGCATTGAGGACGAGAAGGATATACAGGAACTATACCTTAAGATGGCGAAGTATGAACTCATAGTTGGCTGCTTCTCTTCAGATGACATCTTGGGCGCTCAATATGCCAATGCTGAACTGGCGTTGGCCCTAGGCATGGTATGTGGGATTCAGAAGAAAGTCATCATCTTGCAAGAGGAAGGATGCAAGATCCTGGCGGATGCAAAGGCACTGACACGCAGGTTTAGAGGTAAGAGCAAGGGTGAAATCGCGCTGGTAGATGAACTCAAACGGCAATTCCCTCGTAGATGTCGAAAATGAGAATCTGACTGAAGGAGACCTACAAAGCAATGACAAATAGCCAACCTATTCAAACATCTCTGCCCCTGATCTATCGGCGCGAGTATGCCCAGCGTATCTTCTTTGTTCTCCACGCTGGCGACTCCTGCTCCATCGTCGGCGTGAGCGGCACGGCCAAGAGCAACCTGTTCCGCCACCTGCTGAACCTTGAGGTACAGCAACACTACCTGGGCGACGCCTGGCAGAGTCATCTATTCCTGCCTGTGGACTCCCACGCCCTCGGCGAGCTTTCAGAACGTGCGATGTATGACTTGCTCTTGGAACGCCTGACTGCCGAAATCAGAGAGCGCGGCGTAAGTGATGATTTGGTGGTCAGGGTGGGGCAACTTCACGAGCAAGCCTTGCCCTCGACCGATCCCCTGGCTTGGCAACGCACCTTCACCAAGGCTGTGCGGGCCGTGATGAATGCCGACGCCACGCGCCATCTGATCTTCCTCTTCGACCAATTCGACGAGGTCTATGGGACCCTCAACCCACGCTTCTTCGCCAAGCTGCGAGCCATACGCGACGATTTCAAGTATCGTGTTTCCTACGTGACCTTCACTCGTGATGAGCTGCCCCGCCTGCGCCAAGGTCCCGAGTGCGAAGAACTTTATGAGCTTCTCTCCCCCAACGTTATTGGCCTTGGACCATACAACCATGATGACTCGTGGATCCTTATGCGCCGTGTGGCGGGCCGGTACGGCCTTACGCCGGACCCTGCACTGGGTGACCGTCTCATCGGCTTTACCGGTGGCCACCCCGGGCTCCTTAAAGCAGCTTATATGACTACCATGCGGGGCAGCCTGACCTTGCCCGAAGCCGACCTGGAGGCCATCCAAACCTTGCTGACCGAGGCTGATGTGCGTACCGAGTGCCTCAAGCTCTGGGATAGCATCGGCGAGGATGAACGCGAAGCCCTGTCTTACGTAGCAGGAAGGGTCCAATTGCTGGAGAGCGAACGAGATGTATTGCAGCTTCTCAAACTTAAGGGCTTGGTGAACGAGGGAGAAAATCGCGCGGTGCACATCTTTTGTGATCTGTTCAGAACCTTTGTAGCGGATCTAGCACCTGCCAAAGCAAAGGACTTAAAACTAGACAAGCGATCTGGTCGAATTTGGGTTGAAGGCAAGGCAATTGAAGGATTGACAAAGCTCGAATTTGAGCTTCTCCGTTATCTCTATGATAGGTGTGGAGAAGTGTGTACCAGAGATGAAATAATATACGCCCTGTACCATGACGAGGCAAGAGATCCCAGTGCGGCAATACCCGATAGCCGAGTGGACACTCTTATTGGACGGCTGCGTGAAAAGATCGAGCCAGATCGCAATAGACCGAGGTATATCATTACCGTTCGCGGTAGGGGGTATAAGTTGAGCATCGGCAAATCTGGCGTGGGGTGATATTGTCGGATTAGATGAGATTCGATTCAAGAGCTGCTTCCTAAGCCTGGGAGCAGCTCTTTTGTCTTCCTTGCCAATGTTGTTATCGCAATGTGTGATCGCTGTTCACAAAACGCCATGCAATCAGATGTGGAATGTGGTATCATGTGGGTGAGACCGCAAGCAGAAACAGCAGGAGAGGGGGCGAGAACATGACATCAGAGCCTACGACAGAGAATTCTGTGCCGGTCAGAGAAGTGCGGGTGGCCCAGGCGCTGCTCAAGGCACGCATCCCCGGCAAGGCCGAGCCCTTGTATTTAGTACAGCGCGATGAGGAACTAGTTGATGAATATAGACTGATAGGTGGCCGCTTCGAGCCTCGTGATGGTGCTTGTCTATAAGAACAATAGCAAGACCCCAACCCTCTCTTCAAGTACGTGGTTTTGGAGGAATAACCAATGCTAGACCTGGAGCTTCTTTGGCTGGAGCTTTCGCTCCAATTCGGTGAGGTAAGCCTAGGCCTTTTCGGGCTTGCCGCGACGATCATCCTGATCCTCCTCCTGATCATTCTCTCCCTCTGGATCAAGGCTAGAATCTTTGGCGAGGTCGTCGCCATTCTCCATAGGGTTCCTGGGCTATTGTTAGGGGGCGATGTCGCCGCTGTTCTGCTGGTGGTAACCCTGGCACTTACCGCGGTGGTGTACCTAGTACGCGGCCTCTAGCTGTTCAAACATATGGTGCAGTATGGGTAGCTGAAAGGTGGGTGAGGCATATGGCTCGAGTAACGATCGCAGTCGTGGTTGGGCTCTTGTTGATGATGCTGACCGGCTGCGGGGACCTGGGAAGCGATCCTTCGACGATTGCAGCCAGAAACAGAATCCGAGACGCACAAGCTGAGCGGATCATAGCCGAAGCTGAGATCATGCAGAAGGAAGCTGACCAACGGTTGGCGCTTCAACGTGAGACCCATGAGATAGACCAGGCTGTAAGGGCAATTACCCTCCCTGCGCTGCTGGCGGTAGCGATCGGCATCGTTGTGGGGAGCGTCGGCGTTCGGCTTTATCGTTATCGGGTCGCAGAGCAGGTCAAACTACTGGATGCCAGAGCCAGAGCCAAGGAGGCTGAAGCGAAGGCACTGGAGGCTGAAATGCAGCTGCTCACTGAATTGCGAGCCGGAACTGTTGACGTTGCGCGAAGACACGACGGCCGCGGCCCTATGAGCGCCCCTGGAGTCTTGGTCGAAGTGGCGAAAAAAGATAGAGCAAGGATGTATGGTCCATGAATGAGATCGATCTTCATACCCATACCACTGCGTCCGACGGGACTCTCGATCCGGCCCAGTTGGTGGCTTTGGCGGCCAGCAAGGGGCTCCGAAGCATTGCCGTGACCGACCACGATTCTACCGAGGGAATTTCCTGGACCTTGGAAGAGGCCAAGAAGTACGACCTGGAAATCATCCCGGGTATTGAACTCGGTACGGATACGTCAGTCGGTCAGGTGCATATCCTGGGGTACTTCATCGATCTAGGCAACAGGGAGTTGCGAAACGAGTTAAAGAAAATGTGCTTGGCTCGCGTACAGCGGGCGGAAAAGATGCTGTCGAAGCTAGCGGCGTTGGGGTATCCCATCTCTTGGTCTCGCGTAGTGGGGTTGAGTGACAATGGTCTGATCGGAAGACCTCACATTGCACAGGTAATGACAGAGCAAGGCTATGTCTCGTCGGTTCGCGAGGCCTTCGATAAGTACATTGGCCGCGAGGGACCAGCATATGTGGAACGTCCCTACAAGCTTAAACCGCCGGAGGCTGTCAAGTTGATCGTACATGCAGGGGGCTTACCAGTGTTGGCCCACCCTCTTAGCTATGATCGGACTGGGAAGCTGGTGTCTGCCAAGCCACTCTCCCTCTTGCCCGATCTGCGCAAAGTAGGGCTGGTGGGTCTGGAAGCCTACTACTCCGGCTATCCAGCTCAGGCGTCTGAGTTCTTGTCCCGAGTTGCTGACCGACATCTCGTGGTCACCACGGGTGGGAGCGATTTTCACGGATCGCTGAAGCCCGAGTCCATCCTGGGCGGGGTGTCTGTTCCTGCGGAATGCGTCGAAAAGCTGAAGCGCCTGGCACGTCGCAGTCAATAGGTTATGACCGCGGCACGTCAACTCACGCGGTCTCACTAGAACACCCTCAGGGCTACAGGCCATCCCCCTACCTATCTACTGGGATGGCCTGTGTCTTTTTGCCTCAACAGGGGCTTGCCTTTTGCCCAGCCATAAGTATAATTGAAGTGTACACCAGCGGAACATCTTGCCTTTGTGAGGAGGTAAAGTTTGGACCTGGCCATTGTCATCGTCAACTGGAACGTGCGGGGGCTGCTGGAGGCTTGCCTGGCCTCGGTGTACGAAAGCCTGAAGAGCTCGAGTCTGAGGGGGGAGGTGTGGGTGGTGGATAATGCCTCGACGGACGGCAGCGCGGAGATGGTGCGGGAGCGCTTCCCCCAGGCCAGGCTCATGGCCAACGAGACGAACGCGGGTTTTGCCGCTGCCAACAACCAGGCCCTGCGAGCGATGGGATTTGCCTCGGCTGAGGGGCACGAACTGCCGCGCTACGTTCTCCTGCTGAACCCCGACACCGAGATGCTCAATGATGCGCTGGCCACGATGGTGCGTTTCCTGGATGAGAATCCCCAGGCCGGCGTCGCCGGGGCCAGGCTCCTCTATCCCGATGGCCGCCTGCAGCATTCGGCCTTTGGCTTCCCAACCCTGGCCCAGGCCCTCCTCGACTTCTTTCCCCTCCACCACCGCCTGCTAAACTCCCGCCTCAACGGTCGCTACCCCCGCCGACTCTACGAACGGGGAGAGCCTTTCCCCATTGACCACCCCCTTGGGGCGGCACTGATGGCTCGGAGGGAGGCCATCCAGGAGGTGGGCCTGCTGGACGAGCGGTTCTTCATCTACTGCGAGGAGATTGATTGGTGCATGAGGATGAAGAAGGCTGGCTGGGGAATCTACTGCGTGCCCAGGGGCGAGGTTGTGCACCACGAGGCCAGGAGCACCAGGCAGGTGCGAGGCGAGATGTTTGTGGCTCTATGGAAGAGCCGCTATCTGCTCTTCGAGAAGCACTATGGTCGTTTCTACCAGTGGGCCGTGCGCCGCATTGTGCGGCTAGGGCTACGAGCGGAGGTGCGTCGAGCGCGAGCGGCATACGAGCAAGGCAAGATCAGCGAAGCGGAACTGGAGAGCTGTCTGGCTGCCTATCGAACGGTGGCGAAAATGTCATAGCGCAGCGTAGCTGCAACCAGACTTTTCACCACAAAGACACCAAGTCACAAAGAAAACAGTGTCAACTGTCCCATCAGAAAACCTTCGTGTCTTTGTGTCTTGGTGGTAAGACATAATCTGCGCGATCCAGGCAAATGCTGCAGGGTAACACCATAAGCGCAATGAAGAAAAAAACGAAGCTAATCGTCATCATCCTCACCAAAAACGAGGAGAAGAACATCGCCGACTGCATCGCCAGCCTGCAATGGGCTGATGAGGTCGTGGTCTTCGATTCCCTCAGCCAGGATGGGACGGCGGAGATTGCGCGAGGGTCGGGTGCGACGGTTCTCCAGCACCCGTTCCGGAACTTCGCCCAGCAGCGCAACGCCGCCCTGGGTGCCGTTGATGGCGACTGGGTCTTCTTCGTTGACGCCGACGAGCGAGCCACGCCGGAGCTGGCGGTCGAGGTGCGCCACGTCATCCAGGATGAATCGCGATCGGGCTGGTGGGTCCCACGCCATAATTATATCTTCGGCCGAGTGATCCGCCACGCCGGCTGGTATCCCGACTATCAACTGCGCCTCCTGCGGTGTGGCAAGGCCCGCTACGATCCCCAGCGAGAGGTTCACGAGCTAGTCATCCTGGACGGCGAGGAGGGGTATCTGGAGAATCCCCTGGTACACTACAACTACGACACCCTGGCTCAATTCGTCGAGAGGCAGAATGGCTACACTGACTACGAGGCCAGGATCCTCTTCGACCAAGGCACACGGCCCAAGCCGCATAACTTCGTTTTGCAGCCCCTCAGGGAGTTCAGGCGGCGCTACGTCTCGCTGGAGGGCTACAAGGATGGCTTCCACGGGCTGCTCTTGAGCCTCCTGATGGCCTTCTACACTTTGGTGATGTACCTGCGCCTAAGGCGGCTGTGGCAAAGCCAATCTTGACCTAATTGGAAGGTTATGTTATAATCGGCCCTGGATCTGAGAATCAGAGGAGGCACGGTTGAGAGGGCTGTTAGATTATCCAGTTCTTGTCCTCAATCTAAACTACGAACCGCTGAACGTCTGCAACGTCAAGAGGGCTATCACCCTGGTCGTGGTGGGCAAGGCCGACGTTTTGGAGAACGGTCGAGGGGTCATCCACACCCCTTCCACCACCTTTTTATGCCCCTCGGTGATTAAGCTGGTCTACATGATCAGGCGGCCTCGCCCCCGGGTGAAGCTCACTAAGAAGGAGATCTTCCGGCGAGATAACTACACCTGCCAGTATTGCGGCCAACAGACAAAGAACCTGACCGTAGATCACGTCTTCCCACGCCACAATGGGGGACAGCACCATTGGGAAAACCTGGTGAGCGCATGCCCGGCCTGCAACCACCGGAAGGGCGGACGCACTCTCCAAGAGGCCCACATGCGGTTGCTGCAGCGCCCCTACGAGCCTCGCGCCACCAGCAGCTACCTCTTTGGCCGATACTTGAAAGAAAACGAGGAGTGGCAAGAGTTTATAGAGGGTTGGTAACAATAGAAAATGAGAAAAGGGGAGTCCGCTGGCGGACTCCCCTTCAACTTTTCTGAAGTGGACATTCACCTCTTACTCGCGACGGACGCTAGTCCGTCGCCCAAAGAGGCGGAAAAAGCTGCTGGACTAGCGTCCAGCAGGAGCAGGTCTTTAGCCGACTCAGCCCACCAACTGCATGATGCGCGGATAGCCCTCCTCGATTAGCCTTTCGATCTCGGTGGCGCATTGGCGATATTCATACAAAGGGCTCCCGTAGGGATCACGTATGTCGTAGTGCCGCCCGATCATCTCGCTCAGCAAATGGACTTTGTGAGCGTGTGGAGGGAACTCCAGGCTGATGGCCTCGGCCTGCCCGCGCTCCATGGTCAGGATGAGATCAGCCCCCTCCACATCCTCACGGGTAAGATCGTGGCTGCGGTGGTCGCTGATGTCAATGCCTCGCTCCTCCATCATTTCGCGACTGTAGGCCGAAGGCGGTTGGCTCTCCAGCCCCCGCACGCCCGCTGAGTGTACTCTGTACTCTCCCTCCAGTCCCTCTTTATGCAGTTTCTCCCGCAGAAGCCCCATCGCCATAGGCGAACGGCAGATGTTGCCCATGCAGACGAACAGTATGGTCTTCATTTGCTTTTTAGCTCCGACTTTTCTTTTGATCGCCGAAGGTCTCGTTCGACTGAGCTCACGACGAAGTCCGACCAAGGCGGTGTCCTGAGTTTATCGAAGGGCGAAAGCAGCTCGGTCAGAGACCTCGCCCAACAGCAGTTCGGCGTCTACGCCAGCTCCGGCTCAAGCAGCCCGTAATCGCCGTCCTTGCGCCGATAAATGACGTTTATCCCGTTGGCGTCAACGTTGAAGAAAATGAAGAAGTCGTGGCCCAAGAGTTCCATCTGCTCAATGGCCTCTTCTTCATCCATGGGAGCCACCTGGAAACGCTTGGTCCTGACGATGCGGGGTGGCTCTTCCTCCTCGAACTCCTCCACCGGCGGCATCTCACCTGGGCCGCGACCTCGGCCATAGCGTTTGCCCTTGTAGCGAACGATCTGGCGGTACATCTTATCCACGATGGCGTCAATGGAGGCGAACATGTCAGCGGTTCTCTCCTCGGCTCGCAAAAACGTGCCCTTGCTCCGCACTGTCAACTGCGCCACCTGGCGATCCTTCGCACTCTTGGCACCCTCGACAGAGAGCTCTATCCGCGCCTCGGTTATGGTGGGCAAATAGCGGTCCAGCTTGCCCACTTTCTTCTCAATGTACTCCTGTAAGCGATCGGTAACTTCCATGTTCTTGCCCTGGATGATCAACTGCATTCGACATCTCCTTTCATTGATCAGCTATTGTTTACCACCATCGGGCTTGCGCAGAGGTTAGGTGCAAGCCCCAACCTGAGGAAGCGAGGGGGCACCCCTCGTACTCCCCGGGCTTTCGCTACGCACGCCCATCATCTGGCCCTGGCTAAAGTGAAGGCCCAGACGGAACGAGCACCAACCTGCCGCAAGGCGATGCTACAAGCCTCCAACGTGGCTCCGGTGGTGCAGACATCGTCAATCAGCAGGATTCGCTTACCCTCCAACTCGGCGTTTGAGCAGCGGAAAGCGTCACGAACGTTCTCCTCGCGCTCCTGAGCACCCAATTCTACCTGGGGACGAGTGGCCCGCACGCGCGCTAAACTGTTCTCTGCGACAGCCAGCCCGATGCTTTTCCCCAACTCTCTGGACAGGAGGGTTGCCTGGTTGTAGCCACGCTCGCGCAGTCGGTCTGGGTGCAAGGGCACGGGGACGATGATTTCAACAGAGAGGGGGCTATTCTCCCAATATTGGCCCATCAACCTGCCCAAGGGAACGGCCAAAGCCTGCCTGTTATAGTACTTAAAGTGGTGAATGGCTTCGCGCAAAGTTCCATCAAAGTAGGCCACAGCACGAACGCCGTCTATTCGCAGAGGGTCGCGTTGACAAAGGGGACAGAGGCGACCATTGTGCCTGGGGCGACCACAGCGGGGGCAGAGGGGTGGTTCAATTAACTCGAACTCATCAAGGCACTTGGCACAGAGTACACTCCCTCTCTCTCGACAGCTTACGCAGCGAGAAGGGAATAGCAAATCCAGGAGACCTCTTTTGATTTCCTGCACCAAATCTATAGCAGTCAAGTTACCCCTGGCCTGCCAAGCTTTCGAGCCTATAAACTCAGTATATCCAAGATTTCCAGCAAAGGCGGCCCTGTACTTGACCGCACCTGTCCTGGACCGACGGGTACAGGGTCCAGGACAAGTGCTCCCATGCCTGTCCTGAGCATAGCCGAAGGGCCGCCGGTTCGCGGACGTGGGAGCGTTCGACCGAGCTCACGCCGAGGGCCCCTTCTGCTCAGAATTTGGATCTACTGAAACTGGGAAAAAGCAGGGAGTGCCACGTCGAGCGCACGAAGACGACGAGTCAACTGATGAAGTTAAGAAATTGGTCTAATAAGTCGTAGATCCTATCCCACAGCAACAGCAAGATGGCAATTACGACTATAGCTACCAAAACTATGATCAGGGCATACTCAATGAGCCCCTGTCCTTCTTCACGCGACAGAAATGGTATCACCTCTTGACCTCCTCTTCAGGTGGTAAAGGACACGCTGCTTATTATACACCATAGTCGGATTCAGCGCAAAAAGCAGGAATTTGACTTTTGGGGACAACGTGGTATGGTATTTGTATCTGCCACCGGGGGAGGAACGATGATAGTCATCAATGGCTCTTATGGCGAGGGAGGCGGCCAGGTCTTGCGCACCTCTTTGATCCTTGCGGCTCTGTTGGGCGAACCTTTGCGCATCGAGAACATCCGTGCCCAGCGCCGCAGACCCGGCCTGCAGGCCCAACACCTCACCGGGGTCTGGGCCATAGCTCAAATCTGCGATGCCGAGCTAGAAGGCGCAGATTTCGGTTCCCTGAACCTGACTTTCAAACCTCGGTCGTCGCCTCGAGCTGGGGAATATTCTTTCGATGTAGCCCAGGCCCGCAAAGGCGGCAGCGCGGGCGCAACCAGCCTCGTCTCCCAAACCCTGCTGCTGCCTCTGGCCTCCGCCCCCGGCCAATCCCGCCTGACCATACGCGGCGGCACCCACGTGGCCTGGAGCCCCCCCTTTCATTACCTCAAGCACGTCTACCTGCCCACCCTGGCCCGCATGGGCCTGGAAGCGAGCGTGGAGATCGAGAGGTGGGGCTGGTACCCGATAGGTGGGGGGGAGATGACGGCTGCGATCAGGGGCCGACGGGATAGCCAGCTCTCTAGCCTGGACTTGGTTGAACGGGGCGAATTGAAGCGCCTGTGGGGCATCTCTGCCACTTCCAACCTCCCTCCTCACATCAGCCAGAGGCAAAAGAAGCGCGCGGAGGGATACCTGCAAAAGCGCGGTTTCGACCCCCAGATCGAGATCGTAGATGCTCCCTCGCCGGGCAAAGGCACTGCCGTCTTCCTCGCGGCCGAGTACGAACACGCAGTGGCCGGCTTCTCCTCTTTGGGAAAGCGGGGCAAGCCCGCCGAGAAAGTGGCCGAGGAAGCCTGCCGCGAATTCATGGCCTATCACCAGAGTGGCGACTGCCTGGATAAGCACCTCGCCGACCAGTTGATTCTCCCCCTGGCTCTGGCCTCTGGCCCGTCAGCTTTCACCACCTGTGAAATCACCCAGCACCTGTTGACCAACGTTTGGGTGGTAGAGCAATTCTTGGATGTGAGGTTTGAGATAGAGGGCGGGGAAGGGCAGAGGGGCAGCGTCACTTGCGGTAAGTGATTTGGGTGCGTTTCATTTCGGTTGAGGATAGACTTCGGAAGTCTTCAGTTGAGGGCTTTGAAGGCAAAAGCGACTTGAAATCGCCTCAAAAGCCGCTGGATAGGGTGCTCTTGAGACTTCC
>SDBT01001725.1_pt1 | contig 38880 bp, 80 predicted proteins | sample 2277101 | NCBI WGS metagenome assembly SDBT01 (sample SAMN10404973, study PRJNA504765) | marine sediment metagenome | isolation source: marine sediment core GS10_PC15, 103 cmbsf | place: Arctic Ocean: Southern Knipovich Ridge | collected 2010 | reverse complement strand
CATCTTAAATAAAAGTATTCTCCGAACCAAGAATCAGCTATTTCCATTTTACCTTTACAACTAGGACAATCATCACCCATCTCTAATAACCTTTTACATTGTGATTTTTTCATTTTAATTTTCTACGTTATTTAGTTCTAATGCAAATAGATTATAATTAATGCTATCATTAATCCTATGTCAATTCCAATAGCCATACTCATGGCTAGATTATGATGATATATTTTTTTAGTTAGTTTTATTATTTCCATGATGTTATTTATTACTATTACGTGTTTGCTTTGGACTGCGAATCTTTATGTGATCCAAAGACTGTCATTATTGATTTATTCTTTGAACATTTTTTACAAAGCATCTTACCATCATATTCTCTTTTCTTTAATTTCTTATATTGACGACATCCTTCACATGCGTAATCAGTCCATCCATATCCATCTTTATCTGGTTTAGTATTTTCATATTTCATTTTTTAATCCTCTTGGCGTAAGCTAAAACATTAACTAAAAGATATTTTCTTTTCTTGGCATAATCCTTCCACATCATATATTCTTCAGTAGAATGAAAGTCTTCTGGGTTTGTTTTACTGAGCTTATATTTAATTTGAGAAATATCTTCTTTGCATTTCTTGATAACATCATATCCATTCTTCTCAAGAAGTTTGTATTGTTTTTCTATTAACTCTTGCCTTTCCTGTTTCATTTTAAAATTTGCCATATTCGTTTATCAAGCCTTAGGCGAATACTTTCCCCATTTCTTCTTTTTTAATTCTTTTTCTCTTAATTCCTTCATTTCATTTATGGTATATCTTTTTTCTCCTATCATCTTTTCTGGCTCATGGAATGAAGATAACCTATGTTTCTTAAAATAGTATTTTCTGCACTTCAAGCAATAACAAACCCGAATAAGCATATTGCCAGATTCAGATAATTTATCGTAGTTTCTAAGAATATCTGGATAGAAATGACCACACTCATGTGCTTTCTGTCCTTTAAAATATGGCTTTTTTATTCCCATTTTAGTAAATTCCTCCACTAAAAAATTTCTCATATATTAATCTTCCAAATAAAATTACAAATGCCGCTGCAATCGTCCACAAGATTATTTGTATTATTATTCCCATTTTAGTTCTTATACGAATATATGCACCGTTTATTTTGTTTACTTCCGTATTGACAATCATTATTCATACACATAGAAATCCTTTCGCAAGTTTTGTCTTCTTCTTCCCAAATAATATCACACTCTAATAGTCTATCCCAAAGTTCAGATGAGTTAGATGATAGTCCTCCTTTTAGCATCCAGCATGGAGTTGTGGAATATTCTTGTAATCTAATTAAAAATATAAAGAATGATATTGTTAATACAAAACATATACCAATGATTACTATTTTCTTTTTTGTTCCCATTTTAAGGCGTAGACGAATCCTCCATTACCATAGACGTTCCTTCAATATAATTCTCTTCTATAAATTCTCTTAGCATCCTTTCTGGGACCATACTTCGTTCATCAGAAAATACAATTTCTTTTCCACATTTTTGACATCTCTTAAACCCTCTTATCCTTATATAATAAAATTCTCCAAAAAGTGTTGTTTCTATTACTGGGCTTTTACCTACTGTCTTCTTTCCATATTGGTGTTTACAAAACATTCCCATACTAATCATATCACGAATAGTGATAACCCCCAAAGTACTGTTTCTAATAATCCGATTCTTTGAAACCAACGTTCTTCTCTTTTTTCTATTAAGTCCTCATCAATCATAAGTACCATTGCAAATACAAAAAATGTTATTAACATGACGTCTTTGGTTTGGTCTGCGTCCTTAATTTAGCTTTCTCTTGTCTTAGAATCTTAATATTCTTATGACCTTCCTTAACCATTTCCTTTAGTCTATCTAAAAGAATTTGTCCTTTGAATATCTTCATAGTAAGTTCATCATACTTTTTCTTGTCTTTAATTATTATTGCCATTAGTTCTTTTCATCCTGGATTAATCCACATTCTTCACATACTTTCCCATCTAAACAATTCATAATCCTTCCACTACATTCTTTACATTTATCCATCATTCGCACTAACTATCCAGTACGTCCCAGTTTTCTATATGCTGGTCGTTCATTATTTTATTTAGTAATTGCATTTTTCTCTTTTCATCTAGTCCTCTCATTAACATTCCCATTTGAACTCTTGTAATATAATATCTATTTCCCATTTTGCGCGGTTGATTTTACGTGTAAATCAGGTGTTTTAGTTTCTTCTTTGTTATTTTGGGCGGTAGTCGTACTGGAAGTCTTGTGCGAACAATTAGACATGTCAATAGTTTTTTCTATTTTATATCCTGGGACACTCCAACCTTTAGTTCTTCCACATTTTTGACAACTATAAGTTCCACTAGATCCTCCATCGGTTCTATAAACTGCATGAACAAGGGTTATTACACCTCCACCACATTCAGAACACTTCATTTCGACGACCTCCTTGTAGATGGCGTCTTAGTTTTATTACAATAGCAGTCAAAACACTCAGACATACACCCATCAACACCAACACTATCTTTCCAAAATAAATACGCAGTCAATGTTAATTCATTATCATCTAAAACCAATCCTGTACTTTCATGTCCACACCCATACTTCCATGGATACTCGGCTCTTTTTGGAATATTGTTTTCTTGAACCTTTCTAAATATCATAAGTTTTCTCATACACTCTTTATCATTATGAATAATGAAATGTCCCACCTTTCCTTTAATTGTAAACAATCCTCCAAAGTCATCTGCTTTTACTGGTTTCTTACATGACCAACATTTTACTACCTCACCTTTCATCTTTCCCTCCCAAGTTCCCTGACCCTGTATAGTGCGCACTAGTTTTATCTTTCTTTCTTTCTTCCTCAAACTTCTTAATTACTTCTGGAGCTTTACATTTTCCTTTATCTTGCTGCATACATTTAGGACTGTTCTCTTTATACTTGCAGAAAGGACATTGAGTCTTTCTTACATACTCTCCTTCTTCATTCATTTCGTCACCTTCCCATGAAACTGCGTCGTCTTTAGTGCTACAATGTTTTGTGGTTCTATACAATCACAATTCCAACCTTCACTACTTGCACACTCATCACAGTATTTCTTTCCACAATCTGAACATTCAGCCGTTGCCTCATTCCCATCACAATATGTTTTTTCCTCACACTTCATCCTATCAACTCCCATTCTTCATCAGGTAATTGAGAAGCTGCTTTATAATCTTCAAACTCTTCTTCATCCTTAACCTTAAAAGTTATAGTGGCAAACATTTTCCTTTCTTCATTTATACTATCCTCTTGATTATTGTTTTCTATTAACCTTAACCGCTTTTTACAATCTCCGCAAATAATCTTATCTTTTCCAAAAACATTAACAGAATAATAATCTACAGTCTTATCAAAATCTGGATAACACGTTTTACAAAATAAGCATGTATGATTAACCATTATCCACCACCTTCGTATTATTTAGATTAGGCGTCGTCTCTTCTGCTGTTCCTTCTATTTTATGTATTTGACAATATCCATATCTACAATTCTTTAACCCAAAGTCTCCATCCATAACATGATTTTTACGATTAATTACACAACAAGTCTCTTTTTTATCACTCCTATCAGAAATTATTAAAAAAACTAATGAGTAAAAGAATGTAAAAAATACAATTCCTATTGATTCTATCATTGTAAATCCTCCAACGACGCATTGTGGACAGCAGCCGACCTTTTCTTAATTGTGCATCCCATACAGAACATCTCCTTTTCTCCACAAACCCCAATAGTATCTCCATCTCCACCAGCAAATATTCTTATCCCACATCCCAACGACGCCTTATTGATACAGGGCGACGCCTTCTCTGCATTAGCCGCATGCAACCTATAATCTATCTCTGCTTTTCTTTTTTTTGCTTCTTCTCTATTGAACTCGTCAATATTTTCAGCTTCTCTATTATAAAAATCTTCAGTTGGCATTTTGTATTAGTTCCTCTACATAAAGCTTTATTGGGTAGTCTGTTGCGTCTGGTGATTTCTGTCCTTCTTCAAAGCATTCAACCATTAGTTTTTTTACTATTTCTTTTTCCATTGTGATTGTAATGCCCCTGCTCACCCAAGGGACTTGGTAGATGGTATGATAAGGTTGGGAGAAACCCTAGAATACTTAGTGAGTATAATCCCCCTATATTTTCATATAGAGGGTTTCCCGGTTATCCCAAAAGAGGGATAAGTATGAATGGGCCTGTTAATTAAAGGCCACAAATAATAAAGTTTCTTTTTCTCCAGGTTAGCTAATCTTCGGTGTTAGGTGATTCTTCTTCTGGTTGTCCATCAAGTGTTACTATTGTATATCTTGATTTTATTCCTTCTCCAGTTTTTTCTACTGCAAACATAGTTACTTCCTTATCATGTTTAGCATTAGCATCAATAATATTTTTAATATCATTCATTACTGTATTTGGAATCCTATATTCTTCTTCATCACGAACTAAAACAAAGTATTCATATTTCTCTCCATCGCCATTTGTTCCTTTCCTAGTTTGTACATCTTCGGAAATATCAAAACTTTCTAAATCAGCGATATTGTGAGTTTGCTTTGGAACATAGCCCTGTGCAGTTTCTTTAAGTGTTGCCATTTTATTTATTACCTCCTTCATTATTTAGATTTAAACATTCAACTGCAACAACATTAAAGGTTTGATTATTAAACATAATTGGTAATATTTGTTTACATTCTCTAACGCCATCAAATACTTCCTTCACCGCAATATTATAACCAAACTCATATCCAATTATCAGAGATTCATTAGTAGAATTAGCAATCAAATCATTACATTGTCCATCAGTTAAGAAGTCTGGTGATTGCCCTGCAAATATAAATACTGCAAAGAAGAACGCACCGGCTAACAAGCTAAACACACATGTTATAATTATTTTAGACCATATTGGATTATTTGGTAATTCGTTTGGGATTAAGTGTCCTGGAGTTTGTGGTTTATTATCTTCCATCTTTTATCTCTTTAAATTTACTTTCTCCACATCTAATGCACTTTGGGTTTACTTTATCAACTCTGTCTCCGCAACTTGTACATTCATATTTCATCTTTAATCTCCATCAACTCTTTAATTACATCTTTACTATTTCTAGACTTTAGAACATTTTCTCTATAGTCATCATCCATATACATTTTTAACTGGTGTTGGCTTAATTTCATATGTGTTCCATCTCCATTTCTTTTAGAAAGTCTTCGGCCCACTTTTCTTTTACTTTATTTTGTTCTAGATAAGAAGCAACTGTTTCTCTATTACGATCTTCAATGTCAAACATTGCTCTACTATGTCTTTTAATCTCAGCCTCTCTTTCTTTAATCTGACCGATTGTCATTTGCATTAGTGTGTTTATGTGTGCGTTCATTTTACGTTTTGTATTTTTGATGCAATATCAAATAATTTATTTATAGTCTCATCTGCTGAAGAATATCCTAAACTATGTTTTATAACTTGGATTCTTCGTGCTGTGGTTTTTTCAACCTCGATTGTTGTTTTCATAATAATGTATAGAACTAAGTGTTTATATAACTTTATATTAACTAACAAGTGACACCATATTTATTTTTTCTAAGTATTTTGGAGATCTCTTTATTTGGTAAGTATTGGAATAATGCAAAACAACTAGAACAGAAATTATAATATATCCCTTTTCTTATTTCCATCTTTAAGAGTCCACAACATAACTCTCCGCAGTTCTTACAATGTTCAGTCATTTTTCTCTCTCCTCTCTTTAATATCTTTTTTACTTTTACATGCTGAACATAATCCTGATTTATTCCAATCTCTAATTATCCTTTTACACTCTGAACATCTTACTGCTCTTTTTGGGATGATTTCATAATCCATTAGGTTAATACTCCAATAGCCTTTAAATCATCAGAAACCACCTTAGAATCCATTTTATTGTTTTTTACTATCTCATTATACTTATCACATCTTTCAGGCTTGTTGTAGGGGCATCTGTCTGGGCATGACTTATGCGAACAATGCCTGTTGCCATTAGCTCTATATGGGCATAGTGGTAATTTTGGTTCGTATGTCATAGTGTCTTTAGCTTTGATTCGGCTGTCTCCGCACGCAATCTCCATTTAGCTCTTCCTTTTTCCATATCTTCATAATTCATTAATAGTTTAAAACCTGAATCTAATATAAAATCTATGTCTTTTGCTCGTACTACTGAGTTCTTTTGCTTTTCTTCTATTTGTTTTAGGGACTCTTGGAATAAGTTTTTACGTTCCATTAGTTTATCCTATGGTATAATTCTTTAAATTTAGATAACTACCAGAAACTATTTCATATGCCTCATCAACATCTTTCTGTGAGATGGTATTAGCTCCTCTTAATTTTGCATGGCCAGTAGATAATCTTGTAAGAGAATCTAAGAACCTAGGGTTTAGTAATATTGTGGTATTGTTTCTTGTTAGGCTTCTAGCTAATTTGTATGCCTTCTTTAATGCAGTTTTAGATTCATCATTCATCATTGGTTCTTCAAGAGATCTTACATATGTAAAAAACTTTCTAAGAAATTTGGAATCAAATTCACACTCTATTTCTCCTGATTTTCTTTTTAACATTATATCGGCTATCTTCTCATCTTGTTCTGGATTTCTATTATCCATTTGAATGAATATGGCATCAAATCTATTAAGCTGCTGTGGTAGTAGATTAAATTGTTTAACTAATGATTGTGACTTATCAAATACTCCTCTAACCGGATTAGCCAATGCTAACACCCCACATGAAACTCCAGGGCTTGCCGAGATACCAGCTTTATGAATACTAATCTTTCCTTCAGACATGGCCTCTTGAAGCTTTGGCTTATCCTCATCAGTAATTAAATTAAACTCATCTAATACAGCCAACTCTCTAGTAAGCGGTAATTGCCCAGGCTTCATAACCCATCCTATCCCATCCTCCTTAATTACTGATGCTGTTAGACCAACCCCAGAAGAACCACTACCGCTAGAGTAAGTTGAACCCTGTGTAACTTTCTGTGTAAATTTTGCCAACACAGACTTACTAACTCCAGGGTCACCAAAGATTGCTATATGGCTCTTTGTATTATCAGTTTCTTTAGTATTCTTTTTTTGTGATCCTTGTATCATCAACGCTTTCTTTTCAATATCATATCCTTCAACCTCTGGGGCATAACTAGATGTTAAGGTTGATAATCCATTAACTGATATTCTACTTGATAAATCTTTGAACTCTTTAATTTCTTCATCTGAAAAGTCTATTGAATTTAAATCTGGGTCAAACTCTTCAATATCAATTATATCTAAGGCCCAATCACTCTGGGTTAGTTGATGACCAGAATTACTAGTTATTAATATCTCTTTTAAAAATCCTAGAATTCTAAGATTACTTCCTGGTATTATCTTTTCTATTTCTCCACGCTTTAATAAATTATCTTTAACTAAGCATGTCACATCTTTTCCTATCGGAACATCACTTTTTGATTCAATGTCCTCTGCCTTTAATGTTGAAGTGTCAACCATGTCCTTTGATAATTCCTTAAAGCCTCCACGCCTACCACAACTACATCTACTAGGCTCTTTAAACCTTTTATCAAGCTGCAACACTGAAATAATAGTTCCGCATGATGGGCACTCAAATTTTGCATTTAAAATCAAAGACCTAACCTTACTCATACTAGTTATCTTAGCTTCCGAACATATTAATTTTCCTAGATGTTTTGTTCTATAATTTTCAATATTAGTTTTATTAACTGATTCCAAATTAGAAAATCTCACTCGGACATCATCACCCAAACTCTTCTCAGTTATTGCTATCTCAAATAACTGTATGGTTTCTTGTGGTCGTTCTATTAATAAATCAAAAATTTCTGTCTCTATCTCTTTTAATTCTTTCATATTTATAAAAACAAATCCATCAGAAAAAGAGGATATTGACCTATCCATAACTATATTTCCAAATCTCTGTAGTAATTCATCTTCAGTTTTAGACTTCTTGGTATCTTTCTCTTGTTGTTCTTTTTTATTAGATTTAATTCTTTCTGATGACTCTATCTTTTGTTTTATCTTAAATTCAATTTCCTTACGTTTATTTTCAGAAAGTCCATACATAACATTTTTACCATTCTTTTTTATAATCTCAATATTTGGATCTGTACTCTTTAAATTATAAAATCCCGCTACCTTTGAGAATGAAGATATTTCTGTTAATTGTTGTGCTGTTGCTTCTTTATTATCATAGAGAAAATAATATATTTTATCAGCGTTTCTTTCAGGAATGTCTAAGGTAATAGTGGTATGAGATGTATGAGATGTATGAGATGTATGAGATGTATGAGATGTATGAGATGTAGGAACGTCTAATGATTTCTTATGAGATGTCTTTTCATCATCATCATCATCACGTCGGTGTTTATTAACGTCTAATACATCTCCTAATCTCACATCACTATATTTGGTGTCTTTTTCTGTGTTTTTAGACACCTCTGTTTCCTGTGGAGAATCAGTTTTTTCATCCATATATAGATAAACTCCTTTTAATATAATCCTCATTCCTATCCTTAAAAGTTTTCTTATAACCCAAATCTCTCCTAAAACAATCCTTAACCTCAACACCAGTACAAACATCCTTAGTAGGAACAGTCACCATGACTTCTCCTTATAATCACCTATGTCAAAAATATCCCATAGAAATAACGTATTTAATTCTCCTGGCCATCTTTGATCTTCAAAATCATAATACCAACGTTTCTTATTATCCTGTTTTAAATCAGACCTAAACCATCCATTAACAAAACCCTTAGGTTCTTTAATAACATGACATACTAACTTCTCGTTAAAGTAGAAATTCGCTTTCTGTTTCAATCTCAATTCATTTCCTTTTTCCATTCTATTCAGGAGGTAAGTGGGGCCACCGAGGCGACCCCTTAAGTACCAGTACCAAACCGAAGTCCAGTAATTAGAATAACAAATCTTTATTTAAATACTTAACCCAACATTATAAAGTAACAACAATAAAAAAAACTAACCAACAACTATTTAAACAATAGATAACTTAAAGTATTTCCTCTCCACATCCAAAATCCTCACAATCTTCACAAGTTATACAGTAACCACATCTAGAACAATGTCTATGTCTACCGATTTCATCTTGGGGTTCTCCGTATTCTTGGTGCATTGTTTTCGTCATCTTCAGTTAAGGCGTCTAATTTATTTTATCTCATAACCTCTTTATCTTTAGTCAACCAATTAGGATTGTATGTTATTTCTCCACCACTATAATCCCGAACTGCATAAACTAAAAACTTAAATCCATCCTCACCGACAACCTCGTACTCCCATTTAATATATCTCTTACCATTAAAGGATATAGCTTCAGTCTGTCCGTCTAACATAGTCACGTTATCGAAGCGACTATATAGTGAGTAATTATCTCTAAACTTTATCTGCATATCAATAGTATCTAAACTAATAGCTGCCAAAGCTATTGTAGTCCTTTCTCTTAATGGCATATCTCTATGGGCATCAGAAACTAAAATATCTCTAGTATCGTGTCTAACTGGTAACTCAGTTATTCCATCAACTACTCTTGGCTCTGCCGAAGCAACTATAATAAAAGAAACAATTATTAAAACACTAATAACTATAATTATTTTTCTCATGAATAAAACCTCCTACTTATATTATTTTCTCCATGAAATGCAAAGGATATATTATTATTAGAAAAATGTGAGAACTTTAATCCATCTTCTATTCTGTAAATTCTTGTATCAATTGAATCAAAATTTCCTGCGAAGTCTATTGCGGTTGCTACAAAATTATTCTTACCAAAAATCAAGTCTATTGAATCTATAATCTCTTTTGATTGTTCATCTTTTATATTAACATTGTTTACATCTAGTGTAGTATTAACTGGGGAACTATCTACTACTGTAAGATTGTATGATATAGAACTATCAGATGTCTCACTATCCGAAAAATTAAAACTTAATATTGGCTTAGTAATATCTAATGTGAAATTTTGTATTCCAGTAGTGCTCGTGTCAGTTCCGTTTGTAGAATTTACCTTCCAATAATAAGTACCTTCTCCAAACTTATAGATTGCATTTATTTGCTCTTCTGACATTACCAAGTTTTTTACGACCCAAGCTTCATCAATATCTCCAATATATGTTCCATCACCGCCTCCGATACGCCAAACAGTTGTAGTTGAGAATCCATTCCCATCCCAACAATTACCAGACGCAGTTAATTCTCCGTTGATATAAGTTTTACAATCATGAGTAGTTCCGTCGTAGGTTGCTGCTATAAATTCCCATACTCCTAGTCTTATTTGACTTCCTTCCCTTAGAAAATCATCATCTGTACATAATGCAACTGATCCGAATCCAAGTACAACACTAGAAGTAATTCCAAAAAGCATTCTAGTATTACAAGAATGTCCTTGAACCGATGCTATATTGCTAGATATGAATTCTTCTGGGACTCTAACCCATGCTCCCAATGAAAAATCATCAGTATGCGCCAATGTAAAACTAGGAGATAAATCTTCTATAAAACCATTAATAGAATAATTATAATAACCGTTTGAAGCTCCTCCTTGAACGTTGTATGTTGGATTCCCATTAAACACCATATTCATTGAACCTATACTGTCGATCAGATTTCCAGTATGATTATCAAACCTCATATTAAAAATTGTTGCTGGTAAATAATCTCTTTGCGTAAAAGCGAATGTGCAGTTAAGTTCATCTCCACCATTATTATTTACAAATAAACATACTTCGTTTGTTGCACTAAAACTAGACTCGTTGTTTACGAAGAAAGAAACATTTGAATTATCTAAATCTGCGGTTGTAGTTAGGTCTATATTTAATAAACTATGGTAAGAGTTGTCGTTTGGAGAATCTAATGTGATTGCTCCAACTAAAAATGACATACTTATAATAATTAAAACAAATATTAGTTTCATGGATTTGTAAACCTCACATAAAAAGATACTGTGCATCCATTAGTTCCTGTTGAAGATGTAGTTGTTATAGGAGTTAATTGGTCACCTGCCTCAAAAGTTAAACTGCTACAAGATTTATCTATATCGGATAAAAAATTACTTCCTGTTGAACTTACTTGACAAGCAGTTCCTAGAGCCACTCCATTCTTAGCCATTTGTACTCTTCCATTCGTATTCGGTGAATTTTCACAATCCATAGACATTATTAGGATATACCCACCACAAGGCATCTCTGGTCCATAAGCGTTTAAATTACCATTCCCATAAGCGAATTGCCTTCCTCCCCCTGTTATGGTGCTTAAATCTGAAGTTTCTTCTGGGTGGAAATTAGCCTCAATCGGACATACATCGCTGAAAAACATATTATCTCCGCTTGCAAATTCTTGTGTATAACTGCTTCGCAAAGATCCCCCATCTCCTAAATAAATATTAATTGTATCGTTACTTCCGTCTGTTGTTATATTAGTTTTTATTCCGTTGATGAATTGGGTTGTTATATTTCCTGTTACGTTAGCGTTTCCATCATAAGTCGCAACTCCAGAAACATTATTCCAAATTCCGTTTATTATCCCTGTTAAAAAAGAACCATCACCTAGAAAAGATAGTGCTGTTACATTTCCATCAAAATTATAATTAACAGCACCATTAAAAGAAACCTCATCTGTTCCGTTATTATATCCAATCGTTACTATATCTGAGGCATCTTTATTTGAGAAAATTATACTAGGAGTTCCAGCGTCGCTTCTTATATATAAAAAATCCTTTACCGACATTAATCCAACACCACCACTAAGTTCTGGAATCCATAAACTTCCTAATATCTGTACTGGAAGAATATTTAACATATCTGTTGTATGTCCTAGGTCTATGGTTGTATTTCCGTTTAGTGTTATTGGACCATTTGTGCTAGGGAATATATCGTCGACAAATAAACTAGAAATATTCAAATTATTAAAAAATCCCCAATCAGCGTTAGTAATATTAAATCCCCCAATGTTCGTATTTCCTTGCATAACAGAACTTCCATTAGTTAAAAAGTATTCAGGAAAGAAAGGAGAATCAACAACACCAGCCCAATCAAAAATAGTAGTTCCGTTAAGAGATATAGAATTAGTTACATTTAAATCCTGTTCAATAATATTTTCAAAGGTTACATTTCCTCTAAATATTATTTCATCACCAGAAGCGTTATAAATTATTCCTCTTAATGGAAATCCATCTGCGTCAAGAGTACCATCTGAAAAAGCTATGATAGAATTAAAACCAGAAACATTAATCAGAGTTGTACTTATTGCAGTACCATTAATTTTAGCTGTATCGAAAAAACATTGCCTTGTTGGCTTATTAGAACTACCAATATTACAAATAACTGTAAGAGTAACTAAGGGTTGGTCATTCATTGAAGACGGTAGCGCAATTACTTGACTAGACTTAATTACACTGGTAGTTGTATCTGAAAATATTTCTACATCTCCAGAACCAACATTATTATTAACTTCTATTGAAAATTCCCCAGCACCAACAAGATTTACTAAACTATAAACAAATGATAAAGTCGTTTCATTAATGTCTGATGTTGAGAAGTTTGTTTGCATTTCAACAAGCCCTGAACCTGCACCATCTCCTTCTGCACATTCTCCTTCATCACATACTACGGAATTTAAAACATTAACCCAATTACCAAAATCAGATTGTATGTTAGAAAAAATACCAAGTCCACTAGCAAAAGTTTCTGTAAATTTGGTAACTGAATCCCCTGCTGTAAACCCCTCTTCAAATGTAACTCCAGTTGCCATATGAACTGGTCCATTATTAAAATTAGCAGTAGTTCCTTCTAAGTCAAAAAATACTGGACCCTCGACTGAAAGACCTTTATGTATCTTTGCACTTTGCCATACTTCTAAGTCACCCATAGTAGCTAGCAACGGCCCTCCTGGAATTGAGTCTATTGCATTACCTCTAGTGTCTGCATTGAAATTACAATCTATATCAAATATATCACATAATATCAAATAGCTTGATGCCTTAGTCATATTAATTACTCCGTTTTCTGTGAAGTTATTATTAGCCATATAAGTCGGAACTAACACAAATGAATTACCAATAGAAGAAAAAGAGTTATTCTTTCCAGATTGAAGCCATAAATTTGTATCATTTTCATGTGTAAATAAAAATGTTATCTCTCCACTTTCATTGAATTCATCATGTCCAAACCATTCAGCATTTGTGGATATACCATTAAACGGAAAACCATCAATATTTTCCTTTATGAAATGTTGTTGATTTCCATCTAAAAATATTGCACTACCATTCATAATTAAATCTCCTGTTTGGGTTACTGTTCCGTCTGGGTTAAGTGTCCACGTAGGAACAACACTTGGTAATTCTCCATGTCCCATTACTATATCTTTATTGGCTGCATTTACAATAAAAGTTCTACCACCTCTAGATATAATACCAGAATCATTTGCAAAATCTGGTATATTAGATCCAGCTATTGATAACGCTATACTTGCGCCTACATCATTATTTAGTTCATAACCAATAACTCCATTGGGATTTGTTGAAGTTGCGTTGATAACTCTTTGAATTCCTGATCCAGAGTTAGTGAATAATATATTATTACCATCCATATCAATATCACCCTCCATAGTACATCCAGTTAAGGCACACCAGTTGGCATCTATATAATCAGTATCAATTGTTAGAGTTCCTGCTACGTTGTCGAATTGGATAGTGCTAGCATCATCTAAAGTACCAAGAGATAGCGTAATCCAATTGTTAGTTGAATTAGAAGTTGCAGCAGATGAATTAAATATTTCAGGTGGAATAATTACATTAACTCCACTTTGTTCAGTACCGTCATTAAATCCTACACTTACACTTGAAATATCAGTGGGGAATAAATCGCTAGATACTAAAGGCATTATACAAATTAATATTAAAATAAATAACTTAGCTTTCATATATTTATATTATAAGCTATCTTTTATATACATTTTCAAAAGCCTAGTGTAGGCAGAAGAGAGATAAAACTGCCTACACTAGGAATCAGATGAACAACCTTAGCTAAGGAATGTGAAATATAATGTTGTTTTCATTTTTAAAAATGATAGCCACATATTATCTAGTAACCCTTGGTATAACGGTTTTTGATATAGCAGTCATTTGATTACGTTCTCGTTTAGATAAATTTTTACGTTTTAGTTGTACCTTTGCTCTGGTTCGTGCTAATACTAATGCCCTATTTTCTTTTAGTGTAATACCATTTTTCCTTAATTCATTAATACTTTTTTTAAATTGTCCTGGAGTTTTAATAGAAATCTTTCTAGCAAGAGATTTATCTTTTGGTGGAAAGAATATTGATTTTTTTATTTTTACCATTATATTATTTTACCCTTAGACTTTTTTAATTGCATATCTATTTTCTTAATTTGACTAATGTTAAGTCCTTTTAAGGTTTCTATAGAAACACCATTTAATTTTACATTAGGAATCTTGGTATTTTTCTTAGTAATTAAATCAGCATAAGTCTTAACCATTATAACTGTGTAACCCTCATGGCCTGAACCATTGGGTTAAATTTAAATTTATTTTTAGACCTTAATAGACATCCACCCTCAATTTTAATATCTTCTTTTATAATTTTATTTATCTCTTTGTTAAACTTAGTCTTTAGTTTTATTAATTGTTTGTCTACCATTATAGGTTTAATCTTGGTAACTTCATTTTAGTTGGCTTAATTATTTTTTTACCTTGTACACCTATTTGTTCTATTGTTTTTAATGCAACACCAATTAATACAACTGAACCAGTTAATCCTATTAATGATGGTATCCCATTTGCCATTAGAAGTCTAGGTTGGCAAAAATGTCAACCCCTTTCTTCTCTTTTATTTTAGATAATTTCTGGCCTGTTTTAAGTTTTTTAAAACTTCTAGTCTCTGTAACCTTCTTCTTCTTTCCCTTTCCTGTTATTGTCCTAGTTATTATAACTTGACCCTGTTTAGATATTTTTTTACCAGTTTTTTTAAATTTAGCATCATCCCTTAATTGCTGTTCTTTAATTCTCTTGGCCTGTCTAATTGCAGCACTACCAACTCTTTTACCTAGTATTTTCAAACCACGTCCAGTTCTCCTTGCTAATTCAATATTCCTAACAGAACCAGGACTTCTTTTAAGTTTCTTAATTTCTTTTTCCAATCCTATCTTTTCAAATTGTATTCTTTGTCTTTCTGTAGCCTTATCTCTTTGTGCAAGAATTCTTCTTTTCTGTTCTTTTAATTGGTCTAGAGTTACCATGTTTGTTTATATCCTTTATTGTTTATATACATTTTGTAATCTCAAGGTTTATCCTTACTACCTCCGAATACAAATGAAACTACAAGTATTCCAATTATTAAACCTAAAAATACTATTGTTCCTACAAGTCCAACTAACGCAGGGTAATTAGCGAATTGATCTATCATAGAATCTGCTGCAGAACCTGCATCACTTGTTACGGTATAACTCCATGTAACAAGTAACTCACTCCAAGAATAATCGTTATTCGTTATTGTAAACAAACCCGTCGTTGGATTTATGGTGTAGTCTGTGATTGCTGCTAGGGTTATTAGGATTCCGTCTGTTGCCCATGTTGCTCCTGAGATAATTCCATCGTGTGAATTTCCTGATACATCGTGGGCTATTGTTCCATTGTTTTCATTTAGGTTATAATCAAGAACTAATCCTGTATTATTTTCCGAACTGTTAAATATATCTATGTTGAAGCTTTCCCAGACTGTTGTAGTTACCCTGCACGCCCAATAGAATTTATCATTTAAAGAGTCGTAGGTTATTCCTTGATTGCAATCCTCTGAAATTGGATAAGTGTTTGCTGCTATTGCTATAAATCCTGTTCCATTCCAATAAGCAATATCAAACTGCCTAGTACTACTAGAATGTTTATTCCCAAATATATAATCCCCAAACCATTCAAATCCAGAATAGCCATAAAATCCAGAAGTTGTATCTTGATCCCCTATAACTGGGAAAGTATAATTTGTTTGTAAATCGAAAGAGGAATTATATACATAAATTAAACTGTCATTAGTAGTAGTAACCCAGAATAATCCATCTTTATATGCCATTGACGCAATCCAAATGTTTTCAGCTAGGTCGATAGTTTCTATTAATGTTAAATTGTTTGCATATAATTTTTGGATTTTACTACCCATAGGTATATTTGAATGATTTGATAGAGTTGCGTAGACTGTATTATTTACTACGACAAAATCTTCATATTTATAATTTGCAATTCCATGAGAAAAATTAGTTATATTTGTTCCAGACATATTAAACATAACTATTTGTGAATTATCTGAAACATAGATATTAGTTCCATTATTGGCAATCCCTTGAAGTGTTGCTAGCCCTGTAGCACTGAATTTAAAGCTTGAATTTTGGGGTAGTGGATATGAAGAAAAATCATTATATATATTTAATATTTCTTGATAAGACAGTGTTCTATTGTATATCTTTGCATAATAAATTGAACCATTAAGTGCCCTAGTATCTCCGCCTGCCCAATTACCAATAGTTAGATTATCTGCATTAGAAAATAAAGATGGTGAACCTATATTATCAGATTCTACTTCTTGGGCATTTGAATATAAATAAGACCATCCAGTAGAATTTAATGTAGCAAATACTAAATAATCTTTATTAAAACTACCTAAATTAACACTATCTGCTACTTCTGTTCCTGCTGTTTCTAATTGTAATTGAACATTTGGAATATTAGATTTTAATGAAAAGTAAAAACCACCAGATCCACTTGTCGCATTTTCTTTTCCCATAATTCTTGGAGCACCAGAAGGTCTGGTACTATTAGGATTAATAAATGCAACTAATGTAAAACCATCGTCAGTTTGAAAAGGAGAATTTGAAACTATATTTGTTCTAACATAATCATCAACCCCATCAAACTCCAACCATGTATCATTGTTCGCCTTTACTTCAGAAGAAGTAATACCAGAACCTATAGGTGATAAAGTTCCTGTTGATTCAGAAAGTATTGTTTGAGAAGATGAAGCCGAGTCTGTATTAAAACTAGTGCTTAATGATTGAAAAATTGAAATTGAAATAATAACTAAAACAGCTAAAAGAACAACTGCTAATACAGCTACAAATGCCTGATTCATCTCTATGCCTTTTCTTGTTGTTACCATTTATAATTTATCATAATCTAAAATGTTTATATACATTTTCTATATCCATGTCTTAATCTCCGAAGAGATGCTAGTAAAAAATCAAACTAGCAAAAAATTAATTTTTATTTACGGTTGATCTTTCTTTCCACCGAATACGAACGATACAACCAATATTCCAATAACTAATCCAAGGAATACAATAGTACCAACCAAACCGATTAATGCAGGATAATTACCAAACTGAACAATCATCTCATCAGTTGCTGTACATGCTGATCCACCATTTGTATAAGTGTATGATACCAATAATGTATCACCATCAAATAATGCATCTACAAGTATCACATTACCATCAGCAGCTATAGTATAATTTCCAGAAGTTACTAAAACTCCAGCAGTACCATTATAAACATCTCCACCGGTAACATCGTCTCCAAAGTTACATGTAGCTGCACCAGCTAGTGAAACGTTTGTAACTTGATTTGCAACAACACTTTCATTTGTTGTAGATACGGCTTTATCTATAAAAGTATTACCTAATGTATCAAATAAGAATATACCAATAATAACTAGGACTGCTATAAGCACAACTACCAATACGGCTGAAAATGCCTGATTTAGCTGAATTCCTTTTTTCTTTGTAATCATATATTTTTGACCTCCTTGTACTAAATAATAGTGTGAGTATGAACGGAAATGGTTTTTGATATTATCTCATAACCAAATCCTATATCCTTAGAATATGCTCCGAAGAGTTATTTCTTTTCTGTTGAAAGGCTAGGATATTAAGTAGCCCCAATACTATTAAGGATTACAGTTTAAACTGCAGATCCTCTTCCTCCGAATACGAAAGATGCTACAAGAACACCAATCACTAATCCAAGGAATACTATAGTACCAACCAAACCGATTAATGCAGGATAATTAGCGAATTGCGTAATCATCTCATCAGTTGCATTAGCAGCAGCAGTGTTAGCAGTGAAACTATCACCTAGTGCGTCGAATAGGAAAATAGCGATAATTACAAGAACTGCAATAAGGACTACAGCTAAAACAGCCCCGAATGCTTGATTCAATTGGATCCCTTTCTTAGTAGTAACATTTACCATGTGAATATACCTCCTTGTAATAAATAGATTTCATATAAATAAGTCAAAAATAATGTATATCTACATTAATAAATAAATAGTAACCTTCAGTTACTAATGGTAACTAATAGTTACACAAGGTTATTCTCTATAATCTTCTTAGCAATTATCTCACCAGACTCATAATCACTGGTATTACAAACATCATATGTTTCTTTCTTAACATTTGATTTTTGTTTGTTTAGGACATTTTTTAACAATGGACCTATCTTAACAACGTAACTTTCTTTCTCTACCATTATAACCTACTATTAGATAATTTAAACCATATCAACCCGAAAGCTAACATTATTATGAAAAAGTAAATATAAGCAGGCTGTAGGAATCCCAATAGTCCTAAGATAATTGCTAGAATAGAACATGAGAAGTTTGCCCATATCCATCCTCTAGAAACTTGCCTACCTTCAGCGATTGCTCCTATAAATGTTATAGCCCATACAACTAAAAGTATTACTGGAAAGAATATTCCACCCGTTGCTGTGTTATTTACCCATCCAAATATACTTTCTATATCTTGCATATCTGTTGCATTTGGTGTAGGAAACGTTGCCATTATATTGTTAACTCCATTGGTTTATTTTTAATATGTTGTATAGTGTGACATTCAGAACACATTGTACTTACTAGTAAAGGTTTATCATATCTCCAGTGATGTTTCTGTAAATTCTTTGTTGACTTACAAATTCCACATTCTTTTCCAATTGGGATACTTCGTGCTAATTCCCTAGCTCTTTCTTTAAGTTTAGATTCAGGTGTATTTCTTCTTTCTCTATCTTTATCATAAACCTTTTGTCTATTTTCATCCCTCCATTTATTATTGTATTTTTGAACTTTATTCCTGTACTCTTCGTTAGAATATCTTTTTTTATTATTTATATACATATTGTTTTTATGATGAATCTTTTGACATCCATCACATCGTATTTTCATTATATTTTTCCACTGGTAGTTTGTATTGCAATCGACACACTGTCCAGTACATACCCTCATAGCTTTTCTTTGTTTTTTATTATTTTTTTCCATTTTATACTCTATTCCTGCCAACTGCATTTATGAGCGAAAATATTAATATTACAGTTATTATTGCTAATCCAATTATTAGAAATTGATTTAATACAAATGAATTAATGAATGGAAAGTCACTAGTTAAGCTAGTGTACATATCACCAAACAAACTAATAGTTCCAAACGTTAATTGCATTATTGTAAAGAATGAACCAAACGTAACATCAAAGGCCCCCCTAAAAGATAAACCTTCACCACTTAAAGAAGTTTCCCTCATGGTGTTAATGTCTGAAGTTTGACTTGTTAGTTGATTATAGTTTTCACTAAAGGATTCACTAATTATGTTTGGACTGTCTGGATAGTTTGCTTGTATATCCGCAATTGCAATTACAAAAAAAACAATAACCGCGGTAAATAATAATCCAGATATTATAAAATCCTGAGTTGAAAAACCACCTTTCTTATTCATCATCTTTCTAACACCACCAGTATTATTATAGATATTGCAACCATTGCAGATATAAAAACATATCCAAAAGCTATCAACCCGATTAAGTTTACAAATATAATTGCCAAGTTAACTAAAATAATTCCAGCAACTTCATTAAACTTAAATGCAAATACAGCTATCAATATTACAAACCATCCCAAAAATAAACCAAGTCTTCCAGATATTGTACTAAAATCTTCTATGGCAAAAGATGTTTGTTCTACTAATGTTGAAGTACCATCTCTAGTTATTATACCTCTAGTTATATACTGTCCAGTAGAATTTCCTGTTAAATTACAAGTTATAGTAGCTGAAGACTGGGTAGATGTTTGACTACAAATAACAGTATTCTGTAATCCAGATGCATTAACTTTCTCAACTATTAACCTACCCAATTCAAAATTACCAGAGGTATCAAGATATGTAAATGAAACTATGTTTGAAGTTTTATTAAACAAAATGTCTGATGTTAAATTACCAATCTCTTCAAATGGTTCCCATGCTGCTCCCTCATCTTCTCCTATTGTGAATGTAAGAGTGAATGGTACAGACTCACCAACTATCTTTTGTTTGTTTGTAACTAATACTGTCTCTCCGTTTTGCTTCAATATGAATCTATATTCTACAGTTTCTGTCTCAAAGAATCCAACAGTAGCACCATTGTCATCTGTCTGAGAAACCTGTACCGTTATAAATTCTCCTTGTCCTGGATAAAATCTTTGTGTAAATATAAGTACATCTGATACTGGAAGAATATCCCTATCTTGAACTTTTAGTATAAAACTAGTTGAATCTTCTGCTAACAATAATCCTAATTTTATATCTTGACTAACATTACTTATTTCATCTTCTTGAAAAAAGTAATTTCTTTTAGTATAATTTGCACCAGAATCTTCATCATATTCAATAGTACCATCTAGGAAAAGAGTTTCTGTGGTTGGAGTTAAACACATTTGTAGAGATGATATAGAAGATTCTGATATTGAGTTACTCCTTTTAATTGTTCCAGTTCCCATCCAAAATTCAAAGCTTCCGTCCAACATAAATGGGTCTACTGCTGACTCAGTTTGTTCATCAAAGGATGTAAAGTTAAGTGTTTGAACAGTAAATGTTCCATCACATTTTTCTAAATGAAGTCTAGTAACATTTTGATCGTTGGAACTTACATTTGTAGAAAATGAATTAGTACCATCAAATATAAATATTTCCCAAAAGAAAGATTTATTTTCTTCTTCTCCAGTTAATACTAACGGTATGTCTATTGCCGTACTAATCTGACATAAACCAGAAGAACATGTTGTTGTTGCAGTAAACAAAGTTCCATTATAATTAAGTATGGCGTCAACTGATAGTACAGAAGGAAGTGTGTTTATGTTCAATAAAAATTCTTGTCTAGATGTTTCAAAAACATCTGTGTTAAATTGTTCATTATCTATAGAAAATGGTACCCATGATAAGGAAAAATTACTTGAAGAAAAATTAGATATAACAGACCCAGTGGAGTTCTCTACAACACCCAATACATTCCACTCATAATTACCAAATGTAATATTATCTACAATATAAGACGTAGAATTAGATATATTCCCTGTCAATATATTTGTTTCAATATAGAATAAATCTCCATCAGAGTCCCAAATATATAAAGTTGCGTTTGTTATGCTAAATTCACTTGGTGGAGTTATTGTAGCGTTGAAAGTAATATTACCAGAAACAGTTGATGTGTCAGATGGAGAGTCTAACGCTATAACAAATTGTATTGATGGAAGAAATGGATAGGTTAATCCATCACCACCGTTATATAAATTAGTTACTTCCTCCTCAGTCAAACTCTTATTCCAGAAACCTACCTCATCTATATCACCAGCAAAATAAGAATCTGGAGTTCTTGAAGAAGCGAATCTAAGCTGGCCTGGTACATCACCAGAAACTCCAGTTGTAACTAAATTTGTTTCAACAAGTGCCCCATTGAGAAAGAAATTAACATGAGTACTATTTTGAGATATAACTATATGTACCCAATCTGTACTAGAAGCATAACAAAATACACTTGAACTTTGACTTAAACAACTTGTACCATTAGTTAAATGAGTTGAACCAAAACTTCCATAAGTAGAAGCAGATGTTCCATCATACCCCGTAGATACTTGAACTCCCGAAGGAGTTGCGTCAACCAACTTATACCACATACCAATTGATCTATTTTCTATATCTGGTTGAAATGAAGTATCTACTCTTTGATTAATACCATCAAAAGTAAATGTTTTATTTATCTTACCAGTTACTCCTCGTGTTGGGCTATTAACCGCTGTACCATTATGGGTATTAAGTTCGTCTAAAACAGGCCCAGAAATTTGGTCAAATTTCCAATAGGAAACTATACTTTCATTTAATAATGCACTACTTAAACTAATCATAAATAAACCTAATATTATAACTAATAATATCTTTTTCATAATTGTCCTTGTACACTCCTCCCAAAGCTAGAGAATTTAGAGAAAACTATTATCATACTTAATGCTCCAACAGCCACAAGTATAATTATTATATTATCCATAACCAAATGAAACAATGTTTGGCTTAGTAACTGATCTGCAAATACAGGATTATTAACTAAATCATTATAAGCATTACCGAGGAAAGTACCTATGAATATAGTTATTCCTAAAATAAAGATATATAGAAACATAAATATGGGATGAGTTCTAACTAGAAAAGAAGTTATTAATGTACTAATTATAAAACCTACAAACAACAAAAAGTATCCACGTTGTATTCCTTTAACACCAAATTCACTTAATTGATCTATTGCATCTGCACCCTCATCTGTATTATTTAAACCACCAGTTCTAAGACCTTCTGATATTTCTGTAACCGCAAAAGTAAATACAAAAAATATAACTGCAAAAGTAAATAGTAAAATTAAGAATATGAGAATATCAGTAACATCACCTTTTTTATCTTTTGATATTTTTTTTAACATTACTCATTGGTTTTATATTTAGTTTTATGTCAAATTTCATTCCACTTTTAAATATCATTTGACTAAATTCTCTTTGTCCTAATTTTGAAATACCTAGTTTTTTCATAGTTCTTTTTCTAGCGGGTTCAAATACTTGGTCGAAGAAATCTACATCAACAGACATAAAAGTAGTTTTTCGTTTCTTAGCCATATTTATTATATCCCATCCCTTTTTATATACATTTTCTTTTTAATTGATTATATAACATTGCCAATAATTAGTCCTAAAAATATTAGTACAGAAAGAACTGACCATCCTATAATTAAATTATAATCTATTATCCATCCTCTTTTCTTTGTCCAATAAACTGGTGCAAATTGAACTAGACTAAATGGATGACTTAAAATAAATTTCATCATCTTGAATGTACTAATTTGATTTGGTGTACTTAAGTCATGTACTAAATCAGTTTTATTAAATTTCTCATTATTAGTATGCCTAGCTTCATGTTGTATTAATGATTTATGTAGGTCCGGCCACTTCTTCAAATGTTTATTTAATTCAATAACATTATTAGGGAACCTATCAGCAATCCCATAACTTCTATATACTATCTTCAATTGTTCATCCATTTTTATTTTTAAGACATTACACTAAACTCATCTTTTAATCCTCTTAATCTCCAGTAAAAGTTTAAAGCTATTACTATTATATATGTTATTAATCCTATTGCACCAGCTATAAGTAAAGTTGTGAATAAAACATATATAGTAGAATAATTAGATATTATATCTGAGAAAGTTCCAAATGAAAGTTCAAGAATATTTAATATTAAACCTAGTGTAAAAACCATTATCAATGTTGAGAATGATGTCAGGGATAAACTTACAGTTGTATTGGTTGATTTTATTCCCATAAAACCTATAGAACAAGATATTATAATTAAGAATAATATAGAACCTAGTAATATTAATCCCTGTCCTTCATCTATAGGTTTAGATCCGTTAGGTGTTATCCCATAAAAAAATGTATTACTACCCGATAAAGTAGAGTTAGAACAATCTATTGTAGCTTCATATATCCCATTGTTACTCTGATTATCTTCTGACATAGAGAAGTTTCTATATATATTCTGTCCCAACATTGCAACATTATCTACTAACAATATTTGAGAAGGTGATAATATTGTTAAGTTACAAGAATATGAATTATCACATATTGCACCATCAACCCTACACTTCTCATAAATTGTAAGGTTTGTATTTTGTGAATGATAAAACCTTATATCTTCTTGTTGTGCATACACAACTGACATAGAAAACATAAGTATAAGAAATAAAATAGTTCCTGTTCTTGTAGCCATGTTTATTATATCATACACCTTTTTATATACATTTTGTAATTAACATACTGAGGATAATTTAGTCCACAATATGGCAAAGCCAATGAAGCAGCATACAACTACTATACCTATTGATATTGGTGCTTGATACTGTTTAAGGAAACTTCTAATAGTGTAAGCATTCTTAGCAGCTTCTTCCCATGCAACTCTCCAAGCTTTATTCTTACCAGTATCAGTTTTAATATTTAGTATTGATTCTTTAATTGTCTTAGTCTCAAATATTTGTTTACCATTCTCATCCATCATATTATTACCATTCTCATCAGTAACAGGTTTAGTTTCATCTATATATTCTACATCATGTTCTGTCCAGCTATCGTTTAATACAGGTCTATAATCTTCTGGGCCTGCTTGTATTACTGTTATTAAATCTGAACCTTGCATATATTTTCTAACATCGAATATCTTCATTGGAATAGGTCTAGATCCCTTATATGGTCTTTTAATCATAACTACTCCACGCTTAGAATCATAGAATCCCTTACCCCATTCAGCATTAGTAATCTTAGCATCACTTCTAGTTAGTTTAATCTCAACCTTCAAATTCCACCTTTTACGTTTTACTGCCCAGAATATTAATAGACCTATACCAATGACTACAAATATACCTATGAAAATCCATATAGTAGTCCATACTATAGTCTGTGTACTAGGACCTACACTCTGAACTACTTCGCCCATTGTTGCCATTTTATTTCTTACTTAGAATGAAGTCTAGTTGTTCATCATTCTCTTTTTTAGTTCTATCTGATTGTATCATTGTTTGAATGTATGTAAAAACAAAAAACAAAGCACTGACTAGGAATATAAAAGAAAAGAACAATCCTGACTGTCTATGTATTTCTGAGTAAACTCCTAGAGACAATAGGTACATATATGTTCCTGAGAAGTAAATTAAAAACGACATTGATATAAAATTAACTAATAGATATGTAGATTGAATATTTTTTGATAAGTTTCTATTTTGATTCTGTTGAATTATTCTATTTTGAAATTCAATCCTATCCATCTGATCCATAGATTCAACCAAGTCACTTACAACATCATCTTTATATTTCTGTGAAAACATATTATTTGTCAGTTTGTTTTATTTAAAAACATATTTATTTTTATTTCCAGAATGCTAATGCATCTTTCATCCCTGATTTACTTGTGTCTGTTAAATGTGCGTCGACCTTTAAGCTTCCAAATATTCTTTTAGACAACATTCCATTCATAGCCTGTTTGAATGTTGCGAAACATGACATTGAAATTATATGTGCTATCCTCCACATCTCAGGATAATCATCTTCTATACCATATTCCTGATCATTAACATCTAAATCAATACCTATCCAAGTTACAATCATTTCCATCATATTGTTTATTTCATCTGCAGAGAAGTTAGACATTGAAGTATTCTGATTAAGAATAGCACCTAAGAATGATATGAAGTTTGAAACTAACTTTTCAGATATAGGTTTTCGATCAGTAGATATTGCAATCCAACTATTACTATAAGGATCTTTCTTTTCTCCTCTTATTCTATGTTCTATATCAACCAATAAGTTATCTGGGTTAAGCTGGTCTAGTAAATTTGCAGTACCTTCTTTTCTTAATGTGTCTGCGTATATTGCATTAGGGTCGTTATCTATTTGTTGTTGTTGTTGCCCTAGTTGTGCTACAGCCAATTGTCCTTCTGATATTTCTCTAACCATAATTATTAACAATTACTTTTATTTAAAAACATATTTATTTTTTCTTCTTAGATTTACGCTTAGGTTTAGAACCAAATCCACCAAAAGATAAACCAGAACCTCTTGTAGCTCCTACCAAAGATTTAGGAACAAATCTAATATCAGCCGGACTTCTTCCAAACCTTCCACTCTTTAATAATTCTCCTCCTGTAATACCACCTAAATCAAATTGAACTATCCCTGTAAATGATGGTGCAAGTGGATCAATAAATCTAGTTTGTCTTTGTTTCTTAAACTTTTTCTTCTTAGCATCATCAGACTTTCTTAATGTTTGTCTTGGTTTCTGTTTAAACGGATCCTTTATCTGTGGGAACAAAGGTGGTATGATTTCCCCTGGTATAGGACCATCTCTTTGTCTAGCAACACTGCTACCAGCAGGAGTAAAATCTCCAAACACACTTTCAACACCTGTAGGTTTACTTGGTGTTTGTGTAACGTCTCCGAATATTGATGATAAGTTTTGTTTTCTAGTAGGTAGTTTAAATCCAGAAGAACCACTACCACTTCCTAATAAAACGCTACTACCTAATAATCTTTGTGGGGTTACTAATGCACTAGATTTTGGCAAGAAGGACTCTCTACTAGAACTGGTTAAATCTTCAATAGAAAACTGACCCTTACCTAAGTCTTCAACATCAATAGATAGAGAACGTGAAGCTCCCCTACCTCTGCCCTTACCACCCTTTTTAATATCACCTGTCAACTCTAATATCTCTCTAGTTGTTGTGGATATATCAATATTTGAACCAGGTTTGAAAAATCCAATCCTACTTACTTCTTCTGTTGGTTTTGCTATACCGGTTGCCTCAACATTAAAAACTTGGAAGTCTTCTTTTACAAATTTAAACTTAGGACGTCTAGCACCAAATCTTTTTATAGGACCTTCTACACTACCAACAAATTCTAAACTTGTAGCCTTCAGTCCAGTTTCTTCTAATAACTCTCTAGCTGTTGCGGTTGATGCAATTTCTCCAGGATCAACACCACCACCAGGCAATACAAATTTTCCCTCCTCTTCAGCAAAAGTTAATAATATTCCTTTATCTGTTTTCACAACAGCAGTACCTCTAGCTCTCTTAACTAAATCTTCTGGAGTTAAAACCTTACCTGTTGGGGCTATATCTTCAATTACAAAACGTCTTCCACTAGGCAATGTGGAAAAAAATCTTGGCTTTCCTCCTCTTTCAAATACAGCACCAGCTCTACCAATTGCCTCTATCTCTCCACCTTGTAAACTAAACCTTGTAGAAATTAATGCTTTTGTTGGGTCTTGAAATGATGCTCTGAAAGAAACTATTGATTGTTCACCTGGTGTTGCAAATCCCTTAAACCCTTTTTGTAATCCCCCTGCTATTTCTGATCTCCTAAATTTTAATAATTCTGATGGTACTTCCTCAACAGCACTCAATGTTGTTCTAAATGCTATAGGCCCTTTCTTACTAAACACATCTTGTAATCCTCCTAGTCCAAAGAATTTTGATTGGGGTGTGACACCTTTACCTAAAAATTCTTTTGATAACTGTGGAGAAAAGAACGGTCCAGGTTCTCTAGATGATCCAAAACCTGCTATAAATGATTGACCTCTAGGTCCGCTTTTAGATGCAGTAAAAACTCTAACACCACCATCACCAATAACCTCCCCCGGCAATTGTATAATTTTATCAACTCCACCCTTAGTTACAATTCTTTGCTCTGCGAATTGTTTTGCTAATTGTTTACCACTAGTACCAAATGGTGCTTGTGCGAAAGGTTCTGATACTGTTATAGATTCAAATGGTATTTCTTTTAATCCTCTAGTTCTAAAAATATCCTTAGTTCTTAATAGTCCTTCTCTTCCTATACCTAACGCTAATTGACCACCCTTGAATTGTGCAAATTCTCCTAAAGCAAACCCACCAACGAATCCAGGTTCAGTTCTAATTAACTGTCCTATTGTCGTTAACCCTTGAGGTATATCTTTTAATGAACCTAAAAATTGTCTACCTGTTCCTAGTGGGTCAGTAGCTAAAGCACCAGCAAATCTTGCACTACCAATAACAGAAGAAGCAAAACCAGCACCTACACCGCCTAAGAATAAACCTAATCCTGCTGCTGTCCCAGTTTGTACATCTTGTCTTCTTGTTTCAAAGAATTGTTCAACACCACTTACACCAGTTCTCTTTTTTGGTATTTCTAAAAATTGTGAGGCTTCAGTTATAGCCTCTTGTTCAAGTCCTGTTAATGTTCTTTCGTCTAGTTTTCCTTTCTTTCCTGGGGATACAAACACGTCCTGGAATGTTGGTATAGAACTATCACCACTATCAATCCTTCTTCTTACTATAGAGGGTTCAAATATTAACGGTGGTTGAGACGGTAAGTTAATTTGACCGAAATCCGTTGAAGTTCCTTGACCGAAGTCTAAACCAGAGGGTTGTTCTTTGGGTGGTCTAAGTTGACCTATGTCAATAAAAGTGTCTGTTGGTAATGTGGTAGATATTGGTTGTTCAAAAATTGCTCCAAAATCTGTTTTAGTTCCTTGTCCGAATGTTAAATCTATTGGTTTATCTTTTATTTTTTTTTGCTGTTTATCTTGTGGTAATTCTCCTTCAATAGTTCCTTGTCCAAAAAATGAAGGTGGTGTTACCCTACTCCTTCCTTTAACAACATCAGGAATAATAAAAGTATCATCTCTAAATTGTCCTCCTAATCCCAAACTGGCAACTACTATATCACTAGAAGATGGTGGAGCTATTAACTGAACATCACCAAATGATGTTGCAGTCAATCTTCTTCTATCTGGAAATTTAAAGTCTGTTTGTAAATCTGTTCTTGTTCCAAACTTTTCATTTAATCCCTTTTGTTCTAATTGCAACTGTCCAGAAATAGTTCCAGCCCTTTTGTCTAATACTTGTTGTCCTAACCCAGACTTTATCATGGACTGTTCTTCCCTTTGTAATTCTAAATCTATACCTCTTCTCTTAACTTCTGTTTCAAATCTAGTTCTTGATCTACCACTACGTCCTCCACCCTCTGCTTTAGATTCTGCTTGTGCTGTTTCAAAACCTTTACCAGCAATAGATTCTGCAAAACTTCTACTTGATGTTACTCTTAATGTTCCAGTCTTAGGATCACGAACACGAAAAACCCCAGGACTAACTTCTGTTATTGTTGGTGTTGAACCACCACTAGAAGTACGTCCTCCTCCTATCCTCCTTGTTATTGCACCAGCTTCAGAACCTAAACTTTTTCTTGCCTGTGATAGTTTTTTTGAAGCTGCAGCAACTGCTTTTTTTTGAGCTGGTGTTCTAACCATTAATTACAAACCTCCTCTATTTGTTTTTTGATGGCTTTACTTTTTCTATTAATATAATGTTGTCCTGATTCAAACGGTGCAGGATTGCTATCAGAAATAAATCCTGGGTGTTCTTCACAATTATAATCTTGAGGTATTAGTTGAGGTATTGAATATATGTATAACCCTACAAAACTAAGAATTAATACTACACCTAAAATTATAGGTATTGCCTTATTCATATCTTACCCTCCCCTAAAAACTGATTATCAAAAACAAATAAATCATCTTCCGCAGCCATTAAACCTATTCTAATATCTTCCCTTTGACCTGTAAGTATACCAACATCATTAAGAGATTCTCTTCGTTCTTTCTTTCTGGTTCTTCTAAATTGTTTTTGCTTAGTCTTTGAAGAACCTAATTTTATTTGTTGGTTAATTGTTAATCCCTTAAATCTTGATTTGTTAATTTTTTCTCCTATCCTAATATCCTTTAAACTAATATCGGATTTAAAATCTTGTATTCTTTTTGTAAGTTCTAGTCGTGTTGCCATTTTCTATAACTATAAGTAAGTTGCTTTTTATATACATTTTGTTTAATAAATATGTTTTTAAAAACAATAGTAGATGTTATGTTATGGATGAATATAGTTCTAAGGATGATGATGGATGGATGGATGCTGGTGCCGAATATTCTCCAAAGTCAGAATTCTCAAAACCTCGTGTTGTAGAGGAGGCTGTTACTAGATGCGTTACATTAAGAGCAAAAGAAATGAAGAAAGGTTATTACAATACAACATTTAGTAAAGAGGGATTACCATTAAAGCAATGGATAGAGGATTCTAGAAAAGCCTATTGTTCTGGTGTTCAAGCATTAAAGACTTTAATGATGCCAGAGATATTAATAGAGCAAAAGGATGAGACTGATGATAAGAAGGATAAGGATAAAACTGATAAGAAGAAACAAACAAAAATATTTTCTAAGATAAAAAGGATAAATGATTCATTGAAGGATTACGCTTATTATATATTAGAACAGAAAACTATAGAAGGTAAAACTAAATATATTAAGACTGATAAATATTATATGCCTGATGTGGACTCCATAGTTCAGGTGAGGAAAATATTTCCTGATGGTACAGAGCAACTAACACCCATGAATGGATTTTGGAATAATCATGTAAATGCTTACTGGGATAACATGGTAATACTTAATGATGAATTATTCGAGCAATTAATAATGGTAGTTCATAGATTGAATTATTTTAAATCTAGTGTAAACTTTTAAAATGAAACAGAAGAGAGAAATAGATTTGACTGGTATAGAAGAGAATGGTGTTATAAGAAAAGAGATATTAAAAGTTTATAGAACGGGTAAAATGAATGTTCTACATATTATCGGATTACCTGGAACTGGAAAATCTTGGTATTGCTTGAGGTTGTCTGAACAAATATCAGAAGATATACATGGAATAGATGAAGGAACTAAAGAACCTAACTATAAAATAACCTCAGATAATATTGTTGATAATCTACTTAATCTATTAAAGTTTATTAGAAAGGTTAAAGGACCTGGTGCAATTGTTGTAGCTGAAGAGATTGGTGTATGGCTTAATTCTAAAAGGGCAATGAGTTCAGAGAATGTTGATGCAGGTTATGTATGGGATACTCTTCGTAAGAAAAGAATAATAGTTCTTGCTAATAATCCCATCAGTAAAGATATTGATAAAAAACTTATTGCACTCTCTACCATGCAGATACAAACCCTAACACTAAATAAAAGGAAGGGCGTGTGTATTGTCAAGCCATTAAGACTGCAGACTAATCCAGACACTGCTAAGACATATAGACATAGGCTAACTGAGAATGGTCGTGATGTTCATAGGTGTTGGGGTGGCAAGCCAGATAAACAATTGACAGATGACTATGAGAAGGGTAAAGATGATTTCCTTGAAGAACTATATACTAGGCTTGAGAAAAAACATCAGGATAAATTAGATAAGGAGCTTGGAGTTGTTGCGGAAAAAGTTGGGGTTGTAACGCCATTGGAATGTAGAAGGGCAAAGCTTAAGGCAAAAGGATTAACTAATAAAGAGATAGCTGACATAGAGGGTAAGTCGGAGGAGGCTATACGTCTTTCGTTAGTAAGGTACAAATCCAAAATTTCTCAAAGTTCCAAAAATGAAAAAAACCCAAGTTCGCAATTGGCGAACGCAACAAATTAACCATTAAGGCGTTCATGCACACAACCTACCTACAAAGTCACTACTAACCCATTAATACATGCCTTTATATAGTATATATAGTATAGTATTATATGATAACATCAAAGGTTAGAGTAAATAAAAAGAACGGACAGAAGACATTGACTGTTCCAAAAGATGCGCCTATATATAAGAATGATTTGGTAATGCTAGTTAAGATACAAGAACCTACTCAGATGAACAATGATAAGGAGGTACAATACAATGGAAGAGACAGCACAAGATATGATAGAAGAATCGGATATGATTCAAGTCCATGAACCAGTTCAGAATAAAGATCCTTTTGATATGGATTTAGGTAATGTAGATAATGGTATGGATATGGGACTACAACTACCCGACATGGGATTAGGATTAGATTTCTAATCATAATATAATTTATTTTTATTTTTAATATATATGTTTTTAAGTAAAATAAGCATCTAAATATAAGATGAATATTTGGACAACTATAAGAAATATATTTCTTAGAAAAGAAAAGAAGAAGTTAGACGAAGAGTTTAAGAAAACAGTATTAAGATATACAGGTGAGGAGACTGATTGTTGGGCATGCCAACTACCAATCCATGAAAGTCAATTTAGTAGAAAGTTAAATGGAAAAACAATGCATAGGACATGTTTTAAAAAATTAAAGAAGATAGCTACAACTGGAGGAAGTATAGATGAATTTTAGTTTTATATCAGACTATACAGGATTGATAGCATTTTTGTTTATAGGTGGTTTTATCGTTTGGAAGTTTATATTAGAACCCATAGCGAATGAAGGTAAACCTATTGAAGATGTTGAAACTGATTAATAAGTTCTATATCAAAATAAAATCTCATTCTCCTTGTTACCCTATCTATTCCTAAAAAATCTGCAGCCTTTATTCTATCAAGCTCAAACCAACCAACTTCCTCATGTTTTAATAATTTTTTTATCGTATGAGATAATAATGAATAATCTAGTTCTAATGCTTCAGCTATCTGTCTAACACTAACTGGTAAAGCCACCTGTTCTAAATATTCAATTATTTCAGCTTGTCCAATTTTGTATCACCATTTTCTTTATTGAAATTAACAATACCAACTTCATCATTCGAGCAAGAACAAGAATTATAAAAATCATTATCTATTGCATATCTTACTGGATCATTCTTTATTTCATCAACATTCTTTACTAAAACCACTATGGCCATAATTAATACAATTATTAAAATTGATATTACAACTAATGCTGCAATTTGTATTTTATCTTTTGTTTCCATTTTATTTTTGTGTAAGGGCTTTCCACATAACCCTTATCACTATAAATGGGATTAGGACTGGAAATATTGCTCTCCAGTCCCTTAAGTAATATGCCCAAGCAAAAGCGAATAATAAAACTATTGTGAACACTTTACTAAATCCAAATCCCATATTATTTATTTAGTATTTCGATTAATGCTTCTTCTGTTGTTACTAAATTAACTGTAGTTCCTTCTTCATCAACATAAGATCTGACTTGTTGTACTGGAAGTTCCTTCACTACTTCCGTCCTCTCCGGTTTGACTATTTTCTTTTCCATTTTTTTTTGTTTGGAATTGGCTTTGTAATACTGCTAGTTTCCCAGTAACATTATTTACTATTTGGTTTGCTTTTCTTTTAGCTAACCAAATCATTATTGGTTTAGCTAGAATCGCTAATATTAATGGTGAAGCTATAAGTCCTACAATAAAGCCTATTAAAAATCCCATTTACTTATACCTCCTTTGTAATAATATTATTTTCATTTTTCACTCATCCTCTTTCCTTCTTTTCTTGCAGCTAAAATAACCCATGTCATAAATACAACTATTATTATTACTGTTATTATTAATGATGTTTCCATTTTAATGATTCACAAAACACTTACTTTGTGATTTTCTCCTTTAATTCTGTGTGTTGAGGTTGTTCTTTATCTTCACAATTTCTGTAATATATTAATAAAAATAAGAAATAAATAGATAATATATTTAAAATTAATATTACAGCTTTCGTTAATAATGGAATTAATATTGGAGATGATTCTGAAAATGCCAACCAATCAAACCAAATAGATGTTATGAAACCGAATATACCTACAATCCAAAAGAATTTATTTTCCATCATCAGTCTGTAGTATCAAATTTGATACTTTTCTCTCCATTTTTTAATTTCCTTACTTGACCCTTATAATATGTTATTCTCTTATTCAGGTTTTTTGTATATTTAAAACAGTTCTCACAAAACTTATGTCCCTTCATTTTTATACCCTTTCTCTTACAGCATGGGCATTTAATATATTCTACCATCAGAAACTTTCAAACGCTGCCTCCACAGCTTTCTTAGGATTTGCTTTAGTATAAATTCCAACCGTATCTAATCTACTCCATCCACCTAGGGCCTGTAATTGTGGTAGTGGTAAGTTTCTTTCGTTAGCTAGGTGATTTCCCCATCCATGTCTTAATGTGTGAAATGTTAATCTCTCACCTAAAACCTTCTCAGAAAGCTTACTAAACCTATTTTGGAGTGTTCTACGGTTAATATTAAGTGGTAAGAGTTTAAGGTTAGATTCGTTCAACCATTTAGACGTCATTGTAATTCTCTCTTTTCCACCTTTTCCTAAAACTCTTATAGTATGTCTCTTCAAATCAACTTGACTTCTAGTTAATGGTTTTATTTCTTGATTAGAATTTTTAGCTGGACCTACTATTTCTGAAATTCTTAATCCTGATCCCATAGCTAAACAATATGCTAGTTTAAATTTTCTATCTTTCTCTGCCTTAAGAACTATCTTAAAATCTTCTATTTCAATAAATCTAATTAATTTTTCTACCATTTCTTATGTACAACTCTATTTTCAGACGTATCATTCGTATTTATAATTTCTGATTCTTCAACTATTGGTTCATGCTTGTCATCTTGTAAAAGTTCTTCAATCTCTTCACAATCATCATCTTCGTCATCTTCGTCATCTTCGTCTTCGTCATCTTCGTCATCTTCGTCTTCGTCATCTTCTTCTTCCTCTTGATTATCTGTACCAGAACCACCACGTGCACCAAACATAAATGATGCAACTAACACACCTATAACTAATCCTAGAAAGACTATCACACCTATAATTCCTATTAATTCTGGATAATTACCAAATTCATCAACAATATCATTTGTAACATTGGATGCACTATAAATATCGTTACTAAAAGAGTCTTGAATTGCATCAAACATAAATATAGCAATAATAAGTAAAACGGATATAAGGACAACTGCCAATACTGCGCCAAATACCTGATCTAACCCAAGCACTGCTTTCTTTCCGTAAGATGTTTGTTTTTCCATTTTGTATTTTTTAGCTTTCGCTATTCTTACATCTTACTTCTTATTAATATAAAACCTAATAAAAAAATAAATTTTAGGCTAATTATAAATTAGTTTTCTTCTACTTGTTTTGTTGAAGTTAAATTAAACCTACCATCCTTAATCCTATCCATAAGACTATCTGTTAATAGAATTTTACTCCTACTAGCTTTATATTCATCCTCTGTATCTGTTTCTGCAATAGTTTCAGTCCACTTAATCATTATATACGCAGAGTCTTTAATTCTTTCAAATAAAGATTCCATTTGTTTCTCGCTAACTAAATCAATTCCGTCTTCAGTGCATGAATTTACTTTAAATACTTCCATCTTATTTCTTAGGTTTGGATGATTGTTTAATTTCTTCTTTCTTTTCAGAAACAGTCTTCTTGTCTGCTATAGCTTTTAATCCAACAAATCCTAAATCGTTTTCCCTTGCAATTTTATTAAGAGCAGCGTTAGCTGTTCCTGGATCTGATGTAGACATAGCAGAAATCATCTTACCCAAATCAAAACCATTCTTAGCTTCTCCGTCTCCTCCAGCGAATACTTTCACATCCGCAGCAGTAAGAGCCTTGGCAGTTTCTATACCGACAACTTTGTCTTTTTCAACAAGAAGTTCTGCTGTTAAAGCTATAATAGCTTCTGGTGTAAACTTATTTAGGGCAGCTTGAAGCTTTTCTTTTGCCTCTGCTTCCGCTAAACCTTTCTCTCGAATTGGTGCAGCTTCCCCTTTTGCAATTTCTTCTTGCTTAAGTCGGTCACCTTCACCTTGAAGACGCTTAGTCTCTTTCTTAATAGATTCTGTTTCTTTATCTTCATTAGCTTTTACAATTGCTTTTTCCTTGTCAATATTTGCCTGCTCAACTTCCCGAACCCTAACAACCTCGAACCTCTTCTCTTCTGCTAGTTTTTCTTGTTCAGCAATCATTTGCTTCTTGTTTTCTTCTCTCTCGGCAACTACCTGGTCCTTAGCAATTTCTCTTGTCTTATATTTTTCTTCAGCTTCTGCTTCTTTAATACGGGCCTGTTTAATCTTTTCAGCGTTCTCTTCACGAGTCCTAGATTCAATCTCTACTTCTCTTCGTTTAGAAATGTCTGAAATAATTGTGCTGTCTTCTGTATCTTTGAAATCTATCAACTGAAAGTTAGTTAGTTCTAATCCCCACTCTTTAAGGTCTGCTTCCATTGCCTTCTCAATTGCAGAACTCATTTCTTCTTTCTTTGAACGCATCTCAACAACATCATAGTTTGACGCTATTGCATTTGTACTAGATACGATTACTTCTTCAAGTTGTGGCTTTAACTTTTCTTCACTGTCCCATGTTTCAGCTGCTCTTTTAACATCTGAAATTCTGAACTTCGTAGAAGACTTAACATTAAACCTTGCTTGATTCTTTTCATAAGACTCTTGTGTTAAAACTATTTCCTTAATTGTTAAGTCCATAACTCTAACCTGTCTTCCTATGAATGGAATTCCAGCTGGAATCTTAAAATAAGTTTTCTTCTTGTCTGTTGCTATTGAATCATCTGAGGATACAATCATCTTCTTTGTAGGAGTCACAACTAAGTGAGCTTCTGTGGGAGAAACAATTCTATACCATGCAAATGCACAAATTACTGCAATAACTGTTATAGCTATTAAAGCATAAATTATCCAATCAATCATTCTTATATCTTACCTCCTTACAGTTTTTTGAATTTTCTTTAAACTTTAAAATCCTATTCCATGGCATTGTGATTTCATTTCTTCCAGATCTGAATTTTAAAAAATTGTCTGTCTCTCTAATAACTTCAAAGTATCCTTGTACTTTCTCCTCATTGTCATCCTTATAACTTATAAATTTCTTATTTTCCATTTTTTCTTATAATATTAATTAATTTTTTAATTCCTATAAATATTAAATAAATTACAAGTGCAGCTGGAATCATAATTGGTATAGATACTGATACCAACATAAATATAAAATATAACTTAATAATCATTAATCCATAATTATAATCATACTGTGGATTATTATATCCGAACTCAATAAAATATTTACTTATTTGCATTGCACTATAACCAAGCGCATCAACCAATTTTCCTATCATGTTTGAAACCCTACTTGCTTGGGCTATATTAATTGAAGTCATATCTGTAAAATTATCCATCACTTGTTCTGTATAGTTATAATTCCATGAAAGTGTATTTTCTGTTAGATTATAAATATTTTCTATTTCTCCACTCTCATACAATGTGTGTCCAATTAACATTAACATAAAAGCAATTAATATAATCATAGTAGAAAATAATTTCATTTTAAATCTCCATACAGTGTAATTGAAACAGCTCCGCTAGTTAATTGTGTAATTTCGTACCGATACCATTCTAATTCTTTATCGCCTATATCTTTTTTAATTTGATTCATTGCCTTGTCAATCATCTTTTCATAAGATGTAAGATTCATACCGAATGTATTTTGCCATCTTGCCACTATGTCTAAGAAAAAATTCCTAGACACAACTTTAGTTATAGTTATGCTTTTATTTTCCATTATTTTTATTCTACTTATCGTTCCTAGTGAGCCATAGGCATAATGCCCCAGCCACATTCCATAGTATAAGTAATATTATCTTTAATGATACTTCTTGTATCAAGAATGATAATCTATACCAAGGAATTAATGTTAGTCCGTAAATAGCAGCAACTAAAAGTTCAATCCCAAAGATTAAAAATCCTAATGCTCTTATTCCATTCTTCATATTTTTATGGTATTTTTCAGTAAGCTAATAAAATTAATGATATTAACATTCCTAAAGTACATCCCAAAGCAATAGAAACTATTGCTACTGGATAGTCAGGTATTATTCTCATTTTTTATTATCTCTTTTATTTAGTTCAATATAAGTATGTTTTCCGATCCTTGTTATTTTTATTAATCCTTCTTTCTCTAGTTCTGGAATGTATTCTAATTTTACTAAATAATAAGGCATAGGTTTAACTAAGTTATGTAATCTAGAAATTGATATTTTCTCCTTATGATTCTTCAGCTCTTTTATTATTGTCTCTTTTTCAAAACTCATTTTATCACTCTTAAATATTGTAAGGTTTTAGTCTTTAAATACTTATGGGTATGTTTTATGTGTAATTTATCTATTGTCACCATATTTTGTGTATATTTTTATTTTTATCTATGTGTTAATATTTATGTTCCGTACCCAATAGGCTTCTTTTGTGAATCATCTTCTAGTAACATAATTATTACAACTCCTACTTAATCCATCGCAATCTAAACAATCCTTTAATTTTCCTTCTGTTGTTGGTCTGCTATCTTCAGCTATACTTTTCCAGGTACATCCATTATAATCTGGATACCTATCGTTAAACCTTTTAAGTCCTGATTTATATTTAGCTTCCATCTTTACTCCTATGTTTAGAACTGCGTCGTGTTTTATATAAACTATATGCAAATATTGCAACACAGAATAATACAAATGCTCCAGCTACCCAAACTAATATATCTGCAAAACTTGACCAAAAAGCAAACTGTTCGGCATTCATTCTGACTTGCTCCTAGATACGAATTTAATAAAAGCTTGCATTGTTATCTTCCTTCCAACTATGGCCCTATCATCAATATAATAATCACATTCTGGTTTATCCATTACTAGCTTATGAAACTTTACATTGTTTTTCTTTAGCCATTTAATTGTGTTCTCTCTTGCTTTTGAAGGCCTTGCTGTGTTTAGAATTATTGTATTTCCATTGTCGAATAGTTGATTAATCTTTTCTATCGTGTTTGAATATACTCTGTTATTGATTAAGTTGTCGTAACTAAAATCTGTTATCTTTGTTTCTACTCCTATTACTCCGTCAATGTCTATTGAGAATGATTTCATTCTGGTAACCTCGTAGATACGAATTTAATTATCATAATATTCCAACTCTCCTAAATATTAATCCAATAATTATAAGAGCAATCAACAAACAGACTGCCGAAAGAATAAGACTCATTGTTCTTCTCCTGACACAAGTGCGAAC
>SDBT01001724.1_pt1 | contig 38886 bp, 34 predicted proteins | sample 2277101 | NCBI WGS metagenome assembly SDBT01 (sample SAMN10404973, study PRJNA504765) | marine sediment metagenome | isolation source: marine sediment core GS10_PC15, 103 cmbsf | place: Arctic Ocean: Southern Knipovich Ridge | collected 2010 | reverse complement strand
AAACATGAACATGCAAAACATCTGGTTAACACTTATCCTAACCTGGTGCTGATCAGAACATTTTCCAAATACTATGCTCTTGCCGGAATAAGAATTGGGTATGCTCTGATTGGAGAGAATTTGACAAAATTGGCAAAAATTGCCAATCGATATTTAGGATTTAATCTTATCTCAGAGAAAATAGCTCTTGCAGCGCTCGATTCACCAGAATATTATGAAAAGATCGCGGATAACATGAATTCTGATAAGGAGCTCTATTACCAGGAACTTGGAAAAATTCCTGGATTTACCGTCTATAAATCAGATGCTAACTTCGTTTTAGTAGAAATTCCGACAGAAATAAAAGATTCTTTAAAAAAATTTCTAACAGACAAGGGCCTGATCATCAAATTTATGAATGAGGAAGTCTTAAATTCCCATCTGCGCATTACCCTTGGTACACAAGAAGAAAATCGGATGGTTATTGACGCAATTAAAGAATACTCCACGTCGAAATAACACCAATGAGTCTATATACCGAATACAAAAAATCACTGAAAATGCTTGAGGTTGAGGAGATCCTTGACCTCATTATTTTTCGTCCCCCTGCTTTCCTCTTGGTAAAGTTAATCTACCAAACCTCGATCACGCCAAATCAAATCACCTGTGTATCTTTGTTTTTTGGCGTTTTTGGCGCTTTCTTGATAACCTTTGGAACAGCATCTGCTTATACTTTAGCGGCGATATGTTTTATTATATATAATATTTTGGATTGCAGTGATGGACAATTAGCACGTCTTCAAAACAGTGGGACCTTAACCGGACGTATTGTCGATGGTTTTGCTGATTATATTGTGGCTATCACTTCTTATCTGGCTATTGGTGTTGGATATGCAAGCAATACAAACGATCCCTTTTTTTACTGGACTCTTACCGTTCTTGCCGGCTTCAGTAATGCTCTACACTCCTTTGCGCTGGATTATTACCGTAATCAATTTCTGGATTATGCCCTCGATCGAAAAAGTATTTTGGGAGAAGATTTGGAGCAGTTCGAAACGGAATATAAAAGGTTTATCACCGTAAAAAAGTGGTCGTTCGATCGACTCCTGATTTGGATTTATCTGAAATATTCCCGCATCCAGATCAGCCTTTCTTCAAAACAAGATCAGAGTCAAACCAGAATATACGATCCCAAAGATTATTATAATAAGAACAAGCGAATGATCCATCTATGGACCTATATCGGACCTACAACAGAGTTGACCTTTATGATTGTGTGTGCTTTCATAAACCGTTGGGATATTTTCTTATGGGGAATGGTGACTATAGGGAGTATCTATACTCTGATTCTTTATATCATACAAAAATCAGTCAATGCCTCACTGAAAATAATAAAGCCTTAATGAAAGCTGTTATCCTGGCCGCAGGGGTCGCCTCCCGGCTAAGACCTCTTACTGATAACACACCAAAATGCCTGTTTAAATTGGGTCAAAAATCTATTCTTGAAAGAACGATTGATAATCTTATCGACAATGCAATTAAAGAGTTGATAATAGTGACCGGCTATTTGGAAGAAAAAATCAGAACATTTATAGATGTTACTTATCCCTCTCTGAAAGTTACCTTTATCTATAACGAGATTTTTGACTCTACAAATAATATCTATTCACTCTGGCTGACAAAAGACTATACTCAGGACACTGATATCCTGCTAATGGACAGTGATATCATATTTGATCGGGGTATTGTGGAATTGCTTCTCATTTCCGGACCCGGAAATTACCTCGCTGTGCGATCTGATCATGTACTCGGTGAAGAGGAGATGAAAGTAACCGCTAAAACTGATAATGAAGTTACTGAAATTAGTAAGAAAATAGATCTTCAATTGGCAACAGGTGAATCAATAGGAATAGAAAAATTTGAAACCGGATTTCTTGAAGTATTGTTTGAAAAATTATATCATCGCGTTGTAACTGAAGGTCGGGTTAACGATTTCTATGAGGCCGCTTTTCAGGATGCGATTGATGATGGTCAAAAACTCTATGCGGTGGATGTCGGGGATTATCGGTGCATCGAAATTGATACGGCGGAAGATATTGAAAACGCAGAAAAAATGATTTCGAAATATATAGATAAAAATTAACCACAAAGGACACAAAGAAATTCTCAATATTGTCATCCCGGAGGGAACTTTGCAGTTGTCGATACAAATCTTGCATGCAATTGCAAAGATCCTTATAGGATGACATAAAAAATTCGTGTTAATTCGTGGTAAATTCGTGTCAGCCGGTAGGCTGATCCGCCCACTGGCGTGATAATTCGTGGATTAAAACTTTTGCGTTGAGGCAAGAGACGAGTAACGAGAAACGAGATCAGGTTTTATCTTCTTCCTCAACACCGGTAAGATCAAAGGTAAGTTCATCAAGGCCAAAAATACTTTGAAGAAACGCGGTTAATCCGGTACCCTCAAGTACGGCATGAAATTTAACCACGCCGATCCCCGGCGCCAGCCACTCCGTCACGGTATTTTTAGAACCATGTTCCGATTCAATATTTAATCGTATCTTTAAACTATTGAACTCTCCAACTGGAGTTGAGACAATTTCTTCACCCAGTGCTTCGCCTGTAATTGTCAACCTGCCAGTATCACCATCTGCAATTTCAAATCCTTCCCATTTCCACTTCTTTCCAACTTCCAGAGGAAGTGGCAGTCTCAGTACAGGTTCCGGATAGGTTACCGTAGTTCCAAAAAACCACAGCGCACTACTTTCGGTTCTGGTTAAATAGATACCATCTTCACCTTTGAAAAACTGCTGTTCATAAGATATTTTACCGGCATCATAGGTGAGTACAAGTTCTTCACCATTGGGAGTAACACCTGCTTCAGTTTCCCCCGCGTTCGAATCATACAAATATAAAACATCCGTTTTTAAAGGAAAATATTCAAATCCAAATTGTTTTTTGGATTCAATGTTAAGATTGATCTCTAATCCTTCAAAATATTCAGTCAATTCTTCAGATTCAGTCAACACAGATACATTACTCATAGTTTCATCTGCTTCTACCGGCACCTCAGAAATTCCACTTGAAAGGTGTGCAACTGAATTTTGGGAATACACAACCGGTACAGATAACATTATCAAGACTGCAAATACCATAGCCGTTTTCATTTTTCATTTCTCCACTTTAATCACTATACTAAATTTTAAATCAAATTTGAATTTATTGGTTGTAGAGACTGTAGAGACGTAGCATGCTACGTCTCTACAGAATTACAGATACTTTTAGCCTAAACGATTTCGAAGGGGAAAATGTTCCCAGAATTATTAGTCTGGATAATTCGTGAAATTCGTGGACATTATTTTGATTACCCCGAGGCCTCGAGGCGCTATGAATAGATCAGGTTTAGCTAATCAAAAGGAATGACTCTTGGCTTGCCGCGGGTGAACTGAGTAAATAGAGTTGGGTCGGTGGTCGATATTTCAAATCCGAAATGGCTGATCCCACCAGGTACACTTGGATAATAGGCAAACCTCAAATTGATAGTCTGAAGTACCAGACCTTCATTTCTGATCCGACAGCCAAACCCGATTGCCGAAGAAAAATGATTTTCCTTCCAGAGTCCTTTTTGAGCGCTGATCCATCCCAGATCTGTAAAGGCTAACAACGAGAATTGAAAACCTATTAAATTCCAAGGCGTAAAGGCCACACTTTCTAAATTTACTACCAGGCGCTCAATTCCATCCAGAGCATCATGGGACAAACCCCTGATACCATCTTCATCCCGGATATCAATCACATTGTCATTAAAACGGTTTACACCAGTAAAATAATTCGCAAACAAAAAATGTCTGAATCTATACCTACCAGCATCCATCAGTGGGCTGAAATACTGATAATAAAAACCGACCAATCCATCCTCTGATTTTTCACGGTTTATAAAAGTCGCAGCCTGAGTTTCAAAAGCCATATATCCGATATCATCAAACCAGGAAGCAATCCTCACATCGATCCCAACATAGGGACGATTTTTAAACTCCTCATCAGAAAATCCACCGGTCAGTTCAAAAGCATACCCTGTTGGCACATCTTCAGTTATACCAAACCCAAAGATCATGCTACTGGTTAAATATTCCCTTTTATCAAAAATCAAGTTTGCAAGATACAATTTCTGTACATGATAGGAGAAATTGCTATCGGCCAGAACCTCCGGTCTCTTGTCAAATGTCTTCCTGAAATATCTGGCTCCAATTTTCAAACTTCTTCGATTTTCCAATTCCCCCATTATAAAGGAGCGTCCCAGCCAAAAATCATAGGTATTTGAAACATAAGTCACTGTCCGATAGTTTTGAAGCTCATCCCTGAGAGAAGTTCTTATTAAATCTATCCCTCCTCCGTATCTTGTCTCCTGTGTCAGATACTCCTTGTAAAATCTCAACCAACCTTGTTGCTTATCATGAGCATATATATACTGAAGTGTCGTGCCTATAAAACTTCCTTTTATATTGTTTACATCAAATTTGCCCTCATAATCCATTTTCTGATCGAATTCTGAACGAAATCTAAATGTATTACGGAATTCCCACCCGTTGCCAAACAGATTTCTCTCATAAACGCTGACTGCGATGTCATCTATATCCCGTGGTTTTATACTCACACCGAGTGAAAAAACATCCCGGGTTATAACAAGAATATCCACCTTATCATCTTCCGTTCTGGGAACGACTAAAATTCGGGCATCACGAATAAAGGACAACTGTCGTAATATCCTCTCATTATCAGCAAGTTCAAAAGGCTGTATCTTATCTCCTTCTTCAAATAGGAGATTATTATAGATCACCCAATCTTTTGTATCGATATGAAGAGAGTTACCAAATTTATCTATTTTGGATACGGTAAATTGCAGGCTATCATCAACAGAACCACCAAAGACCGGAACTTTTTTTAAATAAATATTCGCAATGATTTGATCTTTGTATGGGTGAAATTTTTCTTCACTTTCGATCAGGTCCGATTCATATATATTGTATTTGTTTGTCGTATCCCTGAATATAGCACCATGAAGCATATCGAGGATATCCTTTTTCAACGACGTTTCTTCAAGAGGCAATTCGAGTGAATCCTTTTCACTAATATGTACAGTTAGTGTATCTGCTTCATTGTTAATATCCGTTGATTCCGGATCGACAGGTACGGTAGCCTTGTTTTCTATTCCCGGATTTCTCTCGTCCCTGTTCATTTCCGTAGTGAGAGTCCATTGAGCATGCAAAGAAGATATGCAAAGAATAAAACTCAGAAATATATATTTAGTTAGTTGCGTTATCAAAAATCAACTCTCTGTCTATTTGAAATACAAAATATATTCTAACAGCTTATTATTGACAGTGTTCCATTTAAGTTTATAAAATTAGTAAAATCTGTAATTGAAAGCCATAGTATTGCTCCTTTAATGACCCACCGCGTCTCACTGCGCTCGACACCCCTCCCTGCAAGCTTGCAGGGAGGGGCCGGGGGAGGGTCAGCGATTTTGAAGAGATATTAATGCTATTATAGCCAAAAACTTTGTTATTTCCGCCGCGGCGGATCGCTGGGGCGATTAGCAAAATTTTTACTTTCTGTGAGACTATTTATTTCACAAAGACGCCATGATAATTATAGAACGCTGATAACGCTGATTCCCGCGGATTTTTTATAATATATTTTTTTAATTCGTGATAATTCGGCCTGCCCCGTTCTACGGGGGTAATTCGTGGACATTTTTTGATTACCCCGAGGCCTCGGGGCGCTATGAATAGATCAGATTGATTCAACTGGAGAGACAATACCATGCAAGAAATACAACATGTTTTTGATGGCAAAAAGGGTTCGTTCTATATTGAATTAAATAATCAAAAAGTCGCAACGATGGATTATGTGATGGCGGGCGACACAAAACTAATTATTGAACATACAGGGGTTGATGAGTCGTTAAGAGGTCAGGGTATCGGGAAAAAACTCTTAGAAAAAATGGTTGAGTATACCCGTGAAAAACAAATATCGGTGATGCCTCTATGCTCTTTTGCGAATGCCATGTTAAAAAAGACACCTGAGTGGCAGGATGTTCTTAGCTAAGTGGGTGGAAAATCTTTCAGAATTTTATCACAAGTAGCATCTAAGAACTTTTGCTCACCTTCTGCATCACGGTCCTGAAGTATTGTGGTTCCCAAACCACGCCAGGCAAGTTCTTTTTCCTTTGTATCGACAACATCGATTACCAGGGTACCCTCTGCATAATAGCTGACGTCTGTACGACCACCATATGGCCCCCACCAGGGATCATACCAACCATAACCACCCCAGTTTGTGACCTGCATTCTTTCCTTGCTGCCACCATGAATCACGACAACAAAGTCTGCCTCATCAGATTCAACCAGTTCAAATCCTTTTGCTTGGAGCGCTTTGTCAATCGAGGAAATAATCCGTTTTTTTGTTAGTGGATATTTTGACAATTCATCATCTGGTTGTTTTCCGGTGTACCACTTGTATGTTTTGTAACTTGCAAAATCCTTTCCGGGATCGTAATCGGTTCTTACAGTGACTGATGATGAACAACCAATCGATAGGACGAAGGCAATAGTCAATACGATAGAAAAAACACGTATCATAAAACTCTCCTGTAATCTTTGATTAGAATTTAATAATTAGTCCACGAATTTTAGATTTATCAAATAGCGACAGTAAAGTTTCCCTTTAATAAAGGGGGAACTAAACCGTTGATTATATGTTACTTATATTCTTAAACATTGAATTTTTATGAATTATCCAGGCTAAAAAAAAATTTATAATCCGGCAAATATAACATTATTGGCGACTAAATAAAAAAAATAATATATTAGCATATTTCTAATTTTAAGGAACCCAAAATGAAAGACCGTTTGATTTGTAAAAATATAATTAATATACAATTTATTTTGATGGTTTGTTTGTTGATTCTAGCACCAGCGATCCATGCCCAGGAAAAAGAGGAAGAAAAAAAGAAGCCTGCACCCATTCCGACTGCTGATATTATTAAAGAAGCTGAAACCATTACTGCTACCTTGCAAAAAATGAGTGCTTCACTAAACCCTGTAGATAGAATTGTTGACATTGAGGAGAGATACCCTGAGTATCTTAAAACTATAAATGATTTCAAAAAAGATCCGGAAATGCAGAAACTCGATAAAATCTCGACGAACAAACTTGGTGATTTACAGAAAAAATGGATGTCATATCTCGCTAAATTAAACGAATGGAAAAATAATCTTGTCACGCGCTCAGAAAATCTTGAGAAAGATCGGATCAGTCTGTTGGATACCAAAAGGATTTGGGAGGCTACTTATACTGCGGCTAAAGGAGAAAAAGTACCAAATCAAATGCTTGTCCGTATTAAAGAGTTGCTTACGGCGATCAATGATGTTCAGGCCAGGTATCGAAAACGGCTAGATGGAATTATAGTCTTACAAAACATTGTTTCTAATGAGGTAAAAGTAATAGAAGTGACTATTGCCCAAATCGATGAATTATTACTTCATAAAAAATTGCAAATCTTTAGTATCGATTCAAAATCACTTTGGGACGCTTTTGAAGCAAAGGAGGAACAACAGAGCTTTTCAGAATATCTTTCCGGGAATTTTGAGAGACATGCTGAGACACTTGCTGATTTTTATAACAACTTTAAAGGTAATATTTTAGTTCATTTTACACTCCTGATCATAATTTTAGCTTTTCTTCTGGTCCTTCGACGATTTGGAAATGAACTAATCATGGATAAAGAAGCAGCAGAAATATCACGGGAAATATTAAACCATCCCTATTCAGTTGCTTTGCTGGTAACCCTTCTATTAACACCAGAATTGTACCCGCGGGCCCCAAATCTTATCTCCAAACTGGCCCAGATTTTAAGTCTGATACCTGTATTACGTTTATTACCGGTTCTGTATGTTGTAAAAATCCATAAAATGCTTCCCCTGTTTACCGGTATATACTTTTTGAATTTAATCTATGTTTTAGCTTCCGAACAAGCCCTTATACATCGTATTTTTTTACTTTTTATTACAATACTATCCCTCGTTTTTCTTATTTGGATTATCAGACAAAAATTGCTTCATTCTATCGAATCAAATAGTCGCCTGGCAAAATTTGGTTCATTTCTAATCACTTTATTCGCCATATTTTTGATGATTTCTATCATTGCCAATGTAATCGGCAATGTAAGTCTAGCAAGTTTACTAACCACTGCTTCATTGGCAAGCATCTATCTGTCTTTTATTCTTCTGACCGGAAGTCTTGTTCTGATTGGTTTACTCAATCTTATCCTCAGTACAAAATTGGCTTTTGTTTCCCATATTGTTCGCGTACACTCAAAAAAAGCAAGGGAAAAGATCACAAAATTTATCTACTTCATAGCCTCACTCTTGTGGATAATTAGTACGATGAAATTATTCACCATCTTTGACTTCATCTATGATTGGCTCAATGCAATTATTTCTGAGCGTTTACAAATTGGAAGTGTCGATATTTCCATCGGTGACATTTTGGTCTTTTTTCTTGCCATCTATGCCTCCATACTGATCTCTCGCTTTATCAGATTTATTCTGGAAGAAGATGTATTGGTTCATATGAAATTACCAAGAGGTGTTCCTGCCGCAGTATCTATGTTGACCAATTATGTGATCATCGGTTTTGGATTTATGATTGCCTTATCTGCTGCCGGATTTGATCTTAGTAGATTTGCAATTGTGCTTGGTGCCCTTGGGGTTGGTATCGGATTTGGTTTGCAAAATATTGTCAATAATTTTATCTCAGGCTTGATACTGATATTCGAGCGGCCAATTCAGTTGCGTGATACGATTTCTCAGGGTGAACTTCTTGGAACCGTTACCCGGATTGGCATACGCTCCAGCACGATTCGGACATTTGACGGCGCGGAAGTCATTGTCCCTAATGCAAACCTTATTTCAAATGAAGTAACCAACTGGACACTCTCGGATCGTCGGCGACGAATTCAAATTCTGGTAGGGGTCGCTTATGGGACAGATCCCGATAAAGTTTTAAAAGTTTTAAAGGATACAATAAAAAGCAACCCGAATATTATGGATACGCCTGAACCGATGATTCTCTTCAGGGAATTTGGGGATAGTTCGCTTAATTTTGATGTGCGTTTCTGGACAGCCGATTCAACTACCTGGTTGGAACTGCAGAGTGATGTCACTATCGCTATCAATAATGCGTTTAAAAAAGCAGGTATCGAAATCCCCTTTCCACAACGAGATCTTCATCTCCGATCTATGGATAAAAATATTATCAGTGAAGTAACAAAAAAACAGGTTAAGCAAAAAAAGGAATCATCGGAGAAGTGATGGAGTATGAAGGAATAAGGTATAGGGGTATAAGGGTATAATTTATTATCAATTGTAATACTGATTAAATTGTCACTCCATGTAGTTGCATGTGGTGTTATTCTTTCTTTAATATATGACACATATGTTCTTATGACCGGCGAACTTGCCCAAACCATAAGAAAAGCAATTAATGATTCACAGAAGAAAAGTTAATGATTCCGATGATTTTTCATCAAACAGATGAATGTTTTCAAGATTAATATATAATTTTATTTGATCGTTGATTTTTACATTTGTGGATGGAGCGGTTCTGATAATAAAATTTTGATCATCTGTCCGTAAATATAAATAATTCTCGCTGCCCATTGGTTCGATTACTTCAACCAGCGCTTCAATTAAATTGTATTCTTCTTTCTCAGATGACTGCATCGAAAAATCTTCCGGTCTTACTCCCAGTATAATTTTTTTACCTTTTTCCTTAATCAGGTTTTTTGATAATTGTCCGGGAATTTGAATTTCGAAGGATTTACTCTTAAACAATGTCGTTCCATTCTCAACCAATTCTCCGCTAAAAAAATTCATCGCCGGGCTTCCGATAAATCCTGCAACAAATTTATTAACCGGCTTTGCGTATAAATGTGTCGGCGAATCAACCTGTTGTATGATACCGTCTTTCATAACAGTGATACGGTCACCCATGGTCATCGCCTCAACCTGGTCATGGGTAACATAGATCATTGTTGCTTCAAGTTTTTGATGGAGTTTGCTAATCTCCACGCGCATCTGTACCCGTAATTTTGCATCCAGATTTGAAAGAGGTTCATCAAACAAAAACACCTTTGGTTTTCTAACAATAGCTCGACCTACCGCAACTCTTTGTCTCTGACCGCCGGAAAGTTCTTTTGGGCGACGATCTAATAGATCCTGAAGACCAAGAATATCACCTGCTTCGTCTACCCGGCTTTTAATTTCTTCTTTACGAAATTTCCTCAGTTTCAATCCAAAAGCCATATTCTCGAAGACCGTCATATGGGGATAAAGGGCATAGTTTTGAAATACCATGGCGATGTCCCGGTCTTTAGGCGGTATGTCGTTCACCAGATCATCATTAATAAAAATTTTTCCAGCAGATATTTCCTCTAAACCAGCAACCATTCTGAGGGTTGTAGATTTTCCACATCCGGAAGGCCCAACTAAAACCATAAATTCTTTATCATGAATCGTAAGACTGACCTCATCTACCGCTTTGATCCTCTCATTAAAAATTTTTGAGATATTTTCTAACCGGACTTCTGCCATTTATTTACCTCCTGGATTGATATCGTGAATAAGACCATCTTGAGATGATGCATTACTAATAAATATATGTTTATCTATTGATTAGCGCAAACTAAAGATAGGATTTCCTCCAATTTTAACCTATTTTATTGTATCAAAACATCCCGGTCATTATTTTTAATTAAATTCACAACACTGGTGATTCAGAAAGAATCTAATTTAAACAGAGCACGAAGACACATAGAAATATCTTTAATGATGCCCATGAGATCTCACCGGTTCAGGATCACCTGGGCAGCCGGGGTGGCGTAGCCCGAATAAAGACCATCGTAGATAAAGTCCGCATGCAAAATGCTCAAACGATCGTTGTCTTTGGAGGAGATTTGGCAGGCGGGACGCTATTTGGGGCTGTTTATAAGGGATTTCCGCTGGTTGAAGCTTTTAACCTCTTGCCCCTCGATATCGCAAATTTTGGTCAGCATGATTTTGATTTTGGACCTGCCGAGACAAAAAAGTTGATTAGTGCATCCAGATTTACCTGGATTTCCTCCAATATTATTGATAAGGATTCCAATCCATTTGCAAATGTGCCAACCTATACTGTTCGGGAATCCAATAGAATTAAGATCGGTTTTATTGGCCTGACTGATGCGATGAATACAACCAAACCTACCGGAAAGATTATACAACTTCCTCTGATCCCATCAGTGAAAAAAGCAATTGACCTTATGAAGAATGAAATTACTGATGTGGATGTGGTCGTGGCTGTCACCCAAACAACTCAGGAAAAGAATGAACAGTTACTTATAAACGAAGAGAGAATAGATATTATCTTATCTGAGGAACAGTTTGAGGAACGAAGTAATATATATTATGTCGCCGGACGGCCGATTTTTTCGCCCTGTGGAAATATGGGTTCAGTAATTCAAATTGATATCACTAAAAATGGATCTGAACTATCGATTTTTTCTACCGTTCATCCGGTAGATAATTCGGTAGCGGAAGAGCCTGAACTGCTACAGTTACAGAAAAAATATCAGGATTCTCTCGAAGCAAAACTTGCCAGGCCTGTTGCCCATGTTAAAACACCCCTCGATGGCGGTGTCAATACCGATTTTAAATGTCGGTGGGGAGAAACGAATTTAGGTAACCTGATAACTGATGCTTATCGATTATATTATAAAGCTGAATTCGGGATTATAAACGGGGGAGGAATCCGGGCTAATATACCTGCAGGAAAATTAACGCTTAAAAATGCTCTATCTGTTCTTCCGTTTCACAACAGAGTATGTCTGATACGTATATCAGGGCAATTACTAAGACAAATGCTTGAGCATGGGGTGGCGGATGTGGAATTACGAGATGGCGCTTTTCTCCAGATTTCCGGTGGTGTCTATCGGTACAATCCGAAAAAATCACCTGGTGAAAGAATTATCTCCGTAAAAGTGGGAAATAACAACCTGGAAGATGATAAAAAATACACAATAGCTCTCCCGGACTATATTCTCAGAGGCGGAAATGATTTTACAATGCTCACAGAAGCAGAGATTCTTGTTTCTCCTGCTGATGGGAAAGAGGACGTTGATATTTTTATACAGCATTGCCGGGAAATAAAAACTATAAACGCACAGTTGGAAAATCGCATTATTATCGAACAGAAGTTATGAGCCAAATGTTAGAACAAATAGTCAATATACCGAGATGGATTTTAGCGGGATTATCCTCCTTTGTCCTTATTATATTGATGGCGTATAGTGCCATAGAGGGATCAAAATTAGAAAATGAAAAAATAAATCTTTTAAATCATCCCCTGGAACATCTACAGGAGAAAATCAGATTAGGATTTCTAAAGATCGATGAAGTCAATGGTTATGAGATAACGGGTCATGATTCTCAGCGCAAATACCAACTAACCAGTGACCCTTCAATGAATATCCGGAAGGGAGAAACATATTCATTTATCGGAATGATCACCGCCTCAGGGAAAATCAGGGTTAAAGAGATACAGCATCATCCCTATCGCCTGCATAAATATCTCCTCTCAAGTTCTGCAATTTTAATTGTGCTTTATTTGATTATAAAAAATATTCGGATCCAGAAAAAAGGGCGATATCTGACCTTAATTAATGAGGACAAATTTGATGCCTGATACTTTTACACATATTGCCTTACCGGCCCTGTTTAGCCGATCATTCAGATATCCGATTCTGGCTCCATTGGTACTAATCGGAACCGTATTACCGGATTATCTGCGTGAAATTTTTAAATTCCTTTTACCGGCAGTTTTTAAATCAGCAGTTTATCCATTTCATTCGATTCTGGGGATTATATGTGTCAGTTTATTTATTACTTCTTTTTTTAAAGTATCATTAAGAGGTCGTGTTTTTATTAGTCTGTTAACAGGCCAATCCCTCCACCTTATTTTTGATCTTTTTCAATTTTATCTGAATGGAGGACAACTTTATTTACTATTGCCTTACTGGGAGACTTATCAAATAGGAATATACTCTGATACCTACTGGATATATCTGTTTATTTTTTCGTTTGTTTCATTTTCAATTTTTTGTGTGCTACATCTCAGAAGGAAATTTAAATCGAACACCTGATGCAAAAGTATTTACCCTCCCTCAGCCCCTCCCTGCAAGCTTGCAGGGAGGGGTGTCGATCCCGCACCTGCGGGAGAGACGGGGTGGGTTAGTCAACTCTTCTGGATCGTACGCCAAAATCCACATTATCTTTTACCCAACTGAAAAAATAATCTTGCTCTCCGATTTGTTTCTCAGCGAGTAGAATTTTTGGATCCTTCCATGATCGCAATACTTCCGCATCCTGGGTCCAGATCTTTACACGGCGTCTTTTTACTTTTGTTTGCCATTTCATCCCAACATCAGCTGTCGTATATAACAAACGAATTGTTACATTCCTGGCCAGTCTCTCTAACGGTTCAACACGTATACTACGATAATCAGTACCACCTTCTACTTTTACATCCGGGATACCATCGCTTAGCATAACAACGGAGATAGGCCTTAAGACCAGATTTTTATTTTTAACCGTCTGCGCAACCTGTTTAAAAAAAGCATTATAATCCGTAAAGGGATTTGAAACCCTGGAAGGGAAAATCTCTTTTAATTGCGCCCGAATCTCAGGAATTGTTTTGTTTGCAAAACTTTGTATCGGGTAAAATGTTTTCGGTTCATTTGCTCTCGCTCCACCAATCGAACTGACAAATAGAACATTAGGAACTTCAAGCCCGCCCAGCCCGTTCAGATGGCAGTAAACATAATAAGCGAGGAAATCCAGCGAATCGTCAAAATATTTAGTACTTTTATAGGACCCGCTGATATCAACCCCAATAAAAAGAGAAAGTCGCGGTTTGGAGTTTTCTGTGCTCAAATTGCATCCTGAAAATAGAATCAGGACAACAATCAGATACGTTGCATATTTCAGAAATTTTTTCATTTAAACATTCTCCTTTACAGCATACATTTTATTGATAGATTTATTGCCACGAATCATTTGTTCAAAAAGCTGCTTTGTATCGGCAACGTCGTTAAAGTTTTTCAAAGGTAATTCAAACAGATGATGTCCACTGATCAGAAGTATACAAAAGTTAACAGTAGCTGCAACTACTTGTAGTGGTGGCAACATAAATGATTGTAGAAGATCTTCTCCCTTGGCCTGTATCCACTCTGCGTTCTCCTTCAAAGAATCCAGATAGCCATTTGAAAAAGAAATCTGTTCTTTTACTGGTCTTTGTTCTATCTTCGCAGATCTTAAATCTGCCCCCTGAATAATTTTCATTAATGTTGGTGTTCCATGAGCAGCAAACAGGAACCAGGAAAGACTGCGGATTCCAAACCAGGCAAAACATGAAATGGCCAGTGTCCAGAACATTCCCAGTTCAAAATTCTCAGAGTACTGTGCAAACCATGGTACTAAAGCATCGACGAATTCGCGGTATAAAAAGACAACTTCAACTAATAGTACAATTACTTCAATAACTCCAATTCCGAGGATTGCTGAGAATTCCTTCTTTTTGGTTGCATCAACAAACGTAGAAAGGACAGCATAGCTTCCAAGCACGATAAAAAACAGGAAGATGAACAATGGTATTCGTATAAAATTTTCTGAGAATTGTTCCCCGGTGATATTTGAAAAAGTATCGATGACCAGAGGTGTCGTAACAAATGTAAATATTGCCGCTTCAATCAGACACCAGAATATTGTCATGATGACAGCTATCCATGGAATGGATGAGCGACCGATTGATTGTGAGATCTGTCTGATCAATCTGAAGGGCAGAAACAATATTTCCTGAACCAATGACCACAAACCAAGTATTAATATCCTGAGCATTCCGGTCATAGACACAAGAAAGCGAAAAAGGAAGTTGATGATCCCTCCCCAGAAGGAGACAATAGATTTTCCAAGATCCCACCAGGTAATAATCAGTGTGGTAACAAACTGACGGCGGTTTTGTCTGAATAACACGGTCAATGAAGATGCAATACTGAGCCAACATCCTGTAATAATAGCAAGGACTGGCAACAAGATTAATATTCTTTTTCCAATCATTATCCAGAAAGGATCATTCATGCCCCAGGCAAACTCGATAAAAGCTCCCTGAAAATGCATGGGAAATAAGACGACGGATAAGATCATATTTACTAAACCACTTGTACCCTCAAACATTTTTTTCTCCTCAATAATATTCAGTTAATCATTCATTTTTTTAAACAATTACATTTCCTGATCGGATTAATTTCATTTTCAACAGATCCGAAGTCAGGAAATTGTCATACCAATTGGCTTCGTACTGTTACGTGCAAGATACGTGCCAATCCAAGTTCAATAGATATAACTATTTTATTTACAAAGGTTTATAGAGTGTGCTTTGTGGAAGTTCTTCAAAAACAGAACCGGATAATCTATGCAATGTTTATACACTGGAGAAGGTAAGGTAGGAAAATTTGTAGAGACGTTGCATGTCGAAGAACCCGTTTTACGGGTGCAACTTCTTTACAAATTTAATCATCAATCTTCAATTTCCCATATTCCATGATCAGGTTACCATCCACTCTAACCGTAGGTTTAAGAATAACACCATCCAGATGAATACCGACATTACAAGTCCCACCCATACTTAGATTATTTCCAAGGGCGATATGTATGGTTCCCATCACTTTTTCATCTTCGAGAATCTCGCCGGTCACGATTGCCTGATCGTTGGTGCCTATTCCTAATTCTGCAATGTTATAAGCATTTTTGCCCAGGGGTTCAAGCAATTCAATTAATTTTTCGGCTTCTTTACCACCTTCGATTTTCGTGGCAAAACCATTTTCGGCGGTAAGGGTGATTGGCATATCTTTAATTTTCCCAACACCTGCAAATGAACCATCAACGACAAAAACACCATTGGTTTGACCTTCAGCAGGCATCAGATAAGACTCACCGCTCGGCAAATTTCCAAATGATCCTTTTTTCGTAACAAGCCCGGTTGACGAAATGGCTTTTATACCCTTAATTGGGATGACAATATCTGTTCCCTTTGTTGTTGTAATATGTACCTCATTTGCTTCATCAAGGATTTTGCTTAATTGATAAGTGCGCTCTGCAATCCCATGATAGTCAGCTTTAAGCGTACGGATCATCACTTCATTCGTAATCCCCGGCATCGTTCCTACCCGGGCACCTACTTTGCAGGCATTACGTCTTGCATCTGTATGGGTTAAAGATTTAGCGGTTGGACATATCACCACATCATATTTTGTCATCAATTCCGCAATTGCATCCGGAGGTTCCTGGCCATTAACCTCCCGTTCCGGCATGACTAGAAGTACAGAATCGCCGGCCAGATTTTTGCCAACTTCAAAAAGAGTCGTACCTATTTCTGTTGTTTTATCATCGGTCAAAACCAATAGAGTTTCATTTGCTTTTAAGGCCATACAATCACGCAGGGCAATCTCTGCCGATTCTCTTAATCCTTCCATTTTTCCCCTCTGTCTTTTGGATGCTTTTTTTCTTTTTAATTTTATTTACCACGAAGGAGATCCTTCGACCTTTCGGTCTTTAGGATAGGCTCCGAGCACAAAGTTTAAAACCCTCTCATGTCATCCTGTCCCGAAACGGGATCCCGTTGGGATAAGGATCTTTGCAGTTGCTTGCTTCAGCTCTACCGACAAGTGCAAAGATCCCTTCGGGATGACAAAATAAAAAAAAGTCGTGGCGCTGCTAAGAAATAAATTACTCGGTTTCATCGACCACTAACTCCCGACCAAGAAAATGCCTGAGCCAAAAATTTACCGTTTCTCGTCTTGCATGTTTACGCCAGGCACCTCTTGTTCCATGTTTTTGATTGGGATAAATCATTAATTCAAAACCTTTATCAAATTTTTGTAAGAGCTGAATTAACTGTGTCGTATTTTGCATATGGACATTATCATCAAGCGCCCCATGGACTAATAGCATATAACCCTTGTATTTTTCCGCATGGGTTAAAGCAGATCCAAATGTATACCCATCGGGATTTTCAGCAGGCATATCCATGTACCGTTCTGTATAAACATTATCATACAAATGCCAGTCAGTAACAGAATAGAGCGCTACTCCATGGGTGAAATATTCCGCTCCATAAGTCAGAGCCATTGCTGTCACATAGCCACCATAACTGCCACCGGTAATCCCGATTCGATCCGGATCAATAAATGGTAACTCCCTTAACCATTTTACTGCCTCTATCAAATCGTTCATTTCCCACTTTCCCAGATTTCTATGCATAAGTGATTGACCCACTTTACCAAAATGAGAAGATCCACGATGATCAACAGAGATAATGATTATATCATGCTGCGCCAGATAATGATTTGAGAGCGAACGATATTTGTTTCTCACATCAGCCCCGCCAGGTCCCCCGTAAACCTGGAAAATTACCGGATATTTCTTTGATTTATCAAAATCCGGGGGTAACACCCATAAAGCAGGTAGTTTAATACCGTCTACAGTGGGAATTTTGAATATTTCTACTTTACCTAAATCATAGCTTTCCAAAGTAGTTGAATTTTTATCTCCGATCGCCCGTATTAAGTCACCCATATTATCATACAAATCGATTTTCTCAGGGTGAGAAATATTACTATAGGTATCAATAAAATAATTTCCGCCAGGAGAAACTTTAGTCGAGTGAGTTCCCTCGATCCGGGTTAGTTTTTTGAGATTGGAACCATTTAGTCCAACCCTAAATAGATGTGTTTCTGTTGAATTATCCCGAGAAGCCTGAAAATAGACATACCCTTTTTTTTCATCAACCCGGACAATTTTACTGACATTCCACTCTCCTTCTGTAAGGCGATGAATCAAGTTTCCATCCATATCATAAAAATACAGATGTCTCCACCCACTATGATCACTGCGAAGCAGATATCCTCGTCCATCTTTAAAGAGATACATATCTTTAAAAAATTCTACCCAGGAAGGTTGTGTTTCTTCATAAATCATTTTTTTCCGACCAGAAAATGGATCTGACTTATAAATTTGTATTTTATCCTGTCCCCTGTTAACCAATTGGAAAAAAAGTTTTTTACTATCCGGTGTCCAGAAAGGCCAGGCGATGTAATTATCAGCCTTTTCATCTGTATCAATCCAAACTATTTTTTCCTCATCGAGATGAACAATACCTGGTTTTACGGATGGATTGATATCGCCTGGTTTAGGATATCTTTGAACTTCAAGATATCCATGTATTCCTTCACAGTGAAAAATGGGGAATTCAGGGACATCGTTGTCATCAAATCTCAAAAATGCAATCATCTTACTATTGGGTGCCCACCAGAAAGCCTTATAATTGGATTTACGGCCAAGTATTTCTTCATAATATATCCAGGACGCATATCCATTATATATCAAATCTGCTCCGTCATTTGTAAGACGTCTTTCCTCGCCCGTTTCAATGCTGATTATATAAAGATCATGGTCACGGGTAAAGGCAATTTGACACCCATCGGGTGAAAAAGTCGGGTTTTTTTCTTTTGCTTCTGTATCTGTCAATTGGCGAATCGATCCATCAACTCCGGAAAAATAGTAGAGATCGTCTATAAACCTGATAATAAAACCTCTAAAATCTGTAGTGCTTGCCTCCCAGGGTACAAAAATTCTTCCCTTAACAAATCTTTCATTAACTGGCGTAAAGTCAACCAGTGACTGGGTTTCCCCGGTTTTCGCGTGGATTTTCATCAAATGAGTTTTTTTGTTTTTCTCATGGGGCATCCAGGCCAGATAGTACTCATCATCCAACCAACCCACTAAATCCGGGACCTTTCCCATTAATGCCGATTTTGCTTTCCCATAAACCTGTTCGTAAGTAAAACTTTTTTTCTGCGCATGGCTGATATGGACCAAATTAAGAAGAATAAAACCTATCAGTGAAACAACTATCGCCTTTTTACTTTTAATTTTCATAAAGCTTTTTTAAATTTTGAATTTATTACCCTAGTTAATTCACAAATTTTAAAAAATAAGTGCATAAGCCTTGTATTATCAATAAGTTAATTCCACCTTAGAAAAGGGTCACGCCCCGAGTACTCGGGGATCCGCCCACTGGCGGAGGTTAGGGGGTTGTTTTTCCTTATAACACGGGAAAACTAGTCGGATTCTTTTTCAATTCTATATCGCATTTCCGTGACCGATTTTTCTAATTGAGCAATGATCTTATTAAACCGATGATCATCACGCATATTTTCGAAAAGAGGATCGATGGAGAGCCATGAATGAAACCTGAATCCGTCATTTATCGCCTTCTTCAGCCAATGATAGCATTCGGTCTTATTATTACGAATCGCCTGAATAGCCGCCATATCGTATGATACACCCCACCATTGACTGCCCTGCTCCAGAGTCTCCTCATCTAACTTATCACTGTATTTAAGCATCTCATCTGCTTCTACCCGGTGATTTGTTTTCCACAAAATAAAACCCAGACTGGTAGTTGCGTTCACTCCCGTAATTGGATGCCATGCTTTGGGATTAATTGTAACCGCTTTTTGATAATATTCGCCGGCAGCTTTAGGATCTCCTGAAAACAGGGCGACATCACCAGCAGCGATATACAATCCATCATCATCTGAGATTTTACCAATAATTTTATCTGCTTCACTTTTCGCTGCCTCCGGATCACCGATCAATAATTTAATCAAGAATATGGGGATCATCGGGTTAAGTCTATGATCCGGTTGTATTTCATAAGCAAATCGAAAAAGTTGCCCTGCTCTCTGATAGTCTCCGACCATTAAATTTATCAACCCGGATCCGATATAACTGGTTGCAATTGTTGGATCTGCACGACGGGCCCTGTTCATCCATTTGTCGGACTTTTCTAAATCACCCTGATTCAGATAAATCCAGCCCAGATTGTGCAGGGCCATAAAAAAATTGGGATTAAGTTCAATCGCTGTGAGGTTTGCTTTTAAGGATTTGTCAAACCAGCTGCGCGCATAATAAATCAATCCCAATGCCTTATGGGCTTCGGCTAAATATGGATCGATAATTAATGCCCGATCACAATGTACAATCGCCGAGTCTAACCAGTGGGAGTCAGCACCAAACCGTAATGTTTTTTGGACATAAGCATCAGCAAGCCCGGCATAGGCGAGAGCAAAATCTGAATCCTCTTCATATGCTTTTTTAAATAATCTGACCGCTTCTTCATTATCCTCCGAACGCAAGCGATTATAATAATTTCTTCCCCTCAGGTAATAATCATAAGCTGTAAGATTTTCAGTATATTTTTTATCAATTCGTTCTGTTTCCGCGTTGGAGAGAACAACCTGTAAGGCGGAAGCGATTTTTTTAGCAACTTCACTCTGAATAATAAATATTGCATCCAAATTTCGATCATAGGTTTCCGCCCACAACTGTTCACCGGCATCAGCATCTATCAGCTGAGCAGTTATTCGAATCAGATCATCTTCCTGTCGAATTTTTCCAATCAGGATATTATCCACTTGCAACTCCTCACCAATCTGTGATAGGTCTTTATCAGAATTGCGATATGATTTGCTTGACCGATAGGCAATAACCCGAAGACCGGATATTTTTGATAGCTGAACTGTAATATCTTCCGTAATCCCATCACTAATATAGGCATTCTGATTGTCCTGATTTAAATTCTCAAAAGGAAGGACCGTGATCGACTTCTGCTCAGCAGAATCGGTTATACCAAACCAAAATTTATACAGGAGGAATATCAAAACAACTATTCCAACGAAACCAGTGAATATTTTCTTGCTGGTTGCCGATATACTCTTTTTCAGGTCCGGAATTTCTATTTCCTTACCCTCTTCCACACTTTTCCGCGCCTTTTGCAGATCTTCAAGCATATCCAGAACAGTTTGGTAGCGATCGGCAGGATTTTTTGCCAATGCTTTCCGGATGATTTGCTCGATGCCGGCAGAAACACTTTTTCTGAATTTGTTTAATGGTTCAGGTTCCTGATTGATGATACTGTATATAACAGCTTGTTCATATTCACCCCTAAAAGGAAACTGACCGGTAATCGACTCATACAGCAGAACCCCCAGGGACCAGATATCCGTTCGATCATCCACCAAATCACCCCGGGCCTGTTCAGGGGACATGTAATTAACAGTACCCAGCGACGTATGTTCTTTTGTCAGATTGGCCTGACCAGCTAATTTTGCCAGACCAAAATCGAGAATTTTTACCTCGCCCTCCTCAGTTATCATGATATTGGCCGGTTTAATATCCCGGTGAACAATGCCATGCTTATGTGCCTTTGCCAGGCCTTCGGCAATTTTAATTGAAATATCGAGAGATTCTTTTAAAGGGATCTGGTCGCTTTTTATTTTTTTGTCAAGCGTTTGACCATCGTAGTAGGCCATTACCATAAAGATTTGAGCATCTTCGGTCTGATCTATTTCGAATATGGTACAAATATTGGGATGGTCCAGTGCCGAAGCAGACTGTGCTTCCTGACTAAACCGCATCCGTGCTTCATGATCCCTGGTGAGAGATGGGGGTAGAATTTTAATGGCTACTATTCGTTTTAATTTAAGATCTTCCGCCTTATAGACCATTCCCATCCCACCCTCGCCAAATTTGTCGAGGATTCTGTAATGAGAAATAGTTGAACCGGTTAGCGACATGAAATTGGTTTAATATTAAGTGAAGGATGTTGGATACTTTAATCTGAAGCTACTTATCTCAGATTGTAATGGCAAGCAAATTTTCTAATTCAGACAATTAAAAAATCCCCAAACTGTAAATAGCCGGGGATCATCAAAATCATCAAATTAATTTTAAATCTATTCGTTTTTGAAACTCTCAATTGCTTCTTCAACAGTCTCAAAAATCTTGTAAATACTGATCAGCTGCGATATTACAAAAACACTTCGTGCTTTTTCGCCCATCCGTGCCAGGCGCAGATCACCCTCGGCATTGCGTATGGTTGTAAGACAACGCATCAATGCACCAATGCCCATGCTATTTATCCAGCTAACACCATTGAGATCGATGACGATTTTATAGACTTTCTGGCCCAAAAAACTTTTCATCTCATCATGTAATTCATCAGTTTCCGGATACCCCATTAACTTACCTTTTAGGGTCAGAATGCCGATACCGTTCTCAATTTTATCTTTAAATTTCATTGAGCTGATCCTCCTTCTCTTCGAAGTGGCTGAGAAATATTAATTATTTAAATATACCTTTTTTTAATAAAAGCGTCAATTATTTTCGCAACTGAGTGTTATATCCCCGTTAGTTGCGCATAGGCGTTTTATCAATGATCTAATTCTTATTAACTTTCAGCTCCCTGGTTTAATAATAATGACGGGAGAAGATTGCCCTTCTGCCCATTCTCCTTTATAATAGACCACATAGGAATATCTCTTCCCATTAGGTCCCACTGCCTGATTTGCATCATCTGCTATTCTCAGATATTTTAATTCTGCAGCTTTTAACGAAAGTATTAAAAACTTCGTTCTGCCAACAACAAAACCAATAGATTCAAGATCATCAGCAAATAATGTATCTGCTTTAGGAATTATGAATGTGAGTCCATGTTTTCTAGGTGCTTCAAATTTTACCCAACCCCCTTCGCGCACCTCTGTGCTACGAATGCTGAACGGTAGATATCCTTTTGGATTCTTATAATCGAGTATTACGGTTACGGTATCCGGGATACTTCCACTATCCTGCCCCGGTAAAAAAGTAGGCAGGATCAACAATACTACAAAAACGTTGATAAGTCTCATGACATACCTCCCTCATTGATGGATTATTCCCATATCTCTATTACTGAATTCCTTTCAGATAATTCTCTATATCATCCTTAGTACAGTACCTTATTGCTAATTGTCAATTAGAATCTGAATTACTAATTATTTCTTTAAATTTTTCATCGGCGATCAAATCTTTTAATCCGGGATTTAATTTAAATTTAGCTAGTGTGGCTCCATTCTCGATTGCCTTTTTCATCCAGAAAAGTGCGGTTTCCCGGTCACCAAGTTGCTCATAAACATCACCCATATTAAAGATGACTGTGAGATTATCCGGATCCAGGTTTTTTACTTCATCTAACAGTCGATATGCTTTATTGGAACTATCTAATCTTGCATAATAACCGGCTAAATTCGACAAAATAAAGTCATCCCGTGGATTAATCTGTCTCTCATCCTCTGCTAATTCAGTCGCTTTTTTATAATATACCTTTGCACTATCCTTTTGCCCGGTAAAATAACTGGCTGTTGCTATATTTCCATAAATCAGATAATCATGAATATTATAAGCAAGTACTTCTTTGAACATTTTTGCTGCCTTCTCGTATTCACCGGAGTAGTAATAAAAAACAGCAAGATTATTAACTACACTATATGAAGGTTTTATTTTCATTGCCTTCTCAGAAGCTACAATAAACTCTCCTGGCTTATCCATATGAAAATAAACTGCTGCCAGTTTTCTGTATCCTACATCACTATGGGGTATCAGCTCGACAACTTTTTGATATTGATCCAAGGCCCTTTCGTATTCACCTGTTACATAGTAGAAAAAACCCAGGTAGCTATGCCCCTGCCAGTATCCGGGCCGGTTTTTAACGGTTTCTTCAAATGTTTTTCGGGCAAGTTCGAGATTTCCAAGCGATAAGTAGGCCAGGCCTAATTCCAGGGAGGCTGTAGCATTATTGGGATCTATTAATAACGCTTTTTGAAGTATGTCAACTGCTTTCTCATATTCGCCGATTCCACTGAATATCATGCCACAAGTAACATTTACCTCAGCATGTTGATCTTCCAGGCTCATCGCTTTCAGACAGGATGTTTTGGCTAATTCTACATATTGAGGATCTTTTGTCGCGTCATATTTTCTCCAAAAAGCTTCACCCAAACCGGTGTAGGCAAGTAGAAAGGTGCTATCAGCGATTAGAGCCAGCTCAAACAAGGAAATTGCTGTCTCAATATTTTTAATTTCTTCGGAGTGTGTCAGATAGCCTCGGCCCCGAACATAGTAGTCATAGGCATCCGGTAGAATTGTTCCTCCGGCATATAAGACACCTATTGTTTCCTGCCCCAATTCCAGATTGAGCATCTCAACGATACTATTTATAATTTTCTCTACCACAATAGATGCTGCATTTCTGTCTACAGTCAAGTCCCTTGACTTGAGCTGGATAAATGATTCTGTTTCTACAAGATTTAATGTATATCTAAAAGAACCATCTGTTCGTCCCACACTACCGGTAATTGCCAAATCTGCACCGACAATATCACGTGATTCTGCAACACTGGTAAGTTTGTGATTTCTAACCTCACTGCCTGAAATTATCCAAAGTTTTTCCTGAAACTGTTCTAATTGGGTAAGTTTACTGTTTATTATCTCGAGCATTCCATCACGGTAGAAGTCATCAATGGCTTCCTTTCCAATAACTCTGAATGGTAAAACGACAAGATACCTGGGTGAACTGAAAGAGAAAAATATCTCCCATAACCCAAAGATAACAAATAGGGTTATAATGATGATAATCGGGAGTCTGTACCTTTTTAATCTTTGAATTACCCTTTCCATTGTATCGAGGAAATATAAACGGCTGGTAGGTGTGATGCCTTGCTGGTATTGTTGCAGTATCAGAACTATATCATCCATCGATGAGTATCTGTCTTTCGGATCTTTCATCAGACACCGGGTAATAATATTGATCAGTTCAACTGGCACATCTTTTCGTATATTTTGAATCGCTTCCGGTTCCTCATTCAAAACGGAATAGATAACCGCCTGGTCATAATCTCCTTTAAAGGGCCATTCGCCGGTGAGCAATTCATAGAGGATAACACCAAAAGACCATAGATCCGTTCGGTGATCAGTGGTTTGGCCCTTCGCTTGTTCCGGAGACATATAGGCCACCGTTCCTATGGTAGAGCCTTCTTTTGTTAAATCTTGCTGACTGGACAACTTGGCAAGACCAAAATCGACTATTTTTACTTCTCCCTGCTCAGTAAACATAATATTGGCTGGTTTGATATCTCTGTGAAATATACCGGCTTCATGCGCCCTGGCCAGCCCGCGGGCAATCTGGAGAGTAATAGTAATTACTTCGTTCAGAGGTAGAGGTCCCTCCTGAATTTTCTTCTTTAAGGTATCCCCTTCATAAAGGGTCATGCAAATAAAAAGCTGTCCATCCTCTGTTTGGTCAATTTCGTGGACATTGCAAATATTGAGATGATCCAGTGCAGAAGCAGCCTGTGCCTCTCTCATAAAACGGATTTTCGCATCCTCATTGTGACATAATTCTGATGATAAGAACTTGAGAGCGACCTGTCTTTTTAGGCGTGTATCGTAGGCTTTATACACCACTCCCATACCCCCGCCACCTAATTTCTCCAATATTTGATAATGTGAAACAGACTCACCGATCATGATTTAAATCCATTAGATTGTAAATCTATTGCCTGACCTGATATTGAATTATGATTTACTTTACAAAGTTAGATCAGACTGTGGAGACGGAGTATGTTATATCTTATCTGTTTTCAGGATAGGAATTTCGTAAATTTTTTCCAGTCACCACACTGTAGTGAGTAACTTTTAAATCATCGGTTGTACTTACTTTTTTTGTCGTATCTTTATCTATGGCCATTTTCCATTGATAGAATTGAGAAAATGTCGGTCTGAGTTTATTTACCAATTTATCAAACGCCCCACTTTTCTCATAGGTTTCTGCATCTTCCTGACTATCCCAGATTGATAAGGAAATCACTTCATTTTCCTGATGCATACTTTCAATGAGATATGTATATCGGCAGCCTTTTGTCTCTCGTAGTACTGGTAATATCTCATCTGTATAGATATCACGAAATTCTTCAATTTTATCCTTTTGCAAGATATGAGATACTATCCTTATATACATTTTAGAATGCTGTCTGAACAAGTTTTCTTTGACACTCTCATGAACCGTAACATTATAATGTTCCAGTTCCGGTTCTTCATCTTCTGGTTTATACTCTAACTCAAGATCTTCTGATAATTGGATTTTCCATTCAGTTGATTCTGCCAGAAATGGTTTGGCCTGGTCCAGCATTTTTTCGAATAATCCGCTTCCTTCATAATTTTCAGCATTTTGTTTTGTATCCCAGAGTGTAAGAGATATTCCTTCGGTCATATCCGTATTACTTTGGAGAAGACCGGCAAACAGACAGCCATCAATTTTTTGTAATTCGGGAATTACAATCGCGTCATAGAATGAAACTAATACACCAACCTTATCAGATTTTGCCTTCAGGTGAAAAAGTCGCATGAACATAATATTCACCACTGTGTAAGTTTAATCATTAATCATTTTGTGTAAAACTGGCAATCGCCTGATCGCTTTGATCAAAAATCCGGATTACCCCAATAATCTTTGTTATTTCAAAAATATTTTTAATATTAGGATCCAGTCCGGCCAGACGTAAATCCCCACCCGCATCACGCACTATTGTCAAAGCCCTCATAATTGCACCAATCCCGACACTCGAAATACGTGAGAGATTTTTTAAATTGAGGATTATTTTGTTAATATCCCGCTCCAGTACTGATTTAATGCAGGTGTGAAGTTTATCGGTCTCTTCCTGGACGATCAATTTTCCTTTTAGTGTTAATACCATAAAATCGTCGACTTCCTTTTCAATACAAACCACGAATATTCTCCTCTGCTTCTGTTACCCCAGTTCTTAATCGATTTACTATATATAGTATGTCTAGTGCAATGCACTAAATAACGATTTAACTATGTAGAAAATTCTCTTTATCATGTTCTTTTAATTACAACCAGAGTCATATCATCAGCCTGGGGAGCATTGCCGGCATGATTTTGCACCGCTTCAATAATTTTGTCCGAAATTTCCTTGGGAGATGCAGACAAGCTCTGCTTTATGATATCAAGGATTGGTTCCTCCTCAAATTCTTCCTCCTGCTCATTCATTGCCTCACTAATCCCATCAGAAAATGTTACCAGTACATCACCCGTGTTAAAAGGTATCTTCTCCTCGGTATAGTCAAAATCTTCTAACCAACCGAGAGGAATGCCGACAGTTTTCAATCTCTGCACTGATCCATCCTGAGATACGAGGAAGGGGTTGTTGTGTCCGGCATTGGCGAATATAAGTTGATGGTCTTTAAAGCATAATACGCCATAAAACATGGTGGCGTATTTTTCCATATCCGTACTGTGATAAAGAAGTTTGTTTGACTTTTTTAAACAATCCAGGGCACTTTTACAACCCATCGACTGACCGCGCAGGGTTGCCTGTAAATTTGCCATCAATAGGGCGGCTGGCATCCCTTTTCCTGAAACATCTCCAAGACAAAAAACCAATTTATCGCTATCCTTGTTTATAAAATCATAATAGTCGCCCCCAACATCTTTGGCCGGAATGCTGATACCAAATGCTTCATAGCCTTCCAACTTTGGTGGTTCTGCTGGTAATAAATTGGTCTGGATTTTACGGGCAAGATTCATTTCCTGCATCATCTTTAACAGTTCCTGCTCTTCCAGATAGAGCCGGGCACTTTCAATTACCTGGGCAGACTGCGCTCCGATGATGGTCAGTAATCGACGGTCTTCATCTAAAAAACCTTCCTCCCCGCGCTTATTAAACACCGTCAACACACCAATCATTTTACCTTTTTGTTGCAGCGGTACAGCGATTAAAGAACGAATATAGCTTCCTTCATTTTTTGTAATCTGAAAACGGTCATCGGTCTCAAGATCCTGAACGATCAGTGGTTTCTGATTTTTAATCATCCAGCCGGTTAGCTGGGTATCCAGACGATAGGGTAAGCCATCAAGTTCTGAATCTTGTGTGCGTACGACAGTAACCCACGGTTTCTCCTGATCCTGCTCCTCCAGCAACCATATCGCTCCCTGTTCCCCTTTCAGATGTTTTACACATTTTTGAACGATCATCACGACCACACGATCGAGTTCAAGTGTAGAACTGATTGCGGTGGCAATATCATTTAATACCGATAATTCCTCAACAGCAATTCTCAGACGATGGTTCTCAGTTTTTAATTGTTCCAGTTCCTGTATTGAATTGGATTGTCCCATATTAATATACTTTCAAATTACCTTAGTATTGATAGACGGGTGATATGATTCTTATTAAATCCAATTATTTAAAATATTTGATAAAACTATCGGATGTAGCTTAATAAAAGTAACCAAAATCCTATTCAGGTGCAATAAATAATGTTCTATTTTATGTTTATACGACTTAACCGCGAAGATCACGCCAGTGGGCGTGATCTTTGCGGTTAAATTATTCTTAGATTGGGTAAAGACTCAGTAGTTCCTCCGGTAATTCACGGCCAATATCCTGATAGGTTTGCAGCCATAATATATAATTAGAAGAATAATAAATGTAATGAATTGCTCCCATCCCAATACTCATATATACCTTCTCCCCGTAGTCCGGCAAAGCGCGAATATGAGAAAACGGCCCCTGGTCTGTTTTCATCATTTTACTGATCATTAATATAAATGCATCCCTGGCCTGATCTTCATCCTTATAATAAGAGATATAGAGCAGGTCTTTTGGGTCCTCTCCATATTCGGCAATAATATTCTCATCCGGTGCAACCTCCAGCCCGTGCAATTTATCTATTACTTTTACTGCCTCGTCACCAACAAGCAATTTGGTGATTTTCTTTTCACTAATCTTTTCCGGAACTGCCATTCTTTCTTTTTTTGCACAACCGTTGCTCCAGATGACAATCGCGAGTAATACTGAGAATATACTTTTATGAAGTGACATTATTAATACCTCGTCAGTTAAATTCCAAATCCCAAATTTCAAAAAACAAATAATACACAAATCTCAATTATCGAAATAATAAAAAGAAAAATGTCCCTTATTGTATTTAGAAAATTTGTTAATTGGTAGTTATTTGTTATTTGTGATTTGTTATTTGTGATTTTATAGTTAATGCTTCTTCAGCATGATAAGAACTGCGCACAAGTGGACCTGACTCAACATGCGTAAATCCCATCTCGAATCCCAATTCCCGGAGATCATCAAATTCATCGGGATGATAATAACGATGAAGAGGATAATGAGCTTTTGTAGGTGGTAAATATTGGCCAATCGTCAAAATCTCACAACTGATTTCACGCAGATCAGTCATGACTTCCACAATTTCCTCAAAGGTTTCACCCACACCAACCATTATTCCTGATTTAATAACCGCTCCTGCTTCTTTTGCCCATTCTAATACCTGCAGTGATCTTTCATATCTCGCCTGTACACGTAAGGCTTTCTGTAATCGTTTCACCGTTTCAAGATTGTGGTTTAATATATCAGGTTGTGATGCCAATACTATTTCCAGACTTTCTTTGCTACCTTTCAAATCAGATATTAAAGCTTCCACGGAACAATCGGGTTGGATCTTTTTTATTTCCTTTATTGTGTCAGCAACGATATGGGCCCCACCATCCTTAAGATCATCACGAGCAACCATTGTTAATACCGCATGTTTGATATTCATCTTTTTCACCGCATCTGCGATGCGTTTAGGCTCATCTAAATCATAATGATCAGGTTTTCCGACTTTAATATTACAAAAAGTACAACTGCGCGTACACACATCACCCAGAAGCATAAAAGTTGCCGTACCTCTGGACCAACATTCTCCCAGATTAGGACAACGAGCGCTTTCGCACACCGTATGCAGATTTTTATTGTTGATCAGATGACGTACATCGGTAAATGTACGACCTGAGCCAAATTTTACACGCAACCATTCCGGGCGGCGTAAAGATTCATTTTGAACGATATTTAGTGGATTTGTTTTCGGTGGCATTTAGTTTAAATTTTTGATATTGAGCATTTAGCTGCTATATCTATTCCTCTAGAACCTTATACCTCTATACCTTATTCCCTTATACCTTATACCCCTACTATACTTTATTCCCTAAAATCTAATCAAGGCGGAAGCCCATGTGAAGCCACTGCCAAAGGCGGCCAGGCATACCAGTGAGCCGTCTTTTATTTTTCCTTCAGCAATTGCTTCACTCATAGCGATCGGAATCGAAGCAGCCGTTGTATTGCCATATTTTGCGATATTACTGTAAACCTGTTCTTCTTTTAATTCCAATCTCTTACGAACTGCATCGGTAATTCTTTGATTGGCCTGATGAGGTATAACCAGATCCACATCACTTTTATCGACCCCCGCAGCCCGTAATGCTTCAATGATAACTTCAGGGAATCTTGTCACAGCATGTTTGAATACATGCTTTCCGTTCATGTAAGGAAAAATGCTCGTCGAATCTATTAATTCATGCGTAAGACGGGGTTTTTGTATACTTCCCGGATGTTCGCCCCAAAGTTCTTTCGCATGACTGCCCTCTGCATGCAAATGCGTCGTAAGGATTGCTTTTTGTGGATCATCTGAGCGGGTAATGACAGCTGCCCCCGCACCGTCACCAAAAAGAACCGTTACATCCCTTCCTTCGGTGCTCATGTTGAGGCCCCTTGACTGTATTTCTGATCCAACAAGTAAAATGTTTTTGTACATCCCCGTTTTTATGAATTGATCAGCAATGGAAAGTCCGTAAATAAATCCGCTACATTGATTACGGACGTCAAGTGCACCAATAGCTGTAAATCCCATTCTTTCTTGTAGCAAACATCCGGTACCCGGGAAATAGTAATCAGGACTAAGTGTTGCAAATATAATAAAATCAATATCTTCTGGTTTCATGCCGGCCTGTTCTAAGGCCTGCAAAGATGCCTTCTCTGCCAGGTCCAGATTATTTTCTCCGTCTTTCACCCAACGTCTTTCCACAATTCCGGACCTCTCGCGTATCCATTGATCGGAGGTATCCATCAATTTTTCAAGATCAAAATTAGTTATAACCTGATCAGGAACATAATGCCCAACACCAGCAATCATTGCTTTATACATTGTTTTCCTCACTTCCTTGATGATTGGTAACTCAATATTAAAATATACGAGTTGCAGATTTTATTTCAAAAATTTTTAAACTATTTAGTATTCTGAACTGGAGAAAAATGATTATTGGTCTTAAATTACCATTACTATGCAGAAAATCTATTTAACAGTATTCCTGATCATTAGCTTATTTATTTCCGCCGGATGCGATGGCGAAACTGTTCTCGATGAAAAACTTGAAGTAATTATAGATAATATCCAGGTATCTCAATACGGCTCCGAGGAGAGTTTTGATATCGCCACCTGGAATATCGAACATTTTCCCAAAAGTCGGAATTACACCATTCCATATCTCATCCAGATAATTCATGACATTGATATCGATTTGATCGCCATACAGGAAATCGACGAGAGAACACCTTTTATGAGTTTGATCGACTCTCTGGATGGTTACCAGGGATATGTTTCTTTATTACCCGATTATGGCCTGCGGTTGGGGATAATCTATAAATCAGACATCATAGCAATTTCAGATCCTGAACAAATCTTTACCGATGATGATTGGGCTTTTCCCAGACCGCCGCTTGTCACTTTTGTGACCGTAAAGAAAGAAAACAATACGGTTTTTGACTTTATATTAATTATTCTGCATTTAAAAGCGTTTGCTGATCCGGAAAGTGAAGGGAGAAGACGAGAAGCCTGTGAGAAATTGAAAGATTATATTGACACCTATCTCTTGACTGGCGCCGAAAAAGATATCCTCATTCTGGGCGATTTTAATGATGAATTAGATGATCCACCACATGATAATGTATTTCAGGTTTTTCTTGATGACAGTTTAAATTATGAATTTTTAACATTACCAATTGCAGATGAGCCAACATATATAAGCAATTTTGGAAGTTCCATTGATCATTTGCTTATGACCAATGATGCCCGATATGAATACGAAGGAGGTTTAACGCGTGTATTAAAAATTGACGAGGAGTTTTCGCACTATGTCGACTATATTTCAGATCACCGCCCCGTCCTCGCCCAGTTTTTTATTTTTTAATTCTTTTGAATCAATAACACGTTTATAAATCCATACCATGATTATAATACCCAGGATATCTGCGATCCAATCCCCCCATGAGGAATGTCGACCAGGTACAAAATACTGATGGGTTTCATCCATTGCCCCATATATTATACAAATCAGAAAAGTTAATGAAGTATAATTCTCTTTCAGAATCCTGTTCTTTGCATTTCTCAATCCTCTTGCAGTCAGAATTCCTAAAATCCCAAAAGCAAAAAAATGTAGAATTTTATCTGCAAGATGAAATTCAATATCCGGTAATTTGAGTGAGCCAATTGAGGATTGGATAAAAATTGCCAGCATTAAAAACTGCCAGGGAATTTGAAAAATAATAAAATTTTTTAGATTAAATCCTTTCAATACTTCTCCATATTTACTTTTGTTTCTCCTCTGACTTCCGATAATATATTAATAGATACATCGGAGAGGTGATTCAAAAGTTTAATTTCATTTGGTTTATTTCGGAAAATCTGGATTCCGGATTAAAAAAATTAAGTTAAAGGAAATAAATCAAAGGTTTAATTCCCCCTTAGCAAAGGGGGGTAGGGGGTTGTTTTAAACGAAATATTTTAAAATATGTCAACGCTTTACAACCCCTTAATCCCCTTTTTTAAGGGGAGACTTTAGTGTTACCATTTGATAGATCTATAATTCATGAATTAATTAGGCTAATTGACATTAAGAGAATGTGTTTGAATTCCTACAAAAAATCAGAAATATTTTGAAATAATATAACCATTTATCTATATTTTAAAAAATATGACTGATATCGGAAAACAGAGTAATGTCCACATTGAAACCGCGAAAATTTGAACTGAAATTTTCCAGTGATATAAAATATCTGGAGAATGTAGAAAAATTGAGTAGTAAAGTTTCCCGGTATGCGAAACTCAGTGACAGCGATAGTGACGATTTGGGAATTGTTACAACCGAACTCGTAAATAATGCGATTCATCACGGAAACAACAATGATCCGGATAAACTTGTTCACATCGTATTTACTGTTGATCAGGGAAAAATCGAACTTAGAATAATCGACCAGGGAAGCGGATTTAATCCTGATAAATTAAAAGACCCCCTGGCACCGGAGAATCTGCTTAATGAAAGTGGTCGGGGTATTTTTTTAATCCGAAAATTAATGGATGAACTTGAATTTAAATTTTCAGATACAGGCACAGAAACTATCGTTACAAAAAATCTTCCGTAGTACCTACCTGTGTATCTTAACCAACGATTTCCAGGGAGACTAATCATCCGGATATTTTATTGTTAACCATATTAAATCCAAATGTCCCAGAATAATAAAAATAAGACTGTTCTTGTAGCGATGAGTGGCGGTGTGGATAGTTCAGTAGCTGCTATTTTGTTAAAAAACCAGGGTTATAACGTTATTGGCACAACAATGAAACTCTGGGATTTTGAACAGGTTGGTGGAAATATTAATCATGAAAGCGGTTGTTGCTCTCTTGAATCATTTAACGACGCCCGGGAGATCTGTGTATCCCATAATATTCCCCACTATATATTGAATTTTAGTCAACAGTTCCACAAAGGTGTTGTGGAAAATTTTATTGATGAATATCTCGCTGGTCGCACACCGAATCCCTGCGTCCAGTGCAATACAAAAATAAAGTGGCACACCCTGGTTGATAAAGCGGATGAGTTGGGGGCGGATTACATTGCCACCGGACATTACGCCCGGGCACTGTTTAATCCACGGAACAATCGCTATGAACTTTACCGTGCTATCGACAAAAATAAAGACCAGTCATACGCGCTCTGGGGGATCCGACAGCAGAGTATGGCCAAAACAATTTTCCCGCTGGGAGATTTGACCAAACCAGAGGTTCGTGATTTAGCCCGTCAGTTTCAGCTGGCCACAGCAGAAAAGAAGGAAAGTCAGGAGATTTGTTTTATCCCGGACAATAATTATCACAGACTGCTCAAAAATCTACGTCCCGATCTGGAAGAAAAAGTAGCCAATGGTAATACGATCGATACAAATGGTAAGACCGTTGGTCAGCATAATGGCTATCCATTTTATACCATTGGACAAAGGAAAGGGCTTGGTGGTGGATTTTCTGAGCCTTTGTATGTTATCGATGTTAATTCCGAAAACAATACAATTACTGTGGGTAATCAGGAATCTTTATTTTGCACCGAATTTATTGTGGATCAGATAAATCTGATAAGTCTGGCAGCAATAACTAATCCGATAAAAGCACAAATCAAAATTCGCTATAATGATGAGGGTCATTCAGGAACGGTCTTTCCGGATGAAGATGGAAAACTGCGTGTTGTTTTCGATAATCCACAAAAATCCGTCACTCCGGGACAATCGGCTGTTTTTTTCTCTGATGATCTGGTTATCGGCGGCGGAATTATAGATCTTCGAATATAAATTTAACCGCAAAGGACACAAGAGAATATTAAGTCATCCTGTCCCGAAACGGGATCCCGTTGGGATAAGGATCTTTGCACGTGCTTGGGAAAGTAATACCGACAACTGCAAAGATCCCTTCGGGATGACATAAAAATAGATATTTCTTTGTGGTTAATAAATGTAGGAGCATGTTAATTGCAGAATTTTTCCACGGTAATTTTGGCTGCCGGTCAGGGTACCAGAATGAAATCAGATCTGGCAAAAGTTTTACACCCAATCAACGGCCGGCCAATGGTTCATTATGTTATTGATGTTGCTTTATCTCTCGGTTCAGAGAAAACCGTCCTGATCATTGGTCATCAGAGCGAGAAAGTAAAAGAACTCTGTAATCAGTATCCGGTTCAATATGCAATTCAGGCGGAACAACTGGGCACAGCTCATGCCGTTTTGCAGACCAAAATTTTACTTGGCTCTTACGAACATGACCTGCTTATCTTATCCGGAGATGTACCCTTGTTGACCAAATCCACTTTAGAAAGACTGATTACCACTCATCAAAAATCAGGGGCGATTGCCACACTCCTTACGGCAAACCTGGAGAATCCGGCTGGTTATGGACGGATTATTCGTGATGACGAGGGGAATGTTCAAAAAATAGTGGAGCACAAAGATGCCACATCTCCCGAACTGGAGATTGAGGAAATCAATGTTGGAATATATATTTTTAGGACAAAACCTTTATTTGAAAATCTAAATCAGGTTCGAAACGACAATGCTCAGGGTGAATATTATTTACCGGATGTAGTGAAGATTTACGTGGATCGTGGTGAAAAAGTTGTCGCCCAACTGGCTGAAAATTTTGATGAAACCCGCGGTATAAATACTGTTGAACAATTGCGGAAGGCTGAAACTATTCTAAATACACGTCGTTTAATAAAAAAAAGTTGACATTGAGGGATTGACTTAATAGTTTTTCAGGGTATCTCTGAAAAAAAGGATATTATGATGAAACAATTTGGGTATTTAATTTTACTACTGATCATCATTCCTACCTTAGGTTTTGGTCAGTTGAAAAAGGACACTAATAAACCAAATATTTCGGAATCATTAGAATTTTCTCAGGCAAGAGATGTTATGCTTGGATTTCTTGATCCCTCCCGACTCAATATGAGTCATAGTATTTCTATGTCGTATACCGCCTTTGGCGGCGGAGGGGCAATGATCAACACATATGTCAATACTCTTAATTATCGTTTTAGTGATGATCTGTTTCTAACAACCAAACTTGGGATCATGAATTCACCCTATAATTCTTTGCCAGGAAATAGTTATCTCAATGATGTACAATTTTTTGGAGGCGCAGAATTAAAGTGGTTGCCATCTGAAAATTCTGCAATATTCATCAGATTTGAAAGAGCCCCTGCTTTTTATTCCCAGGGATATTATGGTAATTACCGAAACCCGTTTGGAATTACTCAAAGAGATTGGTAATCGGGTTAATAAAAACTTATTTCTATAATTAACCGGATTACCTGATCCGGTTATTTTTTTATATAAAAAATCAAATATATAAATTCAATAAGATCGAGCACGATTGCGTAGAAGAAGAAGACAATCTACACAGATTATTCATAAAAAAACTACTTCGAGCCCACCGGTAAGTTCCTATTATTCTCCGCCCAAAACAAAGCGAGGTGGTAGAAAGATATTATTTATCTTTGCCCTTGTGATTGTTCTAGGATCTTTGAGCTACTATTTTTATAACTTAAAATTGCAAAAAGATGATACTAAACCTCCCGAATCGGGCCTAGAAGAAATCACAACATCACCGGTTGAACCTGAGGAAGAAGAACGACAACCACCTCCAATGGTACATACAATACAAGTAGAGATATTAAATGGTTGTGGTATCGATGGTGTGGCAAGAATATTCCAGTCTCTTTTACGCGAAAATGGATTTGATGTCGTTAATACAGAAAATTATGTAGTGAATAAGAAAGTATTCTGGAGAGTTGACCAGACATTTATTATTGACCAGATTGGTGTGGCTGAACAGGCAAAATCCATAGCGAAGGCATTGGGAATCCCTTTGACAAATATTGAGAGCCGGGAAAATCCTGCCGCAATTTATGATATTAGTGTGGTGATAGGCAAAGACTATAAAAAATACATTAAACAATAAACACCTGGGTAGATCGACTTGTGATATCTCTTGAATCAAAAACTTTAGCATATAAAATAGCCGATCTGGCGCTGGACAAAAAAGCAAAACAAATTATTGTCATGGATCTCAACGGTGTGACTGCTATTGCAGATTTTTTCGTCCTGATGAGCGGAGATTCTAACACACAAATAAAAGCGATAGCAGATCATATTGTCAGAGAACTAAAAGGACAAGAAATAAGAATTTATCACAAAGAGGGTTATAACTCTTTACGGTGGGTATTATTGGACTATGTCGATGTTGTCGTACATGTTTTCAAACCGGAAACAAGAGAATTCTATGGGCTGGAACGACTCTGGGGTGATGCGAAGATTGATTTTGTGATGGACGTGGAAAATGCAGGCTGAGCAATATATTCGTAATGAAATTGAACGATTTTTGAAATCCAAGGGTGTTAAAGACCTTTCCTTCAATTTTGAAAAACCAAAGCAGAAACAGTTTGGCGATATATCAACCAATATCGCCATGCAAATGGCAACAATTCGAAAAGCCAATCCCCGACAAATAGCAACCGAAATTCAATCCTTCATATCAATAGATCCTCAATATATTAAAAAGATCGATATTGCCGGACCGGGTTTTTTAAATTTCTTTATTTCCCCGAATTCTTTTTATATCCAACTTTATGATATCATCAAGAAAAAAGATAAATATGGTCAGTCTGATCAGGGTAAAGGTATAAAAACCCAGGTAGAATTTATAAGCGCAAATCCAACCGGGCCTCTGACCATAGGCCATGGCCGTCAGGCTGTTTTAGGTGATTCAATTGCCCGCCTTTTTGAAACTATCGGTTATAATGTAACCCGTGAATATTACTTTAATGATGCTGGAAGGCAAATGCGAATTCTGGGTGATTCAGTCAGACTGCGCTATTTGCAGCAGCTGGGGGAAGAAATTGAATTTCCTGATGACTATTATCAGGGGTATTATATCATCGATATAGCCCGGCAGATTCGGGATGAGTATGGTGAAAAATTAAAAAAAGAAACAAATCTGGAAATATTTACAACAAAAGCAGAAAAGGAAGTCTTTAAAGATATCAAGAATACAATTTCCCGGCTGAATTTCCGGATGGACGTATTTTATAATGAAAAGTCTCTTTATGATGAGGGAAAGATAGATGAAATAGTATCGGCACTCAGAGGAAAAGGATTGGTTGAGGAACGGGATGGAGCAGTTTGGTTTCTGACCAGTAAGCTGGGTAAAGAACAGGATCGGGTTATAATAAAGAGCAGCGGTGAACCAACATATCGTCTCCCCGATATTGCTTACCATGTCGAAAAAATCAAACGCGGTTTTGATTTGATAATTGATATTTTTGGTGCCGATCATATCGATACTTACCCTGATGTTCTGTTGGCTGTGAAAGCCCTGGAATATGATGAATCTAAAATCAAAGTACTGATTCACCAATTTGTAACTCTGATGGAAGGGACTGAAAAGGTTAAAATGTCCACGCGCAAAGCAAATTTTGTTACTCTTGATGAGCTGATCGATGAAGTTGGTGAAGATGTAACCAGATTCTTTTTTCTTATGCGTCATATGAACTCTCATCTTAATTTTGACCTCACTCTGGCAAAAACTCAATCAGATGAAAATCCGGTTTTTTATGTACAGTATGCCCATGCCCGAATTTGCAGTATCGTCAGATTTGGTCAGGAAAAAAACATTACCTTTGAGAAAAATCCTGTGCTTACCTTATTGGATTCAGAAGAGGAACTTGATCTCATTAAACATTTAATATTTTTTCCTGCTACCATTGAAAACAGTGCCCTTAATTTTGAACCCCACCGACTTGTACATTACCTGATAGATACAGCTACCCTATTCCATAAATTTTATACTATCCGCCGGGTGATTAGTGATGATACACAATTAACTCAAGCACGTTTGGCATTATGCGAGGCAACAAGAGTTGTAATCTATAATGGTTGTCGGATTCTGGGTATCACTGCGCCGGAAAAAATGTAATAGGAACATTTATGAATATTTTAGTTGTTGGTTCCATCGCCTTTGACACAGTAGAGACCCCACATCAGTCTGTTCATGACTCACCAGGTGGTTCTGCTCTTTATTTTAGCAATGCTGCAAGTTTTTTCGCCCCGGTCAATGTGGTAGGTGTTGTCGGGGAGGATTTTGATTT
>SDBT01001723.1_pt1 | contig 38889 bp, 29 predicted proteins | sample 2277101 | NCBI WGS metagenome assembly SDBT01 (sample SAMN10404973, study PRJNA504765) | marine sediment metagenome | isolation source: marine sediment core GS10_PC15, 103 cmbsf | place: Arctic Ocean: Southern Knipovich Ridge | collected 2010 | reverse complement strand
GGGGTGACGAGTGCGCTGTCCTTGTTCACCCTCCACGGGGTCCGTCGCAGCCGCTTCTCGGACGTCCCCGCCTGGGGCTCTGGCGAGGGAGGCGTGGATCCTTACTGGGCCTTCTGGGAGATCGATGCCTGCGCCGCGGCCGGCATTGTGGGAGGATATGAGGACGGAACCTATCAGCCAGGTTCGGCCGTGGATCGAGCCACCATGGCGGTGTATGTCGCCCGCGCCTTGGCCGAAGGCCAGGGCAACGTCCCGGCCGGTCCGGCAGAAGCAACGTTCCAGGACGTGCCGACGACCTCGTGGGCATTTGACCACGTAGAGTACTGCTACGCGCAGAATGTGGTCCAGGGGTATACGGCGACGACGTATGAACCCCGTGGTGTACCAAAACTGATCCGGGGCTGTGTTCTGCGAGGCCAGCGCCGAACCTGCAGTCTGAGGTGGTGAGGTGGTGAGGTGAGATCGTCTTGCAGGGCTGGCGCGTCGATACAATGGGTCACGCGGGAGCACAGAAGGCCATGTCAGACGCGCGACAGGCGCGGGAGACGAAACAGCGAGGGCGAGACAGTCTCAAGCAGCGCGTCGATAGTAGTCGTTGATGGTGCCGCCGACCACTGGCCGGCAGACAACTTCACCCTGACCGGGATACTCAGCCAGGGCCTCCGGCGGCAGATGCTGAAGTGACTGATGGGGCCGGCGTTCGTTGTAGTAGCGGACGTACTCCTCTAGCACCCACCGGAGATGAGCTTCGCTGAGAACGATGATGCGATCCAAGCACTCCTGTCTCAGGCTCCCTATCCACCGTTCTGCATAGCCGTTCAGGTCAGGGGAGCGGGCGGGCAGCCGAATCACTTTGGTGCCCACATCTTCCAGCAAGGCGTCGGCAGATCTGGGATACTTGTCGTCTCGATCATGGAGGAGGTACTTGGGAAGGTCATCGCTGACTATGGATAGGTTCCGGAACTGCTGAGCCACCCAGGACTCATCAGGGGAGGTGGAGACGTTCCAGAAGACGATCCTCCGGGTGGCGATGTCCAGGAAGAAGATCACGTAGTAGGTCCTCAGGCTGGCGGTCGTGACCGTGAGGTAGTCGCTGGCCCAGGCGAACCGGCCGTAGTGGCGGAAGAACTCAAGCCAGCTCAGGCCTGTGCTATGGCGATGCTCTGGAGTGAGCCCGTGCTGGTTCAGGATACGCTTGGCGCTGGTGCGGCCAAAGCGGGAATAGCCCAGCTTGCGCATCTCCCCCGCGATCTTGCCATAGCCCATCCACCGGCTCTCTCGGGCGATCCTGAGCACCAGCTGCTCCATCTCCGGGGTGATCTCCGGAGGACGTCCTGGCTTCCTCCTGGACAGCAGCCTCCAGTGGCGCCGCACGATCGCCCGATGCCATCCCACCAGCGTCTCGGGCTTCACGATTAGGAGGGCCTCCCGGAGCCGATTCCTCGCCAACAACAGCCCCGACAGCACCAGTGCCAGCCGCTCTGCCTTCACCAGCGAAGGCCGCCTCCCAAGTTCGCGCTGCAGCACCAACACCTGCTGCACAAGAGCCAATATCAGCCGGGCGCGGTCATCCCGAAAGAGCAGCGCGAACATCAGGTAGAGAGGGGAGAACAGAACCAGAATCAGGTGCCAGAACATGGCGAAAGGATGCCGCAGACCGAGCTGGAAGTCAACCCCAGGCCAGGAGGGCAGAAACCCAGCCGATTCCTGGGTTTGTTGCGGTCACGGATTAGTTTCGGTACACCACGAGTATTCCGTTCCGAGAGCGCCGTCCCGATGGGTGCTATTTCCGGGCTTCTGTCCTAGTCGTCAGGTCAAATCAACGCCAGGAAGCCCAGAAGGGCGGAATATAAGCAGTGGAGTGGGCCTGTAAGCCGAGCTATATTGAGCAACTCGTGCAATATAAGTCCCACTCAGAGGACTTATAGGCCGCCGATCGCAGGCATTGCCAGGCGTATCGCGCAGTGCGCACTTCGGGACCTAGTTGCTGTTACGACGCGACGGACAAGTCTCCTTCAACGAAGCCCTCCGCGATCTGTTGTTCCTTGGCGCATTCTCGGTATTGGCGACGGATACGCATCGTGTGGAAAGGACGCGGACAATGCCACGCGATGACAGCAGTGATCGTCCGGCAGTACGTCCGCAGAGTCAGTCGCGCCAGAAGGATGCGTCCTCGGCGTCCCGGTCATCTGCGCGAGTCAGGTTTGCTCAGATCCCGATGGCGGCTCTTCAAGACCGTCGCCTCACAAAGACGCAGCTACGCGTGCTGGCGATACTCCTGCTCCACAGCTACGCCGACAAGGAGAGGCGGTGCTGGACACCCGCTCGCCTTAAGGCCCGCACCATCGCCGAGATCCTCGACATGCCGATGGACACTCCCGAGCAGGCCGAGAACGCGGTGCGAGCAGTGAAGCGAGCGCGCAGGGACCTCGAGGATCTGGGATATGTGAAGCTCATGCGTACAATTGGCCGTAGCAGGGCAGCCAGCCACGACGTGAACCCGACGTGGGACAAGGAGGCCGCTCGGGCAGTGGCCGAGTCTGTGGGAGGAGAAGAGGTACGGGACCAGCTGAGCCTTGGGGAGTTACCGGAAAAGGGTGACGAAGTGGCCCCCCCTTCCACCGCAAAGGGTGACAGCCCAGCCACCCTTTCTGTGCCAAAGGGTGACAGCCTGGCCACCCCCCTCCTTTCAGACAGCAGTAATACATACCAAGACAAGAGACACACGGCCGGTCTATCTGGGTCAAGCAGAAGTATCACTCAGGATGGTGCAGAGGAAGAGCAGCTTGAGCCTCTGTCGCACCCCGATGCCGGATCTCCTGAGATTGAGTACGCCTGGGCCAACGCGAAGGCATACGGCGTGACACGTGAGGCCTTTGACGGAGCGGTCTCTGAACGGCCGGACCTATCTGCATCTGAGATAAACAGCACGGTCTGCAAATGGGCAACACGGTACGGTTCTTCGGCGAGGTTCCCGGACCGATCATTCGCGGGTTGGCTGCGACGCGAACGATCGGGACCGATGAGCGCGACAGGATACACTAGCTCATCGGCTCCGGGTCCGTACCAGAACGGGCGGGGCGGATACGTGACGGACGCGGATTTGGCGATGATGGATGATGGTACTTAGTCCACCACAGCTCGCGGAGGTGGCCGGTGACACGCTCTCGCCCGACGCAGGAGAAGAATGTGGACAATAGCCCAAGTCCAGCGCCGAAGAGGCAGCCGCGTCTGACTCCGAAGCAGCTGAAGTTCGTCCAGGAGTATCTGATCGACCTGAACGCTACCCAGGCCGCGCTACGGGCTGGGTACAGCCAACGTACGGCACAGCGGATAGGCTCCGAGAACCTCTCAAAACCTCTGGTCGCCGAGGCCATTGCACAAGCGCAGGCTGAACGCGCAAAGCGCACCGAGGTCAAGGCAGACCGAGTGCTCCTCGAACTGGCGCGGATTGCGTACGCGAGAATCACCGACGTGGTGGACTCCGGACCCGACGGCCTGACGCTCAAGCAGTCCAGCGACGTGCCCGACGATGCTGCGGCTGCCGTGGCGGAGCTTCGAGAGACCCGGGGCAGAAGCGGACGTAATCTCCGCGTGAGGATGCATGACAAGCTGCGCGCTATCGAGTTGCTCGGGAAGCACCTAGGACTCTTTTCGGGTCAAGTGGAGCAAAAGGAGAACCGTCACATGGGCACGATATACTACTTCGATCGCCAACGCAGGCCGGACAGAAAGGACGACGCGCCCGGCAGGACTGGCTCATCAGAGGCCGAGTAGCGGCGTTTCCGGCGATCCTCACCGTGTGCCGATGAGCACCTGTGGGCCGCAACAGCGCTACCCCAGTCGACCGGCCTGATAATAAGCCTTATGTGGCCGTGGACCGCCGCAATGCGGCCCTGGACACCGGACCCACGCAGCGCGTCGCTGGTATGAAGTCTGTCAGTGGACGCGTTCGGTTCCAGGAAGCAGGGGACAAATCGGCGCCATGCTTCTTCGTCTGAGGTCGTAGGTTGGTAGCGGGGGCCTGTTTCGTACCCGACTGGGAGCGCGAGAAGGTGCCACTGATCACCGCACATTGGGTCTACGCTCTGGCGAAGCAGGGCGCACGTGAGATGCAGCGCGTCGGCGTCGCAGGTCGTGTTACCTAGGCATGCTCACTGCGCGTTGCCCACGGGCGTCGCCTGGGCATGAGCACTGCTGACTGCGCCGGGCCATCTCATCCGCCAGTCGGCAGTGCTGCTACTCGGTGAGGGGCAGCATCGTGAGTGGCACGCAGGAAGAGCCGGATCGCCTCGCGCACCCAGGAGATCCGACACACGGGACTGTGAGGCCCTGAGGCCAATCCGGCGTTCTGTGAGCAGAATGCTGGATGCCAATCGGGGAGCGGCTCGCACCACAGCCAGTGCCATCCATCAGTAACACCTGGGCAATCACGCCGTTGCCGGCCCGGGCGCAGACGTACGACGCTGAAAGACCCCGAGCAGTATGTCAGGATCGGCGTCGAGCAGCGAAGAGAGGACTCCCACGGCGCCCCGCATGGCATCTTGTCGCTCGTAAGATTCAGCGTGTTTGACTATGCCGACAAGCTCGCGTGATTTCCAGATGACGGAGATGAGCTTGTTGGTCGATGCCCTAAGTTCTTGGAGTACCAGGCCCTGCTTCCGCACTGGATCGCGTCGTCGCCTTTCGAACAGGAAGACTGTACCAGCCAACGCCAGGACAGCGAAGGCCTGCTCGAGATGGTCGCCCTGGAACACAGTCAGACCGGCCAGACCGCCAACCGCGCTCTGCATGGCGGTTAGCGCAGCGTCGCCGAGCCTAACACCGGGAGTCAACCACAGTGCGTGGCCAATCCGCCCCTGGCTCGTGTCCGACCTGCCGGAGATCATCACGTCCCTTCTAGACACTCGAGTCCAGGCTCTGAGCGGCTCGCCAAACTTCTCGATTGCGAGGATCTTCAGATTGGGCGTACGGAACACTGTGAACAGCTGGTTCACGGCATCCCTAATGTACTTCTCCCCCTTCCCGTAACGGTACGCGAGAGCGTACGCCTTCTGGGTCTGCTCTGCCGTTCTCGACTGCTGCCAGACGTAGATCCGACGCGAACGCCATGTTGGGTTGGTGATGCCAGCTGAAAAGTTCAGTGCACGGAAGGGATTCTTCAGGCCGACGCCAAGTCGGTTCAGTTCCTCGAGCGGTATGCCGTACTCCGCGCTGAACCAGGGAGACCCGTTCCACTCCAGCGGATCGGGGAGGCCGGAGCCGGTGGAGAACGTCAGGCTCCACCCTCTCCCGGCGTTCCCGTAGAAGACAGGACCCATGAAGTACACCTTGGTGGCGTTCAGCGATTGGTACTTGAGCAGTAGAGGCCCAGAGATGCTCTGGTATGCCTCTGCGACCTGACGCGACAGAGTGGCGGGGCTCAACCCAAGAGCTTTGTAGGCCCCTCCAAGGAGATCCGTCAGCGGAGCGACATCTAACCCTAAGTGTTCGCCTACGGCTTGTACAGTCGCGGGTTCGTAAGCGCGCAGAATGAGGGGATCCACCAAGGCCTGAGGGTAATCTAGTTCGACGCGATGGGTCGTGTACGAGCGGATGACGCCCAGATGCGAGTAGATCTGCGCAAGCTCCTCTGGGATCCCGGGGATCCGCCGCTCGACTCGCGTCTTGCGCAGCTCCTCGCGTATGGCATCAGCATCTCTTGGGGTCAGCTCGCCAGCAAGAAAGAGGTTCAGGAACTCCTCGGCCAGCCGTCCTGCTTCTCGCCTGACCGTACGCAGCATATCGCGGTCTGCCTTCGACTCGCCGAGCTGACCCACTGCATCCTGGAGCAGGGCAGTCGCTATCGGGTCATTGCTCACCAGCTCCCGTATCATGTCCGACATGCTCCCACCTCCGAGTTCACCGCCAGCGGTGCAAAGAGAAGCCGAAAGCCGGATTGGGCTGCCCTCTTCCTGCCTAAGGGCCTCTGCCCACTTGCGTCTCGGTCCTCTTGGAGCGCTCATATCGCGCCAGCAATCGGTCTCCATGATCATCCTTCTGGACCCATACGCTGCCCTCCTGTGGCCAGGTCACGCGTGGTACGCTCCGCCCTTAGGGTAGTACACGGTTCTCAATCAGGGCCGGTTACGTACCCGATTGCAGCAGAGACGACGAGCCTGTCATCACGGCGCATTGGCTCTACGCTGGGGCCAGACACGAGGAGCGAGAGATGCACAGGATCAGGCTGGCACCATGACCAGTCTGCCTTGAGACCAAGGCTGACCGGCGATGGCCTCCCGTCTCATCGCCCTGCGAGACCGCCCACCTCCCTATTCCCGAACCCGTATGTTCCCTCCGGCCAGCTCGCCTGAGGCAGCATGGCCGGTGCTGAGCGACACGCTGAAGGAATCTCCCGCCGGCTCGCCATCTTGTACATCCACGACAAAAGTGGCTTCTTCCGTGCCATTGACTATGCAGGTACCACCGAATGACGCCGATGCGCGCGAGATGCTCAGGGACGTTATGGCAGTACTCTTCACGTTCAGGCCCGTCGCATGGTCGACGTACTGAAGACTCCCGAAGCAGCCTTTGCCAGGCTTGAAGTCGGCGTTGAAACCGAAGTGGCACTTCTGACCGTCCCTCAGGATCCAACCGCCCCCGGTCAGGCGAGCCGGAGAGACGCCGACGGCCACCGAGTCGGTTGCTGAGTTCCCAACGGCGTCTCTTGCTGTAGCAGAGATGGTATGAGCCCCGACTGCGCATTGCGACATATCCCATGAGAACACCCAATCGCTTCCTGCTAGGGCGGCATTCCCAATGAAGTCGCCGTCCAGGAGCAGGTCTACTGCCACGATCGCCTCATCGTCCCAGCATTGACCGGCGACCTCCACCTGGCCGCAGACTGTCGTGCCAGCCATGGGCGCGTCGATGCTCACGGTTGGTGGGGGACTGCCCCCCGAGACGACGACCGCGACGGTCGCGGTCCCTCGGTTCCCTGAGGGATCCTCGGCCATGGCCATGATGACGTGATTGCCGTCGACGTAGGGCGCAGTGTCGATCTCATAGGTCCATCCGTCCGACGAGTCAGCGTCCTCCCCCACTTGAGCGGTGTCGAGGAAGAAGGTCACCGAGGAGACGCCAGTGTCGTCGGTCGCGTCCGCAATGACTGACACGAGGCCTGTCACAGTGTCGGCCGGGACTGGGGAACTGATGGCAACGACAGGAGCGACCTCGTCATCTGGCAACTCCGCGCTCACAGTGTAAAGGCTAAGATGGGGCAGCGCGGCAGTGACCGTGTCATTGACTGCGTCAACTATGCCACCTACCCAGTGCCAGGCCCTGCCAGTCTCGTCGTAGACGTAGATCCCCAGCCACTCCTCCGGGAATTCATGCGGTGCGTATCCCTCGTAGCTCACGCTCAGCACGGGTGGGCTTGAGAAGGTCGCACCGGAGGGGTTGAGGTCGTAGACTTGCCCTGACCTACCCCCATAATAGATGCCAATCACAATGTTAGTCCCGTATACGGGGACGGCACTTCGGTACTGAGCGGCCACGGGGCAAAGGCCTCCGGGGCCGGGGGCCGGTAGCCCAGCGCACTATGCGGCCGTACGGTATTGTAGTGCTTTCGATAGCGATCCACCAGCACCTTCGTCTCCAGCGCCGATGGAGACCTGTCTCTCTGAAGACCAGTGAGAATCGTCGGATCACGACACAGGGGATGGCCTTGACACACCCGTCTCATGGAGACCACCACACCTGGAACCGGCCTGTGGGTGTCCCACCGCAATGTAACACCCGCACAGGGGTCCAGAGCCCAACAAGCATGAAGCGCACCAGAGTAGGAACTCCGCTCCTGCGTCCCGCATCTACTTGAGGATCACGAAAGCGAACATGGCGCCTACACAGGTCAATACCACAACGTCCATTGCACCGAATCTCGCTATGTCTTCGGACGGTGTGAACTGCTCACTCTCGACCCCCCGGGCTCGAAGGACGTCAACGAAGTTGTAGACGAACTCAATGGCGTGCCCACAGAAACCCGTGACAAGCGAGTCTGCCCCGGACACGCTCAGGAGTCGTATTGAGCGGCTCTTCTGTGCCTTCCGGACTGCCGACCAAGCCCACATCCCAACTGGCACCGCTCGTACCGCAGCTGCGGTCGCCGCCCAGATCCTCGGGTCGCGCGCAGTGCGGGCCAAATACCTGAAATGCCTCCTGGGGACCAGTACGTCAAATACCACTGCGGCCAGTATTATCAGGGTGAACTTCCATGCGACAAGAGCCGAAGAAATGGCGGCCGCTACCCACGGATTCCCCGCCATGTACTGGCCAAGAAATAGGAGCGTACCAATCAGGGGTGGGAAGAGCAGTATTCCCCACGAGCGCTCCGCATGAACAGGGTCAAGCAAGACAAGCACGAGGGTGATGACCGAGAGGATCACGAGGGCCAGAGCACTCGATGCGAAGAGGGCTGAACAGATCCCCACCGCGACGACGAGACGCGTGCCGGGCGCCGTACGGGACAATACGGCGGACAGGATATCCTCTCTCAGCCTCTTCCGTAGTAACGCATAAACCTCGCCGAATCTCATCCGGCTAAAACCTTTCTGTGTAGTCCGCGCCTGGGCTGACCATCTTCCCTTCCTTAATTAGAAATCGCTTGCTCACATCGATGGGAGGTTGATGGCTGTTCGATGCAATCAAGATCGCACTGCCCGCCTGGGCGCAGTCCGAGACGAGGGCGGCAAGCAGATGTGCCGAATCAGCATCCAGACAGCTGAAGGGCTCATCGAGGAACACAACATCCGCGGAATGCAGCAGCGTGGCGAGGACGAGGAGCTTTCGCTGACCGTACGACAATCGCCAGGGGTTATCTGTCCCGAAGCTCACTAACCTCTCGATGACGGGGGCGGCGCTGGCCTGCCATCGCGGCAGCTTTGGGGGACTACGTAACTCTTGTGGAATGCTGATGAAACACAACTGCTCACCAGTGGCCTGGAACCCATAGGCGACAGAAGGGGGGGCCAGGGTGCGCCCGATCTTGACGCGATGGTCGCCCATCTTCATCTCCCCCGTCGCGCCTTTGCGATGCCCTGTGAGCGAATCTAGGAAGGTCGACTTCCCTGCGCCATTCGCCCCTGTTAGTAGGTGTACTTGGAACGGAAGCAAGTTCAGGTCGGAGACCGACAGAGTGAAACCCCCTGAGGTGAACTCCAGGCTGTCGAGTGTGAGCCCCTTTCGTGGAATCGCCTGCAGCCACCGCATGCCTTCCACCGTCGTCAACACATCATTGCTGTTGCCTGCGATCGTGTCTCGAGTTACGCGCTGGCTCTTCAACCTTGGAGATCCCGGGGCCTCACTCAAGTATTGACTCCATCGCTGGTCATGGCTGGCTGCGACGATGCAGCCAACGGACTGCTCAGACAAAGCCTGCGTCAGCCTATTGGCAATCTGTCTCGCTGCAGTGTTGTCCAGCGAAGAGGTCGGTTCATCCAAGAAGAGGATATCGGGGCCGCACGAAATGAGAGCCTCCAGCGCGACCAGCTGCATTTGCCCGGATGAAAGCTGCTCAGGAGGCGTACCGGCATTGATGCCGCGTGCTGCAAGCCGTTCTAGGGATGTATTCATCCGATCCCGGATCACTTGCCGATCCGAGTAGCTGTGTTCCAGTGGGAATGCGATCTCGTCCGATACGCAGTTGCAGCATATGTTGGCCCTGGGGGCGTGGGACAGGTAGCCACAGGTCAGCGCTGGAGTGCCCTCCAGCAGGATGCTGGGGGGTGTTGCCAAAGCGGGCCACATGGTTGCATAGCGACCGTTCCTCTTGTAGTCCAGCTTGACATCGGACTCCTCCCAGCATGTCTTACGATACTCTGGGTAGATCCGGCTAAGGAGGCGCAGTACAGTCGTCTTTCCAGAGCCATTGTCGCCCTCCAGAGTGAGGAGATCCCCGTTCGCCAGGTCGATCTGAAACGGCTCCCATCTCAGCTGTCCGCCGGAGCGGAACGTGACGCTGTTGAACTCCCCGGCGATCGCGATCGAGGGTCTCAAGGCAGAAGCCTCTTGATCCGACGCTCGTAGAGGAGTATACCCATCCACGTGCTGAAGATCCCCTCCAGCAGGAAGACAGCGGTGACTAGGGCGAGGATCCTAAGGATGTTCTCTTCCGCAACTTGCGGGAAGAGCCCCAGCGTGGCCACGAAGTAGAAGCCGGCATTGAGTACGATCAGATACAGCACCAGCCCTAGGAACAGACCGGCCCGCCTTCCGCGGAGGAGAGAGTAGCCTGCGTCATATGCAAGCCCACCCAGCAGACCCAGCACCACCTTGTAGGGGCCGGGAATGCCCATCAGCAGAGTAGGAATAGCAAGTAAGCTGTATAGCGTCCACGCAGTGGTTGCAGCCCCGCGTTCCCGCGTGATCTGACAGATGACCGCCAGTACCAACGGAACTGTCAGGCCGCTAGCAAAGCCGCTTGCACCGGGCATCTCAAACAGGAACACGAGTGCCTGCAGACCGAAGTTGATGCCGAATAGCAGTCCGCCAGCGCTTCCAGCCCAAATGGCCCCGCTCACGGTCAATCGGCCAAGTCCCTGCTCCACGCCCCGGGGCGATTCTCGTTGATCCTCGCTCATGGCAGTCCCTCCGAATCTCTGTGACCTGCTTGCTGGTTCCGTGCTCTGGTCACGAGTCCCCATGCGGAGCCCAAGTATTGCCTTGGCCACCCGTGTAGGGCCAGTCGGGCAAAGAGGCCTCTGTACGCGCCCGGGGGCCAGTATGAATCGAGAATGCTCGATGCACTATCGAGAAGCGAGCAAATCTTGCCAGCCACGTCGGCACGTGGGTCGTACTCGCGTGCGACCTGTCGCAGTTCGGGCGAGATATCACTTCCTGCTGGCTGAGTCATGTAGTGTTGCCAGATGTCAGTCCGACCCTCACGATGCTCCCCCACAAGCAGGGCGGGGTACGTTCGCGTTCTGTTGACGATGTCCGGCGGATTCCACCTCCCGGCCTCGTCTGTGAGCCACCGGTCGAACTCCTCTAGATCGTCGCACAGCTGATACGCCAGACCCAAGCAGCGGGCGAGATCAGCGCAATGAGGTGGTGAGTCCTCATGGGCAACCAATGCCCCCAGTTGGAGAGCAAAGCCGCCCAGCACGCCCGACTTCGCCCACGCGGTCTCTTCGAACTCAGCGAGCAGCTCTTCATTGGACCTCATGCTGCGACCTTCAGACACATCGGCAAGCTGCCCTTGAGTCAGCTCCAGCGCGGCAGCACTCAGACCTGCTGACACCTCGGCAGCACACATGCTGATGCCAAGATCGTGAACCAAGTTCGCGGCAAGGACGGCCGCGCGCATTCCACGTTCGACATGGATACACGCGACGCCATTCCGCTGTTTGGCCCCGTCTATGAGATCATCGTGGATGAGCGTCGATCGGTGTACAAGCTCCAACGCAGCCAGAGGCGCGAGCAATGGGTCGACAGGGATCTCAGGGCACAACATCCGGGCTACGAGAAAGGAAGCTGTTGGCCGCACCAACTTGCCCGAGACAACCTGTCGGCGGATGGCTGACAGCAGCTCCTCCGAAACCCGACTGCACCGTTCTACGACAACAGCATCGATGTAAGCACGAAGCCGCTCCTGGAAATCGTCAACTGGGTTGACGTGACCACCCCACACGCCACGCTGCGCTGTTGATAGGCTAGACATCTTGCAGAGCACCTCGACTTACATGCTTGTAGCACGACACTTGCAATGCACCATCTCGGAGCGGCCATTGCGCATCATCTTTGGTACCGCGGCCCTGCTCTGGTCGCGCAGCTTATGGACAGTCATCCTCTCCATCATAAGGTCCTGTTGGTGCTGTCCGGATCGGGCCAGCTGTGCCTGATATCTTAGATCGCAGAGCGTCACTTGTCAACCGCTAGCTCTTGCTGTCCCAGTAGCCAATGCCCCTGCCAAGGCGGCGTCTGAACCCGCGCATTGTAGAGAGTCCGCAAAGCTGAGACAAGACGGCCCCTTTGGCAAGCTACACTCCGGACGCGTGCTGTCCAGAAACCCAGCTGGCTCCCGTGATGCTCGTGTGGCCTCTCTCGTGGTATTCTCTCCCCTCGTGCATACGCCTGCGCTGAGAGGCACCGAAGATGGATGATACCGTCGAACGAGGACCGGATTGGGCGGGGCTGCCGGTCATCGGGACCGTGGCGTAGCCTGCCCCTGGAGCGCCCTAACAGGAGGGATGGCGACATGGACGAACGACGTCGCACCGCATACCACGAAGCTGGCCACGCAGTCATGGCGTGCTTGGTGAAGCTGCTCTTCCACAAGGTGTCGATCATGGAGGACGAGGACAGCCTGGGGCGGCTGCTCACGTCCTTTCCCCCTTGGTTTGACCCTGACCTAGATGCGGACACTCGCACGAGGAGGATGATTGAGAAGTACGTCATCTGCTGCCTGGCCGGTGACGTTGCGGAGAGAATGGTTCCGGGGCTGCAGTCCCGACTTGAGGGATCAGACGATCTCCACCATGCGGTGGATCTCGCGTCGTACTTCGCACCTGCCGAAGAGACGGGCCCGTTTCTCGATTGGCTGACCGCACGGGCCGAACGCATTCTGGGAGTGCCAGGGGCGTCAGCGGCCATTACGGCCTTGGCAGATCATCTGGTCGAGCACGGGGAGATCAGTAGTCGACGGACGCGCAAGCTGCTGCGCCAGGCGTGGCCGTCTTCGGCGGCCATGGTAGCTCAAGTATAACACTGCAGGCTGCGCGCGCTCCCACCCATCCCCAGTGATTCTGCAGAGGATGTGCTTGTTAGGCAGCGATGGGACACCTCTGACAGCCCCGCAGGCTTGTCTCCGAACCTCAGACATTCTACCATATGGCACCATTCGGCGGCGTCTGCGGGCGCTGTGGTCCTCTTGCCGAGGGTACTGCTCCGATCAGAGGCATGTCGCGACCACGTAAGTGGCCCCATAACATTGATTATGTGGCCCGCCTACGGTCCACAGCGTCCCCAAGAAGCTGCCGCGCCCCAGCGGCCTCTCGGGCCAAGTAGCCGAGCAGCGTCCTCCAGTCGCGGGGGTGAGGACAGCGTGAGCCCTGCTCTCCCCCCAGGAACACTGTCCCTGATCGGCAACGCTCCATTTGCCCGGGCACCCAATGGGGGGTGTGCAATGGGCCGGTGAGGCCGTGATCCCACACATGCTTGACTGGAGTCAGCGCCCAGGAAGTCGCCTCGCGCGTTGCCGGCTGCTGACTTGGCGCCTGTCTTGCCTTAGCCTGTCAGGCCGGCCCCATCGTCGCCTGACAACCACAGGCGGGTTCAGGGGTATCGCCCAGTCCGTTGGCGCCCCGCCTCGGCGCTTCAATGGGAGGCGTTGCCAAGTTACGGTCGGAGCGCGGCCTATCCCTTTGCAGGTCTCCTACTCCTCCCCGGCGAACTCCTGTTCCCAAGCTGCGAGGGGGTGTCATGTCGGTGTCATCGGATGTGCTGCCACTGCTACTCGAGCGGTACGTAAGCGCCCATCGCAGTCGCGCGCTGGGGGGTATGCGCGCCCTCTCTGGGTTCGATTACCAACTCCGGGTCTACCTGGCAAAAGCGTGCGAGGCCCTCGCCAGTAATGACCTAGCAGGCGTTCCCCTTCCAGAAGCCTTCTCCGACGTCTTGGCGCGGCAGGTCTTCGTCCAAGTGAAGCATCGGCTGGATCGCGGCAAAGCTAGCCTCCGGGATGCCGCCCGTGAGTTCCTGACCATCGATGCCTTCCTACAGCAGCAGGCCCCGGAGCTGACCGAGCAGGTGCAGTACCAGGTGCACTGTGCAATCGACGAGCGGCAAGATGCCGACCCCTGGGCATCCTTCACCTTCGCCCCAAGTGAGAAGGACGGCGAGGCGAAGCAGGTGCGCGTCCGGGAGCTGCACGATCAGGGCCGCCTACTGCCTCCGGTGGAGGAGCCAGACCCCTGGTGGCGCGCCGTCGTCGCCTGCTACTCGAGCCTGGACGATACCTTCGGGTTCCTTTCCGCAGCCATGGAGGCGCTGTCGCGCCTGCTCTCGGATTTCAAGCCAAGGGAGGCTCGCAATCGAGTCGTTGAGGAGTGGGAACGACATCGCCTGCCTGACCCGCTGGAGAGTTGCGCGCTCACGCCCAGTGACTTCGGTCCCACGACACGGACTAGTCAGATTCTCATCGGCCGCCGCCCAGGACTGCGCTACCTCCGGGAGGGAGCGTTCATGCCGCGGCCGAAGATGGTGGAGCTCGCGCTCGAGGCGCTGGGGGACGCCTTCGGGGACAGCCGCAGCGTTGACAGCATCCCCCTCGTCTGGGTTACGGGCGCCTCCGGCTCGGGCAAGAGCTGGCTGCTCCTCGAGATGATGCAGGCCCTGGTCTGCGAGCAGCGGGCCCGCGTGGTATGGCTGGACGACCAGAGCTCAGATCTGGCGCCTCTTCTGCGGCGATGGGCGGAGGCTCCTGCCGAGGAGGACATGGAGGAGTGGTTCGTCTTCGTGGACGATCTCTACGGCCCCAGGCAGCAGCGCGCTCTCGACATTCCGGCCATTGCTCGCCTCATCGGCAGCCACAAGCTGCGCTATCCGATCATCGTCACGTGTGGTCCTCCGGAGCAGCGAGACGAACTCAGCCACGAGGGGGCGAGCGCCTTCGAGATTGTGTCCTGGTCGCTCCCGCTCGCCAACCGCGAGGAGCAGCAGGCGTTCCGCAAGTGGTTCGAGGACCGCACCGGCAAGCCGCCCAAACAGCAGGGCGCCGCCTTCGCCGAGGAGGCCGGACTCCCCATCTCCATGGTGGTCGAGATGGCGGAGGGAACTCTCCCCGAGTTCGCGGAGCGCTTCCGCCGGCGGCTGGAGCCGACGGGACTCATCGAGCCGCTCACCTGTCCTCTCGCTCTTAACCGTCTCTACCTCTGGCCTCCGCTCCACTGGCTCAGCGACGCGCAGCAGGCCGAACTGCGCCGGGTGAGCCGGGAGGGCGACTTCTCCTATGAGCCGGAGACACGCGGGGACCACCTTCGCATTACGCATCCGCACCTCGCGGATGAGATCTACCAGCACCTGTACGAACCGGATGAGATCACTCGTGCAGTCCATCTCTCAGAAGCCTTCACCCGCGCTGCCGCAGAGGCGAACTCGATCGCCATCTCGCTGCTTCACCTCCTCCACCACGGGCACCCCCGCCTTGACACAGTCGACGGCGAAGTTCTGTTCTCGCGTCTCTCCTCGGTGTGGAATCTGGCACACGACAGCCATCTGGACGGCTACGGCCGTATGGAGGTTGCCGTCTACGCTGCCGCCCTCGCCGCGCGCTCCCCCAACCTTCGCGCCACGGCCCCGGCCGGTCTCGATCCCCTGGCCGCGGCTCGCGAAGCCCTGGAGATGCCACATCCGCGATGGGGCTGGTTATGGCATCAGCTCGTTGATTCCTATCCGAGCGACGCTCTGCTTGTTGAGCAGGGACTGATCTGGCTGGACCGGAGCCTGCGCGAGTACGCCCCCGACTGGACCTTCGTGTGGCGCCGTTTGGCCGATATGGAAAGCAGGGACCCCCGGGTGCCGGACGTGGGGCGGCGCTGGCTGATTCGATATCCCTGGAAGTCAGGGTGGGCCTACGTTTTCCGGATGATGTTCGAACGTTCGCCGGAGCTAGCGCCCCTCGATCTAGCTCTGGCCCTCGTGAAGACGCAGCCTGACAACCGGAATTGGGGGTATGTCTGGACTGCCCTAGCGGGGTCATCTCGACCACTCGCAGAGCCAGTGGACCTTCCGACGGCGGGATGGGAGTGGCTCCAGGACCGCGAAGAACGTCCTGAGTGGAGTTACGTATGGCAAGACATCGCCGATTTGTTACCTCTTGACGACTGTCGTCGTGGCCGCCTCATTGAGCAGGGCCAGCAGTGGCTCCAGGGCCGCGAAGAACACGACGGGTGGTCCTTCGTCTGGCGGAAGCTACTGGACCTGCGCGACCTCCCCGAGGAGCAGCGCCCGAACCTCATTGAGCAGGGCCGGCTGTGGCTCCAGGGACGTGAGGAGCGTGACGGGTGGTCCTTCGTCTGGCGGAAGCTACTGGACCTGCGCGACCTCCCCGAGGAGCAGCGCCCGGACCTCATTGAGCAGGGCCGGCTATGACTCCAGGGACGTGAGGAGCGTGACGAGTGGTCCTTCGTCTGGCGGAAGCTACTGGACCTGCGCGACCTCCCCGAGGAGCAGCGCCCGGACCTCATCGAGCAGGGCCAGCATTGGCTCCAGGACCGCGAAGAACGCGACGGGTGGAGCTTCGTCTGGCGGAAGCTACTGGACCTGCCCGACCTCCCCGAGGAGCAGCGGCTACACCTCATCGAGCAGGGCCAGCATTGGCTCCAGGGCCGTGAGGACCAAGAGCAGTGGGCCTTCGTCTTGCAGAAGCTACTGGACCTGCCCGACCTCCCCGAGGAGCAACGTCTACACCTCATCGAGCAGGGCCAGCATTGGCTCCCCGCCTCTGCGCACCGCTGCAGGAGGGATTGGAGCTTCGTGTGGCAGCTCGTCTGCAGGTACAGCCGAGCAGAGATGTGGCAGGACGGACGCCTTGCGGCCTTGTGCCGCGATTGGCTCCTCAACGAAGGGCAGGGAACCCCGGAATGGGACCACCTCTACGAGGAATGCCTTGACAAGGGGGTGAACGACCAGGAATTCCTCGGTGCGGGGCTTGAGTGGGTACGGCGGAACCTCGAGGAGATCCACTCTCTGTTCATCTTGGGGAAGCTTCTGGGAGCCATTCCGCATGTGACGCCCGAGACGCCCGCGGTACTCATGACCCTTGACTGGCTTCGCTCCCACCTTGAGCATCCGAGCTGGACCTTCCTCTGGCGGGACCTCTACGAACGAGGCCTCCGCGGCGAGGTTGAGGCGTTGGGGGTGCAGTTCTGCGAGCGCCGGCCGGCAGAGAAGAGCACTACCTACGTGGTCCGCGCCCTAGGACAGCACATGAACTCACAGAGTGCGCGCCGGATCGCCGCCCTGGCCGCGGCGAATCCCTGTGCCCCCCCCGCCAGCGCGGGGGCGATAGGGGCCTATACGCGGGGGGCTGGAGACTCCGGTGTCGTAGATGCCTGTCGTCAGTGGCTGTTGGCCTTCCCGAGGAGGAAACCGAAGGGATGGGGCTACCTGTTCTGCCTGCTCCCGCCAGACCAGCACTCTGCTGAGACTCTGGCGCTAGGGGTGGGGATGATCGTTCACTTCCCAATCCAGGACAATCCAGGGATGCTCCTCTACCTTGCCCGCCTCCACGACCGGTTAGCTCCTCCGCAGAGAAACGCGGTCCGCCGGTCCGCCCTTCGATCCCTCGCGGGCCAGCCGCGGCCGCTGAGCAAGGAGTGGCAGCAGCTCGCCGATCTCGCTGCTGAATGGGGGAGCGGCGCGACAGAGCCTTGCGCAACCCCAGGGGCTGGTACCCCCCTGCCAGTAACCAACGGCGGAGGGGCGAGAGACGCTGCTGTCACGGGGACGCCGCACCATCTCCTAGTAGCCCGTAACAGGGAGAACGACGGGCGCCCACCAGAGGCTACCCCGGTCCGGTTAGCATGTAGCGACGACGCTGTCGAGGCCCTTATCAATGTGCTTCGGCGCGTTCCAGTCCGCGACACGCCTGGAACGCTGGCAGCCGTGGCCGCCCTACGCAGCCGGCTCAACTCCGAGCAGGCAGAGGTCTTTGCTCACTCCCTCCGTCAGTCTCTCGCTAACCCGGCGCGGAAGCCCGGCCCAGAGTGGGATGACCTCAGTAGTACCCTCGCCGAACTCGATCATATGCCATCCGGTAACCCACCAGGACGGGGCCAAGGAAGCTGATGGTAGTGCGGCAGTCGGCTTCGCGCACCGCGACCGTTCTCGGGCGCTCCCGCGATCCGACAGAGTCGCGCATCCTCAGTATGGCACGAGTTGCAGGTGTCGAGCGCCCCTGAGACCGCCTTGAGCGCACTCTGGCGAGCAGATGAGTTTCTGGACACCACGGCCTCACACCATTCGCCCCCGATATGAATTGAGCTTGGGCCGGTCAGCGATCAGCTCGGAGGCACGGTGCATTGAAGTATTCTGGCGATTCGTGCAGCACGGCAAGGGATAGATCGGCAACCGCTCTCGCGCAGATGGTGCAGTCCGGGTACGAGCACCCAGGGGGGATTACGCAACCTACTCCCATTGGCAGCGGGCCTGACCGGCAGCATAACGTAGATTCTGTTGCCGTTCGCGGGCGTCCCCACAGGCCCGACGAGCAAGAGAGTGCCCTGGGATTGGACGGGGGAGTCAATCGCCGGGTGAATCTGTAACTGCCAGATGTTGCCGCAAGCCGACATCGAGTATCCGTGCTGTGGCCGATTCAGAATCTGATGACGCACCCGCGTTCGAGGGCGCCCATCGGGACAGGGCAAGCCAAGGCCGCGAGAGACTTGGCGAGTGCTGTTAGCAGACTCAGGCGAGTGGACGGCCGACCATCGGACCGGAGTCGCTATCGCGCCTACGGGGTCAAGCCCTCCTTGTCGCTTAAGGCTCTCTGCACCTCGACGATCTGCAGCGGAGCGAAGCCTTCGTCGTCTTTGGCATGGACATCTGCGCCATTGGCAATCAGGAGCTCTATGACCTCCTTGTATCCACCCATGAACGTAGTGTGCAAGGGCGTTTGGCCGAAATGATCTCTCGCGTTGACATCTGCACCATTGGTAATCAGAATCTCTGCCACGTCTCTGTGTCGCTGGGAGGCCGCGAGCCAAAGCAGGGTCCGTCCGTGCAGATCTCTCGAATCTACCTCGGCACCTCTGGCGACCAGTATTGCCACCACCTCTGCATATCCGAACAGCACCGCCTCGAAGATCGGCGTCCAGTTCCCTCTTTTCTTGGTGTCAGGGTCCGCCCCGTGATCTAGGAGAATGCTGACAACCTCCGGATGCCCACTCGCGGCCGCAAGATCCAGGGGCGTGTCTCCGCTGTCATCTGCGGCCTTCACATCGGCACCATTGACGATCAGTTCCTGCGCTGTGGCAGCATCGCCGTCGTTGGCCGCATGGTGAAGGGGAGTCCAACCTTCCTTGTCTGGACTGTCAACGTCGGTTTCAGAGAGTTGCACAGCATCGCTGCCGTCATGTGCGTCTGCGAAGACACGCACGATCTCCTCAGATATTCGCTCGTTCTCTCTCTCATCAAGCGCGAACTCGTCGAGAAGGCGATTCGCCGCGTCGAAGTGTTCGAAGAGGAAGTTGGCTAGGTCACCCTGATCGATCCGTACCAGTCCTGACTCGACGCAGGTGTAACGGCAGAGACACAATGCAATGAGCCTTAGCGAGCTATGCTGCCGTCTCTTCGTCAGGAAGTAGAACCAGTAAGGGAACTCCCTGTCCAGCCGCTCCATGAAGCCCCTTACCTCTGGTATCTCAAACAGCTCGCGCTGATCATCGTCGTAGCCGTCGATTCCGAAATCCACGGAATCGCGGAACCTCATGACGCGCTCTCTCGTGCTGAGCAAGCTGTTGAGGATTCGCGATGTAGAGTCCGGGTTGCAGCACTGGACCTCATCCTTGCTTGCCACCACGTGTAAATAGTCAGCGCCTGATTGTATTAGCCAGTCATCAGTCATAAGGATCACCTGCCTAATGCGGCCCCCGTAACTGAGCAGGCGCCAAGGGATACACCAAGCGCAGGGGGTACGTTTGTCGGCTCGGCAGTTGGACCCGTGTGATAGGCATTGGCTCTCCTGACGCGTTTGCCAGCTTCCCCACATCCCATGACTAGCGACATGATCTGGCGCGTCCCCGGCACGGCCCTGCTGGACTCAGGTCGCGGTTTCCAGCTGATCCTCTGGCTTCCGTACCGCGATAGCATGGCATTGGCTCCGCAGCTTCCCAGGCAGCCAAGACGGCACGTTTCTGCTGCATCCCGGTCGGCCGCAGCTCGTCCTCCGGCATCTGCTCACAGGGCGGTCTTCCTACGCCACCAACTCAGCTAGAAGGCCATTGGTCGCTTCTGCCAGCAGTTCCGCCCTCTCGAGCAGGAAGTCCCCATGCCTCCCCAGCGCCCACAGCTCCGACAGCCTGGCCTCCTGAGCCGCGGCATCGGCCATCGGGGCTGGGACGAAGTGGGCCCTGAGGCTGTCGGGAGTGATACTGAACTGCTCTATGTACTGCTCAGGCAGCTTGCCAGATAGCCTGCTGACGTTAGTTCGTTCATTCAGGACGGTGATGTTGGCCAGGGCGTTAATCTCGTCGATGCCGAGGCCGGCCTTCTTCAGCTTGCTCCTTGGGAACATGTGGTGCCACTGCGGCTGGAAGCCCGTCGTGATCGGACTGCCTGTGTTGTCGTAGCCAAGCCGCGTCCCGTCCACCCAGTCCTGCGCGCCCCGACGATAGAGGACAAGATACAGCATTAGCCGGAGAAACCGGTTTCCCGCGCGATCATACCGGTTCAGGTAGTCCTCCGGATCGACAGTTGGCGGCACACGGAGCCGGGAGACAAGGGCATCCACTGCAGCGCCAAAGGTCGGTGCTTCGGCGATGGCTCTCACATCCTCGTTCATGCTGGTAATGGCCGAACCACTGTAGCGACCATCCTTGTTCGCCGAGAGAAACCAGTGGAGAGCTCTCCCGAAGCTGTAGGCTGACTCATCGTGCCAGCGTTGGTGCAGTGTGAAGAGCGCGATGAGGCTGTTCGTCGAGGGCAGGAGTCGATCTGACTGGATGCCGTATTCGGCGAAACGCTTTAGCACCTCAGCCATGGCCGCGGTCGCCTGCCGCCAGACCGACGGGAGGTTTTCGGGGTTCCAAAAGTCCTTGGGCACCTCGATGAGTCGGGCGCGGGCGCAGCCAATGCCAGTCAGGGTCCGGATGAAGACGCCAGCGTCCAGGTCCCAACCGCGGTGCTCAAGGTCATCTCGATACGGTATGTACTGGTCGCGCACCCACCCCGGATTGCGAACGGCGGCCACAGCAAGCGTGACGTCCGCCTCCCTTACGCGGGTTCCTGCTCTGTTGAGGCGGCTGAAGATCTCGGCTACATCCTCCACTTCGTGGCTGACTCTAACTACTGGAATGGTCCGGTTACGGATCTGCCACAAACGCTGCATGCGACTGTGTACCTTCCCAAACACCTCCATTGCCTCGCCCGAGTCTTCTGTGATCGGTCTGATCACTTCCTGAGCGAGTGGGGTCAAGTCTTCCACGTCCTCGCGGGTGAGCACGCGGCGGACACTGATCCATCGCGGGTCGCGACGGCGAATCGGATTCGGCAGCGCGAAATCAAGATGATCGCGCGGCTCATCCGGCAAGACGTTCACCATCACGTCGTATCTATCGAGAGCCTTGTTCCAGTCTTGCGCGATGGGCCACCAGTAGGGTTTCCGCGCAAGCAGGAGACAGAGCGCGGTGGTCCGCTGTTGGCCGTCCACGATCCAGAGGGATGTCTGCGCTCCTTGCGCGGTCTTTGGCTCGTGGTAGTTGGACGAATCCCATACGAGGAATGAGCCGATTGGGTAACCGCGGTACAGTGACTCGACGAGGAGCTTGACTTGCTCTGCGTCCCAGACAAATTCGCGCTGGAACTCAGGGATGTCGATCTTACTGGTTACCGCCTGGTCAGCGATCTCCTCAATGCTGAGCTGCTCCAACGCCATCGGTCATCCCTCCAATCGCTCGGTTCTGCGCGCCCCTCGGCAGGCCATATAGCTCTCAGGGCGCCGAGCTGGCCTGCCATGGCGGCGAGAAGTGAGAGCCCTACGCCCGTCTCACTATGGCTCAATCTGTCTCAATCGTCACATTCCCCGTCAGCCCCGAGTCCCGCAACGCTTGCTCAATCTCTCTCCGGGTACTGGCAGCATTCTCAGCAGGCACATCGAGAACCGCTTCGACAACCAACGACAGGTTCTCCCCGACTCGAAGCTTCGGAATGAGGCGATGCCCCAGACGGTTCCAGAGCTCTGGCGGGATCTCGCCGCGCAACCGTATCCGCGTTGTCGTCCCGGGTCCCGGCGGCGGCTCAGGGCCGGCCGGCTCAGGCGACTCCGGACCAGGCGGAGGCCCCAGTGGGGGCTCTGGACCAGGGGGCGCGGGCTCCTTGAGTGCCGCCGCCCGCTCCTTTCTCAGAAGGAAGACGTCTGGCTCGAAGGCTATCTCCTCTTCGCCTATCTGCTCTTCGTGCCAGACTCGCTCATAGCTACTGTCACCCCTCTGTCCCGACGCCAACCCAAAGTCCCCTTTAGCGACGAACTCGGCAATCTTAGATCTGAGGACACTGTCGGGGTCTCGAAGCCGTGTGAGCACGCCGTTCACGAAGCTCTGCCGGAGTCCCTGGAGAGGCCACGCTCCGCTCTCCTTCAGGGCCGCCGGCCAGTGCCGCTCGAGATAGCCGGCTCCCACTGATTCGTTCATCATGCCCTCGGACTTGAGTGCAGTCACGACTCGGGCAGTGAGCGAGTCCCCGGCGCTTGCGTGACCGGCACCGAGGTCGACCACTCGCAGTCTAGACTCCTCGTGTGGGTCGTAAACCACGACGAAGCGGTAGTCGGCCCAGACCTCCTCGCGTGCATCTTCCTTGGCGGTGTTCACTTCGACAAGCACGCCGGACCGCTCAGATGCCTCGAACTCGCCGCCAAGAGTACCGTCGTCGATCTCCTTCTTGACCTGCGTCCAGGCCAGCCACTGCTCGACCCTGTCTTGTAGCCCCCGGCCACCCCTGCGCACACACCACACCAGCGCGCCAGGGTACAGCCGGTCCGACTCGCCCTTCTGACGCGTCCAGGAGAGCAACTGGTCTCGCAGGGCTCCGTTGCCTTCCCACTCGACATCCGGCGGTAGAACGACGAGCGTCAAGCGCGGAGTATCCGGGGTTGACGCGCTGTCCTTCGGGAACAGCTGCAGTGGGAGAAGTGCTCCCTTCTCGAACTCAGTCTTGATGAGGCCCCTTAGCTCCTTGTCGACTCGGCCCCCCGAACTAGAGTCGAGCGATGCTCGCCTGTCGTTCATCACTTTCCGAAGTGTCGGCTGAAGCCCGAACTTGAAGCCATCTGCTCCCGCGCGACGAAGGTAGAACGCCCGCTTCTGGAGGGCCATTGCGGCATTGTCTATGCTCGTCGTATCGAGGTCTGGCTCTCCCAGCGCGAAGCGAATCTCCGGCAGATGGGCGAGCTTCTCCGTCATGCCTCCGGTCGACTCGAAGAAGATAGCCGTTCCGACGCGGCGGTTCAGGTCACGGAGTGCCCCTGCACTGCCAGCGTCGAGGGCCCGCGCGTGGCTGTGATCGCCGACCACATCCGTCATGATGGCCGGCTCCAGCCGGTCCTCCCCGAGCTGACCAAGTACGGTGGCTCGGAACTCCGGCAGATGGAGCGGTGCGGACCCGAGCGTGATGAGCGGCTCTCGTCGCTGCTGCTTGTGCGATTCCTGGAAGACCCAGGCGATCCACTGGGCGAACATGGCAAGCGTGCCGCGCGTCCGCTGGTAATGCGTAAGGGACTGCCACTTCCTCTGAAACACAGTCAGCGTGGCTGGGTGGAATGGATAGCACGCCTCGAACCGCGACCGCAGAAACTCCCTTGCTTTCGCTTCGCTCGCCGCCGAATCCACGGCCGTCCACTCGGGTGGGAGCTGCGCACGCCGCTCGAAGCACCAATCTGCATAGGCCCTGGCGACAGCCTTCCGAGTCGAGTCCTTTCCCAGATCCTCGAACAGCCGCCGGCGCACGACTTCGCTGATCTCCCTCTCATCGTTGGCGATTAGGTCCTGCGCGACCCGCCGGACGACTTTAGTGATACGGTCCTGCCATCGCTGATCGTGGTCGGTCATCTCGACCTGACTGCGCGGCAGGCTGATGACCGCGGCGCCGTGCGTAGTCCCGGTCATGGCGACTGTGAGGTTCTGCAGGAACGCGTAGAAGGGGTCGGCTAAGTCCCGGTGGCGGTTGACGAAGTTGAGCACTTCGTCGAACAGAATCAGGACACGTCCCCCCGCGGTCTCGAACAATCTGCTGAGAGCGTCTGTCCCCGGCGCCTTCGTTGCGGCGCTAGGCCCAAGCGTCTTCACGCCGGCATCTCCGGCAAGCTGGCGAGCGATATCGATCCATGGGTTCTCCCTGCCCTCGCTGGGGTCCCAGGCATTCCCCACGAACACAGCAGCCTTGGCCGAAGGTATCTTCTTGAGGCGTGCCTCAGACAGCATCCGTTGCACGCCCTCGTCCGAGGCGGCCTGAGACGAGTGCTCGATGAGGTGATAGAGAGCCGTCAGCGTGTGAGTCTTGCCGCCCCCGAATTGCGTTACGAGACTCAGGACCGGCGTAGTGTTCTCGGTCTCGCCGGCGAGTCGCCTGAGCACCATGCCAGAGTAATCAGAGAGCGCCCTCGTGAAGTACGTCCGGCTGAAGAACTTCCGCGCGTCCTTGTAGTCGTCTGGCGCGTTCCCCGCAATGATTTGCTCGAGCGCGATCGCGAACTCGTCCGGACTGAAGGAGCGGCCTTCTCGGACCTCCTTGCGCGGAGTGACAGTTCTGTACCACGGGTTCATGATCTGCTCCCCTCCTTGCCGCGTCCGGCAGACATCTCGTCGAGCAACTGCACGCCACCTTCAGTGAGACGCGCGAGATTTGCGTATCCGCTCGGCGAGTAGTCGCTCGCCGCAGCATAGCGTCGAAACGTGAAGCCGTCTGTGATGACGATGTCAGTTACTGCGTCGATCGCTCTCAAGTAGCTCCGAGCTTGCTTCAGAGCGCCAGTGCCAACTGCTCCCATCTTCTTCGCCTCCAACACGAGACTGACACTCTCCGGCGTGCGTGGCAGGCCGTCGAACAGCGCCACGTCGATCTTCTTCCATTCGAGAGCGATCTGCTCCGGCTGCCACCCGAGCGCGCGAAGTAGAGGCACGACGAGATGCGCCACGAGCTCGCTTTCAGCTGGTGGCTCGCCGAAGTGCTCACGCGCTCGGTAGAGCTGCCAAAGGTCTCGTGCCTCCGCCACCACTCGCCTCACATGCGACCGGCGGTCATCCACCACGGGCTGCACAGCAGGCAACTCCGGCAGAGCTGTCGGATGCGACATTCTGGCACTTCTGTTCAGGGCTGAGCCTGCCAGCTCTATGAGAACTGGGGTCGTCACCTTCACGAACGCGACACTGCCTGCCGGAGGCAGACCATGCTCGAGTCCCTGTTCCACTGCGAACGGATACCAGCGGACCCGGCGCGCGTGCTGCAGATCGAGCCCCTCAACATCCTCAAACTGGGGCAGATACTCGTAGGGGCCTACGATCTCGCCGACTGCGGTGATGTGCTCTCTCCCGACACGGAGCATGATGGCGTCGTCGGGCTGCGCCTCTCGCGCGAACCTCCTGAGAGGAGCCGGAACCGAGCCGTCAGCGACGCGTTCGAAGCTGATCGCGCCAGCCTCCCCAGGTCCGAGGAGGGCGATGCTGTACCGAAGCATCAACTCGGCTACAGAGCGTCGTCGGGAGGGAAGTGTCAGCTGCCAGACCGTCATCCGGTTCCTCTCATCGCGGCACGGCCGCTAGCACGGCGTCTATCAGTCGTTTCTCCTCGCTCGCCTTCGGATAGAGGGCCGATAGTGCGTTGGCGAGGCGGAAGAAGTCGGGGCTGCGGCTCTGCTCTTCGGCGAGTAGGGCACGCAGCGCGCCGGACTGGCCGCCCGCCTGAAGGAGCATGGCCGCATGGATGCGGTCGAGTGTCGTTGGCTCCCGTCGGCGGTCCGGCTCGGCTCGGCCGGAACGCTTGCCACGACGGGCGCGGCCGCGGACGCGCGGCGCCACTTCCGTCTCATCTTCGGGGAAGAGCGCAAGCTGTGGGCTGCGCACACGGCCGGATTCGAAGGCTTCGGCGACCGCAGAGGCCCCATCCTCGCCGAAGAGCTGGCGGGCGCGGTCGGAGGGCGGGATAAGGCGCACCACGCCCTTCTCGATCTCGATGATACGGCCCTTCCAGTCTTCAAGCTCAATGCCGAGGGGCTGGGCGAAGCGGCGAGCCACATCGTAGAGCAGGGCGTATCCCCGCGGCTGGCGGCTGGGCGTCTCGTCTTCCTCGTCCGAATCTCCGTCGTCAGTAGTGGTGGATCTTCGGTCGTTGCCGTTCTCGCCATCGGTGGCCTGGAGGGTCCAGAGGAAGAGCGCGGTGAGACGGGCATCGTCTTCGAGCGCCGCGGCCGCAGCCCCATTGTGAGCGGTCGCCTCGGCCGTGCCGAGAACCTGCCGCAGGGCGGCCCGCCCCACAGCTTCCCACACGTACGAGAGGAAGCCGCGCTTTGCGGCCGGCGACTTGCCCGATGGGTTGGGCGCGAGGCCGACCTCTTCGCCCTCTGCTGTCTCCACCTTCGAGTACCGACTGAACAGCTCCATCGCGGGGCCAATGCAGGAGAAGATGAGATCAGCGCCTCGAATGCCCTCACCGAAGAGCCGTTCCATCCACTCATCAATGCGGCCTGGCAGCTCTCGCAGGATATCCTCCCAGCCGCCGACTCCCGCGTCTTCGGGCCGAGGTCGGCAGATGAGATGGACGCTGGCCGCGAGGGCCGCCGAATCACGAGCGCGCAGACGTGTGCTCATCTCAGTCGTGATGGGCCATGAGGCAGTGATTACCCACCCCCCCTTCAACATGCCCGAGAGAAGTGCTTCCCAGCCTTCTGTAGTCTTGTGGGCAAAGACCACGGCGCCGATGCCGTCCGGCTCCAGCGCACTACGGCCCGTAGCGAAGGCGCGAGCCATCTGGTACTCGAAGAAGCCACGGTCCTTCACACCCCCGTCACTCTTCTGGATTTCGTCCTGTACGATCTCAGCCAACTTTGGGGTCAGGGCGTTCGCGACATCAAAAGGATCACGCAGGAGCGTGTGTTGAGGCAGGGCCCGCTTCAGCCATACGAAGAAGAAGTCCGACAGTGCGGCATAAGGAACCGCGTCGTAGTAGGGCGGGTCGGTAAACCAGACAGATGCTGACTCGAGAGGAACTGCCGCACTAGTGGCGTCCGCAAGAGCGCCAGTGCCCGGCCGGTAAGTGTAGGCAAACGCGGTCTCTAGAGTCTTGGTCGAGCGATCGACGGCACTCTTGAAGGACCCGCTGGATGTGCTGCTTAGTACGGCCTCTGACCAGTCCCAGAGCGGCGGTATCTTCTGGCTTGACAACAGGTGCACCGGGCACTCCGCTCCTGGCTTCCACGGAGTCCCGGCACTGCCAAGGTCTGCCGTCTTCCCGAGTGCGAGGGCACACAGTTCCAGGACCGGATCGAGAGTGCCTTTGCTCCGAGAGCTGATGGCCTGCCCGATAGTCATCAAGGCCAGTTTCTGTCGCGCCGAGAACAAATCTCCCCAGGTATCCATGCCGTACAGGCGCGCCGAGAAAGCTCTACCCGCGCCAGAACCGCCACCCAACGGCGTAGGCTCATCCGGCACCACGCCGTTCGGGAGCATCGCCACGGCCTTCTGCGTGGCAAAGACCGCCTTGTAGTCGCGCTTCGTCGGGAGACGGTACTGGCGGCCGATGGTGCCGTCCTTGAGGGCGACCACGGCGAGCAGGAGCGCTCCGCCAATGCGCTTTCCCTTCTCATCGAAGATCACATCCGCGCCACCGCGTTGAGCGGAGAGCAATGCCCGCACGCGCGGCGCCGGGAGCACCACGTTACAGCACGGACACGTCGCGTTCGCCCGCGCCACCGTGCCCCGCGGCACGTCGGACTCGGACTTCGGAGTGAAGATCCCGAACTCGAGCCGCGGCGGCTTCCCCTTCGGCCGCTTGACCTCGTACCTGAGCGCCCGCCGGCGGTTCCGCTTCTTGCAGAGCCAGAACGAGCGCGCGAGCGGAATCTCTGCGCCGCAGTTCGGTGACTCGCACTTCACTGTGCGTGCCCAGAGATACGCTATCGGCCGCGCGCCATCAGGATCGGCGGGGTAGTATTGCGCAAGCTCTTTCTCTGCCTTCTCCTTGATCTCGGCCCCGACGCGGCGGAGTTCCTCGGCGAGTTTCGCCCCGTGGCGCGGGATATCCTCAAGCATCACCTTGAGGATGAGGCAGGCGACGGGGTTCAGGTCGCTCGCAAACGCGTCGCACCCGACCCGTAGCGCCTCGAGCGGGATTGAGCCCCCTCCCGCGAATGGGTCCACGACCAGCGGCGGTTCCTCACCATGCGCCGCCTTTACGAGCGCGCGGGATGCCTTCAGGTACGTCTGGTCTGTCGAGAGGTCCCAGTTGGCGAAGTCGGCGATGAAGGTCAAGAGAGCCTTGCGCAGTGCCGCGTCGTCCTTCATCGCGCCGACGTTGGGCAGCCCCTTGAGCGCCTTCCGGGCCTTGCCTTTGAACTCGGCGGGGCAGTGCTCGTCACACGGGTCAGGGAACAGCAGCCCGAGCAACACCGCCCGGCATGCCGCCAGCGGCCGCCTCGCCCACCACAGGTGAAGCGTCGAGGGATGGCCGTGCCGGATAGACTTCTCCCGCGCCGAGTGCCGGCTCACCGCAGCGATGGGGAAGTCCACCTCAATTAGGCGCTTGCATTCCCGGGGGATCATAGGCTCTGCGCTCCGCCTTCCTGATCTGAATCGCCCCCGAGCAGGTCGGCAACAGCGGCCCGGACGACCGGCCAGCAGATTCGGCAGGTATCCGAATCGGGTCGCTCTGAAACGGCGCGCTCCACGTAGGGGTGAATGATGTTGCGCGACTCGCGTAGAGCGTGGCTGAAGCGCTTCACATCGCCGCCGAGCCATCGCATCTCATGGGCTACGTCAATCAGCGCGTTGAGGTTCCAGTCCCGTAGTGGTCTCACTTTACCCGTCTTGTCCTTGGGCGCTCGGGATGCCCTGCAGACCTCTGTCCTGTCAGCCTCTGCCTTCGCAAGCAGCACTCCCTCGAGCACGCTGCCCATCATCACCACGGCCGACAGGAATGCTCCTCCTTCCACACATCGCTGGGCCTCATCCCACCGGAAGGCAATAATCTCCGCGAGCAGCGAGTCAGTCACCAGAATCTGGAAGTTGGGAGCAGGTACCCGCGCTGGCTGCTGAGGCTTGGGGGGAGCGAGTCCCGGCGTGGTTTCCTGGATGCGAGGCGTTATCCTGTACAACACGATCTCCAACCCCTCAACCTTGAGGGTGCTGTTGAGGTGGCTGATCACTGCTCGCGTGGTCTCGGCATCACCTCGGTATTCACGCGGGTCGCCCAAGCGAAGCAACACCTGCGCCAAAGAAGCCGGTAGCAGGTCCCCCTGTTGGTCGCAATTCAGGACATCCAGGGATTCGAGGACAAACCATTTTCGCGTTGAGGACTGGCCTTGCGGCTCAACGTCAGCCCGGTCGAAGAAGGCATGGATCTTGGACATCGACCGATACGGCCCCGGAGCCGCATACGACGCGCCGCCACCTGAACCTTGACCTGCGCCGCAGATCGTCTCTGCTATCACCTCGAGAGTTCCCTGGTCCAGTCTCTTCCTGGGCATCCTAGTGCCCTCCCCCTGCCGCGCTCACGAGTCTGTGCCGTAAGGCTGCTCGTTCTCGCGCACTTCCATCGGCTGGGTCACGGCGTTAACCGAGAGATAGTAGTGGGCCACCTTCGTCACTTCGGCCACTTCCAGACGCCGGCGCGGCGTCGAACAACTCGTGGATCGCCTCGATGCCACCTATCTTCATCTCGCCCCGAGTGCCGCCGCACCGCCGCGGTCGGGAAGTACACGTCGGCGAGGCGCCTGCATTCGCGGGGGATGGCCATCTCTCACTCTTCTCCCAGCAGTATGCCCTTCGCGCTGGCAAGCACGTTTCCTGTCTGCGATGCGATCGACCGCTTACGTCTTAGCAGATCGGCAAGGTCAATCTGGCTTTCCAGAACTGCCATGAGGTCGGCTCCGTCCATGCAGATCACCCGGGGGCGTCCTGCCTCGCGGTACCGCTGTACACCGTCGGGACTGAAGCCGATGATCGAGATGAACAGCCCAAGTGTGTTGTCGAGATTGGATGCTACGGCGCCGTCCAGGTCACGGAGGTCGTTCAGGTCGGCAGGCTTCTGCTTCCACTTCGCCTCGAGAAGGAGGTCATCACCGTCGAGCACGAATGCGCCGTCTATCTGCTCCCCTTTCAGCTTGAACGGGCCACGAGGCTGCAGTTCAAAGAGATCGAAGAGCGCGTAGAGCAGCTTCTCTAGCAGGTATCCCCTCTTCTGGTGATCATCTTCCCTGTGGAAGCTCAGGAAGTCGGCCTTGAGCTTCTCGAGCTTCTCCTGGAAGACACGGCCTCTCCCAGCCTCCTCCGCCTGACGCCGTCTGGCCTCACGCTCCTCAGCGGCAGTCGCCAGTACCTGGTCACGCTCCTTCACAAGGAGGCGAAGGTGCTCAAGGCATCGCTCTGCCTCGCGCTTTCTCTTCTGGCCGTCGGGCCATCTCAATAGGTGGTTGCCGTCGGTATATCTGAGTGTCTCTTGCAGAATGCACCGCAGAGGGCCAAGGCCGCTTTGGCTCTCGTTCAGAGAGTCCAGAACAGGTGACACAATGTAGTACTTGTAGCGTTCCCAGTCCTGCGCCTGCATGAGCTCGTGCGGTATGCCAGAACGCTGGAGCATAGCTCGAAGGTCCGTCTTCTTCCAGAAGACGTTGATGATAGCCTCTTTGAGTGCCGTTATCACGTTGTCAGGGAAATGTGGCATCGTGTGGTCCGGTCTTCCTTCCACTCGCCTTTGAAGGCACGTCCCCTGCAATGGCTTCGCGGTCCGCATCACAGCACGATCTCGGCAGGGGCTCACAGTTCCGCTCTGCACGCTTCACCTGGTCCTGGGGCAGAACGCGTCTCAGATGGGCCACATCCATCGAGTCGGTTTGTCTATTGCCCTGCCAGGAGAGATTGGACTGCAGCAGTACTTCCGGTGCCGCGCAGCGAACCGGATGTCGCAGGAGTTCGCCTTTCTCCTCCACTGGAAACCCGTCCAGAGGACACGGGAGCCAGAGATCCCTCGCGCTCGCCCCTCCAGTGACAGAAAGCCACCAGTACGTCTGGCCGATCCTGGAAGATGAGACCTGCACTTCGGTACATTCCCGGAGTCTGCCGAAACGGAGGTGTTCGCACGGGTCATTTGTGTCCCTCGCGTCGGTGTACCCGATGCCTTCGATCAACTCGCGGGCACGATCCAGGTCGTCGGCCCTCACGACGAGGTCAATGTCGCAGTGACACCGTCTGGCCTCCGGTATCTGCGCCTCGACTGCCCAGCCCCCGAAGAGCCAGACGGGCACGCCCGCTGCAGATAGGGCATCGATCACCTCGATGACATCCTCTGCGCGCGTCATGGCTGCTCTCCGTAAGGCCGCTCTTCTTCCCTCACTTCCATCGGCTGCGTCACGGCATTGACCGAGAGATAGTAGTGGGCCACCTTTGTCACTTCATGCCAACCGAGGGATGCGGGGTCTCGAACGGGCTCTTGCAGCCTAGGGTCGCCCTTGCAGTCCGTGACGACATAGAGCCAGTAGCAGTCGCGCCTGTCCTCGGCTACACGCTTCTCATTCGGCGTGATGATGATCTGTCCCTGGGAGGCGCCGATTCCCTTTACCTCGATCAGCCGCAGCTCGCCGGTCCTCGTGTCGAGACTGGTCAGGTCGTATCCCAGGTTCTTCGTGTGGACGTCGGCGACGGCCCGACCGGCCGCCTCTTCGTACTCCATCGCCACCCGCATCGCGGTCGCCTCGGTCTCCGGGTCAGGTCGCATGCCGCGTATGTCGGGGCGATCACGCTCCGGATGCGGCAGAATCAAGGCAGTGGCGATGCGCTCAACGGCCTGGAGGGTCAGGTGCCGCTGGCGGCGCAACTCCTCCCGCCGACGTTCTCGCCGCGCTATCAGCTCGTCCTGGCGCTGTTCGGCCTGGGCAAGGTTTCCAGCGGCTCCTTCGACTTCCCCATCCCGATCTTCGGAGAGCCGGCGAATCCTCTCGTCCTCCTTGGCGATCAGCTCGGTGAGGGAAAGCTCGACGTGATCCTCAATTCGCTGGATCTCCTCGGTCCGCTCGACCCGCACCTCGTCGAGGAACGGCGCGAGGGCGGCCTGCTGCAGGAACTGCGTCGCCTCCGGCAACTCCGCCACAGACGGAAGTGAGTTCGGCAATTCGCCTGGCTGCATGTCACCAAGTACTGTCGGCTCGCACAACTGCGGTCCACCGTCCTCGCGGACCTCGACCACGAAGACCCGCTCGTGTACGGTCCGGTCCATTCCGTCCACTACACGCGCTCGGTAGAAGTCGATGCGCGCGGGCGTCGAGTGGCGTAGCGAGTAGAAGCACGCGCCATCACCGAACACAGGCGACGCCTGCTCCAGCACACTGCGGCGAACAGCCTCGAAGAGTGGGTGGCCGGGGGTCACCCACTCCAGGTTGTAGCTGTCAGCCGTTGCTCGATCTGTGGAGAGCCGCGGATAGCGGTGGGCAAGAGCTGGCAGCTTCCAGTCGGGCTCACGCTCGAAACGTCTGAGTTGGTGGGGCGTCCTTCCGGGGTCAAACGTGTGCTGCATCGAGCTCATAGGCTTGAGCGTCAAGTCTGTGAGGGGCGCCGTCTGGAATAGGAAGCGAGAAATGGTCTCTGGCACAATGCGGCGTTCTTGCGCCTTCGCACGACGCTCCACGAGCATGGTCAGATTGAGGCTCTTCGTAGCCAGGCCTTCGAGGGCGTTTTCACAGATCTCCCGGAAACGGTCGGCCTCCACGTCCTGGAGCACGCGCGTTTCCAGATCGGCCTCCCCGAGCTTGCCAGCGTAGTAGTCGCGGAGGATGCGCTCAATGTGCGCCGCCGGGAGAATCTCGCCCACTACGTTGAAGACTGTATCGTCGTCCAGCGCGTCGCGAATCTCTTGGAGCTTGTCGAGCAGCCTTGCCAGAACACGACCCTCGACTGTGTTGGCGGCCACGAAGTTGAAGATCAGGCAGTCCTTCGTCTGGCCGTAGCGGTGGATCCGGCCCATGCGCTGCTCCAGGCGATTCGGGTTCCACGGGATGTCGTAGTTGAACATGATGTGGCAGCACTGGAGGTTGATTCCCTCGCCCGCTGCCTCGGTGGCCGCCAGGATCTGAATCTGCCCTTCCCTGAACTGCTGCTCCGTGTGCAGCCGAGTGCCGGGCTCGTCGCGCGAGCCGGGCCTCATGCCGCCGTGGATGTACCCGACTCGGAATCCCCAGTCCCTCAGTCGTTCCACCAGATAGTCGAGGGTGTCCTTGAACTCGGTGAAGATGAGGAGTAGCTCCTCTGGGTTGTCGAAGAAGCCATGCTCCTGGAGCACGTCCCTCAAACGCGACAGCTTGGCCTCTTCCCCCGACTCCACCAGGGCGGCCGCCCTCTCTGCGAAAGCGCCGAGTTGGGCAATCTCTTCTTTCACCTGCGCCGCGTTCTCGGCCAGCGTGATGGCGTCGAGGATCTGCTCGAGGCGCTCGCGCTGTGCTTCCTCCATCTCCTCGAGCTCGGCCGGGTCGGGAAGCTCAGGAGGCGCTTCTCGTGCCAGGATCCGCGCACTGGATAGGTTGTCCTGAAGGCGCTTCGCGCGCCGTTCCAAGGAGCACTGAAGCGCGGCCGCGCTGGAGGCAAGGCGACGCTGGTATAGAGTCATCAGGAACCCGACGGCGCGTGAACGGGGATCCTCGGCCTGGGCCGCCGCACGGGCGCTTTGGGCCTTGATGTACCGCGTTACATCTCGATATAGCTCGAACTCGGGGCCATCGATCATGAAGCGGACCGTGTGGGGAATGCGCTGGGTGAATATCTTTCGGGCTTGCCAGGTCCCGTTTTCCTGGCGCTCGGGGAAGAGCACCATGGCCTCTTTGGTTCGGCGGAGGTAGAAAGGGGCGCGACGGCGTTCCATGGCCTCTCGGATGGAGCGCACGTCTGCGTATACATCCTGGTCGAGAAGCTGCAAGAAGAGCGTGAAGTTCTCCGGGTCGCCCTTGTGGGGCGTAGCAGTGAGCAGGAGCATATGGTCTGTGGTGTCTCGCAGCAACTCGCCCAGCCGGTACCGGAGGCTCTTCCGATCGGGTGAAGACGCCGACATGCGGTGTGCCTCATCTACGATAACGAGGTCCCAGTGAGCCTGACGCAGACCTGGCAGGATATCGTCGCGCTTGGCGAGGTCAAGCGAAGTCAGGATCTGGGGCTTGTCCAGCCACTGGTTGACGCCATACTGCTCTCTGAGATCAGCGCCCTTCAGCACGACGAACCGCTCGTCGAACTTGTCAAGCAACTCACGCTGCCACTGGAAGGTGAGGTTGGCGGGGCAGACGATGAGCGTGCGCTCGACCAGCCCGCGCAGCTTTAGCTCCCGCAGGAGCAGGCCGGCCATGATGGTCTTGCCTGCGCCTGCGTCGTCTGCCAGAAGGAAACGAACTTCAGGCAACTTCAGAAGATGGTCGTAAACGGCTTCCAGTTGGTGCGGCAGTGGATCAACACGGGAGATAGAGAGACCGAAGTACGGATCGAACTCGTAGGCGATGCCCAGAGAGTAGGCCTGCAGGCCCAGCCGGAGGAGGGACGGGTCACCGGCAAACGAGGTCGTGTGCGTCTGGACTGAGATGGCCTCGAAGTCTCTCGCCGTCAGCGTGACTCTGCGGAAGCGCTCGGAGCGCAGGCCCACGAGCCCCAGTACCCAGGTGTCGGGACCTGACTGGGCGACCGTCTCCACCCGGACCGGCTCGCCGAACTGCGGCCCGCTTAGGACCTGTCCAGCTTGGACCATCGCGTTGCTCGCATCCCTCCGCGCTGGGCTTAGATGACCGCCCGACTCGCGTGGTTAGCAGTGATTGTCGATTGCAGGCGCCGCATGGAGATGATGGCTCAGCAGCGAGTGAATCGCGAGGACTCTCAGGACTGGAATGTGCCTTGAGGGCATATTCTCCCACTGTCTCGATCGGTCCTGCCAGTGGGCGTCAGCTAGGTTCTCTCTGGTGGGTCAACCACGACGGTGTGTGTCCGAAGCTGACGGGAGTGCGGATAGAGCCTCTATCATATGAGTGCAAGCGGTTGTCCTTGCATCTCTGCGCTGATAGCTTCCGTTTTGGCAACACAGACGCTTGTCGCTACTGCGCTCCCTGTACAGCCCAATCGAGATGCAAATCGGTAGTGCGGGTCGCTTGGCGGAAACAGCCTGAGGGGGAGCGATACCCACCGCGACCACAGACCTGACGGCCTGCAGCAAGTCGCCGTCGGGGTCTCATCACTCCCAGCCCACCGCAGCGGGTCCCGGCTGGAACTGGGAGTGGCGGTGCGAATGGAACAGCAAGGGGGCGCGGTTGACTCGATGACCACTGACAACCATCTCGATGCCTCTCGGAGCAGGTGGCGTGGGTGTGCTCTCTCAAGCGCTCTTCTTGCGCTTGCCTGTCCGACGCTTGGGCCGCTTCGTTCTCTGCCCCGCTGGATCGCTCGCTCGCCACTTCCTCATCTTGGCCGTATTCTGGCACTTGCTTGAGCAAAAGATCTTATCTCTACGGCTTGCAGGAAAGAGCCTGCCGCACTCGGGACAGATTCGGAAGGACACGCCTGCAATGTCCTCCCACAGGCCATACCAGATCCTGGACAGGGGAGTCAGGAACTGGAAGGCGGCGGCCGGGGGACCGGGGCGTCTTGGGACCGGCTTGGCTAAGGTCCCGAAGCGGAAGTGAGGAGTGGAGGGGAGGCAAAGCAGCGCGACACCCGACAGGCGCACGTTCATGACCGTCGCGAATGTGGTGCTGGCGATGTGCCACTGACTGACGCTGTGCTGTCCCGCCCCGCTCTGCAGCTCTGCGCTTGCTGTTTCCACTTCATCGACTGACAACGGCCGGATCTCGTGCAGCGGCGGCAAGCTCCGGTCTCGACGCCGGAGCACTCGGAGCCTTCTCTGCGGTTCGCTTGGGCCTGGCTCGTCAAGAATATGCCGCCAGTCTGTATCACTGAAGAGCACTGACCTCCCGCTCTCAGCTTCTGGCACCAGCGCCTGCACCTGTATTGCGGCATTGACGGCCTCGGAGGCGTTCTTCTTCCTAGCCTGCATCTCGGCGCGAAGCCGGAGCATCCACCAGATCAGAAAGGCCTCCCTCGCGAAGTACGCTAGGGGGACATGCTTCTTGTCGAGGGTCACAGTATAGTTGACGGGCGGGGTGTACGCGTTAGCAAACTTGACAGCTCCACGCCGCCAGTCGCTTCTTAGAGCAACGGTGCCGTCTGTGCGCTGCTCGACCAGTTCGGCGAGGCGGAGGTACAGACGCTTCTCCTTCTCCAGCGCCGTGGCAGATCGGTAACGCTCTCTTGTCTCCAGCAGGTCGAGCCAGTCGTCCAAGGTGGGGCGCTCGACGCGGATGTTATCTCCCTGTAGAACATACCGAAGGGGAAAAACGAATTCCCAGTTCATCGGCACAGAGCCTCTTGCATCAACCCTAGCCACTTGCCTCACCTCCAATGGGCAGCACTGTAGCTGCGTCGTGACTGGAAACCAGTCATGAATTATACTGGAAATCACTTTACAATGCAACGAGGTATTGGTATACACTGTTCAGAGCCACCTGGAGGTGTGCGGGCAATGGCTGATCGAGATCTGCGAGTGGGTGAAGCGGTCGTCTTAGTGGGCGAGACCGTAGGAACGTTGCTGCACTGGGAGCGGATGGGCTGGCTCCGACCCCACCGGGATGCCAACGGCCGCCTGTATTCCGAGCGGGACCTGCTGAATGCCGCACTGCGGGACCCCGGACGAGGGCCGGGGTCGGACGTACGGGCAGGCGCCCCGACGCCAAGGCGTCCCAGGGAGAAACTCCGTCAGACCAGGCACAGCTCACGTGCGTAGGTGATCCGCGAATGCGCTTCTTCTCACGAGCAGGCACTTCATCCGACAGCCTTTCCGACGACGGGCACCCCGGGACGTTGCGACGCTTGGCATCTAGACTGGGACTGCCGAGCCGGGGACTATCCCTGCAAGAAGCAGCAGAACGATTCTGCAAACACATGGACGCTCTGCGAAGAAGTACATACACCATACGGTCCTACCGCTCCGACTACCGCCTTTTCGAGCGCTTTCTGAGGGAGCACAATCTCCCGCTAACCATTGAGGCTATCACGCGACAGATCCTTGAATCGTATCTCGCGGCCATGCAGGTTCTTGCGCCAGCTACAGTTCAGCGGAGATTAGACTCCCTCGCTGCGCTGTTCGGATACTGTGTGAAGGAGGGAATCATGATGGAGAATCCCGTTGCCCGTCTAGATCGTCCCAAGCGCCCGGAGCGACTGCCGCGAGCTCTTGCCGCCGCAGACGTGACGAAGCTGTTGGCGTCACGTCTCGCGCCCTTGGAGCGCGTCATCGTCTGCGCCGGGCTGTACGGAGGTCTAAGGCGCGGAGAGATGCTGGCCCTTGACCTCGACGACACAGACTGGGGAGCACGACGCATCAGGGTACATGGAAAGGGCGCCAAGCCGCGAGTGATCCCCATGCACAGGGAGCTGCTGTGCGCCCTGGCCGAGTACCTCGGTCATCGCCGGGACCGTCGTGAAGGCCCTGTGCTCCTCAACGCGGCGGGGCGCAGAATGGGGCCACACACGATCCACTGCCTATTCCGGCGAGTACTGGAACGCGCAGGCCTGGCAGACCGTGGATACTCCCTGCACTCGCTACGCCATACCTGCGCTACGGAGATGGTCCGTCAGGGAGCGGACATACACTCAGTGAAGGAGTTCCTCGGGCACACGGATATAGCGACTACAGATCTCTACCTGCAGGCTGACGCGCAGCGAACTAGAGGTGCCGTCGATCGACTATCGTTCAGTGGCGATTCCCGTGACGGAGAGGTGCCCGACAGCTCGTCGGAGGCTGGCCAGGTCGCTGTGGAGATAGAGCGCAGTGGTCTCCAAGGAGGCATGCCCGAGGAGGTTCTGGAGCGACCGGATATCGCACCCCCCTCGCAGCATCAGGGTGGCGAATGTGTGCCGGAGGGTGTGCAACGTGACGTCAGGCTTTTGGATTCCGGAACGGCGAAGGGCACGGTGGAACAGGTCGTGGATCCCCGTCACGCCGAGGGGCAGTCGCATGTGGTTCGTGAAGAAGACGGAGTGGTCGCATGACGGGCGCAACTCTAGCCAATCTCGGAGTGCCTCGATCGCCTCGGGCAGAAGTGGCACTATCCGACCCCGCCCGCCCTTGCCGTTACGGACGCGCAGAACGCCCTCTTGGAGGTCGACGTCCGTCAGCTCGAGATCCAGCAGCTCCTGCCGCCGCAGGCCCGTACACACCAGTAACGTTAGCACCGACCGATCTCGAATCCCACGCACCACGAACCTCGTGTCCTCAGCGGCCGTCAGGAGGTCAGCCACCTCCTCCTGTGTTAGGAACATTGGTGTCTTCTGAGGAGCCTTGGGGAGTCTTATGCGACGAAAGGGGTTGTGAGCGACATCATGCCAGTCACACAGGAAGGTCCAGAAGGAGCGTAAGCCATGGAAGCGCCTACGAACTGTAGCCACGCCAAGCCCACGCCCTGTGAGCCAGGCAAGGTACTCCCGGAGCAGCTCGGGCGAGATGATCTCGACGCTTGGGGACAGAGCACGCTCGTCGACGAAGGTGAGGAAGGTCCTGATGTCCCGATCATAGGCGCGGGCCGTGTTCGGGCTGAGGCGTCGCTCGACGCGAACGTGCGTGAGGAACTCGGCAGCCAACGGAGCGATAAGCATGGAAACGTACCTCCTCGGGTATGTCTTCTGGGTCCCGAGGGTGCGCTGGCGAGCGCGTACGTTCCCAGACTTCTGTCGCGGTTCAGCCGCGATTTCCGCTCAGAGCCGCCTGCGACGGTGCAATATAAGTCATGGAGTGGGCCTATAAGCCGAGTTCTGTCGTGTGCGTCCATCTATCTGGGACTGCGATTGCCCACAGCCTCATGCGGCCAACCCGGGGCTCGTGCGGCGTCGGGCTAACGCCGGTCCCCCGAAGAGGACTCGCCCT
>SDBT01001722.1_pt1 | contig 38901 bp, 43 predicted proteins | sample 2277101 | NCBI WGS metagenome assembly SDBT01 (sample SAMN10404973, study PRJNA504765) | marine sediment metagenome | isolation source: marine sediment core GS10_PC15, 103 cmbsf | place: Arctic Ocean: Southern Knipovich Ridge | collected 2010 | reverse complement strand
CCAACAGGTGAGCTAGTTGTAAACCAAGGTGTTGTAACATTAAGGAGAAGCGGAAACATAAATAGATCGGGTTTAGTTAGTAACGTAACCGGTATACAAGAATCCATCCCGGAATGGGATCCTTCAAGTCAGACTGGAGGCTACGAGGGTTTATATTTTGGTATGAAGAATGAAGCTCGACCAGAGGGAAATAAATGGCATATACAATATGCATCTGATGGGGTAACATTGCATGAATTAGGAGCATCGGAAGATGAGTTAATGTCCAACAGATTACGTATGTTTGATAATAACCCAGATACTTTTTGGGAAGTAGAGTATCTAACCAAACCTATAGTAGGATATAAAAATAAGTATTCTGGCGAACAGATATCTGTCCCAGAATTTAATGCTTTGGTAGCGAATGAAGTTGGTTCTCCTAATGTAGAAGTTGTTGGGGGTACTGTAGTAACTGATGAGCATGGTAAATTGATTTCAGATTACGTACCAGTTTCCCAGGCAGGTACTATAGATTATCTCACTGTAAATATAACATGCTATTTGGATGAAGCACAAAACGTAAACTGGATAAGCTTGAATCCAAACAACTTTGGACAGGAGTTATATATAGATATATTATCTATTCAGACATCAGAGGACGGAAAGTCCTTTGAGGAATTAGAAGGTTTCGATGATCATGAATATGATATTACCCTTACCAGAGAAGCAAACTCTGAGTTTATCCCAACATTAGTTAAAGATACTCTTTCTCCAGATAAATTCAAGTATGCCGGTCAAGGTGTATGGACATTTGCCCCTCGACAAGTAAAAGCTATTCGTTTTATAATAAGGCAACTTAGATCTTATAATAAGGATTATGAAGTATTGATGCTTGAAACTGAGCAACATGTAACTACTACAACTACAAAAAAAGAATGGTGGGGGCTAGTAGAGACAACAACTACTGACCATAATATAGTAAAGAGAACACTAGAAATACCTTACTTAGATGGTCTTGTTAATGGTTTTGATGTATTGAGTTTGGAGCCCGGAACATCAGATATAGCTCATAGAAGTTGGGATTTCTGGCCATTGGGATCTTCTAAGCATATAGAGACCACAATAGGTCCAGAATCTATATCAAGACAATGGACTGATACTAAGAATGACAGATCTAGATTTGCAATAGGAATAAGGGATATAGATATATATTCGTATATGTTTTCTGAGTCCAGTGAAATTATATCTAAACCATATATTAGCCCTAAACCTATATCTAAATTAAAACTCCAGGTTGATGAACAAATTCCAAAAGAATTCTATTCTGGTGATAATTTAAACGGGACAGAAAATGAATGGATAAAATACTATATATCTATTGATAATGGAGCATCTTGGAATAGAATATCTCCGAGCCATCACAGAGATACGTTAAGCGAAAATGGCATAAACAATGTTCCAGAAATAATTAATATAAATTCTGATATAGCAGAGAAAGACAGAGTTAATTCTCTTGCTTATATAGATACTACTGAGCCTGTGTATTCTGTCAGGTTTAAAGCATTTTTATCTCGACCAACAAGTATAAATAATGCTGAAAGTTTTACGCCAGTATTGTCTAAATATGCGTTACAAATATATCCATTTGGAGGTCTATAATGAGCATTGCTTCTAGACAGGTTACAAAAGAGGTAAATAGAATAATAGAAAACGTTATGAAAGATGGATATTTACCTACTATAGAACACCTATTGTTTGAGTTAACAAATTTTTATAAGAGAGTAATGATTGGTTTTCCATCATTCAAGATGAGAAAACAGTTATATCGCAAGGTGTGGGATGTAGATAAGTATAATGGTAATCTGTCTGAAATATACGATGATTTAAATAATCTCTACGAAGAGATAGTAGATCAGTTTACAATAATACTCAGAGACTTCGACTATTATGATACTGAAAGAAGAAAATTGATGCACGAAATAAGAGAGTGGGATGGAGAGCTTAATAGTCTTTTATTGGTGGCCGAAGATACAGAAGGATATTTATATTCTGTATATGACAGTTTTATTGACAGGGATAAAATAGATCTTGACAGTAGTACCTGTGAAGTAAACACAGATGCAGGCATAGTTACTTTAAGAGAGAGTAGACAAGGAATTAAGAAAGTAGATATGTCACATTATTTCGATATAGTTAATTTTCCAGTTCTTGCCGAAGAAACATATGCAGATAATATAGTATCTAATAAGTTGTTTGCTGGAAGTAAATTTGGATATACTTTTTCTGATATACATACATCTTGGACTCAGAATATTACAAGTCGTTCTAATGGTGAACTACAAGTATCTTTTATAATAGAGCTCAATCCTAATTCTACGGATGGAACTTATATATCTAGAATAGAAGCTATAGGCCAATCCGTTAGTCCAATGTATATTGAACCACTTTGGTCATTAGATAATATAAATTTTAGAGCATTCGATTTGGGGGCAGGGGAAAGACAAAAGATAGTTAGTAGTGAAAAGAAAACTGTATGGAATGTTTTTGAAACTAATGCTAGATATCTTAAGTTTGTTATAACCAAACATCAAGAAGATGAAGCTGTTGGCGATTCTGGAGATCCATTATATAGATATATCATTGGTTTTAAGCATATAGAAATATTTGAAATGGCTTATGATAAAAGTTCTACTTTATATTCAAGTGCTTTTTCTGTAACTGATCCAAACGGAGAGTTGCTTACAATAGACAAAGCGTCTATTTTAGTAGACGAAGATGTACCAGCTGGAACAAGAATAGAATACTATCTTTCTCTTGGTTCTGATACTACAGATGATCCTACAGACTACAATTGGGTTCGGCTGAGCCCGTTAAACCATCCAATACCTGAAGAATCTCAAGTAGCAGATTTTAGACATGCTGTATTTTTTGCAGGAGTTCCGGATATACAATGGAGTTCTTCTTCCTATGGAACCGCTCTTGAGACAACTAATGGCATTGATTTTTATAAAGTGTATCAGTTTCCTTGGGAACCAGTAAGAGATAGCGTTACATTATATAGGGGGAAAGATAACTGGCAAGTCATTCCAAAATACGAAGTAAAGCGTACTGCAGTATACGATGAAGAATGGGCATTTGGTAGTGGCGATACAATTACTTTGACATATCCTGATTTCACTGTTGTTGATGGTGAAGGGCTTACTAGGGGATCTGTTAAAGTTAAAAGCGATCCAGGACAATCCTCAGACTATACCTACATCCCAACAACTGATTATACCGTTAACTACTCTACAAAAGTGATAACAAAGACTACAGGTAGCGCCATAGAGAGTGACGTAAATGCAGTCACTAATACGGTATATGTTGATTATGAATATGACAAGGAAATCTCTGGTCTTACAGAATATATAACTTATATATATGTATCTAATAGAGATGGTGTAGATATAAACGTTGTTCCTTTTAATGAAGCGGAAAGAGATGCTGAACAATTCTTAAATATGACAATCTCAGAAGGGATTGTGGATCTCTCGGCTGAGAGTTTTTATCATATACCACCTGGATGGCATAAAGTAACAACTACTTCAGAACCAAGGTCTTCTAGTGATAGGTTCTACAGCGTGAATGACAATCAATATCTTTATCAGAAAGTATATGAAATGTATGCTTACGGAGAAAAATTACAGGAAGTTAGTTGGTTTGAATTAAGGTATACAACTAGGTTATTGGATCATTCTAAATATGCTATTACTGATTATGATGGCGATAATAATAAAGAAATAATTGTAAACTACAGACCTCAAACAGCTAAGTGGTCTATATCACATGATGATTTATTATGTTCTGATGGAAACACAGAGACCTATGTAATTTCTTATAAATATATATCCGACGTAACCAGCACCATATATCTAAAAGCAATTTTCACAAGAGATGAAGATGTATCTAAACTTGTAACTCCTACGCTCAGAAGTTACATAATAAAGTTAGGGTATTAATATGGGTCAGAAAACAAAAGCAGATTTACTGTTAACGAAGTTTGTACAATTAGATGGCGATATAAAAAATAGAAGCATAAAAGAAAGACACCTTGGTGTTTTCCCTCCTACTGCTTCTGGAAAAATTTGGACTTCTACTAATGACACTGGTTATGGATATTGGGGGTCAATAGCACCAGTACCAGATATCTATGTACCATCAATATTTTCAACATTTGGTGGAGATGGTAGTGATGGCAGTAAAACTTTGGATACCGATGGAAGTTCAAATTTTTCTGCCCATGATAATGCTAATAATCCTGGCATTGCACAATATACAACCTTAAATATTACAGTAGATGATACTCTTGTAATAGATACTGGCTTTGCTTATATAGGCGTTTCTGGTACTTGTACTATAGCTGGCACCATAAATGCCGATGGACAGGGCGGTACTGGTGGTGCTGCTCCAGGTCTTTCGACTGCTGGGCTTCCTGGATTAAACGGATATGGAATTAGTAGTACCACTCTCATTGATGGTTGTTTAGCAGGCGGTGGTGGAGGCGGCGGAGCTGATGTTTCTAGTCATGCTGGTGGTGCAGGTGGTGGTGCTGGCGGTACTGGTGGTGCTGGTGGTAGCCCTAATGGTGGTGTCGGTGATACAGCAACTGCAATACCTGCTCTCAAGTTTACTATGCTTACTGGTGGCGATGGAGATAATACTGTACCACATACTGTTTTAGAAACTTCTTATCTAGTAGTTCAAATTACAGGTGGCGGTGGAGGTTCTGGTGCAGGAGATGCTGGAGGCGATGGTGGTGCTGGCGGTAATGGCGGTGGAGTAATTTATATAGAGTGTGATACTTTAGTATTTACAGGTACGCTTACAGCAGATGGTGTTGCTGGTAGTAATGGAGCAGGTTCAGGTGCTGGTGGGGGTGGTGGAGGTAGTGGTTGTATTTTTATTCGTGCAAAAACACTTGATACAAATACTGGCACAACGACAATTACAGCAGGTGGTGCAGGTACTGGGCCAGGTACTGGTGGCAATGGTGGTGTGGGTGTAGTAGGTTTTAAGGATATTATAGCGACATAAGGAGAAGCTATGTATAAGATTGGAACAAAAAGAAAGTTTGACATAAGGGGTTAATATGGCTGTAATAGATTCTTTTACAAAAATTGTAACTACAACTAAGCGCAATAACATTTATTATGGTACCACAAAATCAAGGCAAATGGCTTCTTTCCTTGAAGAAGTACATGTAGATATGGGTACTATCTATGATGAAATGAGCCTATTAAATAATGCCGTTGATACTCTTGCATCTGGATATTTACAGGCATCAGGTAGTGTAGAAGTATCTGGATGTTTATTTAATATAAGTGATCTTAAATCTAAGCTTAGCAATTTAGAAGATCAAGTTAATAGAAAAATTTATATACAAAGCGAACAAGAAGCAGTATTCGAATAAAGGAGAATAGATATGGGATCACTTCAACCGACATTCCAGCCTCGCAAGCCGACGTGGAGAGGTAGTACTTCCTCTAGTGATATGAATGATAATTTTGAGGAAGTAATATATGACCTCAATACAATTTTTTCCGAAGCTGCTAATCTAGCAGTGGAATTAAGTGAATTGGAATCTCGTTTAAGATATGAGTGTGTTGGTCTTAATCAGAGAATGATGGCCGTCAGTGGTTTGATATCTGCATATGAGGTTTCTACTTCTGGTTATAAGATGCTTCATGAAGATTTTTATTTAGCTACTAATGTGGTTTATCCTGCTACGTTACCATTAGAGGAAAGATGTATAGCTGATACACAATTTGGGGTTGCGACCCTTCCAGTTACTAATAGTTTTTCTAAACTTTATACTACTAACTTTAGTACTGGAGATGTATATCAAGCAGCTGATCTTTCTGTTGTAGTAAGCGAAGGTGCTAGTGAGGGTGGAAATGTATCGATAACTCCGGGAACTCCGCTATACGCTTGTGATGGAATGGGAGCAACATATTGGGAAAGAAAAGTACAATTTAATAGGGATTATTATAAAAATGAAATATCATGTACAATGGATATTGCATTACCGTCTACAAGCAATCCATATGTTAATAAGTTCTTTATTAAGCCTCATCCGGATGGAATGGTAGATGTTACAGAAGTCAAATATGATACCTTAACAACTCAAGATAATAGATTACCAGAATTTCCAACTGCTGTAGAAGGTGAAAGAGATCTAAGAAATAGGATGTATTCTTTTAATAATATACAACCAACAAAAATAAAATTAACATTTAAACAGAGAAATTGGGAGATAGAGAATAATTATAAGACATTTGTATATGGAGCACAAGAAATAGGTATAGAAAAAGTTGAGTATAAAGCTAGTGGAAAAATTGGTATACGCTTTACTCTACCAAGCTATGAAACAAAGTTATTTCACTATATAACAACATTGAGAACTATACCAGATTATGATGACTCTACATATAAAGTATCAATATATGCTAGTGAGTCTGATTTTAATGCTGATTCACCCGCATGGGTTTCGTCTAGTCCTGAGCTAACTACCACATCCCCGCTAGACGTTCTGCTGTATGGTAGTAAACAAATTTGGATTATGATAGAATTAACGCAGGAAACAGACACTTCTCATAGTCCCTTGTTGGAGTCTGTGACTATTACTTATACAACTGCATAAGGAGCAACTATGGCTACAGAACAACAGCAAATTACTAGTTTATATGATAGGTTGACGGATATTAATAATGCTCTTTCTGACAGGGCATTAAATTCAAGAATTACCACGCTTAATGCTGCCTTGGTTACGAGATTTGATGCTTTTGCTGCTAATTTAACTGCTGCAGAAACAGCAATGAAGAAGATCCAATTAGATTTAGCTGATGTTATAACAGATTTAAGGAGTGCGACATGACAATACCGGCAGTAGGCCCTACTGGAGCAATGGCTAGTGGAGCTTATGTAACATATATGATAGATTATTTTTTGACTGCTCTTACTAGTCTTGAAACCCAGCTTGATACATATCTAGTTAATAAGACTACAACAGATTGGGATAGCAAGTGGGATCAGCTGATGGATGATGTTGAAACAAAAACTGTAGAGCTTAATGCTGATGTATCTGGAGTACAGTCTCAAATTATGATGGTAAGAAACGCAGTCGATGCGTTATAGGAGTAACATTTTTTGGTCTGTATAAAAATGTAAAGGTATCTGAGTTGGGTACTGGAATGTCTGTAGCAAGTTCAATATTAATTTAAAGAAGGAGAAAATAGAATGTGGACGCCGAATTGGGTAGTTGTTTTTTATAATAAGTTTGGAATAGGTTTGCAAGCAAAATATAATAGGATTAAATCATGGAAGTTGCCCCCAGCGTTAGATGCTGCTTTTGACAAATTATGGGATATATTAGCCCCAGATGTACAAAAAGCTTTGTGGGCTGTAGTTAACATAATGTATAAAAAGTTCGGGCCAGAGAAAGCAAAAGAAATGTTACAGTCTGTCATAGATTTTTTATCTAATATATTTTTGAAGAAAGACGACGAATAAAGAAAAAGAGCCAAGGGTTAATCTTGGCTCTTTCGGTAACAAGGGGTAGCTAGGTTATTTTTTATAACGATCCCTCATCACCTCTGCAAGTATCCTTATTATGTTAAGTAGGAAATAACCAAATACTACTGCCATCCCCCACATAAAAGGTATACTTACAAGTTTACTTATTGTAAATGCGATTGTAACATATATAGTAAGTTCTATTATTGGATCAACTTCTCTCCATAGATTTCTAAAAAAATTCTTAACCTTGCTCATCTTTTTTATCCACCTTCCAACAATAATCCTTGTAGTCACAATATCCACACTGGTGATCTCCAATGGCTACTTTCTTATTTTTCTCAAATTCTTTTGTTTGTGCTTTATTTAGTCTCCTCGATTCATGAAGAAAATTTATACGTTCTTGTGAATATTGTAACTGGAAGTCACGACCTGGTAGAGTAGAATCTTCTAGGTGTTCATCGAGTTCTTTTATTCTCCTTATGCAGCCAGGAATAGATATCCCATTAATTACTTTCTTTCCGTCGACGTTAGGTGTTCCATCTTTATTTAATGTAATTAAGAATTCTCCACGTGCAGCGTTTCCTCTGTCTATATATATTATTTTAAATGGTATATCAAAATGGTCTATGTATAACATAGTTTGCAGAAGATGATTTAACTTTGGTCTACCTTTTCTGTATGAGTTACCAAGTACTTCTCTACGGAATTTGTAATCATAACCTGTTTTTATTTCAATTCCTATTCTTTTATTGACTCCGGAATCAAAAACAATACCATCTATTTCTCCTGATATGCCGAATTTTTCATTAAAGAACCTAATATTATTGCCTCTCCATATACCTAGTTCTTTATACTTTTCTATTTCATATTGCTCTATCAGTTTTCCATATCTTGTAATACGGAATCCCCTTGCAGTCATTGGGTTGGTTTTCCTTAAACCCCTACAAGACCAATAAACAGACCTTAGGCAGTTACCTGCAACTACATCTTCATTGTACTCGTCCTTTACGATACACGAAGCTTCAGATGGGTAGTGACCTCTTCGCTTCCCCCTTATATTTTTAATAAAGGGGTTCTCTAAATGCTTATCAACTAAGTTTAATATATTCATATATTCTCCTTCTATTATTATTATAGCACATTTCTAAGGAAATTTCAAATATAAATAAAAAAAAGTTATTTGAAAAAACACATGTAATGTGGTATAATATAATCAGTAGTAGAGAGAGTCCATCCAGGGCATGATACGGGATTCGATTTACATACAAGAGATGATGCGTAACCCGAGGAGCATCAGGCCTCGTTAAAAGATGCAAAACATAAATGCTAAGCCTGTAAGGTTTAGAAGGATTGAGCGAATGGTTAATTCCATGACGCAAGATCCGATGATCTCAGTAATGGGATCGGCGCTTTTCTCTGTGCGTGGCAACAGAAACAGGGAAATTGTAAGAACTGAAGTACCAGAACTAACGCTGGTTTAACAAAGTTAGTGTCGGAAAGTAGAGTAATCTATTCTCCAATGGTTATAATCCGATAAATCCTGAGTATGTAAAGACCCCAGTTCGACTCTGGGCATGTCCACCATAAGTAATAGGGAGGAATATGGCAGAAAATACATGGCTTAAAAATGAGAGAGAATACTTCGCTAGTAACAATTACGATAAGTGTGGGGTTACGGTGAAGGCATTAAATCAGATACTAGAGAGATACAATAAGTTTTTACAGAAGGCATTACTGGGTGAATCACCTTTTGTCGCAGAGGATTTGAAATTAACTATATTACAATCAAGTGGGGGAGATATTGTTAGAGAATCGTAAGATACAAGATCTGGAAAGTCTTATCCAAAAAATTAGACCATACCTTAAAAGGTATTTAGAAGAGAGAAATATACAAGTAGACGGAAATGGTTTCTTTAAGTGTATTAATCCTGCTCATGATGATGAACACCCGTCGTGTAGTTTGGGGGGGAATGTTAAGGAAGAGATATTCCATTGTTTTACTTGTTCGTCTAAGGGGGATATATTCACAGCTGCGCATTTTTTAGATGGTAAACCTCTGTCTGGAGAAGGGTTTATCGAAGATAATGTAACATATCTTGCTGATAAGTATGGCATAGAGTATGATACGATAGAGTTAACTCCTGAGGAATTACACTTAAGAAGGGTATATCAAGCATACGAAGATGCGGCTGATATTGTATCTGAATATCAGCCTTTGGAGTATATAACTAAGAGAAAATGGCCAGCAACTCTCTGTAGAGAGTTACAGATAGGTGGTGTAAGAAGTTACGATAATTTTATTAGGAAGATGTCTCATCGTGGATACGAAAAACAATTTATGGATGAGATAGATTTAAATAAAGTTATCTTTAGTGATGGCATGTTGATATTCTCCGTAAGAGACGAGCGAGGCAGAGTAGTTGGTTTTTCTGCTAGGAACATGTCTCATTCTAAAGAGTCCAAGAAGGCAAAGTTCATCAACACTAGCGCAAAGTGTCCTATATATAATAAGAGTGCTATCTTGTATGGTTTAGATATGGCGCGGAAGGAAAGATTACCTCTATATATATTCGAAGGATATCCTGATTTTGTTACTGCTTATAAGTATAATATGAAGAACGTATGTGCTATAGGCGGTACTGCACTTACTAGGGAGCACATAAACTTACTTAAGAAGTTGGGTATAAATGATTGTATTCTTGCGCTTGATGGTGATGCAGCCGGACAGGCAAGAGTAGAAGCGATATTGGAAGATTATTTTGGTGGCGATGAAACAATTAGAATAAGAGTTTTAAAGTTATCGCCGGATAAAGAAGAGTGTGATCCAGATGATTATATAACATTGCATGGTGTTGAGAAATTTAGGGAGTTCAAAATAATGACTCCTTTTCAATGGAGGCTTGATCGGTTTCCATATGATGCCAACAATGATTCTATAGCTGATAAGATGCTTCCTTTTATAGTGATGGACCCAAATGAGATCCATCGTGAGACTATGGCTAAGGAGCTCGCAGAGAGAACTAGTATTAGACTTAAGACTATTCTAAAACAATTGGATAAGTTAATCAATGTTGAAGAAGCAAGGATAGATGTACAGACTCAGATGAAAGTACGGCAGGTGGTAGAAGATCTGAGGCAGGGAAAAGAAGATCCAGTCTACTTATTAGAATCTACGGCAGATGAAATAAGACAAATTCATACCATAACAGATGAAGATGTACACTCTAACGAAGAGTTAATTACATTTTGTGATGAAATAAAGAATGTATTTGATACCAGAAAACCAGGGTTACAAGGATGGAATACTGGTTTTAATGAATTTGATGCAGCAATATCTGGCATACCTAAAGAAGATGTTATGGTTACTTTCGCCGGCGATAGCAATACAGGCAAAACAGGTTTTATGTTTCAGCTTGCTTTAAACCTGGCGAAGAATAATGATAACATAATGGTTTTATTTATGTCAATAGATGACTCTAGGCAACAGGCTATCGCGAGATTAGTGGCCTTGGAGTCTGGACTTAGGATCAATCAGGTAGCTCACCCTGTTCAGAACATAACAAACGAAACAGATAGAGCAAAGCTTGATGATGGTTGGGATTTGATGCGTAGTCTTATCGAATCTAATAAGTTTTCCATCAAAGACAACAGCCACGGCAACACTTTGGATTTCGCAGAAGGATGGATTAGATGGGCAAAAGAGTGCTACCCAGATAAGGAGATAGCGTTTTTCCTTGATAACTTTCATAAGTTGGGTGATGAATGGAACAAAGATGAGAGAATAAGATTTAAACATGCGTCTGCTAGAATGCATGCTATGAAGAATAAGCTTCATTTTACTGCTGTATGTACAATGGAAATAAGAAAACTTACGATGGGCCAAAAGAATCAAAGACCTATGTTACAGGATATATCAGAATCTAAGCAGATGGAATATGACAACAACCTGGTAGGTATGGTGTATAGTGATATGCATGCTAGAAGAGAAAATGCTGATGTATTTTGGACAGAATCCATAGATGATGATGTTATAAAAAAGCCTGTATTTGAAGTAGACATACAAAAGAATAAGATATCTGAGTTTAAAGATGTGCTTTATTATAAGTTCTCTCCTGAGTATTCTAAATTCTATGAGTGTATTAAAGAAGAAGTACAATTATGGAGGGGAGAATACGATAGGACTATTAAGAGAATGGATGACAAAAGAAACCCTTCAGCTGGTAAAAATCCATTTGCCTCTTCCACGGTGGATACCTGGTGAGATACATGAGAATAAGTGTTAAAGAGATTAAAGATTATATTAAATGTCCTCTTTATTATAAGTTTGTACATGTAGATAATTTTCCTCAAGATAGATCTCTGGATGATTATTATAAAGAATACATAAAGTTATCTATATTTTTCTATTATTTTTCGCTGATAGAAAAAAAAGAGAAACCATTACAATTAGTACTAAAGAAATGGGAGAGTTTATGGTTTAGTGATAGTATGCAATCTTCCTTTCCAAAGGACTTACTTGATAGTAAATCAAATGATGCTATAATAATATTAACTAATTTCTTTAAGAAGATAGCGAGAGAGAGAATAACACCTATAGCTGCTAATTTACCATACGAGATAATCTTTGAAGGCGATGAAAACATCCACGTTACTGGGGATATAGATCTAATAAAAATAGTGAATGATAGAACGAGACAAAGTGAGACACAAATAGTTTCTTTATGTATTTCATATCATAGACCTAATAACTTTATGGCAAGAAATAATCTTGAGTTAAGCCTTGCCTCATGCGCTTTTAGAAGAGATTTTAAAACAAAAGAAAGTAAAATAGTAATAGACCATGTACGCAGTAAAGAGCAAACTATAACTTCTAGAAGTGGTGGTGATTTTATAAGAGCAGAGAAAATAATAAGGAATATTTATAAAGGTATAAATGAGAAGGTATTTTATCCAACTGAATCAAAAATATCATGTTCATATTGTAAGTTTAAGTTGTTCTGTATCAACGAAAAGGCAATAAATTAAGGAGTAATATGTTAACTGCAAAAGATCTAATAACAAATGACAATGTATCAAGGACATACATACAAGGCAAATATATTTGTTTTGTTTTAAAAAATGGGATCGTAGTAAAAGTTGATCCCAATGAATCCAGGAAAGATGAAGTAGAGGAGGACTGTAATGCTTGACATTCTAGATAAGAAAACTGGAAAAGTGATAGCAGTACTGATGGATGATGGAAGCGTTATTAAGAAAAGTGATGCAAAGGATGATGATATAGATAGATTGATAAAGGAAAAATTGAAGGGGAAAAATAGAGGAAAGTAATCTTGAAAGTATTATTAATTAATCCTTCATCTAAATTTTTAATTGATGAGAATGTATTCCCTTCGTTAGGACTTTTATATTTAAGTTCTTATTTAAAGCAGGCGGGATATACAGATATTTCTATTTTAGATTTAAATGGAAAACAGGAATTACCAGACACCATAGAGGCTGATGTAGTTGGTTTCTATTCTAATACTCCTCAGTATCCTGAAGTTATAAGATTAAAGAATGAAATACAAAGAAGAAACAAAATTAATTATGCTATATATGTAGTAGGGGGACCACATGTATCTGGTAAACCAGATGATGCTGTCCCTTATTTTGATTATGTTGTTGTTGGAGAAGGTGAAAAAGTATTTTTAGATATAGTTAAATGTGTCGAGAATCACAGGGTTTTGAAACCTCAAGTTATAAAATATGATTACATAAAAGATATAAACGAGATACCGTTTCCTGATAGGGACCTTATAAATGTAAAGGGTTATGAATACCTTATAAATGGAAGGCTAGCAACTACGCTTATTACTTCTAGAGGGTGCCCATATGGTTGTACGTTTTGTGCTAATAGCGCTTGGGGAAAAACACTTCGTTTAAGAAGCCCAGAAAATATAATAGAAGAGATTAAGCTCTTAATGGATAAATATGAATATAGGGCTTTCATGTTCTTTGATGATACTATGACCGTTAATAAGAAAAGAATGGGCACCCTGTGTGCCATGCTTAAAGAATTAGATATAATTTATAGATGTTTTATAAGATCTGATACTGTTGATATAGGTATATTAACTAAAATGAAGGAGTCTGGTTGCGTCGAGGTAGGGTTGGGAATAGAATCTGGATCGCAACGCATACTTGATATAGTGGAAAAGGGAGAGTTGGTCGAGCAGCACATGAAAGCCATAGAGATGTGCAAGAAAGTGGGTATAAGAGTAAAGGGGTTTTTCATTCTTGGTCTTCCGGGAGAAAACAAAGAATCAATAGAACAGACAATAAATTTCTTGAAAGAAAGCAACGTAGATGATTTTGATATGACCATATTTACCCCGTACCCTGGTTCCAAAATTTACAAAGAGAAAGAAAAATATGATATTGATTTTAGTATGAACTATGAAAATTCCTGGTATAAGGGTAAACCAGGTTCTTATAAATCTTCAGTATCTACATCATCTGTAAGCGCTGATGAAATAGTAAAGATAAGAGATAAGATAGAGAAAGACTTTAAAGGAGAGTAACATGCTTAGGGTTGGTAACTTTAATCCTCAGGTTAAGTTGTTGTTTCATATTGATAGAATAAGTAAATGGTTAAAAGGTGGTAGAACTTATCCAATATTAGTGGAGTTTGATTTATCAAATTGTTGTAATCATAAGTGTGATTTTTGTACGTTTAATTATATTAAAGATCGTTCTATATTAAGCACATCTGTAGTTAAGAAATCTGTTAGAGAGTTCTCAGATGGTGGAGTTAAATCAATCAATTGGACTGGCGGAGGAGAACCGTTAATTCATAAAGATTTTTCCGATATAGCTAGATATACAAATTCTTTAGGAATAGAGCAGGGTATATTTACTAATGGATCTTTGCTTAATGAGGAAAAAATAGATACTATATTGGATACTCATTTATGGATACGCATATCAATCGATGCTGGGACTAGAGATACTTATAAGAAGATACGTAAAGTGGATGATTTTGAGAATGTTATGAATAACATAAAAGCTCTTGTGGCTGCGAAGAAAAGAAAATCATCTTCTACAACAATTGGAATAGGGTTTATAATAACCCCTGAAAACTATAATGAAATGAAAGCTTTCTCTGAAATGATAAAAGATCTCGATGTAGACTATGGACAATATAAGCCATGCATAAAGAATTTTTATGATAGAGAACAGATCGCAGCGACATGGTGGCAAGAAAATATTAACCCAGTTCTTGAAAGTATATTTGAAGATAATAAAAAAGCAGTAGTTAATTTATATAAACTAACAGATTTAGTTGAGAGTAGTTTTGACAGAATTTATGATAAATGTTATGGGCATATATTCTGTCCATGTATAGGCGCATCTGGAGATGTATGGTTGTGCACGCATTTGCGTGGAATAGAAAAATATTCTATGGGTAATTTAAACACGCAGACTTTTGATGAGATATGGAATAGCAAAAGAAGACAGGAAGTAATAGAAAATATAGACTTAAACTTCTGTCAGTTTTGTTGTAAAAATAATGAGATAAACAAGATATTATATCAGATAAAACATCCTGATAGTAAGACTCATTATAATTTTTTATAGGAAGGACTAATGAATATATTTATAGGTTTAGTGGGGAGAATAAGACAGGGTTTAGACTCTGCTAGTCGTGGCGAAGGCAGGTGGGCTCTCAATCTCATAAGATGTTTAAAAGATTACGGGCATACTATTGTAATTGCTCCAGATATGGAAGAATGTGAGTGGGGAAGTTGCCCACAACCACATAACGTTCGTATGTATCAACCAAGAGAAAAAATTAATTTAAGTGGTCTTCATTTTGATGTAGCTATATTTACTTCTTGGTTACCGGAAAAAACAGAGAATGAATACATTATTGCAGATAAATATGTGTGGGGCGTGATAGGCTGGAAGAAGAGCATTATGAAAAATGGTTTTTTCAATGACAATGAATATATAGCAAGGTTTACCAGAACTGATCTCGATCAAATACCATATCCAATAAATTTTAAAGATAGATGTTTTTTGTTGGCTCAACCATTTGGAAAGAAAATGGGAGAAAGCAAGTTTGCAAATAAGAGAGTAGCATGGATAGCTAAAGAAGCATTCTTACCAGAAATTAATCCATCTCTTAGAAGCGCCGGGCAGAGACATTTCTTTGCTACCGTAGATGCTTGTAAGGAAACTGGTGCAGGTTTATCTATATTTAATTGTCAAGAACTTAATCCAAAGAAATCTCCAGCAGTAAGGGAGCTAGGTATATTAGAAAAACTTAAGGAAATTGATGATGTAAGGATGTATCAATCATTGCCTTTCCCAAGGTTCCAGGAAGAATTGTTCAAGTGCTCTGTTACTATGCCTTTTACATTCCATGGGTCTGCGCAAGAAAGTGTATTTAATGGTTTAGTCCCATTATTATATAAGGATTCTGGATTTGGAAAGCATATATGGATTGGTAACACTATTACTGATCTTACAAAGAATGGTATATCTAGACCTGCGAGAGAAAAGAGCAAGGGAAGTATTTTAACTATAGAAGAAATAAAAGATATAACTGCAAAATTATTAACTGATAAGGTATTCTTCAACGAGTATTTATACAGATTAAGACCTATGGTTATAGACAATATAGATGATCATGTAGTAAGTCAATTAGATAAAATAATGAAACATAATGGGGGAAGAAAGTGAAAAGAAAAAAGATACTTTGTATGTCTGATTCTAGTAAGTTACATACAGGATTTGCTAGTGTAACAAAGAATATATTTACATATCTTACAAAAACTGGAAAGTATGAAATAGTTCAAATAGGCTGGTTCCATCAGGAAACAAATGAAGATTGTACTTATCCCATTTGGTTAACAGAAAAAGATAGAATGACTGGCAAACTTACTCAAGAAGATAAGTATGCCCATAAATCCTTTGCAAAATATGTAGATAAATTTAAACCAGATCTTGTGTGGACGTTGGGTGACATGTGGATGATAGATCATGTTGCAATGGCTCCTAATAGAGATACATTTAAATGGATAGGTTACTTCCCAATAGATGGAGAACCTAGTCCGTCTAAGTGGGGTTCCGTTGTTGAGAATATGGATATTGCTGTAGCGTATGGAAACTATGGTAAGAATGTAGTATCAAAAAGAGCTCCTAATGCAAACTTAACAGCCATTTATCATGGAGTAAATACAGAGGTTTTTTGTCCAAAAGATATTAAAGATATAACGCATGAAAAAAAAGCTCTTTTAGGTGTGAACAAGGATAAAAAGGTTATTGGTATAGTTGCTAGAAATCAACCAAGGAAGGCTTTTGATAAGTTATTTAAGGCTTACTTTTATGTGCTTAATGGTCAGTATGCTAAATGTAACTCATGCGAAAAACTTACATTATATCCGTATAGCGTAGTAGAGAAAAAGTTTGGTACTGTTTCTAAGTGTAAACATTGTGGTAGTACGATTATATCTAAAGGTTCTCCAAAAGATGATGTAGTTTTGTATGTACATGCAGCTGCTTTAGATTGTGGTTGGGAGTTGATAGATCTGCAACAGGATTTTGATTTGCGTGGCAAGGTATTAATTAATCCAGATTTAAAGATAGGTGTTGGAGTATCTGAAATGACACTTGCAGCAATATATAATACTTTTGATATATTTACGTTACCTACTAGGGGTGAAGGATTTGGTTTACCAATTTTGGAAGCTATGTCATGTGGCGTTCCAATTGTTGTGACTAATTATTCAGCACCATCTGAATGGGCTAATGATTGCGGTGAGTTGGTGAACCCAATTACATATGTAGCCGAGCCGCTCACAAATATAAGACGCGCAATAATAGATATGGACTTATATGTTACTGCTCTAATTAAGTTATTGGATGATGAGGACTTAAGGAAGAAGTGCGGTAAAAAAGCTAGAGAACGTGCTTTAACAATGGATTGGAAAAGTATCGTCAAACAATGGGAACATTTAATTGATAGTGTGCTGTATCCAGATGGAGTCCCAGAAATAAAAGAACCTAATGAGATGAAATATATGTTGGAGGAAATTTGATGGAAGGTATTAATGTATTATATTATAGTTGTCCGTATGATTTATCAGGTTACGCAAGTGTTTCTAGAAATCATTTGTTGGAACTTGTCAAGCGTGAGGGTCTTACGATAAGACTGAAAACTAAAAAGTTTTGGTCAGGAGTATCGCCAGATTTGGGGGAAACAAGGGGTATATTAAAATCTCTTGAAAGAACTGTTATGAATGACCGTGATTTTATATTTATAGAACATCTTACTCCAGAGAATTTTTATGCTGATCCTAGAGCGAAATATCATATAGCATATACACCTTTTGAAACAGATGGAGCTCCAATCCCATGGGTATTACCACTTCGTGGTATGGATGAAATTTGGGTTCCATCACATAACAATAAACTGTCTTACATACGTGTAGGTATTGATCGCAATAAAATACATGTTATTCCCCATGGTGTGGATATAAAGAAGTATAAACCAGATATTAAACAGTTAGAATATAATCATGGTAAGTTTAATTTTGGTTCTATATTTGATTGGACCGAAAGAAAAAATCCTATAGCTCTAATCAGAGCGTATTATAATGCTTTCTGTCATGGTGAGGATGTAACTCTTACAATAAAGACATTTTGGAGATTTCCCTTGGATAGATCTAAGGAATATATACACAATGCTATCAGAGGAATAAAATCTGGATACAAAGATAGAACAGTTTTTCCTAAAATTCTTATATGGTTTGATGTAATGAGTGAAGATATTATGCCAAATTTTTATAAATCATTTGATTGTTATGTTATGCCAACAAGAGGAGAGGGATTTGGACTTCCTTTTTTAGAAGCAATGGCATGCGGTGTTCCAACAATAGGGCCTAAATGGGGTGGGAATACTGAGTTTATGAATGATAAGAATTCAATTCTTGTTAATGGAGCAATTGTCCCTATAAGACATGGTGAATTCTTAAAACTACAACCACAGTATTCTGGACAAAGATGGTTTGATATTAATGAAGAGTTATTATCCAAGTCTATGCGATGGATGTATAATAACCCAACAGAGGCAAAGAAATTATCTAGCGTAGCTTTGGAAGATGTAAAAAATAAATGGACATGGGTACATACTGTTGACAAGATTTATGATAGACTTTTATGTCTACAAAAAGGTGGAAATGTAGATAATACTTCATTACTTAAAGGAACAGAATTGTTAAAGGAGTTATAAGAAATGATAGATGTTAACTTTGAATGGCAAGGGAAAAGTTATACCCTTACTGTAAGGAATTTTGAAGATTTTCATGGTATTACCCTAGTCTCTATGAGCTTGAATGAAGAAGAGTATATAGTTGATTTCTATAAACAATTACGCCCATATGTAGACACGATTGTTCTAGTAGATAGTGGAAGTAAAGATTTAACAATAGATTATGCTTATCCATTTGTTGACATATTAAAAACAATACCGTTTACTGGGCATCATGGAAATCAAAAAAATAGGGCAATCGAATTAGTTACTACGGATTGGATTTTGTTTTTGGATCAAGATGAAATGCTGAGTAAAGAAGCTCTTTTGAAATTACGTGATTTAATAGAACAAGATGAATATGATTGTTATTCTTTTCCGCGGAAAGAAATAAGAGATGGAAAAGAAGACAAAAATGTATATCCAGATTATCAGGATAGATTGTTTAGATCATATTGTAGATATGTTAGACCGATACATATTGATTTAGTGGGATTTAAAAAAAGGAAGATACTTCCACAGAATGATATTTTTGATATAATACATACAAAGTCGGAAAAAAGACACAAGACAAGAAATAGTATTTATGAGCATATAGAAAGACATATAGTACATGAGATGACCTATCCGGGTTGTCAACTAAGAGCGAGTTCTATGAAAAAGTATCCTCTTTTATTTCAAGATACGTATGAAAAGTTTATAGTGGAAATGAAAAAGAAAAATGTCTAATATATCGGTTTATACTTATTGTACTAACGCTATACGAGATGAGTTTTTTTTGTTGGAAGGAATAAGATCTGCCCTAAAGTTTGCAGATGAAGTTATAGTAATGGATGGTGGAAGTGAAGATAACACTATTGAGAAAATACAAGAAATTGGAGACGATAGGATTAAAATTTACACCAGTAAATGGCTTGATAGTCTTGGTAAAAGCATGGGTGCGGTTAACCGTTCCCTTGCGATTGGTAGGTGCACAAGTGATTGGTGTATACTTATGGACGCTGATGAAGTGTTTCATGAAGAGGATGTTGAGCGAATTAAAAAGATACCGGATGGTGTTACTGATAACATTATTGCTGTTGAGTTTAATACTATACACTTTTATAAAGATTATAAATATATAATAAATGGATGTCCAGACTGGAAAGATCTTTATAACCATAAGATATATATGGTAAGAAATCATATGTGTATACACCATGGAGCAATAGGTATGGAACCAGATGGTCATATAGATATAGATGGACAACCAATCCCACAAGACAGGAGACTGCTTTCCAATATAAGAATGTTTCATTATGGACATACTAGGACAAAAGAGTCTTATGTCAAAAAGGATAATAGATTAAATGGAAGACACAAAGGGTGGAAATTTAATCCTCTAACTGTAGATAACTTTGAGTGGTTACCAGAATGGAAGTTAAATAAGTATAGTGGTACTCACCCAGAAGTAATGAAAGATAGAATATCTGTTGGGTTAGATAGTTATGAAAAGATAATGGAATTATACAAATGAATGTACTATTATGTATGCCCAAATATATAGATATATACCACCCAGGTTGCAATGGTGGTGGTGCTTGGGGATGGATGCTTGAGAAGCAATTTGAAAGAATTGGATGGAAGGTTACTTTTCTTAATAGTTTTGAATATGATTATGTTCCGCATTGGCTTATTGATTCACAGGATGTTATAATATTTAGACACTCATACCAAACTAATTTTCAGAGGTATAAGGATATTGTATCTAAGGCAAGTAAAGGCACACTTATTATACACAACTTTATAGATAGGTTAGCTGATGAAAATTGGGAAAGTTTTAAAGTGTGCAAAGAAACAGATATATGGATAGCACAAAATGAAGCGCACAAAAAACTAGCTGAGAGGGTGGGATATAAATCTTATTTACTTCATTATCCTTTAGACATTAATGCTTTTCCTTCTAAGCCGAGAATGAATAAGAATCTTTTATATATAGGTAGGTTTTGTCCACAAAAAGGGATAGAAACTCTGTTAAGATCCTTCAAGATTATAAGACAAAAACACCCAGATGCTACTCTCACGCTTAAGGGTGCATGGTCTTGGGGAGAATGGGGAGACAGGCAAGCTGATGGATATCTGAAATATATAGAATATATGGAGTCCATTATCAAAGAAGCTGGCGGAATAAATATTATAAATAGCTGGACAGAGCCTAATACGGTGGCTAATTATTACAAAGACAGCAGTGTAATGGTGTTTCCCGTTAATGGAGAACCATATGGCGCACCGCAGGTAGAGGCTCAAACTGCAGCAATGCCTGTGATAACTAGTGATCATCCATCGCAAGTTGAAAAAACTGAGATTGGTATAGATGGTTTTTGTTTAGAGAGAAGATGGAAAGATATACTAGGAAGATATGATTTGCCACATCCAGAAGACATAGCAGAAAAAGTTAATTTCTTCTTTGAAGATATGGAAAGAATAAAAAGTTTTGGTACTGCTGCTAGAGCGAAAGCTGAAGAGATGTATGACGAGAACAAGGTGATTACTAAGTTAGTTGATCTTTTAATTGCAGAGTTAAATAAAAAAAGAAATGGTTAGACCAAAGATATTGTTACTACCAGACGTAGAGGGGTGGGCATTAGATAGAAAAGCGGATGGAATAATAAAATATGCTAGCCATAGATATGATTTTACTAAGAAATATATTAACGAATATAATAGTATAGACTATAATGAATGGGATTTAATATTGTTGTTTCCTTGGTTTTGCTACAATCAATTACCTCAACCGATTAAAAAGGAAAAGATAATTGCTGGTGTAAGTTCTCATAGGGCTCTAAGTAGCACACCTCATGCAAAAGAAATCCTAAGTGATGTATTTATTGCGGTTGCTCCAACATCATGGTTATTAGAACAGGAATTTAGAAGTGAATACCCTAATGTGTTTTATACTCCAAACGGAGTAGATACTGAAGTTTTTATTGATAGGCAAACCAGGAAAGATGGACCTATATTTGGTTGGGTCGGTAAGGAAGTCTGGACAGGCAAAAACTATCAATCAATAATGGAACCAGCAATGAAGGGAGAAAATTTCATACCCATTTTGGCGAGTAATATGCAAAAAAATAATATCCCTCTTCTTACTAAGGAAGAAATGGTTGATTATTATAATGGTATCCATGTAATTGTGTGTGCTTCTGAAAGTGAAGGGGCAGGGAATCCTCCACTAGAAGGCGGGGCTTGCGGGTGTATATTGTTATCAACGTGTGTTGGACATGTAAAAGATTTTGGAATTCCGGATTATAACTATGTGCATATTGAGCCAACTTTAGAATCATTTTCGGCAGGTATAGAAAGAATTAAAAAAATGAATGTTTATGAGAAAAGATTTCTTAAAGACAATCTGAAAACAACAATAAGAAATACTTGGTCATGGAAGGTAAAAGTAGAAAATTATATTAGGATGTTCGATGAACTTGTATGAATTTAGAGATGGTTTTAATATAAATAGCAAGATAGAAGACGCTATATCCAATGTAGTCAAATCAAATAAATTTATACTTGGAGATAACGTTAAGATGTTTGAAGAGAACTTAGAAAAGTATCTTGGTGTTAAATATGCTATCGCAACTTCATCTGGTACAGATGCTCTTACAATAGCATATAAAAGTATAGGTGTTAATATTTTGACAAATGTTATTACTACACCTTATACTCTTCAAGCTACGTTCTCTGGTGCAAAGAATCTAGGATCCAAGATATATTTTTCTAGGGTATCAAAAGATACATTTAACATGGATGTCAATAGTGCTATTGATCTTATTGATCCAGGCACAGCTTGTATAGTACCAGTACATCTATTTGGTCAATGTTGTGAAATGGATAAATTTAATACAAATATTACTATAATAGAAGATGCATGTCAAGCTTTAGGAGCTAAATATAAAGGTAAGAAAGCTGGAACTATTGGTAAGATTGGATGTTTTTCTTTTTATCCTGCAAAAATAGTAGGAGCATATGGTGATGCTGGTGCTATTGTTACCAATGAAGAAAAACTATATGATATAATGTTGTCTCTAAGGAATCATGGGCGTAGTAAAAGGAATAAGTACATATACGATTATACTGGATATTGTAGTAGGATGGATGAGATACAGGCTGTTGTTCTAAATGTAAAATTAAACTATCTGGATGATATTATAAATCTTCATAGAAGTGCAGCTCAGTATTATAGCGATAATTTACAAGATGTGTGTGAAATACCAAAAGAGAGTGTAAACAATTTTCACACATTTCATAGGTATGTTATAAAGAGTAGTAAGAGGAATAGTATGATTAAAATATTTAAGAAATATAATATAGGATATGAAATTTATTATCCAGCTCCATTTAGCGGTAAGTGCCTAGATCTTAGTGAAAGATCTCTATCGCTTCCAATATTTCCTTTTATTACACAAGGAGAGCAGGACACAGTTATTGGACTTGTTAGGAAGGTTTCTAAATGAACAAGATTATGATGTTAAGAAGCACAAAGTGGTTAGATAGACATGATATATCAGCTGACTTCTATTGCATGCTTATTAAATATTTTGTAGATAGTGGATATTTCCAAGAGGGGGAAGTGTGGATTCAAGACAAAACTCAAGATGGAAAGGTTCTTTTTAATTCTGCTGGGTTCAAGATAGAATGTTTTAAAGATCTTACAGACGTAAAAGTTGAGTCTCCACCAGATGTTTTATATGTTCGTGGAGGTTCTGGGGGTGGTGATTATCTTCAAACGATCTCACAATGCAAGGAAGCTATAAAGATATATTGGTCTGGGAATAGATTGAATATTCCAGTACAAGATATATACGATATTGTTTATGTTACAGATGAATCTAATAAAGATAAATTAAAAAATTCTATAGTGAAGCGTTTAATAAAAGGTGTTGTTGAGGATGTATTTAAACCACTAGATGTAGTAAAAGTGTATGATATTTGCTATGTAGCGAATGTTAATAGGATAGTTAAGAACCATATGTTGTTAATCAATGCTCTTAAAATAGTAAATCATCCCCTAAATATTATATTTGTCGGGGATATAGTTGGTGGAAATAGCATAGAGAGATTTTATGTAGAAAAGATAATTAATGCCGCTAAACAATTATCACATAACATAACTTTTACAGGAATAAAAGACAAAAAGTCGGTAAATATAATTATGAACCAATCTAACTTTGGGGTTATTTGTTCTGAAGACGAAGATAGCCCAAGAGTATTGTCAGAATATATGGCAGCAGGGATACCTGTATTATGTAATAAAAATTTAATAGATAATACATTTTATATTAATAAAGATACAGGTATTACAGTGTCTCCAGATGAGTTTGGAGATGGAATCATAACTATGTTAGGTACTTATAAATCTTATAAACCGTTTGATTTCTTTTATGATAATTTACGAATTTCTGTAATAGCTGAGGATTTATATAAGACAATTAGAGAGGTATGTAGGAACAAAAATGAATGATGTTATTGAAGCTAAAGTGTTAAGTTGGTATTCAAATATAAAAGAATATTTTGACACTGGTAAATGTGATCCAAGAACATTAATGATACAGCCAAACAATACTTGTAATAATAATTGTGATGGGTGTTATTATCTTAAATCAAGAATTAATAACGTGAAATATATGGACTTAGAAACAATAAAGACATTGGTTCATAATAGCATAAATCATCTTAATGTATATGGTATAAGCTTGTCTGGCGGAGGAGAGCCATCATTACATCCAGAATTTAAAAAGCTTATAAAGTTTTTGATCACCACTAATAAATCTTTGTCACTTATAAGTAATGGTACATGGAAAGACAGAAGTATTTCGAAATTGTTATCTAAAAATTTTACGTTTATCAGGATAGGTCTTGATTGCTATAATTCAAGTCAATACAAATTAATTAAAAAAACAAACTATTTTAACTTAGTGTTAAGGAATATAAAGGATTTAGTAAAATATAGCTTTAAATCAACTATAGGTATAAAATTCTTATTACGTAAACAAAATTGCACGACTAGTGATGTATATAATATGATAGACTTAGGGCTGGGGATCGGAGTAGATTATGTACAGTTTAAGTTATTAAAGAACGATGTTACTCAACCAACAAAAAAGCAATTAGAATGCTTATCCGAATCTCTTTGCAAAATAGATGATGGTAGGGTAGTAATAAATCTAGAAGAAAAAGAATTTTTTGATACTTGTTTCCTTAATATGCTAAGGGTTAACGTGGACACTGATGGCTCTGTGTATCTGTGTTCTAGATATCATCACAGGATAAATGATCATTATATGGGAAATATAAATGAAGATCCAATACACATTATATGGGATAGAGATAAGCATTGGAAAGCAATAAAAAATATAGATTCAGAAAAATGTAATGTTTATAATTGTATGTTACGTAAAGCAAGTGATAAAGTGTGTGATTTAATACACAATGATCCATATCATTTAGATTTTGCAGCATAAGGAGAGTAATGACTAAAAATAGTGAGTATTGGGAAAATGATAAGGTTATAGAAGATCTAGAAAAAGGTTGGTATGCCAAAGAAGACAAGGCTAAAGATGCGACAAAGGAATGGATAGAGAATAATGTTACCTCTTCAGATACATTTTTAGATGTTGGTTGTGGTACTGGTTTTTATGCTCCTGTAGCAAGTGAAGCTTGCGGAATAAAAAATTATTTAGGAATAGATATTACTAAAAAAATGGTTGAAGCTTGTAGGAAAAAGTATCCTGGTTTAAAGTTTCAAGCGGGAGACATACTAGATCTTTCTGAAATAGCTGATGCTAGTTTTGATATAGTAATGAGCTGTGATGTTATAATGCATATAATCGAAGGTTGTGCCAATGCTATTAGGGAGTTATATAGAGTAGCTAAGAAGAAAATTCTAATAAAAACTCCCATTACTAATATAGAGGATTACGGGATTCGCAAAAAAGCAGGTAAGTTTGAGAGACCTCCATGGATAGCATATAATAAAGAAAATTTTATGAACATGGTGAAAAAAGTAGCCATGGAAAAAGATAAAATTACAATACATAATATCAGGGGAATTAAGAGTAAAATAAAAAAAGAATGTTATTGGGCACTAATAGAAATCGAAAAAAATTAATGGTGGGGAAGAATAGACTTTAAAGGATTAGGTAGGAATCCTAAAAATGGAGAAGGAACCGGCCCCTGGAAAACATCGGTGTGGACAAGAAGGAGTTAAATGTTTTACATGAAATTTTCTGACATAATTAACACTGAAGGTGAAAGAGATGTGAGTGCAGTTACCAAAGAACAAATATTAGAGGCATATCGAACTGGCAAGTTTGGTCCGTTATTATTGTATCCTAAAAGCAATATTCTAGAAAATGGACATTTTAGGTATAGTCTTTTTAGGAAAGCCCGATTAGAAAAGATACTAGTTACTTATGATCGTAGCAAACAAGTTAAGGGTGCATCACATAAGTGGTACAGCAAAATGGTGCTAAATGATAAATAAAGAACAAGAAAAAAATAGTATATTACATATCAAGAAGATTGACAAGTTAGTTCCGTGTTGGTTGGATGCTGGAACAGCACTACATGTATATAGAGATGAAACTGTGCATGATGATCTTGATATAGATGTGGGTATATTCCCAGAAAATGTTACAAACATATTGGATAATTGGCGTATCCTTAATATAGTAAGTGTTAAGGTTGGTGGAAAAAACAATATAGTAAGAGGAATACAATGCATCAGCGGTGGAGAAAATCCAACACTAATAGACATAAATGTTTTTTATGAAACAGAAAATTATAGAGTTTTGTTCGGACATACATGGTACATATGTATTCCAAAGTATTTCTTCGATACATTTGGTCGCATAAAGTGGGGTGATAAGTATTTCTTTCTACCAGGTGATACAGAAGAATTTATAGAACATCGATATGGCAGTAATTGGAAAACAAAAATCAGTAGGGAAGAGTGGCTTAAATCTGTCCCAAGATTTAACACAGAGAATCATGAGCGTCCAGCTATGAGAACCAACCGTGAGGCAGAAGATTTAATGAGCAATATGGGGATAACTCTATATGAAAAGTAAAGTAATATATACTGCTGGTATATGGGATCTTCTGCACTGGGGTCACATAAAGTTTTTAGAAGGATCAAAAAAGTTAGGGGATTATCTCTTAGTTGGGGTACACACAGATGAAGTAGCCTCATCTTATAAGAGAAAACCTATACTATGTTTAGAAGAAAGAATGAGGATGATACTAGCACTTGAAGCGGTAGATGAAATCATAATAGCTCCTGCACACAAAGATGTTGATAAGAACTTTTTTGACAGACATAACATATCTATTCAAGTCCACGCAGATATACCAGAAAAAGATAAGCTGTGGATGCATAAGTACCAGATAGAGAATGGCTTAATGAAATACATACCATATACAAATGGTATATCCACAACAAATATTATAGATAGATGTAGACATCTAAAGAGAAGTACCGTAGATTCAAGTCGTTATGAGATAGATTTTTTAGATTTAGAAACATTGGATCCAAACTACTCTGGTAATGTAGTAGGTCATCTTAACATACTTGAGAAGCATGACAAGGGAGAGCTATTAGAGATAGAGCCATTTGAGTACTATGAAGAGTTTCATATAATGCGAAGAGCAATGCTTAGACGTAAGAAAGAAGGAAAGCCATTTGTCTGGGACCAAGAGTATATGTCTAAGAGACAGTTGATTACTTTGTACGAGCGTATGAAAAGCGATGGCTATAGCGGCGGAGCATTTAGTAATAACTTTATGTGGGCAGGAAAAAGAAAAGATGGCACACTGCGTCCTCACGGATCACACAGAACGGCTTGTTTGATACATATGTATAGGACTAAACATCCTAAATCTCAGAGGTATGTTATGGTATGTATTGATAAGGAGAGGAAAGATAAACTAAATGAAACTTAAGATAATAGGTGATTGCATACCAGATGTAGATTTTTCTAACATAGGCTATGAAGTTATTGATAGTGATAGCTACGATATAATTCTTAGTAGCTTTAATGATAATACTACTACTATAGTAGGTCCAAATAATTCGCTTGCAATGGTGATATATACAAAAGAGGTTCCAAGACCAGAAAGTCAGAACTATATTTGTTCTAGGACAAAGAACGCTAAAGCAGTTATGATAGAGGGTGACTTCCAGTTTTATAGACAACTATATAGATATAGGGAGGCTGTATTCTTTTGCCATCGGGATAAAAGAAAAGCCGAAAATGAATATAAAAGAATGTTTGATTGGTTAATGTGGGAGAAAACTGTAAATCATTTAACTCTAGAGCAATATATAAAACAACTCATAAAAGAGGGTGTGTGTGCTGCACATTGTGTGGGAGATCCTGATTATTATGCCCCACAATTCAGAGGTGATAAGTACTGGGAAACAAAAAGACAAACATTAGATGGGGTTACGTTTACTGGATGGGATACGAAGATAATTGAAGTTCCAATTTCCAAATTAATAGTATACCAATTTAGAGATAGTACTAACCTAGAAGCATTTAGAGTTGATCCATTGCAACACCCAAAAGCCGAAAACAATGCCCCATCATGGAAAAGGTTGTTCTATGGGATAGCGAAAAAAGGTGTAGCCAGTCCTGTTAGAGCATACAAATATAAGAACGGTAAAATAATAATGACTAAAGGAAAGCACCGTTATATTGCAGCTAAGAAGTTAGGATGCAAAACTATCCCAGCTGTTATAGCTTATGAGGTATAGATGAAAAAAACTTGGGAATGGTTTGATCCATTAAACCCAGATAAACTTTTTATAGTAAAGACAGCAGACGTACGTATATATCAATTGGATAAGAATTTTACTAAGTCTGATTTAAAAAAATTATTAATTGATGAAGACAATACTTATACGGACAGATGTTTAAAACGTTGTAAGGAACAAAAATATTTTACGTTTAAGGGTTTTGATGATATGTTGGATTTTGTTAAAATAAAAGGATATACTCCCGGATTTATTAGAGTAGTGATAGAAAAAAATGGAGAGATGATGGTAGCGCACGGAAACCACAGATGGGCTGCAGCTTATTTGTTCGGAGTAAAGGAGATGCAGGCAAGATTATGCAGAAAAATATAAAAATAGTAAATTTATTTAAAACTCTGAAAATTTTAGCAAATAGAGTATGGGCAGATGGCATTGTAACTGGGGAAATTTCTGATATTTTTGATATGTTGTTTTCAATGCTTATGGACATAGACAAAGATCATAAAAGTTATATGGAATGGATGACAAGCAGAACCGGTACTACTAGAATAGATGGAGTAAACTCTTTTTATGATACTTGTTTTAAACATATAGTAATTCCAAAAGGAGCCTATATATTAGATGTTGGAACTAGAAGGGGAGTTGGACTTAAGTTACTAAGTGATAGAGGATATAAAAATATACGTGGAATAGAAATTTGTGAAAGAACAGCAAAAGAATGTAAAGATTTTCCGATAGACATTGGTGACATACATAATTCTACTTATAAGCCACATACATTTGATTTAGTTATAATAAGAGGCACGCTTGAGCATTGTTATGATCCGGAACAAGTTTTAAAAGAGTTATATAAAATCTTGAAACCAGATGGCTGTGTGTTTATAGGATTCCCTACGGGAATTGCATTTGCTTGGGGTAATTGCAGAAAAATTACATTAGAAATGTTTTTTAAATGGACCCATGATATTGGCTTTATATCACACTGGATAGAAGGTACAGAAAAAAGAGATACTAACAATCCAATATATTACGGTTCTATGATAGGTATATTAAAAAAATGAGTAATAGCATAGTGTATTGTATAATGACTCTTAATAGATTACACGAAGTTATCCGATGTATTGAACGTGTCAAACCATACGTTGATAGGATAATAGTAGTGGATGGTGGCAGTATAGATGATACGATTGTTACACTAAGAAATTGGGATGGAATAGAGTTATACATACATCCATGGGAAGATAACTTTTCCCAACAAAGAAATAACTATGTTAAGCATGCGCTCGAAGGCCCTCGCAGTGACTGGATGATAGTATCAGACCCCGATGAGTTATTTTCAGAGGATGCTTGTAAGAATTTAAAATACCTGGCAGAAACTGCTGGTATACATAATGCTATTGCTTTCAGGGCAGAAAGTGTATATGTTAACGGACCGACTATCAATAGAAGTCAACTAAAGAACTATTGGAAAGCTCTTATGTTTAGGCTAATTGATGGTAGTTACTATACTGGTAATCCACATGAGACCTATATTGTACCAGGCGGAGTAAACGAAAAGAGAGTAGAATATAAATATTACCACATAAAACAAGAAGGTGTTGTGTGGATAAGAGCAACTAGGAATGTTTTTATTGGCGGCGGGGGGAAGAATTTAGGCAAAGATCATCCTTTATGGTCTAATTTTAGGCACCTGATAAAAGAAAAAACAGGCATAGATACATGGAGAGATTTTAATAAGTACTTAGTTGATGGCAATATCGATTCTGAGATTAAGGATCAGTTGTGCAAGTTTAAGGAAGAAGACGGATATGATGGAGCCGAAGAGTGGAAGCAAATGTATAAAACTTATTTTGAGCTATACCACCCGGAGGAAAGGAAATAATGGAAGTAAAGTTTTACAGACCAGGCTTACCGAAATGGATTGATGTATCGATAGATATTAAAGAAACCTACGAAGCAGGAATGTTGTACCCAGGCATGCATACTCTTAGGTTAGAAGAAATGATGAGAGTATATTTTGGTACAAAGTATGCGATAGCTGTTAATAATTGTTCTAATGCATTAATATTATTGGTGTGTGATCTTCCACAAGGTTCAAAAATAATAATGCCTTCCTATACTTTCAGAGCTACATATCAAATGGCCGAATGGAATAACCTTGTTCCAATTATAACAGACGTTGATGAGAGTGGGTATCTGGATCCAGAGGCATTAGAAGATTGTTTAAATAAACATCCAGATGCTAAGTGTGTAGTGCCGGTAGCACTATGGGGGAATGTAACATATGTTGAAGAAATTGAAGAGATATGTAAAAAGTATAACGTACGGGTTATTTATGATAGTGCTCATGGCATGTCTTCAGAGTATGACAATACATCGATTGGGCATTTTGGGTCGGCGTCTACTTTCTCTCTCGCGGTAACAAAACCATTACCATGCGGAGAAGGAGCGATAGTCACCACAAACTCAGACCATTTAGGCAGGCTAGTAGGGAAAGGGCGTTTACACGGAAACGACTTTGGGAACCTGGATTGCCTACAAAAGGGATTAAACGCAAAGATCGGAGAAATAAATTCAATACTAGCAATCCATGGAATGAAAGTACTAAACGAATACAGGGATAAGAGAAACTTATTAGCAGAATTTTATATGAAAGAACTAAACGAATTACCAATTAGGTTCCAGAAGATAGACCCTAGATGTAAAACTTCTAGAAAAGATTTTGGTATTTGGGTAGAGAATAAAAGGGTTAGAGATAAATTAAAAGTATTTTTAGAGAATGCAGGTATAGGCGTAAAGATATATTTCTATCCAGCGGTACATAATTATACTAATTTTGATGGTATAATACATAAGGCAGATGTATCAGAAAAACTTTCTTCTATATGTTTAAACTTACCATGTTACGATAGGGTGACACAAGATGAAAGAGAATACATTGTAGATAAAATAAAAGAATTCTATTGTTAATAGGAGATGGTAGTGTTTAAAATTAGAGAAGAAGAGTTGAATACTATTGTACATGACTTAATTAAAATTGCATCCATATTAAAGACCCTTGAAAATGGTTCTCTCACACCTGTACATAGAAAAGTCATTCATAAGTGTGAAATAAGGTTACATGAAATACGACGATATTTTTTAGAATCTGTAGAAGAAAACGGGGATAGAAATGGATAAAGTCATTATAGTTGGTGCTGGAAGGCACGGAAGAGAGAACTATTCTTATTTGTTAGATCTGCAGAAAGATGGCGCAGAGATAGAGATGGTAGGGTTCATAGATGAACTTAAACCCAAGGGTAAATTCGAAGATACGCGCATACTTGGTAATATAAATGATTTAGAATGTTATGTAGAGAATCATAAGAATGATATATTCCGTTATATTGTAGCTATCGGAGATATAAATTTAAGACAAAGAGTAGCAAACAAGATAGACTACTTACAGTTATCAAATATATCTTCTTTTACTATTATACACCCTACTGCTTCTATTGGAAGAGATGTACATATTGGAAGTGGGACTTGCGTTGCTCCGAAAGCAATTATAACTACCCACGTAAAGATAGGGTTGCATTGTATCATAAACTCTAATGTTTCTATATCACATGATTGTGTAATCGGTGATTATGTGAACTTAAACCCATCTGTAACACTGTGTGGAGATGTTTGTATGGGTAATGAATGTTTTATCGGGGCAGGTGCAACTATAATAGACAAAGTAATAATTGGAAATAAAGTAACAGTTGGCAGTGGAGCTGTAGTTGTTAAACATGTACAAGATAATACTACTGTAGTAGGAGTTCCAGCTAAGGAGATTAAAAAGGGGAAGGTTAAAGAAAAATGAGTTTAGTACCAGATGTAAAAATTACTTATTGTATGGTAACTCTAAATAGATTAGATGAGACAAAAAAAGCAGTGAGACATCATGCACCTTTTGTAGATAGAGTTATTATAATTGATGGCGGATCTAAAGATGGATCAAGAGCATGGTTTGAATCAGAAGAATGTAAAAAATATAACTTAGAATATCATGTATCTCTATGGGTTGATGACCCGCCAGGTCAAAGAACAAAATATCTAGATTTGATAGATGGAGGCTGGGTGTTGGTAACAGATTGTGATGAGTATTTAGAGCTTCCGGCATTATATCAACTAAGACACCTTACCAAACAGGCTGAAGATAAAGGATGTACTGGAGTTGCATTTGTATCACATGATATACAATACAAAGCGGATGGTAGCGTATGGGATTCTAAATCTAGTTATTATAATAGGATATTTTTTAAGGCTCACCCAGGTATGCGCTATGTAGGACATACCCACGTTGGCTTAGCCAGGCCAGGTCTTTCAGATGCATGCCTAAGGACTGAGTATAAATATTATCACATAAAAGCTTGGGAGGACATGTATATACGTGGCTGCAGGAACTACTGGACAACCGGCGTATGTACGCAAAATGCTAGTGCGCCAGAATGGGAAGAGTTTAAGGGGTATACAAAAGAGAGAGGATTCAAATATTTCTATGAGTTCTTTGAATACATGAAGAAGGGGAACATAGATCCTGTATTTAAGAAATGGTTTATAGAACATAGGGATGATGTCAATCCAGAATCTAGATCATGGTTTACTTGCTATTTTGTTTTTATGCACCCGGAAGAAAATGTAGATAAAATAGCAAACAAAGACGCTCCATACATAGCTGGTAGAAAACCAGTAACTTTAATTTTTTAGAAAGGAAATATAATGGGATTTTCAGTTGACATCGATAAAGAAATATTAAATGAAATTACTACGGTAGAAGATAGGACAGAGAAAAATAAGAGATTAGCATTGGATAAATATTTTGCACCATTTTTCTCAGTACTGCTACCGGAACTTGGACGACCTGAGTATGTAATAAAATGTGTGGATCATCTTATAAAATATTGTGACATGCCAATAGAAATTATAGTGCACGATGATGGCAGTGGGAAAGCAAAACAACAAAAATTGTTTAATGAGCTTCATGATAATGTTAGTGTATTAATCTTTAACACTGGGCATAATCTTGGTTTAGCCGGAGCAATGAATAGGTGTAGGAAAATAGCAAGCTCTAAATATTTACTTGCATTGAACGTAGACTGTTATGTTACTTCTGGTTTTTTGAAAAATATGAAAGTAGCCCTAGACTTGCCATATACGGGTATTGTAAATGTAAGACCAGGAGTAGATAAAGAAAAAGGAAGTCCCGGGGTACACATAGCATCTGATGGAACAAGTGTGTCATTAACTAGAAATTATGGTACGTCTCTTTTATTTGGAGTAAGGGCAGAACTTTGGGATAAAGTAGGCGGATGGGATGAGTTAGTCCAAACTACAGCATCTGATGTAGGTTTTATGGGTCATGTATCAGGTAATGGAAATTTTAATATGTCTGTACAGGGGACTTATCTTAACGAACAATATAAATCTAAGAAATCAGAAGATGGTGGTCTCATAAATAGTGACATAACAAATGAGGACTATATAAGTTCCGCTCGCTTCGCTCGTGGGGATAATAATGCCCCTAAGTTTCCTAATTGTGATTATGATATACATAGTGCAATATGTCACAAGAGACATGAGGATATATGGTATGGAGTAAACACTGATGCTCAAGCATATGCGGCAAAAGGAAAGATATTCCCATCATGGTATACCAGTAATTTTGGTGGGCAGGAAATGCATAAATTATTCCCTAAAGATAAAATGGTAGACTGGGAATTTGCTAAGAAATATGGACACGATAAATGGAAAGACATGATTATAAAAGATTTTAATTTGGAGTAAATATGGAAGAATATGTTACACTTGCTTGTATAACCCAAAACAGAATAAAGAACATGCAACGTCTTATTCCAAAGGTTATAGATTGGGTAGACAAAGTCGTTGTAGTAGATAGTTTTAGTGTAGACGGGACAAAGGAATGGCTTGAAAACTATAGTCCAAAGATAATTGTTACTCAACGTCAATGGGATGATTCTTTTGCAAACCAATATAATGAGTATTTAAAACATATAGATCAAGGGTGGATACTTATATGTGATGATGATGAGATCCCAAGTCAGGCACTTTTAAAGACATTAAAACCAATGATAAGAAAATCTATGAGGGGCGAGAGGTTCTCTATAGTTGAATACAGAAGCCAAGCAATGAGGGTAGAGAATGACATCATAGTAGAGGACACAGGTCCGAACCCTTATTGGAGGCAAATATTCTTTAAATGGATGCCCAAGATGAGGTATGTAATAGATTTACATCAGGCATTAATGGGAACGAAAAGCCTAAAGTATACTCGCAGAGATGAGGTATACTATCACCTTAAATCAAATGAAGACTTATATAGGAATGCATGTAGAAATTGGTGGATAGCCGGTATATGGTTGATGGATGCAAAGAGTGGTATATTTTCTGAAGAATGGCATGAATTTAAAAGGGTAGTATTAGATGCCTATCCAGATGTAAAAGTATTTGGAGACTTCAATGCTTATATGGTGAAGGGTAACATAAACCAGAAGGTTAAAGATTATATAATAAAAGTTAAAGACTTACCGGATGAAATAGATAAAGATAGAAATATGAATGAGCTTAGAGCATACTATAAATACTATTTCGATGTACTTCACCCAGAAGAGATGGTGAAAGAGTGATAACCAAAGAAAGAATTAATTACGCAGGAATAACACAAAATAGATTGCATCTTATCAAGAGAAATATACCAAAGGTAATAGATTATGTTGATAACATTGTTATCGTGGATGGGTTCTCTACGGATGGTACGAAAGAATGGTTAGAAAACTATAGCCCAAAGATCACTGTAGTACAACGTAAGTGGGATGACAATTTTAGTAACCAGCATAACGCATACTTAGGCCCGATAGAAGACGGCTGGGTTCTAGTATGTGATGATGATGAACTACCAAGCGTAGATCTTTTAAAATGTCTACCAGAGGTAATAGAGGAATCAAATGGTGGTTATAAATATTGTACTGTAGAGTTCCGCAGTCACCCCATGAGGGAAGAGGACGGTGAAATAGTTGAGGATCCCGGACCATCAAATTTTCATAAGGAGATATTCTTTAAATATAATCCTGGCATGCATTACGATGTAAACCTACATCAATCCATGAACGGATATTTTATAGATGAGAAGAAACATAAAAAACATATCTTATTAAAACGCAGACCGGAATTATATTATCATCTTAAGCCCAATACAGAATTATACAGAAGCGCTGTTAGAAATTGGTGGGTAGCCGGTATATGGCCGGGCGGAGAAATAAAAGAAGGAATCAAATGTCCTGAGTGGTATGAAATGAAAGATCTAGTTAAGGAAGTATATCCACAGGTAAAAGTATACAGAGATTTTGATGAGATAATGGTTAGTGGTAATATAGATAAAAGGATAAAAGACTTCTTTATAAAGTATAAAGACATACCTGATGAGGAAGATAAAACTAGATTTATGAATGAACTTAGGGCTTATTGGAAATACTATTTTGATATATTACATCCTGAGGAGAAATGATAATCTTTATAGGTTTAGTTGGACAAAATCCCAATTCCTTCGAATCCTCCAGTAGGGGTGAAGGAAGATGGGCATGTAGTTTGGTAAGGATGTTAGCAGAGCAGGGAGAGCATGAAATATATATAGCCCCAGATACTGAACCTGCTGGTTGGGGTACCTGTCGTAAGCCTAAAAATGTAACCCTTTTACAACCGTGGGAAAAACCAACTTTAAATAAAATCCACTTTGATCTAGCTATATTTACATCTTGGGTAACTGAGACTGATCTCCGTAGAGAAAGTAAATATATAAACGCAGATAGATATCTTTGGGGGTGTATGGGCTGGAAAGCAGGTGTGATGAATGACACTTTATTTGAGGACAAAAGAGATTGTGTAATAAGATATTCAATACAGGATTTTTTGGATATACCAAAGGATATTAATTTTAAAGATAGATGTTTTCTTTTGGTTCAGCCGTTTGGAAAAGAACTAGAGCCTAGCAAGTTTGATAATAAAAGAATTGGATGGGTTGCTAAAGAAGCTTTTTTAAATGAAGTGAATATAAATTTAAAGAGAGCAGCCAAGAGACACTTATTTGCAGCAGTTGATGCTTGTAAAAAAACTGGAGCAAATCTTACTATATTTTCAAGTCATGAATTTAATCCTAAAAAAGCATCTGCTATAAAGGAGTGGGGTATAATAGATAAGTTAAGAGAGATTGATAATGTAACCATGTATCCCAATCTACCTTTTTTGGAATACCAAAATAAATTAAAGAAGTGTTCAATAACAATGCCTGTTCTCTTTGCTGGTTCGACACAAGAAGCACTTGTAGGGGGAGTACTTCCTTTTATGCATAGAGACCATATGTTTTCCACTCATCCTGACATTAAGGGCGTTGTAAATGATCTTACTTTTGATAAGATATCTATGGTACAAAGTGAAGCTGATGAAAAATTAGTTATGAGGCAGGACGACATGGCAAATAGATTAGTAGAGCTGTTAACGAATAAAGATTTGTATGAGGATTTTTTAAATAGATTAAGACCATCAGTGGTAGACAATTTAGATCATAATGTATTGAAACAGCTTGATGTTATTACGAGACATGGCAAGCAGGGGGGATAAAGCTAGATGAATATTTTGATTACGGGACATACGGGTTTTATAGGTAACGCACTGGTAGGAAAGTTAAAAAGTAAAGAGAATATAGTTGTTGGAATAGAACGAGATATACATAGAAAGCGTAAACTTCTATATGAACCAGACGTGACTGTAAAAGGAGACATAAGGAGTTATGACATAGTTCGTAGAGCTATAGTAGACTATGAAATAGATGAAGTATATCATTGTGCAGCACAGGCTGTAGTAAGAAGTTGTGCCAATGATCCATATACTACTTTTGATATTAATATAATGGGTACTGTGACGGTACTAGAAGCCTGTAGAAACTCTGGGGATATAGTGAAGAGCGTAGTTGTGTCTACAAGTGATAAAGCTTTTGGGCATGCTCGACCTCCCTACACAGAGAAGACACCGCTTAATCCTTTGTATACATATGAAACATCTAAGGCTTGTCAACAACTAATTACCCTAAATTACTTTCATAATTATGGCGTACAGACAAGGGTAGTAGCATCATCAAATGTATATGGACCAAGAGATCTTAATTTCTCACGCATTATACCTAATACCATTGGAAGACTAGCACAAGGTAAGCCTGCTTTACTGAATGAGGGTGTGGCTAGTTTTGTAAGGGAGTTTGTATATATAAATGATGTGGTGAATGCTTTCATTGCTGCCGCAAGAAAAGGAAAAGCGGGAGAAGTTTATTGTTGTGGTGGAACAGAACATCTTACAATGAAAGATCTTCTAATAAAGATATGTAAAATGATGGAGAAAGACCCAGAAGAAAATATAAAGATCTTTCAGAAATCAAGATATTATAAAGAGATAGAGAAACAATGGATAGATTCAAGCAAACTACAATCGTTGGGTTGGAAGCCAGTAGTAAGTTTAGAAGATGGGTTAAAGAGAACAATTGATTTTTACCGGGGGGTAAAATAAAAGGTGACTAAAAATGTCAGGAACATATCCTAGTTGGACATCAACTACACAAGATGTATCAAATGACATACCAGGCAGAATCGATATAGCTAACGCAGCAGATTATAATGAGCACAATACTGAACTAACAGCTCATCAAACTGCGCTACTTAGCCAAGCTAGTAGTATCTCTGACTTAGAGAATTACTCATGGGCATGGTCTCGAAGTGGTACTACTGTAACACCCAAATATCCTAGTGATACATTCAATGTCAGTACTGCAACTTTCATTTCCTTTTACCCAACGGCCAGTGGACATGTAGCAAACAAACAATATGTAGACGACCAAATAAGTGGCGAAAATTACTGGGATAGAGCTAACGCTATCCTCACAACTTACAATGCAAATGACAGCCTACAAATAGATGGTACTACCTATCTTGAAGCATCCGGCATCTTCCAAAATATCACTATAGAAAGCGTGACAGCTTCAGGCAATATTACTATTACTGGTGATATAACTACAGCTATCACAGACACCCAAGTCGTGTCCTCCAACAGCGGTGTACTCACAGGCGACGCAGGTATGACCTACAATGCTGGTACAGATACGCTCACGCTGACAGGCACAGGGCCTAAGTTAGCTTTCTCTGGCGACTCAGCAACTTTCAACGATATTACATCTGACGGACAGATATTGTACTTCGGC
>SDBT01001721.1_pt1 | contig 38904 bp, 38 predicted proteins | sample 2277101 | NCBI WGS metagenome assembly SDBT01 (sample SAMN10404973, study PRJNA504765) | marine sediment metagenome | isolation source: marine sediment core GS10_PC15, 103 cmbsf | place: Arctic Ocean: Southern Knipovich Ridge | collected 2010 | reverse complement strand
AAAAGGGCAAAGAAGTGATTGAAAAGATGATTAACGAAAGCCCAAAATTGGCCCTGGTGATTGAAGAACCGACTGCAGATGACGAGAGTAAGGTTAACGCTGCTATTGACTCGGCCAGGGCCTGGCTAAAGATTGTAGATACGGGCGATTATGCTGGAAGCTGGGAGCAAGCCTGCGGACTCTTCAAAAGTATGGTAAGCAAAGAACAATTGGCACAATCGCTCGGCATGGTGCGGGGGCCGTTAGGTAAGATGATTTCGCGGGAGGTTATGTCCCAAAAACATACCAAAACGCTACCCGGCCTGCCGCCGGGGGAATATGTGGTTATTCAGTTTAAGACATCTTTTGAAAATAAAGCCGATGCTATCGAGACTGTAACGCCAATGTTGGATAAAGACGGCGTTTGGCGAGTGTCGGGATACTACATAAAATAGCCCTCAAATCACAAATAACATAGGCAAAATCAAATCGCGGTAAAACCGCAGGCTGAATATGACCTTGCAAAGCCTCATTCTGCACATTATAATCAAGCTTGGGGGGATAGGCGAAGTTGAACAGAATTCACTCTACTGGTAGCGAGTTTTAATGACTGATTCAGGCAGTGCAGTCGAGAAGAAAAGATACCATTTTATCGGCGCAGGCGGTATCGGTATGAGCGGGTTGGCGAAGGTGCTCATTAAAAACGGTGCTGCTGTGAGCGGCTCGGACCAGGAGCATTCGCCGACCGTCCAGAATCTACTTGCACTTGGGGCGGATATCAGGATAGGTCACTCGGCTGAGAACCTCCAACTGCCGGTTGAGGCGGTGGTAATCTCGGCGGCGATAAAGCCTACAAATCCGGAATTGGTCCGAGCGAAAGAAAGCGGCTGCGCGATATACAAGTACGCCGAGATGTTGGGGCTGCTTATGGATGCCTGCGCCGGTGTGGCTGTCTGCGGTACGCACGGCAAGAGCACAACCAGCGGGTGGCTTGCGTTCGTTCTTGAGCGGGCGCACTCGGCACCGAGTTTTATAGTCGGGGCCGATGTGCCGCAATTGGGCGGCTCAAGCGGAGTTGGAGACGGCGAGTTTTTTGTTGCCGAGGCGTGTGAATATGACCGCAGCTTTTTAAATCTGCACCCGCAAATAATGGTGATGCTGAATATCGAGCAGGACCACCTGGACTATTACAAGGACGAAAGTGAAGTAGTCGATGCGTTCGGCGAATTTGCCGGTTGCGTAAGGCCCGGCGGCCTGATAATAGCAAACGGTATGGATAAAAACGTTGCGACTGTTTTAAACACACTCGATGGCGGGCAGCAGTATGTGACCTTTGGGCTTGACGCTGCCTGCGATTTTTATGCCGAAAATATCGAACTGATTGACGGACTGTATCACTTCGATGTTTGTCATAAGGTGAGTCTCTTGGGGCGGGTGGGCATATCTTTGCCGGGCGAGCACAACATATTAAATGCCCTTGCGGTAGTTGCAACTGCGGTTTCAACGGGCGTAGAGGCAGAGGTAGTATTGCAGTCGCTCGGGCAATTTGCAGGCGTTGACCGTCGGCTTATGCTCAAAGGCTGTGCCGGCGGTATCACTATTATGGATGATTACGCGCACCATCCGACGGAGATAAAGGCGTCTTTGAGCGCCATTCGTCAGCGTTTCAAGCCGAACAGGATTTGGTGTGTGTTTCAGCCGCACCAGTACAGCAGGACGAGATTTTTACTTGATGATTTTGCGGAAAGCTTTAAGTTGGCCGACGTAACAATTGTGCCGCAGATTTACTTTGTCAGGGATACGGCTGAGGCACACAAGCAGATAAATGCCCAGGTTCTGGTTGACAGGATTCGCCAGCAGGGTTGCGAGGCGGTTTTTATTGATGACTTTGCCCGGATTTGCGAGTATCTTAAAGAAAACGTCAAAAAAGGTGATTTAGTCGTTACGATGGGCGCCGGTGATATTTGGAAGGTGGCATATGAGTATATTCGCGGGCTTGGAGAGCATAGTAAAACAGAATTGTCCGCTGGCAGATTACACATGGTACGGCCTGGGCGGAAATGCTGAGTACCTGATTACGCCCACAACTGCAAGCGATCTGCAAGGCGCCGTTCAAAGATGCAACGAAAATAATCTTTCGATGCGGGTGTTGGGTTTCGGGTCGAATCTTCTCGCCAGTGATAAGGGCGTTCGTGGTGCGGTAATCAAACTGGAAGGTGACGAGTTCGGCAAGACCGAGTTTGACGGCGATTGTCTTACGGTCGGCGCCGCCGCCGGGCTCAACAAAGTCGTGCTCGATTGTGTTCGAAAAGGCCTAAGTGGTATCGAGGCCCTCACAGGAATACCGGGCTCTGTCGGTGGAGCGATTCGGATGAATGCGGGCGGGAGTTTTGGTGACGTCGGCACGTCGGTAGAGAGCGTTACGTTGATGGACGCCGACGGTAACATCTTCGAAAAGAGTAAGCCGGAACTTGTCTTCGACTATCGGTGGACGAACATTACCGCGAAATTTATTCTGAGCGCGAAGATCAGGCTCATCGAATCCGATAAAGAACAGATGCTGCGCACGTTAAAGGAGGTGTGGATTTACAAGAAGAACTCTCAACCTTTGAATATAAGAAATGCCGGCTGTGTGTTCAAGAATCCGCGTGGTCTTTCGGCAGGGGCCTTGATTGACCGGACGGGGCTTAAGGGTCTGCAGATCGGCGGTGCGCAGGTCAGCGAAAAACACGCCAACTTTATAATCGCTCACAAAGGCTGCAGGAGCAGCGATGTACAGAGGCTTATCGAGGCGGTCCGCGAGAGGGTCAAAGACAAGTTTAACGTCGAGCTGGAGCTCGAGCTTGAGATCTGGTGATGCGCAAGCCGGAGCATAAGGCAACAGAGCCACGAGTGTAAGCGAGTGGGTAGGATGGGCTTTAGCCCACCTCTTCTTCTGAAGCACATTGGGAAGTTTTGAAAACAGCGTATAGAAACCTTGGCACGAAAGAAAAAGAAAAGCAGAAAGAAAAAGCCGGCCAAGCAGTGGTTTAGCTTCGGGGCAAAGTCAGCGGCTAAGAAAAAAACCAGGACTACCAAGGCCGGTCCCGGCCAGCGCAATCTTCTTATAGTATTCGGGGCGGGCTGCATTATAGCGGCGGTTGCAGCGGGATTTGTGCTTCTCGACCGATATGTTCAAGAGATTACTTCAAGCGGCCAAGTAGGACCTCTTGAACTTATCGATCGGCCGGACTGGTTCAACAATGAACTTGTTCAAAAGGTGCACGAAGCTGCAGGCGGCAGTGAATTTTGCCTTGACGAGACTGCTGCCAGGACCGTTGCCGAGAATCTGGAGTTGGTGGCCTGGCTTTATGACATCAAAGTTCAGACTACAAGCAGCAGTGTCGAGGTAAGGGCAAAATATCGCCGGCCGGTCGGGCTGATAAGACGATCAGGCTCAACGTATTACATTGACCGTGATGCGGTGGTGCTGGATTATCTGCCGATAGAAGATTTGACGATTGTTGAAATAAAGGGATTCTCTGCGCGCTCGATTCCGCCGGTTGGCGATACGATGGCAGGCGATGATATTGCTGCAGCAATTAAGCTATTGGCGGTGCTTGAGACTATGGATGAGATTTCGACTCCTCTGGCGCCTCTGTTGAAAGAGATAGCAAGCATTGACGTGAGCAATCTGGACGGCAGGCGTAATCGGCGGAAAGCCCATATTGTGTTATACGCCAAAGATGGAACGCAGGTCAACTGGGGAGCTGCATACGGCCGCAGCGCCCGGTACGTCGAAGCGAGCGATAAGGAAAAGGTCGCAATGCTGTATGAATTCTATAAACAGCACGGCACAATCCAAGGCATCGTAAAGTATATCGAACTGCGCAATCCACAGGAAGCCGTCCCCCGCCCAACCGCACCATAGGCCGGTAGTCAAATTATCGTTTTATTGAGGGTGGTAGGCAGGTCAGTATATCGGTAGGGGAGGTGGAATTTTTCGCAGATGGCTTTGAATTTCTCCGCAGCCTGTTCGCTCAGTTGACTTTGAAAATCCTTGTCTCTCTTGCAGGAGAAAATCCGACAGCCGGCGAAGCGATATTGGTAAACGGTGCACATGCCGTCGATATTATACGGGCACTTGCCGGTGGGCATTGGTTTTATCTTGTCGGGTTCGAGTTTGAAGGCAAAATACATAAGCTCCGCCCCTGTTACAAACAGGCGATGGTCGTAGTTTTCAAAATCACAGCACTTGCCGCAGGCGTCACACTGGGTTGGGTTTTGGTTTGTTTGTGAATCAATCCAGTCATAGACTTCGGCGACGGCGCCTGCGATTTCAATTTGGCTGTCAGTCGGCATCGGCCCACCAGGTCTTTTGTTTGCGGAGTTTTTCTATTTCTTCAAGGCTGTATAGCCTTCCCCGGCTGATGCCGGGGCACTTCATGGCGGCTCGGTTCCAATGGTCGGGAGTGGTGAGATTGTCCGGCCAGAACGGCCAGGTCCTGCACTGGTTCGGCCGAACGGGATAAATCGCACAGGTCCATTTGCCGTCGGTATTGGTCAGGAAAACGCAGTCTTTGGTGTTGGGTTTTTCGACGATGGTTGCCCGTTTGCCGATGCGTTTGAGATACTTGCCCCATAACTGATCTATCAACTTGTCCAGATACTTGGCAATAAGGGCAATCTCCGGCTTAGTAACCCAGATATACCCTTCATCCGGCCCGGCGCAGCACGCCCCGCACTGCAAACACTCAAAACTCAATCCCCCAACATACCAGGGTGTACTATTACTATCAATCATCCGACAAATCTGATTTTAGCCACTCGGCAAGATGTTCTACAAATTCTCGGGCACTTTCGAATGCACGGCGGGCATTATCTTCTGATATTGAAAAGTCAGACCCGTAGTCGCCCAATTGTCTTTTATCGAAGATGATATTCAGGTCTCTGCCCAGCCGTTTGTCAAAAACCCCTGTTTTCACGAAATGTTGGCCAAAAGCGGAAATAACAGCTTTGTGCGAAGTAAAGGTCATTTTCTTTTTAAGCAGCGCCGCCTCTACTGAATAAAACATTGCATAGTATGAGCGTGAAACAGCAGAATCATAATCACCATCCTGAATCAATAACACTGCACTTTTTAAATATCTGCGGGCTTTTTCGATAAGCGCCTGAATCTGGCTCATACGGTTATACCTTCCTTACGGACATTTATAAGCAGTGGGCTATCGACTTTATCGAAATCACTTTCGGAGACCGGATATACCGCTATCAGAACGTTATGCTCAAGATTCAAATCTGTAAATATATTGGCCATTCGGTCAATCTCTTCACAGGGGTCAACCTCCCCTGCCAGCACAACGGCAATATCGATGTCCGAATGTTCATCGTTGGCCTTGCCTCTCGCATAAGAGCCGTAGAGCACAACCTTTTTAAGCCGCCGCCCATAGAACTTCGCTATCTGCCGTTTGAACTCTTTAATTATACGCTCTATTTCCATAATGCCACCTTAAATAATTTCTTGGGCTTGTTTATACCAGAGCCTACTCACAATATCAATCTTTAGCTCTCCATTTTACGGCCCGGCGCAGCACGCCCCACACTGCAAACACTCAAAATGCAGCCCGCCAATATACCACTTGTTTTCATTTTTGTTATCAGACACGGATTCACACAGATTCACACTGCTTTATATTTGTTTTGGCGAGTTTTATTGCCATTTTAATATTGCCCCGGTATCGGCAGAGGTTGCCATTGAGGCATACTTGGCGAGGTAGCCTGTTGTTATACTTGGAGGCCTGGGTTTCCAGGCCTTTTTGCGTTCGACAAGGGCGGCATTGGTCAGCTTTACGTTGATGCTGTTATTTGGAATATCAATCTCGATAATATCGCCCGGTTCCAAGAGTCCGATTGGACCACCGACCGCAGCTTCCGGGCTGACATGACCGATACAAGCTCCGCGCGTCCCGCCACTGAACCTGCCATCGGTAATCAGAGCCACCGATTCGCCAAGGCCGGCACCAGCGATATAACTGGTCGGTGAGAGCATCTCCTGCATACCCGGGCCGCCCTTCGGCCCTTCATAACGGACCACCACAACGTCGCCGGCCTTAACCTTGCCGCCTAAGATACCATCGCAAGCTTCTTCCTGGTTCTCAAAGATTACAGCAGGACCAGTGTGGGTCAACATGGACTCGGCGACGCCGGCTGTCTTGACGACACAGCCGGCCGGTGCGAGGTTGCCTCTTAGAATAGCAAGGCCGCCGGTTTTGGAGTAAGCATTATCCAGAGTATGAATGCAGTCGGTGTTCTTAATCTCGGCATCGGCGATTCTCTCGCCGAGCGTTTTGCAGCCTACGGTCATGCAATCCAGATTTAACAGGCCCTCGATCTTGCTGATTTCCTTCAGTATCGCGCTGATCCCGCCCGCTGCGTCAACATCTTCCATGTGCCAGTTGCTTGACGGCGAAACCTTGCAGATATTCGGACACTTAGCGGCAATGGCATTGATACGGTCGAGGTCGTATGCAATACCTGCCTCGTTGGCAACTGCCAAGGTGTGCAGGACGGTATTCGTCGAGCCGCCCATGGCCATATCAAGGACAAAGGCGTTATCAATCGCCTTTTCCGTGACGATGTCGAGCGACTTAATATCCTTTTCGATAAGCGTAACTATCTGGGCACCCGCGGCTTTATAAAGCTCCTGTCGTTTCGGGTCGGTAGCCAATATGGTCCCGTTACCGCCAAGGGCCAGCCCTATCGCCTCACAAAGACAGTTCATGCTGTTGGCGGTGAACATGCCTGAGCAACTGCCCTGCCCGGGACAACCGGTGCATTCGAGCTCCTTCAGGGCGGCCTCATCGATTTTGCCTGTGCGAAATGCCGCCACACCCTCAAAGATACTTATCAGGTCAACAACGGTGCCATCGGCGGTTTTGCCCGCCGCCATCGGTCCGCCCGATACAAAAATTGTAGGCACGTTCAATCTCATCGCGGCCATCAGCATCCCCGGTATGATTTTATCACAGTTGGGGATGCATATCAGGCCGTCGAAACAGTGGGCCCGCACCATAGTCTCGACGGTATCGGCAACGATCTCCCGCGAGGCTAAGGAGTATTTCATTCCGGTATGGCCCATCGCAATGCCATCGCATACCGCTAAGGTATTGAACTCGAACGGCACACCGCCAGCGGCGCGGATGGCCTGCTTAACGGTTTGAGCGACCTTGTTCAAGTGGATGTGACCGGGAACAACCTCGCAAAAGCTGTTTGCCACGCCAATAAAAGGCTTGTTCATGTCCTCATCTTTGAGCCCACACGCTCGCAACAGCGCCCTGTGAGGGGCACGCTGAAAACCCTTTTTTACCGTATCGCTTTTCATGCTCTTACTCCAAAATCACTTAGACCCGATAGCAGCAGTTCACTTGCCGCAAATCTTAACGTAGTTTCGCAAACCGCAGAAGAGCCTATTATAGCTGTCTTGAAAGTGAGCACAAACCGCAAAATTCTGAAAATCCGCAGCCGAGTCATCCTGAGTGAAGCGAAGGATCTCTAACATTCGTAGAATTGAAGATTCTTCACTTTATTTCATTTCGTTCAGAATGACAACTTTCACACGTTCTCTGCAGAGCAGAAATGTACAAGGGGTATGGGAGATTTCAGTGCGGATATTAATCCGAATGCGCATAAGTCCTCTGCCGAGGGCAAGTCGGGAGACTGACGGTTGATTATTTTGTTGCAGGGGCCGGCTGTATTTACAATAATTTTCTTCGGCGCAGCCAGTTGACCGCGACGACGCCGACAGAGACCAGCAGGGCCGCACCTGGTGCTGGAATAACGCCGACGGTAACCAACTGGTCTTGTGCCCAGCCGGAGTAGGTGCCGGTCTGAGGGTCATAGTATCTCCACAGATTCAAGACGCGGACGTTGCCGATGCCGCTCCAGGCGCCGCCGGCAACGGCGTTGGTGGCCTCAGCGACCAAGCTGTTATTGACGCCGCCTTCGCCTTCAATGTAATAAATGGCATCCTGAATATCCTGCTCGCTTACACCGGCGTATTGGCCATTGATGTAATTGGTATAGAGATATGCGGTTCTTTCGTCGAGCGGGTCGTCAATGCTCTCGCCTCCTCTTATGGCAACGGTGCTGATATCCGCATGATATGTACGGCCGGAATCAAAATACTCGTTCCACTCCATGCAGAACGTCTTGAACTCATCGCCTTCGCCGTATATGCCGAGACTGGACCAGTCGTCAAGGGTAAGTACCTCAACCATATGTGCCGGCTCGGTGCCATTTATTCTGATGATAGGTGCAGCCGACGCGCTCGGCGCGCTCAGGCCAGTACCATCACCAGCGCAATTGCGGTGCTCAATAAAATCTGCTTTTTCACCACTTATCCCTCCTCGGGTGGATACATATGGTACCCTGCTTTTCGAGGGCTGTCGCAACGAGTATTGGAATCTCCGGTAGGTCTTGCGCCCATTAAACCCCCCGTATGACGCTATTGTACTAAAATTGCGGCCCCAAAGTCAAGAGAAAACTGTTTTATCGGCGGCCTTGTTAGCCTTTGCCGTTTCCGTGTGGACAGCAAATAGCGGGGCCGCGTCTTTGCGGCGTTGGGCGGTAGTCCTATAACATTCACCGAGGGACTCGATGGGGTGGATAGTGAGAGGATTTTTCGGAATTTTGGATTTCTGTTCGGTTTTTGTTAGGGTTTTTCGGGGCTCTTTGCCGATAGATGTATAATGCGGCCAAAGGCAGGCGGCAAGGACAAAAAAACGCAGAATCAAGGACAAAGAAACGGTTATGACTGAATTTGACGATTTTAATGTGCCGGTGTGCAGGTTCGGGCCTGGCGGCGACTATGTTAATGACTGGCCTGCAAAAAAAAGCCAAACGCCCAACTACCACACGAATCCATTAGGCAAAGTGCTGGCCCTGATAGCGGATGTTATGGGAACAACTGTCAGCGGCGAATTGATGATTCAAGAGCAGACGCCGCTCTACATAAGTGCGGCCGGTACTCCGAACAAGACCCAGGCCGACATTGAAGGGCCGACCGATAATCATTTGTTAAGGGAGAAACAGTCAGGTGCAACAAACAAACCCGACCACACAAGTAACGCCGCGTCAACTGCAGGTTTTAAGAGCGATAGCCAACCTGCAGCTGAATCGATGCTATTCGCCGACGATAGCCGAAGTAGCCCAGGTGCTAAGCATAAGCCGCACCACCGCATTCGAGCATATCGGCGCTCTTCGCGAAAAAGGACTCCTCGCCGGGTCGAAGGGCAAGGTACGCTCTTTGAGCTTGACGGCGCGGGCCAATCGGCTGCTTAAAGAGGACGCACAAACTGCCTGCCTCGCCCAAAGCGAGTCGGGCGTACCGTTATTGGGGCGGGTCGCCGCTGGCCAGCCGACCCAGGCCATTGAAAACCCCGAGACAATGTCGCTGCGCGAGTTGTTCGGCAGCCCGGATGATATATTCACCCTTCAGGTCTCCGGCGACAGCATGATAGATGAGGGGATCAGCGACGGCGATTACGTCATCTGCAAACGCTCAACCACCGCCTGCGACGGCCAGATTGTGGTCGCTATCGTAGATGAGGATGAGGCCACACTGAAAAAGTTCTACAAAGAAGCAAACCGGGCTCGCCTTCAGCCTGCCAATACGGCTTTCAATCCGATTTATTCGGACAATTGCCGAATCGAAGCCATCGTCCTCGGCCTGCTAAGACGATTGTAAAACACTTCTTCCGGCCAAAAACCACGTATCCTGACAGAGCCGGGAGCGTAAGCGACCGGTCAAAAACCTTAAAATCCCTGAATTATCGCCTAAAATTTCGGGAAAATCCCCAGAATTAAGTTGAATTGCGCCAACAAATCAGCTAAAATGTACTTTGTGTTGCTTAGGCAACGGCAACTATTTGAATGTACTGCGATGGAGAAACGATACACCGACTGAAAAAAGTATGAAGGAGGAACTCATGAACAGAAAAACAACCTTTCTCTTACTTGTTGTCGTATTGGCGATAAGTTTACCAGCAATAGGCGCGCCATGGGATGGTAGTGGGACGGCCGAATTCCCGTACCTAATTTACGATGCCGATGATATGCAGGCCATAGGGGGCAACTCCGATTACTGGTCATCGCACTTTAAGCTGATGGCTGATATCGATTTATCTGCTTACACCGGCACACAGTTTAATATAATCGCTCCGGACACGGATCCTGGAACGCCTGGACACCAGGGAGCTAAATTTACCGGCTCTTTTGACGGCAACGGCCATACCATCAGCAATTTCACATACACCTCAACCGGCACATATCATATCGGTCTTTTCGGCTCGGTCGGCAGTGGCGGCGAGATTAAATACCTCGGCCTGACAAGTGTAAATGTCGATGCCGGAACCGGCAGGTATGTTGGCGGGCTGGTGGGATTCAATCGGTCCGGCACGGTCTCAAACTGCTACGCGACAGGCAGCGTTTCGGGAGGCGGGGATGTCGGCGGCCTGGTGGGACTTAATTGGTACGGCACGGTCTCAAACTGCTACGCTACCGGCAGCGTTTCGGGAATCGGTCATGTCGGCGGCCTGGTGGGAATCAATTTGGACGGCACGGTCTCAAACTGTCAGACTACAGGCAGCGTTACGGGAACCTGGGAGGCTGTCGGCGGCCTGGTGGGAATCAATTGGTACGGCACGGTCTCAAACTGTCAGACTACAGGCAGCGTTACGGGAGTTTGGTATGTCGGGGGCCTGGTGGCAGAAAATCGCGGCACAGTCTCAAACTGTCAGGCTACAGGCAGCGTTACGGGAACCGGTTATGTCGGGGGCCTGGTGGCAGAAAATGACGGCACAGTCTCAAACTGCTACGCTACAGGCAGCGTTACGGGTACGGAAGGTAGGATCGGCGGCCTGGTGGGAGACAATCACTACGGCACTAACAGTAACAGCTACGCAACCGGCACTGTTTCGGGAAAGTGGAATGTCGGCGGCCTGGTGGGATACAATTCGGGCAGCACGGTCTCAAACTGCTACGCAACAGGCCCGGTTACGGGAGACTGGTTTGTTGGCGGCCTGTTGGGAGGCAGTTATGGCACTTATGACTATGACAGCACGGTCTCAAACTGCTACGCTACAGGTAGCGTTTCTGGAACCGGTCATGTCGGCGGCCTGGTGGGAAAAAATTATTTTGCGGATATTTTTGCGTCGTTCTGGGACACGCAAACAACCAGCCAGGCTAATGGTGTCGGATTAAATGAGGGAAGTGAGACGGTCGAGGTCTATGGCAGGACCACAACCGAGATGCAGACGGAAAGCACCTTTACCGATTACGGTTGGGATTTCACTACGCCTATCTGGAAGATGTGCTACGAGTCGGATTACCCGCGGCTTTGGTGGGAGGATTGTCCCGTGCCGTCGATGGAGGTCTGGATGAATTTTACGCCTCAGGCGCTGAATCCGGACAGTCAAGGCAACTGGGTCAAGGCGCATCTTGTTCTACCTGAAGGTTTCGGCGTTGATGATGTGGATGCTGATACGGCAGCTGAGATTGAGCAGCTTGGCATCGAATCAGAATATATGAATGTCTTTATCAATGAAGACGGCTTAGTTGAGATTGAGGCTGCTTTTAGGCGTGGCGATTTCTGCGGTGGAGTAGGTTATGGTCCTGCTGAGGTAACCGTTACAAGCAGGCTTGTTGATGGTCGTTACCTTTATGGCACAGACACAATCAGGATAATCAATAAGAGTCTTGAGTACGTTGCTGTTTTTGTATCTCATTGGCTTGAGGCTGACTGCGGCGGGCCTGATTGGTGCGGTGGACTTGACGTTGACCGGGATTCTGTGGTTGATTTCGTCGATTTTGCGCTGCTCGACGGTTGTTGCATTGAAATTATCAGAAACTGAGCTGGTGAGCTTGGGGCCGCTAAGCAAATCACTAACCGATCCGGCCAAGGCGGCGCTTCGCTCACCCTGGGCTACGATATTTCGCCCCTTCGGGGCTTTAGAGCTCGGTGGGGCAAGCCCCACCCTACCTGGAGAATACAGCAGGAACTTCGAGGCCATGGGTCTGCATAAGGTCGGCATTGCTCATAATTTGGCTTGCATCGCCGTTGGCGATGATTCGGCCTCCATCCATCAAAACCGCCCGCTCGCAAAGCCCCGCGGCAAAATCCATATTGCACGTTGCGATTATTAAGGTCTGCGATAGTGATTTAAGCAATTCGGTGAGCTTATTTCGTGTTCGCGGGTCGAGACTGGCCTCTGGCTCATCCATCGTTATGATCTTCGGCTCCATCGAAAGAATTGTCGCAATCGCAGCCGAACGTTTCTGTCCGCCTGAAAGATGATGCGGGGGCTTTCTTTCCATACCCTCCAAACCCACCATCTTTAGAGCATCGGTAGTCCGCGACCTAACCTCGCCTTCGTCAAGACCCATATTCATCGGGCCAAAAGCCACATCATCAAAGAGCGTCGGCATAAACAGTTGCTCGTCGGGATTCTGCATCACCAGGCCGAGAAGGCCTCTTATCTGCTTCGCATTTTTCCCAGACGCCGGTATCCCGTCGATAACGACTTTTCCGGTGCCTTTCAAAAAAACGCTCATTGCAAGCAGCAGCGTCGATTTGCCCGCGCCGTTGGGCCCAATAATTGCCACCTTCTCGCCATGGGCGATGCTAAGATTTATACCGACCAGCGCCTTTGTGCCATCCGGATAATCGTATGAGAAATTTTCAACCTCGACCGCCCTTGGCATATCTCAAAAAAACCTCCCCACCAACAATAATGCTGCCAGGTACAGAGCGAGGATCGCGGAGAATAGAAAATCGGCCGGTCGGATCCGCATTTCGCTCAATCTGTGAAATCGTCCGTCGAATCCGCGCCCCTGCATCGCCATATTCACCCTGCCGGCCAAATCGATACTGCCGATGAATATGCTGCCCACTATTGCAGCGGTCGTCTTAAGCTCACCGGCAAAACCCAGGCTTCGCAGTTTCCTTCCGGACCGGGCACGAAGGACATGATAACCTCTATCGATAAGCATGAATATATAACGGTACAAAAAGCCCAACTGCACGACCAGCAGGTGGGGCACACCAAGCTTTGCCATCGCCGCTAACAAATCACTGAACCGCGTTGTCGCGACCAGCCCGACCAGAGCGGCCATCGTGATAATGAACTTGCCGCAAATCGAAAAACACCGAAGCACTCCGCCGGTCGTGGCCCACCGCCACGGCCCAAATGTTGCGATAACAGGTGCCTTGTCATATAGCAGACTGCTAAGAGCCAGGACCGCAATAAAGGGACTCACAATAAGAATGTGTTTGAGAACAAAGCTGATTGGCACGCCTGCTACGACCAGCACTGCAAAGGGCCACACCGCGTAGCATGCCAGAATACTGACCGAAGTAGCCGGCAGTGATATCACAAAGACACTGAAGATGAGCACGCAAGCGAGTTTTACTCTGCCGTCAAGCCTGTGGATGCCGGAATCCTGGTAGGCTAATCTGTCAATTTGAGCGTGGTGCATTTTGCCCGCCGTTTTTCTTTCGCAGGGCCCACGCCCCAAGCCAGATAAGGCCCATCGTCGCCCCAGAGCCGAAAACCGCGGCGAAGCTTTGCCAGCCGGGGCCGGCTTCAACGAGTTGACCGTCTGCCATTTCGCGATAAGCGCCCGCGCGGACCGTGTAATCCGGCAGTGGCGAATACCGCGACTGGAAATCCTCCACCACCGCCACCATCCGGCTTTCGTTCGAAATGAGAGGCTCAAAATCAGGTTCGCCCGGCCTTTCGGCATAACTCCATTCGAGACCATCCGGCAGCGAGCTGGCTAAGTGAGACAGGCCCGCTCCCACTACAATAGTAGCTGTTATAAGAGTCATATAGAGCACGCCTTTGCTGAATTTGGCCGAATTAACCGCGCACTCGGTGATAATGTCCGGGCGGACCTGCCGAAGATAGACCAGCACCGCTGCCGTTATCAATCCTTCCACAATGCCAATTATTAGATGCACGCCGACCATTGTTATCAAAAAGGTGTAAAACGGCACCCTGAGCACGCCGGAGACAGCCGCTTCAATCGGTACAAGCACAGCGCCTGCAAGCAAGGCAATTATACAAGCAACGATGCTGCCGAGGTAAAGTCGCCACTGACTCGGCTGGGCATTTACAAAAAGTCTATACATCCAGTAGCCCAAAAAGCTCGGCACAAGGGCCATGTTTATTATATTGCAGCCTAAGGCAAGGAGCCCCCCATCCTGAAATATCAGGCACTGAATAATCACGACAGATGATATTGCAATCGCCCCGGCGTATGGGCCCAATATTATCGCCAAAAGAACGGCGCCTACCATGTGTCCGCTCGTTCCCGGCATCAGCGGAAGCTGGAAATTCACCATCTGTGCTGCAAAGACGAAGGCGCCCATGATTCCCATGAGTGCAAACCTGTCGGACGTAATTACGCTCTTGGCCTTATGGCAAACAAGGCCCAGACCGGCCGCTGCTGCGCCAAGCGTCCCGATTGCCACCGGAACCGACAGTAATTCATTCGCCATGTGCATTTGAAAGCTCCCTTCTGAAGCTGCTCTTATAAACACTATTAGCTTAACAAGGCCCACACGAAAGCCTGAACGACCAGGCTCTGTGCGCATAAAAATACCAGATTCGTGTTACGCTGTCAATACCAAAAAAAAAATTTATCTGACCAGCCGTGGCACGGCCGTTGGGACAGTACCTGCTTAGTCCTTACAAAAAACGTCTGGATAGTTTCTTGAACCTGAACCGGCCGGGCACTATAATCAGCCAAAGTCATGTCGAAGTTGTAATGACCGAAAACAGTGGAATACCAGGGAAAAAATCGAAACAAGACAGACAACGGCAAACTGAATGTATTTGTCATCGCATCGGATGAAACTGCTGTTGCCGAAGGCATTTACGAACTCGCTTTGTAAGGAGCACTATTATGACCGCCGAAAAATCTTATCGGGAACTTACGCAAGACGAGATTAAGACTCTCGAGTCCCAGGGCTGCACTGCCGGCGACTGGAATCTGGTCCGTGTGGCGGATGGATTTGACGTGGCTCGTGTCAAAGGCACCCACTTTTCCGGGTCTGTCACGATTGGCAGACTTGATAAAAAGATTTCCCTGTTTGGAGGAATCGAAAGAGATACTGGCTTATACAACGCCACTATCCACAACTGCCGGATTGGCCACAACGTTTACATCCGCAACGTCGAGGACTACATTGCCAATTACAACATCGAAGACAACGTAATCATAAATCACGTTGCGCTGCTCGCCGTGGACGGCGCCTCCTCTTTCGGCAACGGAACCGAGGTGTCCGTTGTCAACGAAGGCGGAGGAAGAGAAATACCAATCTACGACCACCTCTCTTCGCACGTTGCATACATCATAGCCATGTACCGTCACAAGAAAACCGTCATCGAAAGACTGCAGGAAATGATAACCCGGTACGTGGACTCTGTAACTTCATCAACGGGTCTTATCGCCCAAGGTGTAAGAATCCTTGACTGCGGAACACTCAAAAATGTGAAGGTTGGTCCGGCCGCGGTTCTCGACGGTGCGAGCCGACTTGAAAACGGCACGATAAACAGTTGCCCCCAGGACCCAACCTTCATCGGCGCGAATGTCATCGCAAAAGACTTCATCCTCGCCTCCGGCGCGAAGGTCAGCGATAACTCGATTCTGGCCCACTGCTTCGTCGGCCAGGCAACCGAACTGGCAAAACACTACTCTGCGGAACACTCGGTTTACTTTGCAAATTGCGGCGGATATCACGGAGAAGCCTGCGCCGTCTTCGCGGGCCCGTACACCGTTACCCACCACAAGTCAACGTTGCTCATCGCGGGCTTGTTCAGCTTCCTCAACGCAGGCAGCGGCTCAAATCAATCCAACCACATGTACAAGCTCGGCCCCGTCCACCAGGGCATTGTCGAAAGAGGCTCAAAAACCTCCTCCGACTCATACCTGCTCTGGCCGGCAAGAATCGGCGCCTTCTCAACCGTGGTGGGAAGACACTACCGAAATCCCGACACTTCCCTTCTTCCCTTCTCATACCTCGTCGAACGTGAGGGCCAGAGCCACCTTCTACCCGGAATCAGTCTCCAGAGTGTCGGCACCATCCGAGACTCGCGAAAATGGCCGAGGCGTGACAAGAGAAAAGACCCCAATAAACTTGACATGATAAGTTTCAACCTCCTGACGCCGTACACCGTCGAGAAAATGATGGGCGGGGCGAAACTCCTGGAAAAACTCCAGGATACATCGGGACGGACTTCAAAGGACTACTACTATCGCGGCGTAAAGATAAAACGCTCCTCTCTCGAAAACGGAATAGACTTTTACCAAATGGGTATCGACAGATACCTCGGCAATATCCTCGTCAGCCGTCTCCGCGAGAACGATTTCAATAGTATTGACGACCTTCATGCTATCCTGGCTGTACCAACACAAATCGGCAAAGGCAACTGGATCGACCTGGCGGGTCTGACCGCGCCCCAAGAGACTATTGACAGTCTTCTGGCCGAAATCGAGAACGGGACCATCTCATCACTCGACGATGTCAACGCAAAACTTAAAGAAATTTACGACAACTTCCAGACCTACGAATGGACCTGGGTCGCCAATGCCCTTGAGCGGGATTTTGGCAAGCCCACCGACCGGTTCACCTCTGAAGACGTCATAAAAGTTATTCAGACCTGGATTGACGCCGTTGAAAGGCTTGACTTGATGCGCTGTAGCGACGCCGGCAAGGAGTTCAACGCCAACTCCCGGATTGGCTTTGGCGTTGACGGCACCGAAGCCGAAAGAGACGCCGACTTCGAGGCGGTAAGGGGCACGGCCGGGAACAACAGCTTCATTACCGAGCTGAAAGACCGGCTGGAAAAAAAGAAGAAAAGCGCGGCAAAACTTATTGACAAGCTGCAGAGAATTGGTTAACATTAAGAAAAGGAACAAACATGAGAGTTATTATTCAAAAGGACTATAAGGGTGTAAGTGCCTGGGCCGGGGCATACGTGGCCAGGTGTATCAATGATTTCAAGCCCACGGCCAAGAAACCCTTTGTGCTCGGACTGCCCACCGGCTCGTCACCCCTGGGTATGTATAAACAACTCATTCAACTTAACAAGAAAAAGAAGGTGAGCTTCGCAAACGTTGTCACCTTCAATATGGACGAGTATGTCAATCTGCCGAAAGACCACCCGGAGAGTTACCATTCATTCATGTGGAACAACTTCTTCAAATATATCAACATCAAGAAATCCAACGTCAATATCCTCAACGGCAACGCCAAAGACCTCGAGGCCGAGTGCACCCGATACGAGAAGAAGATTAAAAGGTACGGCGGCATCGAGTTGTTTGTGGGCGGTATCGGCCCCGACGGACACATCGCGTTCAATGAGCCGGGCTCATCACTTGTAAGCCGCACCCGCGTCAAAACCCTCACCGAGGACACCATCATCGCCAATTCCCGATTTTTCGGCGGGGACGTGAACAAGGTCCCCAAGACGGCCCTGACTGTGGGCGTTGGAACGGTAATGGATGCCAGAAAGGTCATGATAATCGTCAACGGTCATAACAAAGCCCGTGCACTCGCTCAGGGGGTCGAAGGCGGTGTCAATCACATGTTGACTGTCTCGTGCCTGCAGATGCACCCTCACGGCATTATCGTCTGTGACGATGCCGCAACGGTTGAGATGAAAGTCGGAACTGTAAATTATTTCAAGGATATCGAAAAGAACAACCTTGACCCCAAGAAAATCCTTGAAAGATAGCCCGGTCCTTGTAGAATTGAATAAACTCTAATGAAAGGGAAATGATCATGGCAAGTGCACGATACGACCAGAGACCGAGGGATTTCTTCGATGCCCATTTCGAAAACGGGCTCAAATTCAGTTTGGTATGGCTTATATGGGCGATACCGCTTCTGATAATAATATGGCTGGCCTCGGGCATATTCATCGTCGGTCCCGATGAGCAGGGTGTTGTGCGTCGATTCGGCAAGGTGGTCCGCATAACCGAGCCCGGCCCGCATTATCACCTGCCCATACCCATTGAGCAGGCCGACAAAGTGAAAGTCAAACAGGTCAGGCGTATCGAGATCGGCTTTATGACCATTACGCAGGGGCCACCGGCAAGGTATGCATTCCGCCCGGAAGAATCGCTGATGCTCACAGGTGACGAGCAGATAGTCGATGCACAAATCATTGTTCAGTACCAGGTCAGCGACCCGGCCAAGTTCCTGTTTAACGTCAAAGACCTCGAAGCACCAACCGGTGCCATCAAAGATGCCGCCGAGGTGGCCCTGCGACACGTGGTCGGTCAAAGACTGATTGACGATGTTCTCATAGCCGAAAAAACCCAGGTTGAAATCGATATACTACGGTTGCTACAAGAGATCATTGACCGATACGATGCCGGAATCCGAATAAAGGAGACGAAACTGCAAACCGTTCGTCCCCCGCAGGAAGTCGCAGCAGCATTCAGCGATGTGGTGAGCGCCAAGGAAGACAAAGACAGACTCATTCAGCAGGCAAGAGGTTACAAGGAGGATATCCTGCCAAAGGCCAGGGGTGAGGCCGAAAGAATCATACGACAAGCCGAGGGTTACAAAACCGAAAGAACCGAACGTGCACACGGCGACGCCGAACGCTTTCTCGCAGTCCTGAGAGAATATCAAAATGCCAAGAGCGTAACCAGGAAAAGGCTTTACCTTGAAACGATGGAAAAAATTCTGCCGGGTATCCGCAAATTCGTGATAGATTCCGACACCGGCGGCAATTTGCTCCAGCTTTTACCTTTAGATGAAAGGACCAGGTAAAAATGAATACTAAAATGATTCCCGTAATAGTTCTGATTGTCGTGGCAGCAATCCTGTCGGCAGCGGCAATGTTTACCATCGATGAAACGGAACAGGCCATTGTGACCCAATTGGGCAAATACATCAGAACCATAAAGGAGCCGGGCCTCAATTTCAGGATTCCGTTTATTCAGAAGGTACACAGATTCGAGGATAGAATCCTCGAATACGACGCGGCCGTTGCAAAGGTCATCACCAGTGACAAGAAACATCTTATGTTAGACAACTATGCCCGGTGGCGGATTATAGATCCACTCAAGTTTTATCAGGCTGTCCGCAACGAATTCGGCGCCCAGTCCAGATTGGACGACATTGTCTTTGCGGAGATACGTATAGAGGCTGCCCGCCATACAATGACCGAGATTATCTCGAAGAACCGCGAGGCTATCATGGAAACGGTCGGCAAACAGTGCAATGAAAAAGCCGTAGAATACGGTATTGAGATAATCGACGTCAGAATAAAACGTGCGGACCTGCCGGCCGAGGTTACCCATTCGGTGTATGCGCGAATGAAGGCCGAACGTGAAAGGATAGCAAAGAAATACCGCTCCGAGGGCGAGGAAGAGGCGGTCAAGATTCGTGCAAAGACCGACAAGGAAAAAGTTATTCTCCTCGCCGAAAGTTATCGCACGGCCGAAAAACTCAAGGGTGAAGGCGACGGCGAGGCCATCAAGATATACGCGCAGGCTTTCGAGCAAGACCCCGAATTCTATGCATTCGTACGGACCTTAGAGGCCTATGAAAAGTCGCTGAGAACCGACACGACCGTGATTCTGCCGAGCGATTCGGAGTTCTTCCAATATCTCGCCCCCGCTAAAAAGTAAAAGGCACAATTAAAGCTGTTTGATTGCGATACAGTAGTAAAACCTGTAAACGTTGCATCGGTGTCTATGCGCAGCCCTTTTAGATATCCCGGAGGAAAAACATGGTTTGTCCCGTACGTTCGAAAATGGCTGAAAAGGTTAGGCGGCAACGTCGATTTAACAGGGCCTTTTGCAGGAGGTGGAGTTGTGAGTCTAACAGCGGGCTTCAAGAATCCGGCCCAAAAAATCATAATGGTTGAAAAAGATGAGTACGTTGAGAGTACGGGCCGGCGTCTTGCGAGGTCTGCGGTATTCGATTTTGGGCCAAAGTTCAACAGGAGTCGACAATGTGGACATCGAATAAAATGATATCGCTATACATTGCCATAGGGGTTGGTGCGGCGTCAGTTGTGGCCTGGCTGGTTCTCAGAAAGACGGTCAGAACAAGGCTGAAGATGGAAAGGACTATTAGACAGGACCCGGACATCAATGACTGGCTGGTCGTTTTCGACTGGACGTCAAAGGTGCTCTACGTTCCTACTATCGTCGCGTCGGTTCTGGCGTCGGTGCTGATGTTCTTAAAGGCCACAGATTGGTGGATTGTCGGTTCGATAAATCCTGAGGTCATAGGGGGAGTCTGGTTTGCCATACTCCTGCTCAACTTCCTTGTGGAGGAATACAATATCACCATCAAGATATTGCTGATAACCATGGTGAGTTTGGGGTTTTTCCTGTTGTGGCTGCATCTGCTCGGATGGGTGATGGAGTTCTTCCGGCTTTTCAAGCACCTTGCACTATCCATCAGCGGTACCGGTTATCTTCTTGTGGGCATAATAGGACTGCTGACGATTCTCATATCGTGGCTCAAGGGTCTTTTCTTTTACGTTACAATAACGCCGAACTATATGAACCTGCAGGAAGGCCCGACAGAGACCGGTGAGCAGATAGGCAGGGAGGATTACAATAGTCGCGTGGACACGAGCGATTTTCTTGAGCGGCTGTTGGGTTTTGGCAGGATAATCATTACCTTCAAAGACAAGAAGAGAGAACCCATTTCACTGCTTGTGTGGCGGATTCAGGAAAAGGCGCAGATGCTCGAGCGAGTGCGCGGCAAGTTTGCCATTGACCTTCAGCAACAAGGCCAGCTTCAGTAAAACCGCACCGATTCGGCCTTTGCGGGCGGCCAGGTTTGGCAAGATGATGTTGGCATTTGGCTGATTCTGTGGTAATCTTTGGGCGGCCGGATTTTAGAAACTGACGGCTGTTTCTGTGGGGGGGGAACGATGTGACAGAACATGATATTAGAGGGTATGTATGCCTAAGTCGAGTCCGCTTGAAGGCGTTCACAAAGCGTTAGGTGCCAATTTCGCCGAGTACGACGGCTGGTGGCTTCCCAGTGATTATGGGGATGGGCCGGCTGAGGCGGAGGCGCTGGCGCAGGGGTGTGCGGCATTTGACCTGAGCAGCTTTGGCAAAATAACTATAAAAGGGGCCCACAGCGAGGCTTTGATGGACAAACTCTTAGCCGGAGGCACCGACAAATGCTGCGATGGTAAGTGGATATGGGCCGGGCTCAGCGATGAGAGTGGGGAGGGGGGCGATATGCTGCGGGTCGGCAAGATCGGCGAGGAGTATACCCTGTTTACATTACCAGGCCAGCGGGAAACCGTCTTGAGACTGGCGGGAGCCTCGGCAGATGAAGCGGGGCTGGGCGATGTTAAGATAGCGGATATCACAGAAAAAAACGCGATGTTGGGGGTGTACGGTCCTGAGGCGGTGAGAATCGCAGACAGTATCCTGCCGTTCGATATTGCCGGGGTCGGCGAGAGCGGCGTTGAGAAAATCGCGCTCTTTATGATATCGGCAACGATTATCCGGGGCAGTTGGTTTGGCGCCGATGGAGTTGAACTTTTGTGTCCGGCATCGGTGGCGCAGATGGCGGCCGGTGTAGTCGCAAAATACCACGAAAGGGCAAATATCACCCCGGGGGGGATGGATTGTCTCAAAAGGGCGATTGCAGCCGGGCGGGTCAATTATTCAACGAGTCCGAACCGCAGTCAAAGCAGAGAGTAATATAGAGGTGAACGGCGGCGGGGGGCAATCGTTACCGGGGGCAGATTTCAAGCGGTTTGAGGGCATTTTGAATTTGGGCGCTGTTTTGCTGGAATTTGGAGTGCAGTTATGGTATAAGAAGTTATTCTGTAGAGTTTAGGCTGTATTTAGTGGAAGAAACATGTTTGCAATAATAAGTGATATACATTCGAATCTGGAAGCTTTGACGACGGTGCTGGCGGATATTGAAAAACGCGGCATCGAGACGATATATTGCCTTGGTGACGTGGTGGGATACGCGGCCAATCCGAAGGAATGTCTGGACCTGGTAATTGAAAAGACCGCGGCCTCTGTTATTGGCAACCACGACTATGCTGTTCTGTATGAGCCGACGAATTTTAACCTTGGGGCCGAGCAAGCCAGCTACTGGACAAGGGAAACTCTGGAGCTGGACCAGGAAACCGGCAAAAAAGACGGTCGCTGGAGGTATCTTGGCACCCAGCAGATGCGATGGACCTTAGAGAGAAAATTGGGTGATGTGAACGCCTATCTGGACTTTGTGCACGCCTCCCCGAGAAAGCCGATCAACGAATATGTATTCCCGGATGACGTGTACACCACGCCGGGCAAAATAAACGCCTTGTTCGAGCGGGTCAGACATATCTGTTTCATCGGGCATACGCATCTGCCGGGCGTGTTCTTGGAGGACCCGGATTTTTACACGCCTGAGGAGCTTGGCGACACATATCCGATTATCGAAGATGAAAAGGCCATCATCAACGTCGGCTCGGTCGGTCAGCCCAGGGACAAAGACAACCGCGCCAGCTACGTGTATATCCAGGACAACGAGGTACACTTTGTCAGGCTCAAATATGATCATGAGACAGCCGCCAAAAAGATTTACGAAACCCAGGAGCTTGACAACTTCGAAGGGGACAGGCTCTTCGACGGAAGATAAAAAATTGTAAATTTCATATTTTCGGGATAGGCCGCTAATTAAGGTCATTTAATGAGCATAAAGACAATTCTAATTGTATTTCTTGTCGCTTTTGTTGGGTTTTGCGGTTTTCTCGTAATAGAGTCCGGTCTGTTCGCCACGGCCGGCGGCGTTGATGCAGGACCGATTATCATGTTGGCCTCTGAGACGTCCGTGGGCGCTTTGGCCCAGGAGCAAGAGGCGGCCGATGAAGGTTTTGAGCTTTCACGACTTACCGCGATAAACGCGCCCGCCGAAAGCGTAGTTATCGGCTCAGTCTATCCTGATACGGGATTTAAGTTTGCGATTGAGCTTACGAGCAGGGGGGCTGCTATCTTCGAGGCAAGAATGAGCGGGTTCGACGACAGAGACCCTAAGAATCCCCAGCCTTTGGTGCTGCTGGCACCGACAGCCGGCGATAAGAAGGTATATTCGCTTGCAAGCGGTAGTTTTGAGCTTATCGACAAGAAGCAAAGGTTTCCGCTTGGGAGGCTGAACTGGCAGACGGGCAGAGTTATCCGCAAGGATGATAATTCGCAGGAGGTAACGTTTGAGGTGGTTTTGAGGGACGCCGGCGGCAAGGAAGCGATTAAGCTAACCAAAACCTATCGCGCAATGCCTGACAGCTACACCGTCCAATGTAATCTGAGGGTTGAGAACCTTTCCAACGAGCAATTAAAAGCCCGGCTGGACCTTCAGGGCCCGGTAGGGGTCGGCAGGGAAGGAGCGCGGGGCGATATGAGGAAGGTCCTGGCGGCGTTTGTTACGCCCGAGGGGATCGAATCGGTCAAGACAGACAACAACAAGCTGCGGAAAGCGAAAAAAAACAATAACCCCGAGGCCATGCAGCTCAGGCACAAAAAGGCGGGAGCCCGTTTTATTTGGGCCGCGACGACCAACAAGTATTTTGCAGCGATACTTCGTCCGGTGACCGGGCAGAATGAGCAATGGCCCCAGAGCATAACACTCGGGCCGGCACAATATTATGACCCCGGACTGGCGGACAAGAAACCGGATGGGGATGAAAACAGCAGTTTCAGCCTTAAGACAACGGCGATAGAATTGGCCCAGGCGGGCCAGGTGAACTCCGCAAAGACATTTAAGTTCCAACTGTACTTAGGGCCGAAGGACAAAGGCATCTTTGATAAAAACGAGTTGTACAGACAGCTTGGTTATTTCCATACGATTGACTTTTTGGGCTGCTGCTGCCCGACGTCGGTCATAAATCCCATGGCCTTTGCAATCATGGGCTTCATGAAGGCGATTTACAAATTCGTGCCCAATTACGGCATTGTGATCATGATTTTAGTATTTCTGATTCGCCTGCTGCTTCATCCTCTGACAAAGAAGAGCCAGGTCTCGATGATGAAGATGCAAAAGCTCGGTCCGAGGGTCGAGGAAATCAAGAAGAAATATGCCGGCAACAAGGCGGAGATGAACAAGCACGTGATGGCCCTGTACAAGGAGCAGGGCGCTTCACCCGTGATGGGTTTTCTTCCGATGATGCTGCAACTGCCGATTTTGATAGCACTTTACAGCGCGATATACGCCAACATTGCACTTCGGGGCGCGGCATTTTTGCCGTTCTGGATCACGGACCTTTCCGTGCCGGATGCGCTTGTAACGTTTGAGACGGTAACGGTGCCGCTGTTGGGCTGGCAGATTCATTCGCTCAATCTTTTGCCGATACTGTTGTCGTTGGCCATGTTTTTGCAACAGAAACTGATGCCGCATTCCTCGGCGCAGGCAAATTCCCAGGTTGCTCAGCAGCAGAAGATGATGATGGTAATGATGCCGATTATGATGCTGCTGATTTTCTACAACATGGCATCAGGGCTGAATCTTTATTTCATGTCAAGCACGGTTGCCGGTGTCTTCGAGCAGATAATCATACGCAGGCACATTCGTGAGAAGGAATCGACCGAAGCGACAGGGCTGGTAGCTGTAACGAGTAAAACGGGCGGCAAGGTCAAGAAAAAAAAGCCCAAGCCTTTCTTTAAATATTAGTTGGTAGGGTGGGCTTGTAGCCCACCGATTTCCTGTTTGATGGGAGCAAGTCCCCACCCTACGCGATGAAGATAGAGTGAGCTGAAGCCCACCGATTTTGTGACCATGTATGATATTAATGACACAATCACTGCCGTCAGCAACCCTTCGACAGGCATCGGAGCGGTTGCCAGGTCTATCATCCGCATATCGGGGCCGCGGGCCCTGGTGATACTTAGCGGGGTCTTCCAGCCGGAAGAAAAAATAACAAGGCGCGGCATAGTAAAGGGCAAAATCCGCATCGATGCCGAACTTGAAATAGAGGCAACCGCATACGTATTCTTTGGGCCAAACTCTTATACTGGTGAAGATTTGGTGGAGATGCACGTCTTTGCGGCTGAGATTGTTGTGCAGCATATCCTGGGCAAGTTGTTCGCCGAAGCGCGATTGGCCGGGCCCGGCGAATTTACTCTGCGGGCATATCTGAACGGTAAGATGGACCTGTCGCAGGCTGAGGCGGTGGCCCAGGTCGTGGCGGGCAGCAATAGATTTCAATTGGCCGCGGCCCAGAAACTGTTAGCGGGCAGGCTTTGCGAGACGACAGGCGAGATACGCCGTCAGTTGTTGGATATACTGAGCCTGATTGAAGCGGGGCTTGATTTTGCGGGCCAGGATATTGAATTTGTGACGGGCCAAAAGGTTGTTGAGACCATCAGCGGAATACAGAGTCAGCTCCGCCAGCTTTTGGCCGGCAGTATCCGCTATGAGGAGATGATTGATCTGCCGGCGGTCGGCCTGGCAGGGGCGCCAAACGCGGGCAAAAGCAGCTTGCTTAATGCCCTTCTCGGCAGAGACAGAAGCATTGTCTCCCGGCAGCCGGCCACCACCAGGGATGTCCTGACGGGATTGCTCCAGCTTGCCAGATGCGATTGTGCTTTGTTTGACTGCGCGGGGATGGTGCCGGAAGAAGGCCGGATGGATGTGCTCGATGCACTGGCGCGGGAGGCGGCAATTGAGGCACTGAACGGCGCACAATTGGTTTTGCTCTGTGTTGATGCCGGCAAAGACGATTATCCCGATGAAATCGGGATTGCGGTAGGAGGTTGCTTGCAGCCGAGAGAGCTAATATATGTTGCGACTAAATGCGACTTGCTCGGCCCCGAGCAGTTAAATCAAAAGGCAGCCAGGCTGAATAACATGTTTGGGGCCCGGTTTGTCTCCACAAGCGCCCTTACTGGTGTCGGGCTGAGTGATTTGCGGGGGCTGATTGACCGTGCCATTGTGAGCGCCGGGGCAGGGGCCCCCGAAGCAGCCGACAGGATTGCCATTACCGAAAGACACCGCCTGGTGGTTTCCGAGGCGATAAAAAATTTGGCAGACGCGGCGACCCAGATAAACGCGGGCAATGATGAAGTGGCCGCAATGCTGCTGCGTGCGATTTACGAGCAATTGGGCGGCCTTGAGAGGGAAGATGTTGACGAGGCAGTGCTTGAGAGGATATTTTCGCACTTCTGCATAGGCAAATAATGACGGTCGGATGAGACAAGAAAGTACAAGAGTGTTTATGGGGAATCGCGATGGATGACCAAAGCCGGTACGACAGAATTTCGCAGGCTGCGCAGACCGCGCTGAATCTTTCCCACGGCGTCAAGAATCTTCTGCAGGCGGTCAAGGGCGGGATAGAGGTGGTTGACTATGCGTTTGAAACAGGTGACGTTGAGCGTGCCCGGAAGGGATGGGCGATACTCAAACGGAACCTCTACAGGATAAACAAGCTCGTCCTTGATATGCTGACGTTCAGTAAGGAAAGCGAGCCGGAATTTGCAAGCTGCAACTTGAACAGCCTTGTTACCTCAGCGGTTGAATCGCTCAAAGCCGAGGCGGATAGTCGCGGTGTGTCAATCGTAGTGCAGACAGACGATAAAATCAGCACCGCCCGGCTCGATGCCGATATGATTTATGACGTGGTTCTGAACCTGGTGCTTAATGCCATCGACGCTGTAAGCGAAAAGGCCGGCGTTGTGAACGTTACTACAGAATTGGATTCGGCTAAGGGGCTTTTGATACTTCGCGTAAGCGATAACGGCCCGGGGATTGAAGATACCGAGGCGATATTTGAGCCGTTCCATTCAGCCAAGGCCAAGGTGGGCACCGGCCTGGGCCTGCCCATAGCCCAAAAGATTGTTACCCAGCACGGAGGAACAATAGAGGTTGCCAGTACGCCCGGCCGGGGCGCGACATTTACCGTGAAACTGCCGAGGGGAACCAGCGAGCAGCACGGCGCTCCGTTAAACGTGCTTTGACGGATTGTTATTCCGCCGGGTGCCACGGTCAAACTTGTTTGGCCGTGCATAAACAATGGCATCCTCTCAGTTAATGTGTAAAAGAGCACTGTTTGGTATGCCTGTTCTTGTAATAGCAGTTCGTTTGAATCAAAGAACACACTTGACAGCAAATCATATTGAGCCGATACTTTCAGGCGTCTTTGTACCCTGGATCAGATTTATCGGGTACTTGTCCAACTGGCTTGCTTAAGGATTCGAAGGTGGTCGAGCTTATAAAAAAACATTACGAGGAATTAGAGCGTTTGTGCCGACAGTATCATGTCAAGCGGCTGGAGGTATTTGGGTCGGCCTTGACGGGCGAGGGTTTCGACCCGGCAAAAAGCGACCTGGATTTTCTTGTAGAGTTCTTGCCGTTACAACCCGGCCAGCATGCGGACGCATATTTCGGCCTGCTCGAGGACGTTGAAAAGTTGTTTGACAGGCATGTCGATTTAGTGATGCCGCGTGCGATAAAGAATCCGTATTTCCTTGAATCCATTAATAAGGCGAGAAAGGTGCTCTATGCGGCTTGAGTCCAAAAAATTGCTCGAAGACATCCGACAAGCGGCTGCGCTTATTCTGGAGTTTACCGAGGGCAGAACGCTCGATGACTACAGGGATAATCCGTTGCTGCATAGCGCTGTCGAGCGGAAGTTTGAAGTAATAGGCGAAGCCTTAAGCCGGCTGGCAAAGACCGATTCTGATACTGCACGAAAGATAAACCGGTACGAGCGCGTTATCTCATTTCGTAATGTCCTTATCCACGGCTACGACATTGTTGAAGATCCAATTGTTTGGGATGTTGTGGTAAACGATCTGCCGAGGCTACTTGGGGAAGTTACTGATTTACTTGCCGAAGAGGCGAGCCAATAAACGTCCACTGTCACATTGCCAGCCGGATGATTGAAGGCCGGAGATTAAAAAGGAAGCCCCCGGGGTCAGCGGGGGCCATGTGTGTTCGATAAGGAGTTCAATTGTTAGCAATCTTTATTTGTCTTTCGCCTCGAACTCGGCGTCTATTACATCTTCACCGCCTTTTCTTCTGACCTCACCCTCCGGTGGCGGGCCTTGGTCGGCGGGCCCTTCAGTAGCGGCTTCTTGAGTGCCGGCTGCAGCGGCCTGCTTCTTGGCGGCCTCTTCATAGAGCACCTTGCCAAGCTCCTGTGCGGCGTTACCCAGATTTTCAATCGCCTTCTTTATCGCGCTTCCGTCTTCACCCTTGGTAGCTTCTTTAAGGTTGTTCACGGCGTTTTCAATCTTGCCTCGCGTGTCGGCGGAGACCTTCTCGCCGTGCTCTTTAAGGGTCTTTTCGGTGGAGTAAATCAACTGGTCGGCCTGGTTCTTCAGGTCAACGACTTCCCGGCGTTTTTTGTCATCTTCGGCATGGGACTCGGCCTCTTTTGTCATCTTACTGATTTCGGCTTCGTTCAGGCCGGAGCTGGATTTAATCACAATGGACTGCTCTTTGCCGGTGCCGAGGTCCCTTGCCGATACGTTGAGAATGCCGTTGGCGTCGATGTCGAAGCTGACCTCAATCTGGGGGAGGCCGCGCGGGGCGGGTGGAATATCGGTGAGCTGGAATCGGCCGAGGGTGCGGTTGTCGGTGGCGAATTCGCGTTCGCCCTGCAGGACGTGGATATCAACGCTGGTCTGATTGTCGGCGGCGGTGGAGAAGACCTCCTTCTTGCTGGTTGGGATGGTGGTATTGCGTTCGATGAGCCTGGTCATAACTCCGCCCAAGGTCTCGACGCCTAACGATAGCGGCGTAACATCCAGCAGAAGAATGTCCTTTACGCCTGCGTCACCTGCGAGGACACCGCCCTGAATTGCAGCACCGAGGGCAACGACTTCATCAGGGTTGATGCTTCTGTTAGGCTCCTTGCCGAATATGTCTTTGACGATTTGCTGGACCTTTGGGATTCTGATGGAGCCGCCTACGAGTAAGACCTCGGCGATGTCACTGCCGGAAAGCTTGGCGTCCTGAAGGGCCTGGCGACAGGGGGCCTTGAGCCGTTCAAGGACGTGGTCAACGAGGGACTCGAACTTGCTTCTGGTAATGGTAATCTGCAGGTGCTTGGGTCCGGAGGCGTCTGCGGTGATAAACGGCAGGTTGACGGTCGATTCGACCTGTGTACTCAGCTCACATTTGGCTTTTTCGGCGGCCTCTTTGAGCCGCTGGTGGGCCATGGGGTCGGTGCGAAGGTCAATACCTTCGGTCTTTTTGAATTCATCGGCGAGGAAGTTAATAAGCTCCTCGTCGAGGTCGTCTCCGCCGAGGTGGGTGTCGCCATTGGTGCTGAGGACCTCGACGACGCTGCTTTCGTCTTCGAAGCCGCCTATGTCGAGGATGGAGATGTCGAAGGTGCCGCCGCCAAAGTCAAAGACGGCGATTTTCTCATCCTTTTTCTTCTCGATACCGTACGCGAGAGCCGCAGCGGTGGGCTCGTTGATGATGCGCTCGACTTTTAGGCCGGCGATTTTGCCGGCATCCTTCGTTGCCTGCCGCTGGGAATCATTGAAGTAGGCTGGGACGGTTATGACGGCCTGTTCGATTTTTTCGCCTAAGTAGTCCTCAGCGGTCTTCTTGAGGTCCTGCAGGACCATTGCGGAGACCTCCGGCGGGGTGTATTCCTTGCCGCGGACGCCGACCTTGACGAGTTCATCGGCCCCGCCGGTAATCTTGTAGGGGACCGTCTTCTCTTCGGAGCTTACCTCGTTGTGGCGTCTGCCCATGAATCGTTTGATGGAAAACACGGTATTCTCGGGATTGGTCACCTGCTGGTGGCGTGCAATCTGGCCGATGAGCCGTTCACCCTTGTCGGTAAAGCCGACCACAGACGGCGTCAATCGCGAGCCGGATGAGTTGACAAGGACCTTCGGCGCAGAGCCTTCCATTACGGCGACAACCGAGTTCGTCGTTCCCAGGTCTATTCCAATAATTTTGCCCATGATAAGCTACTCCCTATTGATTCAGGCTTTCATTTAGTCCAAAAGGCACACACTTCGTGCACCTCTCTGGAGTATATTGCAAAGGCCGTGCCAAAAAGGCGAAAAAGCGTAACGTTATGCTGTAAAAGCAGTTACCGCTTTTCGGTAGTTGTTGTAGGGTATGCCATTTTGGCAGTATGCGTGTTTTTTGGGTGGGTTTTATTCTCAAAACCTTCATATTGTGAAAAAAAACTTTAAGAATGTTAAAGTTTTTTATTGACTTTCATAAAATTAAAGTGTATTTTAATAATATGAAAGGTTTGACAGGAGCAATGGCCATATGAATGAGATGATACCGGACTGGATTAGAGAATTAAATGAAGAGGACTGGCAGTTTATAAAACGGCTGCTATTGGCATCGGGATCATTAAAAGACGTCGCCCGGCAATACGGTATTTCTTATCCAACTGTAAGGATCAGGCTGAATCGTCTTATTGAAAAAGTAAAAATCCTGGACTCAGAAAAAACCAAAACAAAATTTCACAGAAAACTCCAGATGCTCGTAGTGGATGGCAAGCTTGACATTTCAGTCGCAAAAATTTTGCTTAAAGAGTACGAAGAACAATCTGAGCGAAAGGAATAAAAATGGAACAGTGGTTTGATCCTAAAACAGCAGGAATGTTAGGCGGTCTAATTGGCACTATAATTGGTTTGACAGGTGCTTTAGTGGGATGCTCCAGCGGAATCTGCGTCCGTAAAGGTTGGAAGAAGCCGATTTACACAATTTTTATTTTAGCCATAACTGTAGGTGTCGGTTTGCTCATCACAGGGTTGGTAGCACTTTACGTTAAACAGCCTTACCACATATGGTATTGTTTCATGCTTCCCGGATTTATTGGAACCATCATTTTTTCGAGTCTTTTCCCCGTGATACGCAAGAGATTTATCGAAAGCGAGATGATAAAAATGCAGGCTAAAGACCTATAGGCAAATTAATCGAAATAAAGGAGATTTAACTATGAGATTTTTTAATTGGGCAGAAGGTTTTAAAGAACAACCTACTTGTGAAGATGTTCTTAAGAAAGTTCGGAAGACAGAAACAATATATTGGATTTTCGCGGTGATATGTATTCTTGTAGGATTGCATGGACTTAATACCATAGCCGAAGCACCTGAAGGTGATTTGAAACAGCATATCATGGGATTGTTTTTTGCACTTTTAGGAGTTAGTCAGATTACCTTGATGAAAATATGGGCCCATATTCGCTTGGCAATGTTGTATCAAATCTGGGATAGTCGGAACCGGCTTGAAAATGAAATTCGAAAGTCCGAAGCCGCGGACCTTTGATTCTGCAGGCTCTAATTCTGACAGAGTTTTGAGCGGATGATTTCGGCTCTTACCGCGTCGCGGCTGCCGGGATCGAGGGGTTTGCCTTTGTTGAGCTGCAAATGGGCGGGCTGGGTGAGCATGAAAAGCTCGTTTATCGTAGTGATGGAGATATTCTTCACCCTGCCTAAATTGACGCCCATCCGTATCTGGCTGAGCAGAAACAGCGCCTCCTGCGAGCTTATCAGCCGGGCGTTTCGCAGGACTCCAAGTGCCCTTTGAATCTTGTCGTCAACCGCATTTTTTTGCTTGGCCAACAACTCGGCTCTCGCCAGATTTTCGTACTCGATAATCTTGGGCACAATGGAATCGGAGAATTCGTTGACGATGTCGAGTTCTGAGACGCCGAGAGTGATCTGGTTTGAAAGCTGGAAGAAATCGCCCACTGCATCCGTGCCTTCACCGAAAAGGCCCCTTATTGCAAGATTGGTGTCCCTGGCGGCGTTGAAGAATTTCTCAATCTGGCCGGTCATTTTCAGCGCCGGCAGATGCAGCATCACCGAGACGCGGATGCCGGTGCCCAGATTTGTCGGGCAGGCGGTGAGGTAGCCGTATTCGCCGCTGAAGGCGTATTCAACCTTCTTCTCTATCATATCGTCGATGTGGTTAATCTTTTCCCAGCATTCCTTTAGTTGCAGACCGGCCTTGAAGACCTGAATGCGTAGGTGGTCTTCCTCGTTTATCATGGCGGTGAATGATTCAGTGCCTGCAATAACGACACCTCTTGGCCCCGTCCCGCTGGCGTGCTGTCGGCTGATGAGGTGTCTTTCAACCAATAAATCCTGCTCCAGAGAAGATGCATCAGCCATATTCACGAAAAAGATGTCCTCGCCAATGTCGAGCGACAGGATTGCATCTTTCAACTTTTTCAGGATTTCGGTTTTTCGTCGGGCGGTAAGGCAGGGAAGAAACTCGAATCCTGCCAGATTGCGGGCCAGCCGGACGCGTGAAGAGATGACAATATCGGCGCCCGGGCCGGAGCCGTCAAACCATTTGCTGATGTGGTCGCTTAAATCGTTTGGTCTCATTGCAGGTGGTTTATCTCGTCTCTTAGTTTTGCTGCTGTTTCGTAATCTTCCGCTTTGACTGCAGTGTCGAGCCTCTTGCGCAGGCTCAGCAGGTCAATCTGCTGCTTGGCGTCATCGGGCACTTTTGAAGGGATTTTGCCGCGATGTGCGGTGCTTCCAGCTTGAGATTTTCCAATGATCGGGCGCAGCGCCTTGTCAAAAACTTCATAATCGGCGGGACAGCCGAGCAGCAGCTCTTTACGGAAGCGTTTCAGGGTCATCCCGCAGTGCGGACATTCGGCGTCGTCAACTATCATCTCGTCAGAGCCGCTCCCGGGGTAGTGCTGCGCCTGGACGGCCAGCAAGGTGCTGAGCAACTCATTGAGGGGAATCTGGCTTTTGACCGCCAGACCCTGCTGCTGAGCGCAGGCCTCACACAAATGGGTCTCGTGACGCTGACCATCACTGATCTCGGTCAGGTGAATAGTTGCTGTATTTGTTTTACAAGACTGACACTGCATATCTTATCGACCCTTCTCAATCCATTATACCACATCGCACTTAAAATATCGACAATAAATTCACCCTACTGTAGCGACAAACCGCGCAAATCTTTTTATCCAGAGTATTTCGCCCAACAATCCGGCGCTTCCGAGACCTCGACATATTGCAGTTCTACCCGCGCCGGCAGCAGCGGTTCGAGTTTGTCGTAAACATATTTTGCCACGTTCTCGGCGGAGGCATTGACATCCTTAAAACAGGCAAGCTCCTCCAGCCTGGTCCCGTTTAGAGGGCTGACCACTTCTTTAATCTTAGCCTCTAACCAGTGAAAGTCAACAACCAGGCCGCTTTCGTCGAGCTTTTCGGCTGTTACCGCCGAGCGTACGACCCAGTTGTGCTCGTGCAGCGACTCGGTCTGACCTGTCGCCAGGGTCAGTTGATGACGTGCCGTAAAACTCGTCTGAACCGTAACGGTAAACAAACTGCCAATCCGCAAATGAACCTAAAGAACGCGGCTACTTATTTCCACCCATTTTTTCAAGCCGTTCTCTGAGGAGCTTGTAAACAGGGACCGGTATTAGTTTGGAGACGTCCCCACCTAACAGGGCCACCTGCCGTACCATTGTGGAGCTTACAAATCCGAACTCCTCACTGGTCATCACAAAAACCGTCTCTATACCAGCCACCGAGCGGTTGGTCATGGCAAGCTGGAACTCATACTGGACGTCGGTAAGGTTTCTGAGGCCCCGCAGCATGACATCGGCCTTTTTTTGCGCGGCAAACTTCACCGTCAGGCAAGTATAGCTTTCGACCGAGACGCTCGGCATATCGGCAACGAGCTGTTTTATCATCTCGACGCGTTCTGCGAGCGTGAAGAACTCCTCTTTGACGGGACTTTGACCCACGGCGATAATCAGCTCATCAAAGAGCTTATTGCCCCTGCCGATAACATCCAGGTGGCCGTTTGTAATCGGGTCGAACGAGCCGGGGAAGATTGCCCTTATGGATTTGTGCTCCATCATCCCACCTTGTCTTAAGCATCCGGTTTACTGTCCAATGATTCCAATATCATTTTTTCGAGGTCGCTGGCGGAATTTTCCGCGCCAAGCTGGTCCATAAAATACTTAGCAGCAGAAAAACGCTTGGCGGCGAGCTTGCGGACCGATTCGAAGCGAAAACCCTCTTTAAGCCGCGCCTGCCAGTAGCGATAATCAATTTTCCTTTGCCAACTGTCCAGCACGTCGGACGCGCCCTTGCCGTGGACCACATATCTGCGGAATTCATTGAACAGCCCCACGGCGCCCATATCGTCGAGATTGCGTGCGTCGGAGAGAATCTTCGCCTCGGTCATGTCGGTGAATCGGTTGCCCGATTCGATGATAATTCTGCTTATCTTGTCGATTTTCGGCCCGGCAAGGGCACCGCTGAGTTTGTCGGAGACGATTTGAGTGGAAAAATCCAGTAAATCCCCAAGAGTCACATCAGCTAAGACTAATCTCGCTGCCGTATCTTCAGGGTCGGCATAACGGGCAAAACCGGCGTCGGAAAAACATGTGGCTGCGGTCAGGCAAAAACGGTCAACCGCCAAATTGGCCTCTGTCAATTCCGGCAGTCTGCAGATGTGCTCGACGTTGCGAACCAGCCTTTGCGCACGGTCCCACAGCCAGTTGTCCGTAGTGCCGGCCAGAGTAGGCACCATCAGTACCTGTTGGGCCATTTCTCTGATAATATCCATTTCTGACATAACAACTCCTTTTCTTGCAACCGTATCTCTTTATCGCAGAGCGAACGCGTTTAGTCAAGCTTTTTTGTAAAACGCCATGCGGGCCAAATTTGTCGGGATGGAATTGCTCCGGGGTTTTCGGCCCGATATTATTTGGGATTAGGGCGGGAAAACCTGCTTTTGCGCCCTCAGGATAAATGCTTTGTATACTTTAATCGGAAGATTGTGGAAATTCGACTAAACTTTTCAATTATTGCTATGCAGATGACCGATAGTTGTTGTATAGTGGAGTCGTAGCAAGCGTGCTTTATCGTTTCACATTCATGGAAATCGGCAAATGACGAATCAGGCAAGAGTTTCAAGAGTCATAATATGTCTCGTATCAGCTATGACCATTGGAGCCGTTGTCCTGATGGCTTTGGATAATCAGTCCCTTTCCGGAGGGGCGTTCAGCCTTGCAAGTTACACCAACTTAAATCCAATTGAGCAGGTCGCTTTGACTTTAACACCTTCCGACACCGCCTTCTGGGACCGCATTGAGATATGCTACAGTGGGACGCAGGCGGGCAACATTGCCCAATTGGCCGGGTTAGCCGGCCTTACTAACGGCAGCGAGCTTAATTTCCATTTTGTCATCTGCAACGGCCAGGGGGCAAGCGATGGACACATCCAGGCAAGCCAAAAGTGGCGCAGGCAAAGGCCCTGCCTGCCAGGCGGGAACTGGTACGGCTCGGGCCAGACAATTCGAATCTGCACGATAGGCGATGGCTTTAAGACTGCCCCCACCGACTGCCAGGTAAAGCGCACCGCCGCTCTGGCCGAAGCCTTAGCAAGAAAATTCAACATCCCCCCCCAGCAGATTCTCTACCCCCCCAACTGGCAACTATAAACAGGCCGGATAGTTTTCACAACGTATAGACAAATCTGCCGAATTCATCACAGAACATGCAATAATTATTGCTCTTTACAGATACAAAACGGGTGCCACGGTCAAACTTTGTTTGGCCGTGCTAAGAGTCACACTGCACTTTCCTTGTCACCCCGAACGGAGCGATCCGTAGCATCGCGAAGCGTCTCTCCTTCTGTAACCCCGAAAGGGCGATATAATACAGCCCAGGGCAACGCCCTGGCTTCCTGAAAGGGCGATACAAAATCCCCCTTCACATATTACCACTCACCAATACCAAGCTATTTCCCGCATATCGCACTATAAACAGTGTTAATCCGTGTCTAATACCAATTGGAGTTAATTCTTGCGCTTTGGCCCAACAGAGCCCGGAGCGTAAGCGACGGGTAGATAGCAGCTACGTAGCAAATTGCCATTACGCTAAGCGCACATATTAAACACAATTGGTATGATTAGCTACTTAAGGGCTGTGGGCTCCTTTGCCTGCGGCCCTTTTTTGTTGGCAATTTTAAGCCAAGTTTGTTAGAATCTGTTATGTGGACGTATTGGTGGTTTACTGGCGAAAGGAATAAAATTGAAAAAGTTTTTTACACTCGAATATTGGCAGGATGATAGCTGGTTTGTCGGAAAACTGAAAGAAATTCCCGGGGTCTTTAGCCAGGGCGAAACCATAGAAGAGCTGAAGGAAAATATCATTGATGCCTATCGTATGATGCTCGCGGAATCTGAGGGTGAAGCCGAACATCCCGACGTTAAGTGCATAGAACTGGGAATCGAAGTGTGAAGCGAAAGGCCCTGATAAAAGACCTTGTCAAAAGCGGCTGTTATTTGAAAAGGCACGGCAGCAAGCACGATATTTATGCAAACCCGAGAACCGGCAGGCAGGCCCCTATTCCAAGACATCCTGAGATAAAAAACTCATTAGCTAGATTAATAAAGAAGCAACTTGGAATATGACCGATGGTGCCGACATGCTCAGCTTGACACTTTTAAGATAATAAAGATAACAAGAAAGCGTTTTTTGCAAACCACGAAGCTGTGAGCGATTTTGCCCGCGGCCCTTTTTCGATTTTATTGACCTTTATATTACTAATGGAACACGGGTGCCACGGTCAAACTTGTTTGGCCGTGCAAAAAACGACTTATACAGGTCCCGGCGCGCCGGGATAACAACTTGTTCCATTTGTTATTAAAAAATCAATAGATTGTAGATTTTATATTGTATATTGAGCCGAGATTCTTCATCCGCCATCTTCCCTGTTTGTTTACAGGTCATACGGCGAAATGTGGTCGCCGAGCTTGTCTTTGGCGGCGTCTAAGCGCTCGCGCTGTTTGGTGAACACATCGAAGACTATCTGCGGCGTATCGGGCACCTTGGTTTTGTAGATTTGCTCGATTCGGTCGAGTTTGGCCAACAGATTAGGCACACGAATGGTGAACTGCTCGACGTAGCTTTCCTTGGTATAGTCTGCGTCCAGCTCGCGTTTGAACAGCTTGGCAAGGTCCTCATATTTTGGAATCAGGCCGGTCGGCGTTTCTATTGTATCGACATCGCCGTGGACGCAAAGTTCTGCCCACAGAATCCAAACCTTTTTGTCCATCATGCCGTTTAGGTATCCGCCGTCTTTGCCCCTGAGAAAGTAGTTCACAGAGAAGATTAGCGGCGGCTTGTCAATACCTTTTGCGAAATCAAGGTTGTTCTGAATATATTTGCCTAAGGGAAGCGACACAAAATCCATATTGCTCATGATATTGAACGTTCGCACCCCCTCTTTGCCTAACGTAGCAGCGGTCGTTTCAGATTCCAGCATTGCGCCCTTGGCGATGATGCCCTCGGTCCAGTCAAAGGCCTGCTCAACGGGCACGAGCGTATCACTGTCGCGCCCGCCGTAAATTATGGCGCCAACGGGCACGCCCTCCGGGTCATTCAGCCGCGGGTCCCGGTTGGAAAGGTCAGAGATGCGGATGGTGTAGCGGGCGTTTTTGTGCGAGGGGCTTATCTCATTGCCCTTGTCATCGGTTTTACCCTTGTGCCATTTGCCTGAATAGTTCGTCCCCTCAGTAGGCAACTCCGTACCCATTCCCAGCCAGTGAGGCTTTAGGTCATCGGTAACTAAGACATTTCCGAAAATCGCCTCACCCGGCCGAGTGAGGGCTTCGTAGATAACCGGGTCATCGGTCGCGTTCACGTCGCGGATGATTCCGAATATCCCGCTTTCAACATTGACACAGCGGATTTCGCCGCCCTTTTTTCGCAGGTAGGCGATGTCATCGCCGACGATGGTTTCCCCGGGCAGCATCGATGTCGAGGTCTTGCCACAGGCTGATGGAAACGCGCCGGTAAAGTAAGTTACCCTGCCGCCGGGACCGTGGGCGCCCATAACAAACATGTGCTCAGCTAACCAGCCTTTTCGGGAGGCCTTGTTGATAGCTAAGCGCAGAGCCAGTTTTTTGAGCCCGATGGTGTTGCCGCCGTACTGCGTGTTGACCGAATAAACGATATTTTCATCGAGGTCTATGTACACGCGACGCTTGTCTGTATTCTTACTGACATAGTTTTCCAGTTCGCCTTCGGTGTGCAGAAATCTGAAAAAATCCTCTGAATCGCCTATGCTCTTAAACTGCTCGTAGCCGGGCCGATACAGCAGGCACTCGCTGTGGGCAACATAAGGTGAATCGGTTATCTGCACGCACGATATTGAAAACTCGGAATTTGTAGGCCCCAGACAAAAAAAGCAAACGAGCATCTCTCTGCCCGCCATCGAACCCTTCAGAAACGAGCGAACTTCCTCAGTACCGGCCTCCTTATCGGTTGAATTAAGGCTTGCTCCAAGGTCCGTACCTGGTGCGAGGAGGTATTTTGTATTGGCCTTGTCCCGAGCCTGGTCATAAAACCCATCGAAATGAAAGGTGTGCCCCTCAATCGCAAGGGGCCTTTCCTCTCCGTTTTCAATCGCACGGGAGCGGATATATGCCAAATCCTCATTAGAATCCGTGCACACACACACCGATTCCGGCTGTGTAAGCTCAATCGCCTCGGCAACAAATGCGTGCATTTTAGGGTTTCCAAGGGCCGTCAGCTTCTTAAGATTATCCGCGTCTAACCTATCTTCCAACAACTGTTTGACACTATCTGCCATCTTAGTTTCCTTCTAACTATTGTGCTCTCAGTTAAGTTTCCCCGTTTGCTCACGGGTAAGAATCTTTATCCCGGCGCGCCGGGACTATCTCACTCGCGAGGATTTTTTACCCTTAAGGGTATAAAATTCTCGTCTCTCAAAATCCGGCCGATTTTATTTGCATCCACCCCACAAGTCAAATGATTTTCCATTATGCCTAATAATTGGGGTGCATCTGTAGTTTGTAGGTGGATTTTTAGGCCGACAAAGGCTTCCCTGCCCATAATCGCTCCCATTCGCCATTTAGTAAACTGACCCTCAAAGCCACGCTTACAGGCCTCAAGCCACAT